>Ga0111538_10010472_pt1 | contig 12332 bp, 7 predicted proteins | sample SoiMethybrSBSTD1_FD_79669 | JGI IMG/M metagenome (GOLD analysis project Ga0111538, IMG submission 79669) | Bulk soil microbial communities from a Populus tree surrounding site in Tennessee, USA - Soil MetaG P. TD hybrid SBSTD1 (version 2)... | ecosystem: Environmental > Terrestrial > Soil > Tree...
CGAGGTCGGGGAACCTCCCGATCAGGTCCTGCTCCGCCGCCTCCACCGCCGCGCGGCCCTTGAGCGTACCGGCGATCTGCGTCTCCACCGTGCAGTCGTTCGCGTAGAAGGCGGCACACCGCGCGACATCCCGCGCCACCCAGGCGCGTTGCCGTGCGGCCAGCAGCGCCGCGATCGATTCTGGGGTCATCTCCTGCATCGAAGTCCCTGGATCCCTCCCGCGAAGTATATAGTGCCATTAGCGGTCGGCGGCCATTGAGGGAGGAGCACGCCAGCCGCTTCCTGGATCGTTCGGCGTGAGTGAAGTTCGTCTCGCTTCGCGCCGATAGAGACAGCACACAGCCTCTGCAAGCCCTCCGGTGGTTACCGCGAGCGTGTCAGGGGCGGAGTTTTGCCATGTCGTTCGCAAATCGGCCGGTACCTCACGTTTTCGTCACTGTCGTCATCCTCGGCGCGCTGCTGGCAACGGCCGTGCCCGTCTCCGCCCAGGGTTTCGGGTTGGGTGCGCGCTTCGCATGGGTCAAGCACGACGTGGACGTAGACGCCGATTCCGTGCGCTTCACCGGCTTTCAGATGCGCGCGCTCGGACGCCGCACCGGCCTCGAGCTCTCGCTCGACCGCCATAGCGAATCGCTCGAGCTCGTCAACCAGAAGGTGACCGAAACGCCGTTCCAGGTATCACTCCTCATGCGGCTGGCCCAGGGCACCCTTTCGCCGTACTTGCTGGGCGGTCCGGGGTGGTACCGGCGCACAGTCGAGCCCCTTGATGGTCCCGAAGAGGCAGGCGACAGCAACACGGACTTCGGTTGGCATGCGGGTGGCGGCCTGGAGATCCTCGCCGGCCGACACTTCGGCATCCACGGGGACTATCGCTACACGTTCCTCGACTTCGGCGGCGACGATGACGACGATGGAGGGTTCATCGGCGGGCTGCTTCCTGGCTACAAGGGGTCAATGTTTACGTTAGGCGCCACGCTCTACTTCTGACTTCGAACCGGCGCCGGTCAAGCGGACCGCACACGCCTGCGATGGGCACCCCTTGCCGTGGCCACTCGCAAATTGCCTCTCGCGACAACTTTTCACAGCCGATGTCGATTTCGGCCTCCCCCGAACGACAACCAGGCAAGACGTCGTCTACGGAACAAAGGTCGAACGGGAGGACGCGCGATGAAATACATCTGCCTCGGCTACATGGAGTCCGGAAAGTGGGAGTCGATGTCCGAACGCGAGGTAAACGCGTTCGTGGATGAATGCTTCGGCTACGACGACATTCTTCGCAAGAACGGACACTTTGCCGGCGGCGAGGCCCTTCAGCCGCCGCGGAACGCGGCGACCCTGCGGTTTCAGAACGGCAAGGTGACGATTACCGACGGTCCCTACGCGGAGACCAAGGAACAGCTGGGCGGCATTCTGATTCTCGAGGCTCGAGACCTGAATCACGCCATCCAGTTGATGTCCAAACATCCAGGGGTGCGGGGAGGCCCGTTCGAGATTCGCCCCGCCGCTGACCTCTCGGAGATGGCGGCAGCGAGCGAGCGGCGGCGCTCCAAGACCGACGCCTGACACGAGAAAGAAGCACAATCATCGCTTCCGGCTGTCGCCGCTCGCCGAAGGTGCAGCGCTCGCATCAGCGGGGCACTGCCTCCAGCCGGGTCGTTGCCTCGCCACAGCCGGTCCTGAGGTCCATCCCGATCGCGGACGCACGGCCAGGTGAAAACGCTTACCAACTCCGGATTGATATGGTCGGCGCACCACCGCCAGCGATCCCCTGCAGAACAACTCAAAGAACGTGTGCTCTTGATCATCTCGCCTGCCGGCTCGGGATTGCTGGCAGGATTCAATCGGGGTCGCCGTGCAGGATCTCGAATGGCAGCATCGTTTCAACAGGCTGGATGTTCAGGGCTCCGGTCGAAGAGTCTCGTCCAGACCGACGCCGAGCCTGAGACAAAATGCGAAGGTTATTGCTGATTGGTCGCCTTGAGCTTGCTCTCCCGCTCCTTCACTGCCAGCTGGTATTCGTCCTGTTTCAGCGAGTACATCGTGATCCACGCAAACGACATGTCGTCGATGGTGCGTTGACCGAACCCGACCCAATTGCTCGGGTCCGGGTTGTACTTGTTGGCGGACGAGTTGTCGTGCCAGCTAATCACTTGCAGAATCGTTCCCGCCGGCAGCAGCGGCTGAACATCCTCGGCATAGTGGTACTGAAGGTGCCACGCGAAGTGGAAGTTCGCGCAGCTGAGAGTCTCGGTCCTGGCCAGATCGCCGCGCGAACCGACACCGCTCGGCGGATAGATCGCCTGAAGACACTGGCGAGTTCCGCGATTGTGCATGTGCGGCTGAAATGCCGTCAAACGAGCTGGCTGCGCGAGGATGGTGAACCCGTCCGTCCGCACGTTCTGCGCGCCGGCCGGGATGTCGAGGGCCTCTTCCTCGTCACCGACGTGGCGGGTAAGCTCGACATGCTTCGGCACGACGCCCTTCGGATACAACTTGAGGCCCAGCGCCACATTGGCCTGCATCGCTTCGCCGACTGAATGCAGATGCAAGTTCATCATCAGCGTACTGCCGGCCTTGATCAACTTGCCGCTGCCGTCAGGGTAGACCTCGCCACCTTTGCCGACCGCAAACTCGACCAGATGGTTGCCTAGTCCGTCCTGTTCGTCCTCGACCCAACTCGCGTTGGCATGGTGAACGGTCGCTGTGCCCTTGGTCGGCTTGATCTCAATGGCTTTGACGTAGACGTCCTCAGCGAATTGCGCGTCCTCGAGCGGAATGTTCAACCATTGATCGGGACCGGCCGCCGCGACGGTGAGATCGCCCTTCCTCAATGAGACGATCACGTCGGGCTTGCCAATCGACCAGCGATCGTCAGGAGCCCATTGCACGGGCGGCGGCAAATCAGCAGGATTTCCTCGCGGCACGCCGGCGTCGACCCACTTCACGATCGTCTCGATCTCCGCGTCTGAGAGGGAGGGATCATCGGAGAACTTCTGAATGCCAACCGTTCGATCGATATGCCACGGCGGCATCTCCCGCGTCGACACCTGTCGCTTGATCGACCGCGCCCACGGACGCGAATCCTCGTAGGTCAGCAGAGACATCGGAGCGATGCTACCCGGCCGGTGGCACCGCTGACACGAGCGCTGCAGAATCGGCGCCACTTCCTTCGTAAACGTTGGAGAGACTGCTGTCGTGCTCGCCGCGGCAACCGATTGCGCCTGAAGCGGGGCGCCAATCCAGAGAAGCGCGCCAGCAACAAGCGCCGGCTGGAGGAACGCGTTGGCAACGACAGCCCGCAAGCGAGAGCTCATGACACTCATCTCCCTTGGAAACCCAGGCAGAGGTGCGAATTGGCCGCTCCATCATAGCCCGCTAGCCGGGACGCCGATGAGGTTGGCGGCAAATCCTGGCAGATTACTGCGAGCCCGGTCGATGGCACGACTGACACGATTGCGGAAACATAGGCGCCCACGTCCTTTGTGAAGGTCCTGTCCTGCCGATCCTTGATCTTCCCGGACAACCTGCCTGTAGATGGTCAGTAGTTCAACCGAACGCCGAAGCGCAGCAGGCGCCCGGGAAGAATCGTCAGCGGCTGCCCGAGCTGCGGGCCGAAGGTCGCAACTTCATTCGTGACCGGCGCCACGTTGAAGACGTTGAAGAGGTCGAGTTGCGGCTTGACCACGAGGCGACCGAAGTGGAAGTCACGCGTGACGCTCAAGTCGAGTTGATTGTTCCGGTCGAGAAAATCCGTGCCCGGCTCGTTCAGCCGCGTCGTGACCTGGGCCAGAGTCAGCGTGGGGATGATCGTCCGATTCACGATGTAGTTGATCACGACGTCGCCGTCGTTGTTCGCGGTGCGCGTCTCGAGCACGCCTGGCATGCTCTGGAATACGGCACTCAGTCGGAACGCGTAGGGCAGCGGATAAGTACCGGTCAACTTGAACTGCGTGCGGAACGGCTGCTCGGCGTCGCAGCCGCGCAGCTGATTCGGGTCGGGTATGTCACACGTGACGGCGTGCAGTTTTCCAGTTGACGTGCCACCGAGCAGCGTCGCGCCGTTGCGGAGCCGGGCATTGACCGTGAAGTCGAAGCCATTGTAGGTGCGACTGTTGTTTGTCGAGTTCGTGTCGAGCTCGTTGACCTGACCGGCAAACGCCGGCGTGATGTTGTAAATGGTCACCGTCTGCCCGTTCCCGCGTGGGTCGGGAATGATGACCGGGACGTAGGCGGTGCTCCAGCGATCCACAGGAACGGCGAGATTCTCGGTCCAGATTATCCGGTAGTAGTCGCGGCGGAAGTAGTTCGCCGACACGGACAGTCCATTGCCGATCTGATGCTGGACGCCGACGTTGTACAGAAGCTGGTAGGGGCGCTTGATGTCCGGATGCGGATTGCGATTCCTCCGGATACCGAAGGTGGTGTTCGTCGGCGCGCCGATTTCGCTTTCCTGGGCCACGTCATCGCTGTTGGTGTCGCGCCAGGTGCGCACGTCGGTCGACGACACGCTCGGCGTGTAGGTGTTCGCAAAGCCGGTCGCTTCCTGCTGCGTGTACTTGCCGACGCTTCCCTTGATCGCGGTGCGCCCCGTTCCAAACAGGTCATAGGCGGCGCCGAACCGCGGGGAAATGTCGGTCCAGTTGGGCAGATTGGGAATGGCGTCGAAATGGCGCGCCGGCACGAAACGGCCCGCCGGCAGGTCGACGGCCTCGGACGAACCACGCAGGTATTCGTAGCGCAGGCCCGGATTCAGCGTGAGCTGCTTGATCCGCCAGGAATCCTGCACGTAGATCCCCACGTCCGCGTCCAGGTTGGACTGCTGCACGTACGGGCTGTTCGCCACCGCCACCGAATCGGGCGCCCACACACCGGGCTCGAACAGGTTGCCGAAAGTCGCCGCGCCTCGATAGCGCTGCACGAGATCCGCGTTCTTCCCCAGCGACCCGTTCCGGTTGTAGCCGGACTGGAAGGTGAACCCCATCTTCACCGCGTGGGCGCCGGTGACGTACGACAGCGCCGTCATGAACCCGTCTTTCCACAGGCGGTTCCACGCGGGATTCTGCGCCGCGACGTCGGTGATGCCGGTCGTGATGTTGAAATGCGAAATATCGCCGTAGTTGGTCCCCGACGGGCACGCCGCGGAGGCGGTGAAGCAGGTCGCCGGGCGCACTTCCGGCTGATACTTCGAGTTGTAGTAGTACGGGAAGATGATCCCCGCGGCCTCGAGCAGCAATTTGTTGCTCAGCGTCGAGGTCCACTTCAGCTGAGTGGTGTGGGTCTGGACGATGTCCAGAATCCCCGCCCCATACGGCGTATTCAGGCCGGTCTCAATCCCCGAATGGTTCCGAATGCGCGGATACCGATTCCAGGAGAAATTGATCCGATCCTTCTCGGACGGCCGGAAGGTGAAGCGCGTCGAGTACGCCTGAACGTGGTTGTCGTCGACGCCCGGCGACCCGTCGCGGTAAAAGATGTTGCCGACGTAGTTGTTGTACGCCCAGTCGCGGTAGGAGCCGAAAAACCAGATGCGATCTCTCTTGATCGGCCCGCCGATCGTCGGGTTCACATCCCACAACTTCTGCAGCTTGCCCGGCGACTTGTAGCCGCGCGCCACCAGATCGTCGGTGAGGTTGCTCGATTGGAACCGCGTGGACGAATACAGAATCGTCGCATCACCGCGAAACTCGTTGCCGCCCACCTTCGGGATCATGTTGATCCGCACCCCGCCGGTCTGCGTCTCAGCCGGCCCGCCGGCCACCTGGTACACCATCTCTTGGAACTCGCCGTCGTTGTGATAGACGAGGGGATACCAGCCCTTGTCAAGGGTGCCCATCACATTCAATCCGTCCACTTCCATCGCCAGGTCGGTGCCGGTCCCGCCATACACGACCAGCACGCCCTGTTGCATCGAGTTCGACCCGGCGACGTCGAAACGACCCATGCTCAAGGCCGGGAGCGTCGCGCCGATACCCTGAAAACTTCGGCCGGTCGGCAGGGAGTCGAGCAATTCGCGTGAGAGGACCTCGCGTTTGGCCGTCGTCTGGACGTCGACTAATGGTGTCGCGCCGGTCACGGTCAAGGTTTCCTGCAGGGAGCCGACCTGCATGTCGGCGTTGACTGTTGCGGTGAAGTTGGCTTCGAGCGCCAATCCTTCGCGCTTGATGGTCTGGAACCCCGCCAGCTCGAAGCTGACCTCATAGGTCCCGGGCCGCAGATCGACAATTCGGTACTGCCCCGAGCCGTCGGACACGCTCGCCTTCGAGCGCTCGATCAGTGCCGGGCTGGAGGCCGTGATCGTCACTCCCGGCAGCACCGCTCCGCTCGTATCCCGTACGATCCCCGCAATCGCGCTCTGGGCGGCTGCCGTGGCCGGGCCCAGCAACAGCCCGGCGACCGCAACCAATCCGGCGCGTCCGAGTGTTCCACGTCCCATGCGCGTCCTCCTCGTCTCGAGATCCGATCCGCGGCGCCCGGCTCGGGTCACCCTACTGTCCCCGCGATGTGCGCGGCGCCCCGCCGGGCTTCAACAGAAACTTCTGCACGCGCCAATTCAGCAGCTCACCCGTCCAAATTTCGTTCTCCGCCACGCACGCAATCGCGTGGACCCAGCCGAATTGCCCGGGCTTCCGGCCGGCCGTGCCGAACTGCCCCACTACTTTTCCGTCGAGCGTGATCTTCTGGATCTGCCCAGGAAACATCGAGTTCGCGTAGATGTACTGCGGCTCGCCAGGCGTGATGCACAGCGTGTTCGGCCACAACGTGTTGTACGCGCCGTCGGCCCGCTTGCCGAAATCTGGAATGGGCGACACCCAACCGGCCTGCTGCGGCGGGTCATACTTGATCTCGCGCACGTAGTTCAGATTGTTGTCGAGCACTTGAATGCGGGCGTTCGAGCGGTCGGCGACATACACGTTCCCGCGAGCGTCCACGGCAATTCCGTGCGGCGTGCTGAACTGGCCAGGCGCGCTGCCGCGTGTGCTTCCCGCGAGCTTCACGATGTGCCCGTCCTTGTCGAATTTGTGCACCGCCGAGTTCTGGTAACCGTCGCTGACAAAGATGTTGCCCTGCGGGTCGAACGCCACGTCGGTCGGCTCGAAAAAGTAACCGGGCCGCGGTGGCGGCACCGGCGCGCCCGGCGTCATGCCCGCCCGTCGCACCCGCTCGCCCACCGGTTCGTTGCGCCGGCCGAGAATGAGCTTCACCCGGTAGTCGGGGCCGAGCTTCACGATTTCATCGGTGCCGTTGTCGACCAACCAGATGTTGTCCTCTTTGTCGACTCGCACCGCGTGCGCCCAGCCCTTCGAATACAGGTTCTTCCCGATCTCCTTCACATACGTCCCATCGGGATTGAACTCGAAGACCCGCGCCGACCGCGGCTCCAGAATGGTCTGCCCGTCGTCGGCGCCGGTCCGGGTGTAGACGAAAATGTGCTTCTTGGAATTCAGCGCGACCCCCGCGACTTCACCCATGTAGAGGTCCGCGGGCATTTTGATCACGTCGGATACGTCGAACGGAATGTCTGGCGCCGCCTGCTGCGCCGCGACGCCACTCGCCAGCACCAGGACCACCATCGCAGACATCAGCTTCTTCGTCACAGTACCCCTCCGGTCGATTACACGGACTTCCGAACTTCAAACGGTCTTCCGAACATCGAGCCGTGACTCGTGGCGAGATACTACACCTATGTCTTGCACACGAATGGAGACGAACCCAGGTTGGGAAAGGCCGACAGACGACATACCTGATTCTGGGGATAGCGCGGGGGGCACCTGTTCTGCCTCACGCTGAGCTCGGCCAGGCCAGCGATCTTGCTTGGCTCGAGGCTCAGTCGGACGATTCGCCATCGGGCTCGGCCCCGCCGGTAAATGAGCTACCTGACCCCAGGGATGCGGCTCCAATCCCGGTCCTTCATTCTCGATGTTCTGGTAGGATCGCGCAGGTGTCGGCCAATCAGGAGGACAGCACGATGGGACGGATCAACTGGCGCGGCGTCGCGACGCTGACCTGCGCGGCGATAGTGGGAGTCTCCAGCGCGGCCTGGGCACAGACGACCCCGAACGCTGCGGAGTCTCAGGTGACCTTCACGAAGGACGTGGCGCCGATTCTGCAGAAAGCGTGTCAGAACTGCCACCGGCCGAACAATATTGCGCCGATGTCGCTGCTGACCTATGAAGACGCTCGTCCCTGGGCTCGATCGATCCGGACGAAAGTGTCAGAGCGCGAGATGCCACCGTGGTACATCGATCGCAATGTCGGCATCAAGCAGTTCGATCCCGATCCATCTCTCTCAGATAGCGAGATCGCGACGATCGTGCGCTGGGTCGATGGCGGCGCACCGCGCGGCAACCCCGCGGACATGCCGCCACCGCGCCAGTTCGATGACAGCGATCGGTGGCACATCGGCACGCCCGACCTGGTCGCGTCCCTGCCGGCAGATGTGAAAGTCAAGCCTGCGGCGGCCGATCAGTGGATGGACATCGACATGACGAAGGTGGACATTCCCGAAGACCGTTACATCAAGGCGGTCGAGGTGAAGCCATCCAAGGGCGCCGCGGTGGTTCATCACGCGGTCGCGAGCACGTATCTCGAGGACGACCCTGAACTCTCCAAGACCCTTCTCGTCGAGTACGCCGTCGGCAAGTATGGGGATATCTACCCGGACGGAGCGGCGCGACTGCTGCGGGCAAACGCCAAGCTCACGATGAACCTACATCTGCACGCCATCGGCGAAGAGATGCCGGCCAACGTCGTAGTCGGGATCAAGCTCTATCCCAAAGGATACAAGCCGACGTTCATCGAAACCGTCACTCACGTTGGCGACAACGAAGACATCGACATCCCTGCGGGCGATGCAAATGCCCGGTCCGAGGGCTACACGATTCTGACCAAGCCAGTTCGCCTGACGTCGGTTCAGCCCCACCTTCACAATCGCGGGAAGGCCCAGTGCGTCGAAGCGATCCTGCCGAACCCGTCGGGACGACCGGGCCTCGCCAAAAACGAAACACTGAGCTGCGTGAGCAAGTACCGGTTCAACTGGCATATCGTGTATCACTACGCAACGGATGTGCAGCCGCTGCTTCCCGCCGGCACGGTGTTACATGTAGTGTCGTGGCACGACAACTCACCGGCGAACAAGTTCAATCCCGATCCGTCGAACTGGATCGGTTTTGGACAACGGTCGATTGATGACATGGCGTTCGCCTGGATGACGTACTACGAGCTGACTGACGATCAATATAAAGAGGCGCTCGCGGAGCGGCAGAACAGGCTCAAGGCATCGACGCAGAATCAGCAGCAACAGCAGCAGCAATAGGCACTGCCAACCCGATCGGAACGGCGTGTCGACTGTGCGACGCGCCGTTCGTCCTTTCGCGCCGACCGCGTGCCGCCTAGGCATTGCGAGTATCGAGGAACGCTCATGACCCGCTTCGACCGCTTGGCGGCCTGCGCTCTGGGGCTTTGGCTGACGAACTCCGCTCCAGCTGTCGCTCAAGTCATCAAATACGACTCCGGCCAAAATGTCGTGCCTGTCTTCGAGGGATGGCAGCGCAACGACGATGGCAGCTACAAGTTCTATTTCGGCTACATGAACCGCAACTACAAAGAGACCCTCGACATTCCCGTCGGTAACAGCAACAAGTTCGACCCGGCGCCGATCGACCGGAATCAGCCCACCCACTTTTACACGCGTCGGCAGCGCTTCGTGTTCAACGTGAACGTGCCGAAAGACTGGGACAAGAACCGCCGTGTCACGTGGACGATCGTCGCCAATGGCAAATCGGAAACGGCGAACGGATGGCTGCAGCCGGAATGGGAAGTGGATGACGGCGTGATCCAGATGAACATCGGCCCAGGCGGCGCGCCGCCCGATCCGCCGAACCACTACCCGCAGGTGACCGGCGGCAGCAAGGACATGTCGGTTGCTGCGAAGAGCGCGGTGCGGCTGAGCATACAGGCGTCCGACGACGGTATTCCCAAGCCGCGGAAGCCAAGGCCGAACGCGACGACGCCCCCGCCGGCGCAGGGCGTGAAGGTACGATGGCTTCACTATCGCGGCGCCGGCGCCGTGCTGTTCAATCCGCCGCAGAGTGAGGCGGTTTACGGCAGGCCGATTGACGAATCGACCGAGGCCACCTTCGACGCTCCAGGGACCTATGTCGTCCGCGCCGTGGTCACGGACGGATTGCTCGAGACGCCGTACGATATCGCCGTGACCGTGAAGTAGTCGACACTGTCAACGTCGTGCCGCACGCCCAGTTCGTCGAGAATCGCATCTACCAGTGTCTGCCGCAGCTGTCGCACGGCACGGGCGAACGGCGGCCAGCTGCGCCCCCTTGAGCTTGTTGCGACCGCGTCCCAGTCTTCGCTCGATTCTTGAAGACACTCCCAGCTAGGCAGTTCGCGAAGCGCTCGCACCTCGCCTGAAACCAGTCGACCCTCCGGGTCGAGCGATCACTTTGCGCGGCGGGCACCTAGCGCAGCGGCAGTGCGAACGCGGTCAGCATGCTGCCCGCCGGCACCAGCAGATACTGCCGACCGTCCAGCATGTAGGTCGTCCCCGCGGTGGAGCGCATCGAGAACCCCAGCTGGTAGTGCCACAGGTTCTTCCCGGTCTGCGCGTTCAGCGCGATGACGTTGCCATCACCGTCGCCGGCGAACACGAGGCCCGACGCCGTGCTGAGCACGCCCGATCCGGACACCGACGTGTAGCGGAATTCCCATTTGATCTGACCGGTGACCGGATCGATCGCGCGGAGAGCGCCGAAGTTCTTCTGATCACGCGGCCGCATCTGGCCGCCGCCCGTGTACTGCTCGCCCGGCTTGAATCTCTGATCGTACGCGTAGTACATCGCGCACGTCTCTCGCGCGGTGACGAAGAACAGTCCGCTGGCCGGATTGAATGACGGGGACATGAAGTTCGTCCCGCCGCCGAGATCCGGACAGGTCTTGTTGCCGTTCTCGTCCGGCATGTGCCCGGGCAGCAGCATCGGCCGTCCAAACGAATCGATCTCCTTGGCCCACGTCGTCTCGACGAATGGCCTGGCGACGATCACTTTGCCAGTGAGGCGATCGATCGTGTAGAAGAACCCGTTCCGGTTGGCGAACATGACGACCTTGCGCCGTTGGCCGTCGATCGTCAGCTCGCCGAGCACCGGCACCTGTGTCGAATCCCAGTCGTGGACGTCGTGCGGCGTGAACTGATAGTGCCAGCGGCGCTGCCCCGTGTCGGCGTCAAGCGCAACGAGCGATGCGGTGTAGAGGTTGTCACCTTCGCGTACGTTGCTGTAGTAGTCGGGGCCGGGATTGCCGGTGCCGAAGAAGATGAGGTTCTGTTCGGGGTCGTAGGTGCCGGTGACCCAGATGGAGCCACCGCCGCGCTGGTAGGCATCGCCCTGGGGCCACGACCGCGCGCCCGGATCGCCGGGGCCGGCGACGGTATAAAAGCGCCAGGCACGCGTACCGGTGTTCACATCGTACGCGTCGATGAACCCGCGGATGCCGTACTCGGCGCCCGCGACGCCGACGATCACCTTGTCCTTGACCACGAGAGGCGCGACCGTCGCCGAGTAGCCTTGGCTATGCTCAGCGAGCTCGACGTCGAACAGCGGCGTGCCGGTCTTCATGTCCAATGCGATGAGATGGGCGTCGAGCGTCGACATGAACAGGCGATCGCCGAGCACGGCGAAACCACGGTTCACTGCGCCGCAACAGAGCTTCAGATCCTCGGGCAGTTCCCGGCGATAGCGCCAGATGGTGCGTCCGGTTCTCGCGTCGATGGCCCACGCGTTGTTGTTGAAGCCGGTCACGTACAAGACGCCGTCGATCACGATTGGCGTCGTCTGGAAGCTTCCGAGTTGGCCGGTCTGGAAGGTCCACTGCGCGGTCAGCTGGTTGACGTTCTCCGGCGTGATTTGCGTGAGCGGGCTGTGGCGCTGGCCGTCGTACGTGCCTGAGTAAGACAGCCACCGCGTCGGATCCTTCAGGCCATCGAGCAGATCGCGGTTGGTGATTGGCGCGGAGGGCGCGATCGCCGCCGCCGCCGTTGTCGTCGGCCCACGCACGTCGCCTGTGAGCGATCCGAGATAGCCGACCAGGTCCGTCAGGTCGCTGTCATTGAGGCGCTCGGCGGAGTACGCGGGCATCAGCGACGTGTTCTCGTAGATGACTTCCTGCAGATCGGCCTTCCGGTAGCCCTGCAGCCGCTCGCGCGTGTCCATAATCTGAATGCTGAAGACGTCCTCGGCCTTCTTCGTGCCGCGGACGCGCTGGCCGTCTGTCGTGACGACCGTCACGGTTTCGAACGCCGGCGCGATCCATTCCGACGGCGATCG
>Ga0111538_10010473_pt1 | contig 12332 bp, 18 predicted proteins | sample SoiMethybrSBSTD1_FD_79669 | JGI IMG/M metagenome (GOLD analysis project Ga0111538, IMG submission 79669) | Bulk soil microbial communities from a Populus tree surrounding site in Tennessee, USA - Soil MetaG P. TD hybrid SBSTD1 (version 2)... | ecosystem: Environmental > Terrestrial > Soil >...
CATTCGCCGAACGACAGACGGGGCGGGAGTACGTCGACATCGTGCCGAACCGCGAGGCCATCGCTCGCTACGGTCTGAGCGTACGAGACGTGCAGGATGTGATCGAGGCAGCGGTCGGTGGCATGCAGGTCTCAACGGCGATCGCCGGCCGCGCACGGTTTTCGATCAATCTCCGGTACGCGGCAGATCGCCGGTCTGACCCTCAGGCGCTCCGACGCATTCTCGTGCCGGTGCAATCGAGCGGCAGCGTCATGGACTTCGGCGGCGCGGTCACCGGCGCCGGTGCCAGCGCCCAGAGTGGCGGCATGGGCGGCTCCCCGGGGCCGTGGGCCGGCGGCGGTGGTATGGGCTCGATGGGTGGCGCGCGATCGCAGCCCGGTATGTCAGCGACGGGCTCGATCGCACCGTCACAAAGCGCACAGCCGATGGGTGGATCGCAGGCGTCGCCTGATCTTCTGGAGCAATGGCGTCAGCCAGGTGCGGCCATTCCGCTCGGGGAACTGGCCGACGTCCGCGTGGTCACGGGCCCGCCGATGATCAAGGACGAGAACGGCGTAATCGTGGGATACGTCTTCGCCGACATCGATCCGACCGCCCGCGATCTCGGCGGTTGGGTGAATGATGCCAAAGCCGTCGTTGCCTCTCAATTGAAGCTGCCCGCGGGATACCGCCTCCAGTGGACCGGCCAGTATGAGTTCCTCGAGCAGATGGAGGCGCGGCTGCGCTACATCGTTCCGCTCACGCTCGTCCTGGTCGTGGGGCTGCTGTATCTCTCGATGCGCGGATGGCCGCAGACCTTCCTGGTGTTGTCCAGCCTGCCGTTCGCCGTAGCGGGCAGCGTCTGGTTGCTGGCGTTCATGCACTACAACTTGTCCACGGCGGTTTGGGTCGGGCTCATCGCCGTCGCCGGGGTAGCGGCGGAGACCGGCATCGTCATGGTGGTGTACCTCGACGAGTCGTTCGCACGGTACATGCGGGAGGGCCGCATTCAGAAGCCAGAGGACGTGGATGCCGCCGTCGTTGAGGGCGCGGCGGCTCGCGTACGCCCACTCATCATGACGGTCGCCACGACAGTGCTTGGTCTGCTGCCACTGCTCTGGGAATCCGGGGTTGGCGCAGACGTGTCGGCACGCACCGCCGCGCCGGTGGTCGGCGGCCTGTGGTCTTGTATGCTGCTGACCCTGCTCGTGCTTCCCGCAGCGTACGCCATCTGGCGCCGGCACCAGGTACGGGTGGCGCTGACCGTCTCGCCGTCACACGTTGCGGCGGCGTCGGAAGGTACTGCATGACGAGACTGAAGCACGCTACTGTCAACGCCACGTCGTTCCGGCCCTTCGCGACCGTCCGGCACCTGCGCAGACCGGAGTCGGACACTCCCGCTCGGATCGAGACGGCATTGATGTAGTCGGAGTACCCCAATGAACGCGATCTCGCCAGATCCGATTGACTGTGCTGGCGTCGATGAGCCGCGGCGCGAACACGCCGCCGATGAGCGCCGTGGTGATCACCACGTCCGACCGGATGCACTCTTCGGCCAGCAACTGGCTCTGTCGCTGGCGATCGGTCGGCGACAACGCCTTGGCGTAGCCGCCCGCTGCGGCACTGTCCTCAAGCTCGATGCCCACGTACTTCGCGCCTACACTCTCAATCTGTTCCCTGACCTCCGGGCGGACATCGGTGGCCACGACGTTCGCCCCGAGTCGTCGGGCGGTCGCAATCGCTTGCAGGCCGGCCACACCGGCGCCGATTACGAAAACCTTTGCCGGAGAAACCATTCCCGCCGCCGTCATCAGCATCGGGAAATACCTGTTCAACGCAACGGCAGCCAACAGCGCGCCCTTGTACCCGCTGATGTTGGCCATCGACGAGAGTGTGTCCATGGGCTGTGCCCGCGTGGTCCTCGGGATGGCGTCAGTCGAGAAGGCGGTGACCTTCCGGTCGGCAAGCGCACGCACTGCTTCCAGATTCCGCAGCGGCATCAGCGAGCCCAGATATATCGCACCTGGGCGCATCCACGAGATCTCGTTGCGACTGGCATGCGCTTCCAGCGGCGGCATGACCTTCAAGACGAGATCGACAGAATCCAGAAGCACCTGCGGATTCGATTCCGGAGCGGCGCCGACCTCCCGATACACCGCGTCCGTGAAACCTGCGGCTGCGCCGCATCCCGATTCGAACGAGATCTCATAGCCTGCCTGTAGCAACTTCCGGCACGATTCCGGCACGAGGGCGACCCGCCGCTCGCCACGATGTCCTTCCTTCGGTACTCCGATGCGCAAGACCACCTCCGTAACAGAGATGCAGGGCCGGACGGGGATTCCTCCCCTTCGCCGCAGCTTCGGAATTCTATCTTCGAGCCTGTCTACGCCTGCCAGAGCGCGATCGTCGGGGCGGCGTCGACCAGACCGGAGGCTTCTCCGAAGTGCCGGAGCCGCATGTTGAAGCGTCAATCTTAGTGCTCCGTCAAGGCTCGATTCCGAACCTAAGCGACGACGTTTGGCGATGGCCATGGCGGCCCGGCGCATGGCCAATCGACGCACGCTGGTGCGCCGTTTTGCCAGCGTCGAGGCGCTCGGCTCGGCATCGGTGATTTGCACCGACAAGACGGGAACGCTGACGCAGAACCGAATGGAAATTCGATCGATCTACGTGGCCGGCGAGTTCGTCGATCGGGCGGTCGCGCAGACGAGCGCGTTTGCGGCGCAACACCGGCGTTTCCTCGAGTGCGCCTTCTGGTGTCACGACCTGAAGTCCACCGGAGACTCACAGAATTCATGGATCGACGATCGATGGAGCTCGCGCTAGTTCACATCGCACGCCAGGCCCTCGCGAGGCCGGACGCCTTTGAGCGTCTTGATGAGATTCCGTTCGAGCCCGAGCGCAAACGGTTGACGACCGTGCATCAAGCGCGTGACGAAATCGTGCGCTTCGTCAAAGGAGCCCCGAAGAACTGCTGCCAAGAGCAGGATGGGTGACATCGACGGGAAGAAGGAGCACCTGACCGCCGAGTGGAGTCAGGCATTCAGCGGCGCTGCGACACAGATGGCGGATCGCGGCCTCCTCGTCCTCGCCTTTGCCTATCGACCCCGCCCGCAGGGGAAATCCTCGCCGAGGCAGAGCAGGACCTCGTCATCACGGCGCTGGCTGGCCTGTGAGATCGCCGGCCAGCGTCTCATGTTGAATCTCCATGTGCGGCAACGGCCGCAACTGCTCGCCCGCGAAAAACGGCGACTATCCAGCCGCGAGCCTCGTCTCCGTGGCAATTTCGGGGAGTGGAACCGCCTCCATCGCGCCTCGCACCGTGAGCACCGGACAAGGCGCGAAGCGCACGGTCCGCTCGGCCACGCTGCCCATCACGGCATGGGCCACCGACCCGCGGCCGTGCGTGCCCATCACGATGAGATCGATGGCGTGATCCTTGGCGTAGCGAACGATTTCGAGGTACGGCGTGCCGGAGCGAACCATGAATTTCGGCGTCAGATCATGCTGATCGCGTGGCGACATGATCTTCATCAGGCGCTCATGGATCGCATCCTCTTGGCTGAGATCGAGGCCGAGGGGAAACTCGGTGTCCATCTCGAACCGAGCTTTGTCGCTGACATGCAGCACATGCACCTGCGCACCGAACATGCGCGCGAGTTCGGTCGCATATTGCATGGCCGCTCCCGATGTCTCGCTGAAGTCATGCGGGACCAGGATCGTCTTCAATACAACCATGTAAACCTCCTCGGTACCAGTACGAGGCAATCCGCGAGCCGCGGATTTCGATTCTGGCCGCGCGCTTTTGCGGCCGAACTCGGCAATCTCGGGTGTGCGGTGGCGAGATTCCGTCAGTGGGAGCGCCGGGGCGGCGGCGGCGTGCCGCGCGGGCGGCAGCTTTCCTGGCCGACCGTCGGAAGTGTGCCTGGCCCACGAGCGACAGCGCTGGGCAACGATTTGCACTGGCGACAAGGCGCCGGTGGATCCGGCAAAGCAGGGGAGCGTCACCATGACATCTGCGGTCGAAGTCCAAGCGTTCATCAACGAGCCGGCCATCGCTGTGGTCGGCGTCTCGCGCTCGGGCGGAAAATTCGGCAATTTCGCGCGACGTGAGCTGCAGTCGAAGGGCTATCGGGTCTATCCGATTCACCCGAGCGCCACCGAGATCGACGGAGCGCGGTGTTACCCCAGCTTTGCCGCGCTGCCTGAGCGGGTGAACGCCGCGCTGGTCGTCGTGCCACCATTCAAGGCCGCCGCCGTGGTTCGGGACGCCGCAGCAGCGGGGGTTCATCACCTCTGGCTTCAGCAGGGCGCCGAATCAGCCGAGGTGCTGAAGCTGTGTGAGCAGCTTGGCCTCGGCGTCGTGGCCGGCGAGTGCGTCCTCATGTTTGCGCAGCCGACGAGCTACCACCTGGTGCATCGCTGGATCTGGAAAGCGCTCGGCAGGCTGCCGTCAGGCGCTTGAGCCAGAAGCGGAACCATGCCCACGGCATCGTCGGCAGTGGATCGCTGGTGCCAGCGTCACACGCTGGCCCTGTTCTACGTGATTGCGTACGCCGTCTCGTGGAGCATCGCCGTTCCCCTGGCTCTGCAGGCGCACGGACGCGGGCCTTTCCGCGTTCCGCTGTGGATGCACTATCTGACGGCGTTCGGCCCTGCTGCGGCGGCGCTCATCGTGTCGGTCGGCGCCGACGCGCGCGTCGTGTCGTGCAGAGGGAACGCACCCGTCCCTTCGGTGGGGCCTGGTTGGACTCTCACCGCTCTTTCTCTTCGCCTGCGCCGGATTCGTCTCACGGTTCGTCGGCGCGCCAGCTCCGTCGTGGTCGTCACTTGGCAGAGTGAACTTTCTGCCCGCTCTTGGCGTGGCGGCCTGGCTACTGTGGTTCGTCACGAGCGGGGTCGGAGAAGAGACCGGTTGGCGGGGCTGTGCGATTCCCACGCTCCAGCGCCACCACACCGCGCTCGCGAGCAGCGCCTGGGCTGCCCGGGTTCTTCGTCGGCCTTCTCGCTGGATCGATTCTGTTGGCTTGGCTTTACAACGTGGTCGACGGGCGGCTCCTTCCGGTGATGCTCTGGCACGCGTCGTTCAACTTCGTGACCGGATCGCCGAGCGCCGGCGGTCTCACGGCGGCGATCGTGAGCAGCTTGGTGATCGTGTGGGCCGCCATTTTGGTGTGGAGGAACGGACGTTCGTTCTCGACGCGGTCCCGTCCTTTTGAACACGCCGGTCACCATTAGCAGGCAGGTTGGACCTCTGCGGTGCGTGCGAGCGTGATCCAAACGGGGTGCCATGGCGCATGCTGGCCGTCACCGTGCAGAAGTCCTCGAAGAGTTCACCGCACCGCTCGAGACGGGGTCGGTCGCTCTCGGGAAATTCAGGGGCGATCGCGACCTCTCGCAACTGGTTGCGATCGAACGTCATCAGGATGCCGCGCGGGTCTCGCCCGGTGTGGTGGCTTCGGTCCGTTCAACCCTGATCGTGCAATCCTTCGCTAACGCGAAAATCGCGCCGATGGCCGCCAGCGGCGGCGCCAGCACCGACCCGACCACGCCCGCGGTCAGTGGGAATTCGGCGACGGTTCGACCCTGATGCAGAACCACGATTCGCCGGACGTTTCCCTGATGGATGATGTCGCGAACGCAATCGAGCGCGTTGCGGCCCTCGGTCTTGAGTGTTTCCCAGAACGTTCGCTCGGTAGGTGTCGTCATGGCTCGCTCCTCGTTTGGGGTTACGCAAGCGCCGAGCCACCTGCCTCGCCGGTGATCGTTGCTGGCTACCTGGCCTCAGGACGGCCGCGCCGCGCCCGCGGCCGCCACGAGCGCGGCGATGTCGGCCAGATCGAATGGCTTCTGGAGGAAATTGAACGCGCCCAAGTCGAAGGCGTGCGCGGCCAGTTCAGGCGTGCCGTGCGCACTCATGAGGATGATGCGGGTCGTCGGCGTCAACGATCGCAAACGAGCCAAGAGACTTAGGTCGTCGCAGTCGGGCAATCGCAAATCGAGCACAATGATGTCGAAGGGCGTCGATTCGGCGACTGCCGAGACGGCACCGCGGCCGTCCGCCGCCTGTACGACGGCGCAACCCGCAGCCGCCAGCTCTTCGCCGATAGCCCACCGGATGAGCGGCTCATCATCCACGACGAGCACCCGTGACCGAGGCTCCTCAATCGACGTCCGCGATCGTCCGTCGACGACGCACAGATGGGAATCCGGCGTCAGCGGTAGTGTGGCACCGGGGTCAGCACGACCGGCAAGACCGGGATCAGCGTTCGACATCGGCGCGCACGTACTGGTTATCACAGGTCTTCCTCAGGAAATGTTCGTTCACCATCAGGTTCAGGAGTGCATCGCATGTCTCCGCGTCGAGGCCCCAGAGGCGCTGGACCTGACACTTGGTGAGCGTGAGGCCCGGCATTTCGCAATATTCGGCCCGCATCATCCTCTCCCGATCGTGGGTCGCTTCCCGTGGTGGCACGGTAGCCTCCTTCGTGCCTGGTGCAGCAAAGGATGTGCCCCGCGGTCAGCGAGCACGCGTGCGGTCAATCACGCGGATCGCGAACAAACCTTCCTAACCGTGAAATTTTTCGACGTCCGATCGCAAAAGTTTCGCAGGCCGCTCGGGGCGCCGAGGTCCCGAGCCCGGCCGGCGTCGCGCCGCGGCGTCGTCGACCACCAGCGAACGTCGAGCCTCTGCTCCTGCTGAAACCGCGGCGGCACGCCTCCGCCGTTGCCGGAAATTCGTCAACGCGACTCGATCGCCTCATCGAACGCTCTTGAGCGCGCCGGTTGCCGCGCAGGCGGGACTGGCATGAGCCGTGCGAACGACAAGGAAGACAGACCTGACCGATTAGAGAGGCCATCATGATCACCCTCAAGAGCGTTCTGGTTGCCACCGACTTCAGCGAACCCTCTGGCACCGCCCTCGAGTACGGCCGCACGCTGGCGAGGACGTTCGGTGCCGCTCTGCACGTCGTCCACGTGTTCGAGAACAACTACGTGTTGGCCGAGCCGATGGCGGCCGGCTACGCCGCAATCCCGCAAGAGTTCGAAGACTCGGCCCGTCAGCGGCTCAACGCCACGCTCGAGGAAGACGACGTCCGGGAGCTGAACGGCCGGGCGAAGTTCTTGACGGCGGCCAACGTAGCTGCCGCGATCGCCGGCTACGCGAAGGACGAGCTCATTGATCTCATCGTCATGGGCACTCACGGCCGAACCGGCTGGTCCCACCTCTTGCTTGGAAGCGTCGCCGAGAAGGTCGTGCGAATGGCTCCATGCCCGGTACTGACAGTTCGGCATCCCGAGCACGAGTTCATCGCGCCCGATGCCTTGGTGCTGGCCACCCACTCTTAGAGGACTCCGAACATGGCGGCGACAGCTGCGACGGTGGCGATTCAACAGGGATCCGCCGCAAATCGGCTCATGTTGCGCGACGGCTCGGTCGCGACCGTCCGGCCGGCGCAGTCCACGGACCGCGACGCTGTGTCCCGGTTCTATCGTGAGCTCTCACCGGAATCGCGGCGGCGCCGGTTCATGGTCTCGGGTGACGTTCCGCAGGCGGTTGTCGATCGATGTTGCGAGTCGTCCGATCCCACCCAGGCGATGACGCTCATCGCGTCCAGACAGCTGCCCGACGACCGGCACGTGATCGCGGTGTGCTCGTACATGGCCGTCAATTCCACCACCGCGGAAGTCGCCTTTGCCGTCGACGATCGCTTTCACCATCGCGGCATCGCGACGGCGATGCTGGAGCGCCTCGCCGATATCGCCGCCCACCACGGCTTCAAGTGGTTCCAGGCGACGACGCTCTACGAGAACGCCGACATGCTGGACGTCTTCCGCGACTCCGGCTTCGAAGTGCGATCGAAGTCGGGGCGGGGAGTTGTCGACGTGCGGCTGAGCGTCAACGTGTCGCCGAGCGGCGCGCTCGCGAGCGACGAGCGCGACCGCCTGGCCACGGTCGCGTCGCTCAGGCCGATCCTCGAGCCGCAATCCATCGCCGTCATCGGTGCGTCGCGCGATCGCCGCCATCTGGGACGCCGCGTGCTCGAGGCCCTCCTGAGCGGCGGGTTCCGCGGTGCCGTCTATCCAGTCAACCCCAATCTCGACGAGATCGATAGCCTGCGCTGCTATCGATCGGCCCGCGACCTTCCGGCCGGCGTCGACCTCGCGATGATCGTCGTGCCTGCTGCGCTGGTTCCGGGCATCGTCGACGATTGTGGCCACGCAGGCGTTCGCGCGCTGGTCGTCATCTCGGCGGGGTTTGCCGAAACCGGTGAACACGGCCGCGAACTTCAGCGGCAACTGCTCGAGAAGGCACGCGCTTACGGCATGCGCTTGGTTGGTCCCAACTGCATGGGCGTCATCAACACCAATCAATCAGTGCGGATGAACGCGTCGTTTGCCGCGATGCCACTGCCACAAGGGCGCATCGCCCTGGCGTCACAGAGCGGGGGGCTCGGCCTGGCCATTCTGCAGCTTGCGGCCGATCGCAAGCTTGGCATCTCGACGTTCGTCAGCCTCGGTAACAAGGCGGACGTCTCGGGGAACGATCTGCTGCAGTACGGCGAAAACGATCCGCATACGAGCACGATCCTCTTGTACCTCGAATCGTTCGGGAATCCGCGGCGCTTTGCCCAGCTCGCCCGCCGGATCAGCTGCAAGAAGTCCATCGTCGTGGTCAAGGCGGGCGGAACCCGTGCCGGATCGCACGCGGCCGGAAGCCACACGGCCGGTCTGGCGGCCAGCGACGTGGCCGTTGACGCTCTCTTCCGTCAATCGGGCGTCATCCGCGCCAGCACGATCGACGAGATGTTCGATATCGCGGCGTGCCTCGACCTCCAACCGCTGCCGCCGGACTCGCGGCTGGGGATCATCACCAACGCCGAGTCCTGCGATTCTGGCAGCGGACGCTTGCGAAGCAGCCGGGCTGCTCGTGGCCGACGTGTCGACCGACACTCAGCGACGGCTTTCGGCTTTTCTCCCATCTGCGTCGAGTCTCGGCAACCCGATCGACCTCATCGCGTCGGCCGGTCCGGTCGAGTACCGAAGCACCATCGAGGTGGCGCTGGCGGCACCGGAGTTCGACGCGGTACTGGTGATCTACACGCCAGTCGAGCAGTCGCAGTCCGAAGCCATCATGACCGCAATCGGTGAGGCTGTCGCTGCGGCGCGAGCGGCGGGCGTCGCCGATAAACCAGTGCTGCTGTGCACGATGACTTCATCCGCTCGAAGCGCTCCGCTTGGGGCTGGCATGGAGCTCATTCCGGCCATCGCGTTCCCTGAAAACGCGGTGCGTGCGCTCGGCAAGATCGCTGCGTACGCCAAATGGCGTCGCGAGCCCCTCGGCCTCCCGTGGGGGTTCGATGACGCGCACGCCGACGAGGCGCGCGCGCTCTGTCGGGACATTGTGGCAGCTCGCGGCGACACCTGGCTGACCCAGGAAGAGCTGCTTCGCGTCTTGAACGCGTTCGGCTTGCCCATGGTGCCATCGCCCGCGGCGCACAGCGAGGAGGAGGCCGCCGCGGTGGCCGCGCTCATCGGATTCCCGTTGTCATGAAGCTGATCGCCCGGAGATCCTTCACAAGACTGAGGCTGGTGCCGTTCTCGTTGATCTCGACGACGAAGCGGCGGTCAGATCGACGTTCCGCCAGCTGACGGCCGAAGCGCCAGCCGCCGCGGTTCCTGGGTCAGGCAGCAGCATCGTGATTCAGCCGATGATCGGCAATGCGGTTGAAACGCTGATCGGCATGACGACCGACCCGCTTTTTGGTCCACTCGTTGGGTTCGGGCTCGGCGGCGTGCAGGTCGGGTCCTCCGCGACGTGGCCTTTCGCATCGCGCCGCTCTCTGATAGAGACGCCGAGGACCTGATCAAGAGCGTCCGCAGCTTCAAGCTCCTCGATGGCTATCGCGGGCGGGCGCCGGCCGACATCAACGCCCTGCGCGACGTGATTCTTCGCGTGTCGTTGATGAGCGTCCAAGTGCCAGAGATTCGCGAGCTGGATCTCAACCCGGTGATGGCGCTTCCGGCCGGCCACGGCTGCCGAATTGTCGACGCTCGGATCAAAGTCGGCGCGTAGAGACACGGGGGTGGCTGTGGCCAGCGCGTGTCCGTACCGTACCCCCCTCCACGCCTGAAGCGGTGCGGGCTTACTGGGCGACGCGCTCCTGCAGAGCCTGGATGTAGCGCACCAGCGCCTCGATGCGAGCTTCGACCGAGCCGTCGCCGTTGCCCGCGTTCCGCAAGGTGACGCCCCAGACGGGCATGTCGCGATCGCCGTGCGATGGAACTCCCCTGCCGTCGATGATCCGCTTCAGGCGATCCACCGGGAAAACTCCGCCGTTGGCGTGGGCGAACTTCGTGAGATCCGCCGGCGGCTTGCGCAGCGAGAAGGCCGCTGGCCCATCTCCGTGTCCGTTTGCGCCATGACAGCTCGCGCAATGATTTCGAAACAGTTGCGCCCCATCCGTCCCGTCCTGGGTCTGTGCCGATAGCGGGTGAGCCGAGAGCACGCCGGCCGCGATCATCATCAAGACGAATGGCCTGAGAGTCGAATGGGTGCCAAGTCTCGTCACAACTCCCTCCAACGCATGGTCACGCATCGTCCGTGCCATGCGAAGCAACACGCGCAGTTCACGATGCGTGGGAAGAGAAGACGGTGGAACACGCCACGCCAGCAGATCGGAGACGGCCGGCATGTCAGTTGCGTGAATGATTCGGCGATACCTGAAAGGAGTCGCACAATGACTCAGACACTCTTCCACTCGGTGATGAACGGCACGGTGGCTTTCTTCGAGCACGCCGGCGTGGTGATCATCGGTTTCGTGCTGATCATCGTTGGTCTGGCCATGGGCGTCACACTGATCATGCTGCCGGTCGGCGTGGTCGTGGGCCTGGTCGGCGTGCTGATGGTCGTGGGCGGCCTGTTCGCAAGGATCGATGCGAACCGGTGATCACCGCGTTTTTCCTCCGGCCCGCGGAAAAATTCCCACTCTGACCGTGGTCAGACGTAGGCCGTTGGCTAATGGCGTGTTCCAACGACGCCTTTCGCGGGCTTGTCTGGCACGAGTGTTGCCATTCGGAGCAACGGCCGGCTGATTCGGCCAACCTCAAAGTCGATAGGGAGCCCGGCGATGCCTCAACCTCAGCCCACTCATGTGGTATCCAGCTTTGAAGAAAACAATCCGGCGCCGCTTCTACCAACGGAGCTGATGGCATCGTCAATCGACAGTGCGTCCGCATCCGGCCAGGACGCGGTTTGTCTCGACAAATGCGCTTGCTTCGAGTCGCTCGAGGTGACCACCAGCCACAGCGTCTACCACATCACGATCCTGGAAGGTCGGTACGGTGAAGTGTTCGTCCGCGGCGGACGCTTCTTCCCGGAGTACTGCCATGCGGTGCTCCTGGGCTCGCGTGACAAAGGCGGGTTGAGGTTGAAGACAATCGTGATCGGTCATCACCTGGAATTTCGTGCCGACAATCAGGCGGTGACCACCTCCCGCGTTCTTGCCCTCAGACGCTTCTGATTTCGCTTCGGCAGTCTGATTGCGCGGCTGAGCGCTGGCGGGCAGGACACGCCGCTGTCGACGCGGATGCGACGGCGACCGACCTTCAGCCGGTACGATCGTTGCTCGTCCTCGTATCACAACGGCCTTCGTGACATCCTCGTCGACCGTTCATCCGGTGAAGCGTGTCACGGTTGCCGTCTGCGGATGGAGGTGAAGCCATGAGACGCATGTCCCTTATTCTGATGGCTCTCCTGCTCGGTCTTCTGGCTATTGTCGTTGGGCGCGCTCCGGGCGCACCTGTGCTCGCGGCGTCGCAGCAGACGCCATCGACCCAGAGCGGTCAGCAGGCGCAGCGATCCGACATGGCCGAGATGATGACGCATCACCAGCACATGATGGCCGATCTGAAGGCCAGCGATGCCAGGATCGACGAACTCGTCGCCGCCATGAATCGCGCAACCGGCGACGCAAGAGTGGAGGCCATCGCGCAGGTCGTCAACGAGCTCGTGCGCCAGGAAAAAGCCCTGCACGAACACATGGGAATGATGGGCCGCCACATGATGATGGGAGCCGGCGGCGGCATGCCGGCCCGGTGAAATCGTTCGCGCCGCGTGTCGCCCAGCGCCAGACGCGCAGCACGCCGCGATGACGGCGTCTTCGTGAGGTATTCGCGAGGAGACGTTATGAAGCCCTTCCACTCCAGAAAGCAGTCGAACCGCCGGTGGCGGCTGATGATGGCTATCGTGGCCGTCGGGCTGGGTCTCTCTCTCGAGGCGCAGAGTCCGCCGCCCGTGCGCGGAACCATCGCGCTTGAAGGCACGATGAAAAAGTTCTATCGAGCGGCGA
>Ga0111538_10010476_pt1 | contig 12330 bp, 13 predicted proteins | sample SoiMethybrSBSTD1_FD_79669 | JGI IMG/M metagenome (GOLD analysis project Ga0111538, IMG submission 79669) | Bulk soil microbial communities from a Populus tree surrounding site in Tennessee, USA - Soil MetaG P. TD hybrid SBSTD1 (version 2)... | ecosystem: Environmental > Terrestrial > Soil >...
CAGCGGCTGGCGGCGGCCGGGTGCCGGCTCATCCACACCGCGTCCACGGGTGCCGTCGCTGTCGCGTGGTTCGACGGCGGGACGCTGTTCCCACACCCGATCGAGGTGCACCAGGCCGGGCCGCCGATCCTCGCCATGCACGGTCGGCTGGCCGCCCTCGCCGACGGCTGGGACGGCCGGAACCTGTTGCGCGGCATGTAGCGCCTTCACTAGTGTCAGCCGAACTGGTGAAACTAAGTTTCATTCACCGAGAACTGGAGTGCTGCCGTGACCGACACCCGACCGCTGCATGTACTGATCGCTGGTGGAGGCCTGTCGGGCCTCGCGCTCGCCCAGGGGCTCCTGAAAGCCGGTCACGCCGTCGACGTGTACGAGCGCGACCCGGACTTCAACCGCAAGCAGGGCTACTACCTGCACATGAACCCGTTCGGCGGCGAGGCGCTGCGAGCGCTCCTGCCGGCCGACCTGTTCGAGCTGTACCAGGCGACGTCGCGCAAGACGTACCGGCGGCAGGAGTCGATCGTCCTCGACAACCAGTTCAACGAACTGAGTTCGCAGCCGCATCTCGGCCCGCCGAACGGCGGGGACCGGCCGCACACCGGGATCCACCGCCGCACCCTTCGGCAGATCCTCTCCGCGCGCCTCGGCCAGGTGTTCCACGTCGGCACAGGGATCACCGCGTACACGGAGGACGCCGACGGGGTAACGGCCACCCTCTCCGACGGCAGCACGGTGCGCGGCGACGTGCTCGTGGGCGCCGACGGCATCCGCTCGGTCGTGCGGGCGACCCGGCTGCCGGAGGTACCGATCATCCCGACAGGCATCCGCGGCATCGGCGTCTACGGCCGCACACCGTTGACTCCGGACCTGCGCGAGATCATGCCCGAGGTTCTGATGGGTGGCGTGCTCATCGCCGTCGACAGGGCCGGTAGCCGGTTGCTGATCGGGGTGTACGACCCGCGCGAGCCGGTCGACGAGGCGCCGAAGGCGATCGCTCCGGACGTCACGCTCGACCCGGTCGAGCCGTACGTCATGGTCAGTTGCAGCGTCGCGCCGGGCACCGTCGTCCCGCCGTCGGCGGAGTGGACCGAGGAGACGCCGGTGCGCATGCGCGAGTCGATGGGTCGGGCCGTCGAGGGCTGGCATCCAGCGGCTGCGGAACTCGTCGGCCGGATGGAATTGGGCTCGATCTTCATGATCCCGTTCGGGTTCATCGTGCCCGCCGAGTCGTGGGAGCCGTCGCGGGTGACACTCATCGGCGACGCCGCGCACGCGATGCTCCCGACGCTCGGCATGGGCGCCAACCTCGCGCTGCGCGACGCGGCCTCGCTGGCCGACCAGTTGTGCCGCGCCGGCCGTGGCGAAACCGACCTGGTGACGGCGATCGGTGCCTATGAGGGCGACATGCGCGAGGTGGCGTACCCGTTCCACCGCATGACGCTCGAGCACGACAAGAACTTCGGCGGCGGCGCGCTGCAGAAGGCCGGCGCGGATTCCGGCACCGGCGCCGGATGACCGGTCGCCTGGCCGGCCTGGCCGTCCTCATCACCGGGACCGGTGCGGGGATCGGCCGGGCCACGGCGCTCGTGTGTGCGCGAGAGGGTGCACACGTCGTCGGCGGTGACCTGAACGCGGCCGGCGCGGCGGAGACCGCGGAATCGGCCCGCGCGGCGGGCGGCCGGATGGACTCGTGCGCACCCGTCGACCTCGCGACCGAGGACGGCGCGCGGCAGTGGGTCGACGCGGCCGCGTCGCTCGCTGGTGGGGTGGATGTGCTGGTGAACAACGCGTCCGCGATCCGGTTCGGGCCGATCGACCGACTGTCCTATGCGGACTGGTCCTTCACCATCCGGCACGAGCTCGACATCGTCTTCCTCGTCACGCAGGCCGCGTGGCCACATCTGGTCCGCGGGGGCGGCGGGTCGATCGTCAACGTCGGGTCCATTTCGGGGTCGCGCGGCGCGTTCTTCATGCCGCAGAACGCGCACGGCGCCGCGAAAGGCGGCGTGCTCGCGCTGACCTACCAGTTGGCCGTCGAGGGCGGGCCGCTCGGCATCCGGGTCAACGCGGTGAGCCCGGCGATGACGGAGACGCCGCACACCCGTCCACTGTTGACGGACCCCGACGGCCCGGCGGCGGCGATCCGCGAGCGGGTGCCGCTGCGCCGGTGGGGCCAGCCGGAGGACGTCGCGAACGCGATCCTGTTCCTCGCGAGCGCCGAGGCGGCGCACGTCTCCGGCGCCAACATCCCCGTCGACGGGGGAGCGGCGGCGGTCGGATGAGGCTCGTGCTGCGTGGCGAGGACGGCTACGAGGAGGCGCGGGTGGGCCGCGTCTTCAACGCCCGCCGCCCGGCGCGCTATCCGGACGCGGTGCTGCTCGCCTCGTGCGCCGACGACGTGGTGGCCGGCGTCCGGCTGGCCAACCGTCGCGAGTGGACGGTCGGCGTGCGCTCCGGCGGGCATTCGTGGGCGGCCTGGAGCGTACGCGACGGCGGGCTGCTCATCGACCTCGGTGCGCTGAACGGGCTCGATTACGACGCGGCCACCGGTGTGCTGTCGGCCGGCCCGGCGGCTCGCGGCGGCCATGACGTGGCCCCGTTCCTGGCCGAGCGCGGGCGGGCGTTCCCGGTGGGGCACTGTCCGGGCGTCGGCCTCGGCGGTTACCTGTTGCAGGGCGGCCAGGGCTGGAACGGTCGCCGGATGGGCTGGGCGTGCGAGAGCGTCGCGGCCGTCGACGTCGTCACGGCAAGCGGCGAACTGGTCCGCGCGGACGCCGACCACAACAGCGACCTCTACTGGGCTGCGCGCGGCGCCGGCCCCGGCTTTCCCGGCATCGTCACGCGCTTCCACCTCGGGACCTATCCCGCGCCGGCCGGGATGTGGCACGACACCTGGACGTTCGCGCTCGCCGACGCCGAGGCGTTGCTGCGCTGGCTGCACGACCTGCTGCCGGGGCTGGACCGCCGGGTCGAGCCGGTGGTCGCGGCCACCCGGCTGCCCGGCGTGCCGCTGCATGACGGCGTCGCCCATCCCGGAACGGCGCTGTTGCTGCACACCACGGTGATGGCCTCCGATCCATCGGAGCTTCTGCGCCCGTTCGCCGACGGGCCGTTGGCGAGCCGCGCGCTCGGACACGCGTGCGGGTCAACCGATCTGGCCGAAGAGAGCGTGGCGCAGGCGGCGCAGAACCCGGACGGGTACCGGTACGCCGTCGACTGCACGTGGACCGATGCGCCGGCCGACGTGCTGGCGCCGCCGCTGATCCGGTTGTGGAGCGAGCTGGACACCCCGCACTCGTTCTCCATCTGGTATGGCTGGGCGCCGGACCGCGCGCTGCCCGACATGGCGTTCTCCGTCGAGGGGAACGTGTACGTCGCCACGTACGCGATCTACTCCGATGAGGCCGACGACGAGCGGTACCGATCCTGGGTACACGATCGGACCGCCGACATCGCCGCGCACGGATCGGGTGTGTACCTCGGCGACACCGACTTCACACGTCGACAGGACCGGTTCCTGTCCGACGCGAACTTCCGCCGGCTCGAGGAGATCCGCGCCCGGTACGACCCCGACGGCCGCTTCGCGTCCTATCTGACCACCGACCGGGAGGGCCTGAACGTCCGTGGATGAATCCGTTCGCCTGGACCACGTCGGGCTGTCGGTGCGCGACCTCGACGCCGCCGCCGCGTGGTACTGCGCGGCATTCGGCTACACCCGCGAGGTGGCGCTGCGGGTCGAGCCCATCGACCTCGACATCGTGATGCTCATCCACCGCATGCACGGCGACCGGCTGGAACTGTTGCACCGCCCCGGTTCCGCGCCGGGTCTGCGGGCCGCCGATCCCGCGCGGGCCGCGTTGAGCGAGGCGTACGGCCACATCGCGTTCGGCGTCGAGGATCTCGATGCGACGTTCGACCGGGTGGTCGGGCTCGGGGCGCGACCCGTGACGGCGCCGGGACAGTCGCCGGAACCGGGAGTGCGCATGGCATTCGTCGCCGATCCGGAGGGGAATCTGGTGGAGTTGTTGTCACGGCCCGGTGCCGGTCGATGAGCGCCGGTCGGATCCTGGGTCTCGGCTGTGGCGTGCCTCGTGGCAGCGCCGAGATCGCGCTGACGGCGGCGCTGCGGGCCGCGCGGGCGGCCGGCGCCTCGGCGGAACTGGTGCGGCTGGCCGACCTCGACATCCCGGCCGACGACCGGCCCGGCGACATCTGGTGGTTGTGGGAGAAGCTCGTCGGCTGCGACGGGCTCGTCGTCAGCACGGCCATCATGTCCCGCACCGTCACCGCGCGGCTCAAGCTGCTCGTCGACAGGCTGCTCGGGCCCAACGCCGACGCCGCCATCATCGAGCACCTGGTTGCTCTGCGGCGCGACGGCACCGAGCCGACCGTGCCGTTCCGGGTCGACGAGCGGGTGCTCAAGCCGCGGGTGGCCGGGTTCCTGGCGGTCGGGGGATCGCTCACTCCACAGTGGAAGATGCTTACCCTGCCGCTGATGCACACCACTACGTTCTCAATGCACATGGCGGTGGTCGACCAGGTGGTGTTCGGCGGCGCCGGCACGCCGCAGTCGATCCTGCTCGACGACGCGGCGATCGAGCGTGCGGAACGGCTCGGCGCGAACGTGGCCGGCCAACTGGGCGTCCCGTTCGACGAGGCGCGCTACCTGGGTGAACCGGGACTGTGCCCGATGTGCCACCTCAACGTCGTCGAGTTGCGCGGAACCAGCGTCGAGTGCGCGACCTGCGGCAGCCGCGGCGAGTTGCGCGCCGACCTGTCCGTCGCGTGGACCGACCTCACATCGTCGGTGATTTCGATGACGGAAAAGCGCGCCCACGCCCGCGAGATCCAGGAGACCGCGGCCCGGCATGCCGAACTGCGCGCGAAAATCGACGAGCGGGTCCGCGTGTTCGGGGAGTTCGATGCCGTGGCGCGGCCGGAGTGAATTCGACCGCGCATTCCTTGCGGGTCGAGCACCTTGACCACGCGCTGGGGATACACACGCGCTCGCCGCGGCTGTCGTGGCGGCTGCCGGACTGCGCGGCCGGGCAGGTGGCGTACCGGATCCGCACCGACAACGGCTGGGACACCGGTCGCGTCGTCGACGAGCGAAGCCTGCTCGTCCCGTACGCCGGCCCGCCGTTGCGCTCGGCCGAGCGGGTCGCCTGGAGCGTCAAGGTGTGGACCGACGGCGGCGAATGCGACTGGTCCGCTCCGGCGTGGTTCGAGACAGGGCTCCTGGAGCCGAGTGATTGGACGGCCCCGTGGATCGAGCCGGCGTCGGACGCTCCGCAGCCGCCGGGCGAGCGGCCCGCTCATCTGTTGCGGACGCGGTTTCGTGTCGACCGGACGGCCGTTGCGCGGTTGTATGCGACGGCCCACGGGCTCTACGAGGTCTTCCTCAACGGGGTTGGGGTCGGTGACGCGGAACTGACCCCGGGATTCACACAGTACCGCTCCCGGCTGCAGGTGCAGACGTACGACGTCACGTCCCTGATCCGCGCGGGGGAGAACGTGCTCGCCGTGGTGCTTTCCGACGGGTGGTTCCGCGGGCAGGTCGGTGCGCTGCGGTCCGCCGATCAGTGGGGCGACCGGGTGGCCGTGTTGGCACAACTCTCCGTCGGCGGCATCTCTGCCGTCGGCAGCGAGTGGCGTTCGATGTCCGGCCACATCGTTGCGGCCGATCTCATCGCGGGCGAGCGCGTCGACCTTGGGCGCCTACCCGTCGGTTGGAGCGAACCGGGTTTCAACGACGCGACCTGGGCTCCCGCGTCCGTCGCGGCGCACGGGTACGGGTCACTTGTGGACACGCCGGCGCCGCCGGTGCGCCGGGTCGAGGAGCTGGTGCCGGTCGAGGTCATCCGGCCCGCGCCCGGCCGGCAGGTGGTGGACCTCGGTCGGAACGTCAACGGATGGGTGCGGCTCGGCCGCCTCGGGCCGGCCGGAACGCGGCTCGTGCTGACCCACGGCGAGCACCTCGACGCGGCGGGCTCGGTGACGACCGACCATCTGCGGCCCGCGTTTGCGTTCCTGCCGGCGCCGTTACCCGCCGGAATGGTCGACGAGGTCGTGTCGGCCGGCCGGCCGGGCGAGGTGTTCGAGCCGCGCCACACGACGCATGGCTTCCGGTACGTCCAGATCGACGGGCATCCCGAGCAACTCGGCCCGGACGACGTGCGCGGTGTGGTGGTGCACACCGACATGCGGCGCACCGGCTGGTTCTCGTGCAGCGACGAGCGCGTCAACGGGCTGCACGATGCGGCGCTGTGGAGCTTTCGCGGCAACGCCTGCGACATCCCGACCGACTGTCCACAGCGCGAACGCGCCGGCTGGACCGGTGACTTCCAGCTGTTCCTGCCCGCGGCGGCGTTCCTCTACGACGTGGCCGGCTTCGCGACCAAATGGCTACGCGACGTCGTCGCGGACCAGTGGGACGACGGCACGGTGGCGAACATGAGCCCGTGCCCGCCGGCCGAGGGCCGGGACTCGCCGATGGCTCAGTTGAACGGATCTGCCGGTTGGGGCGATGCGGTGGTCGTCGTTCCGTGGGAGCTGTACCGCACGTACGGCGACGAAAGGATCCTCGCCGAGATGTGGCCGTCGATGACGGCCTGGCTGGACCGGGCGACCCGGATCGCGCGCGAGCAACGGCATCCTGACAGGGCTTTCGCCCGGCCCGTGCCGGCGGCACACGAGGAGTACCTGTGGGACAGCGGCTTCCACTGGGGCGAGTGGCTCGCGCCCGGCGAGGAACCGGGTGACTTCGGGGCGTTCGTCGGCGCGGACAAGAGCGACGTGGCGACGGCGTACCTGGCGCACTCGGCCGGCCTGATGGCGCGGATCGCGGCCGTGCTCGGGCGCGCCGACGACGCCGTCCGGTACGCGGAACTGCGCCGGCGGGCCCGCGACGCGTGGCGGCGGGAGTTCGTCGACGACGATGGGCGGCTGACCCCGGACACCCAGGCGAACCACGTGCGGGCACTGGCGTTCGCCCTGGTGCCGTCGAGATTGCGGCCGGCTGTCGCGGCGCGGCTCGTCGAACTCGTCCGGGCGGCCGACACCCACCTGGCGACGGGATTCCTTGCGACGCCGTACCTCCTGCCGGTGCTTGCCGACGCGGGACACCTCGACGTTGCGTACGAGTTGCTGTTCCAGGACACCGAACCGTCATGGTTGGTGATGGTGGATCGCGGCGCGACGACGATGTGGGAGCGCTGGGACGGCGTCGACGCCGGCGGCGTGGCACACGAGTCGCTGAACCACTACGCCAAGGGCGCGGTGGTGTCGTTTCTCCACCGCTACGTCGCCGGCCTCGACCTGCCGCCGGATCCGTCGCTGGGCTGGCCGGCGTACCGCCGCTTCCGGGTGCGGCCACGTCCGGGTGGTGGAATCACGTGGGCGAGGGCCGCGTTCGAGTCGCCGTACGGCCTGATCGAGGTGGACTGGTCGCTCACCGACGGGACGTTCGACCTCCGGGTAACCGTGCCGCCGGGAACCACCGCCGAGGTGACGCTGCCGGACGACTCGGTGCGGATGCTGGGCTGCGGAAAGCACAGGCTCTCGATCTAGAGGCTGTACCTAGCGGCGAGGCCGCAGTGGGAGCGGCCGGAGTGCCACCGCATTGAAATGTTGGGCCCTGCCCCCATTGCTCATACGGGGACAATGTTGTGCCGGATCAGGCTCTCGGCAGCTGCGACAATCGACTCTTCGGCCGGCCGCGGTTTCCAGCCGAGTTCCCGCTGGGCCTTGTTCAATTCGAGGCGAAGCGGTATCGCGTGGTAGTCGAGCGCGAGGCGGACAACCCTGTCGACGCGCGCGTTCAGCCACATCACCCAGTACGGGAGGCGTCGGGTCGGGACGCGATAGCCGCGCGGGCCGAACGTCGTCTTGAGGATCCGCGCGATGTCTCCCATCCACAGGGGTTCCGTGCCGAGGATGTAGCGGTTGCCGGCCGCACCCGGTGCCTCCGTCGCGAGCCGAAGCGCCGCCGCCACGTCGCGAACGTCCACAATGGAGAAGCTGATCCGCGGGACGGCCGGCAGCTTGCGTGAAAGCAACAGTCGGATCACCTCCATCGAGGTCTTCTGCTCCTTGTGCAGCAACGGACCCACCACCAGGCCGGGGTTGACCGCGACCAGTTCCAGGTTCCGCGTCGCGACGAAGTCCCACGCCGCCCGCTCCGCCAGCGTCTTGCTCTTCGGGTAGGGCGCGGAGCGCTCGACCACCGACCAGTCCGCCTCGGTGCGCGTCGGTGTGTTGTCGGCGTGGCCGCGAACGATCGCGTCGATCGACGACGCCATCAGCACCCGGGCGACGCCGCCGCGGGCCGCGGCACCCAGAACCCGCAGCGTTCCGTCAACCGCCGGTTGGATGATGTCGTTCTCGTCGCGGGGAACACCGGCCGGCACCGGCGACGCGAGATGCCACACAAACGTGCAGCCCGCGACGGCGGCGTCCCAGCCGGCATCGTCGTCGAGACTCGCCTCCACCAGTTCGAGTGAACCGCCGGCGGTCTCCATGAGGTGTCCCACGTCCGCCCGAGCAATGTCGCGCACGGTCCCACGTACCGCGTAGCCGTTCTCCAGAAGCTCCTTGACGCAGTGACCGGCGATGAAGCCGGTGGCGCCGGTGACCAGAACGCGCGGTCGTGACATCGCGTCGCCTCCATCGATCTGAGCAGCGATTAGAATCTAAACAGTGTATAGACTGCGGATCACCGAACCGTCAAGGGGCTACGCTCGCGTGGTGGCGGCGGCCGACAAGACCGAGAAGATCGAGAAGACCGACAAACGCGCGAGCTACCACCACGGCGCGCTGCGCGACGAGCTGATCGGTGCGTGCGTCGCGCTCATCGAGAGCGAGGGCATCGGCGCGGTGAGCCTGCGCCGGGTCGCCCGGGCGGCCGGCGTCAGCCCGGGCGCGCCGTACCATCATTTTCCCGACCGGTCGTCGCTGCTCGCCGCGATCGTCGTGCAGGGCTACGAACTACTGGAACCGCGGCTGCGCAACGCGATCGATGAGGCGCCAACAGGAGCGCGGGCGCTCGGCGCGCTCATCGAGACGTACGTCGAGTTCGCCCGCCGCCATCCCGCGCACCTGCACCTGATGCTCCGGGGCGAACTGGCTCGGCTCGACAGGCATCCCGACGCCCAGGGCAGGGGCGAGGGCGCGATCCGGATCCTCACCGAGGCCGTGGAGCGCTGCCAGCGCGAGGGAACCGCACCACCGGGCGACACCGAGACGCTCGTCGGCATGGTGTGGGCGCTGTGCGTCGGCATCGTGACGCTGTGGCTGGACGGTCCGCTGGAGGGCCGCTGCGTCTCGCTCGGCACCACGCCCGAACGGTTGACCGCCGACATCGCGCGCCAACTCGAGTTCCTCCTGACCGCAGGCGGGTCCGGCGCCGCCAAGCGAAGGACGAATCGGCGGTAGGGTGCCGGGCGGCAACTGCTCACCGTCCTCGACACCACACACGTTGCGCGCGCTGGCTCGGGCCACTCCGGGCCTGTCGACCGAACCGCGGATCGACCGCGTCGTGTGCACACCGGATCAACTGGGGGATGCGCGTGGAGGTGACGAACCCGACATCGTCATCGCGTGGCGGCGGGACCTGAAGCAGGAGGCGCCGTGGGCCCACAAGGACGTCGGCCCGGTCATCGACAGCTCGCGGACGGCCGGGGTGGCGCAGCCCGTCGTCGAACTGCGCCCGCTCCTCACGGTGAAGGGCTAGGGACCGCGGTAGCCGGCCAGCGAGATGGCTTCGGACGCGTCGAGCGAGAGCAGGACGACGCACGCGGCGGCAGCGAGCGCGACGAGCATGGTGAGAATGTTCCGTCGGGTCAGGATCATGTGAATGCACCTCCGGGCTGGTCGTGAGCGGGAGCCTAAGCGGAGGGCATGCCGGCAAGCGCGGCGTGAACCCTGCTCCTGGCACGTTTCCGGGAGCAGGAACCGGACGCCGGTGACGCGCAGGACCTAACTGGGCTCCATCTCGCGGGCGAACTCGATGGTTCGAGCGGTCACCAGCTCGACCGAGTGCATCGGGACGTCGTGGCTCGCCCCCGGCACGATCTCGACCCGGGCGTCCGGCATCAGTTCGGTCGCCCGGGCGGCCACCGCCCGCGCGTCGTAGAGGGCGCTGTGCTCGCCGAGCAGCAGCTGCACCGGCACCGCCAGCGACCCCAGTTCGTCGTCGGTCAGCGGCGGCGGCATCGGCATCCGCCGGCGGAAAGACAACGCGTGCCGGGCCAGCCCCATGAGGTCGTCGTCGAGCAGCGTGGCGTTTCGCAACCAGCCGGCCGCGCGATGCCGCACCGGCCGGGGCGCGAGGCTGGCCAGGCCGCCGAGGATGACCCAACGCATGAAGCGGGCCGTGAATTTGCCGAAGCCGGCGGGATCGAGCAGTGTCAGCGTGGCGGCGCGCCCGGGGGAGTGCAGTGCATGCCGCAGCGCGACCCAGCCGCCGAAGGAGCAGCCGACGAGGTGCGCCCGCTCGACGTCGAGCGCGGCGAGCACCTCCTCCAGCCAGGTGGCCAGATCGCGGCCATCGGCGAACGGTCTGTCCTGTGTGGAGCGTCCGGGATCGCCGATCTGGTCGATGGCGATGACGGGCCGGTGCTCGCCCAGCGGGCCGACGTAGCGGTGCCACATCAGGGAGTTCCCACCGCCGCCGGCCAGCAGGACGAACGGCGTGGCACCGGTTCCCCCGGTCATCACCCGGGTGGTGCCGAACGTCGTCGGCACGTCGCGCGAATCGTGGCCCGGCCACAGCTCGGCGAGCTTCTCGTCGTAGGCCGTCAGGAAGGCGTCGCGTGCCCGAACGCTTGTGAAACCGCTCAGCCCCGTTTTCATGATACAAGCGTATCACTAAACAGGTCGACGTGATAGACCAACGACGTGCCACGACGCGTCGACCATGAACAGCGCCGCCGCCAGATCGGCGAGGCGTTGCTGCGCATCGCGCACACCCGCGGCCTGCAGGCGGCCAGCATGCGCGAGGTCGCCGCCGAGGCCGGTGTGTCGCTGCGGCTCGTCCAGTACTACTTCCACACGAAGGAGGAGTTGCTCCTCGGAGCGCTCGCCTACCTCGGTGATCAGTTGTCGGCCCGGGTGACCAGACAGGTCGCGGCGCTCGGCACGCCGCCGACGCCGCGCGGCGTCGTGTACGGCACGCTCACCGCGATCCTGCCGACCGACGAGGAGAGCCGCCGCCTGACCAAGACTTACACCGCGTACTACGTGCTGGTCCTCGATCAGCCGGATCTCGCGGCACGGCACGGCACGACCTATCCCGACGCGCTGGAGCGGTTTCTCGCAAAGCATCTGCGCACCGCGCAGGAGACCGGCGACGTGGATCCCGGCCGGGACCCGGCCACCGAGGCGGCGGCACTGCTCGCGCTCACCAACGGCCTCGGGTCCAGCGTGCTCGGCGGCCAGCGCGACGGGCCGGCGGCGCTGGACATCCTCACCTACCACCTCGACCGGCTGTTCGACCGCCCGGACTAGCCGGCGACCATCCGCGCATCCTCCAGCGCGATCGTCGGCAGCGCGATCCAGCCCTCGGTGTTCGCGGCACGACGCTGATCCGCCGCCGGCTCGGTGGCCGCCCCGATCGCGGCACACCGTGCGGCGATCGCAGCCACCACCGCGTCCACGGCGTGGTCGGACCGGCGGCACAGCGCCTCGTACGGCCCGAGGTCGAGCCAGCCGGCCCGCTCGGCCAGGCCATCGACGAGGTCGGCGAGCCGGGCCAGGTTCGCCGTTCCTTTGTACCGGTTGCCGGGCAGCCCCCAGATCCGAAGCGACGCGGCCGGATACACCTCGACGACCACTCCGGTGCCGGCCCGGTCGACCGGACGGCCCGCGCGCGCCAGGGCGGAGAGCAGGCCGGCGGCACGCATCGCGGTGTGCCCGATGCGGTCGGCCGCCACGCTCAACGGCGGGCGGCCGGTCGCGGTCCGCACCACCTCGTCGGTGACGCGGTACGCCAGCCGCCGGCGCCACACCAGACCGGCGACGCCGGCGGGAACGGTGACGTGCCCGTCGTGATGGGCCCGCACGAACTCGACGAAGGCCGCCGGCCATCCGAGCGGACAGTCGATGCCGGCCTTGGCGGCCCGGCCGATCCGGTCGAGCAGCACCTCGTCGCCGGCGCCCACGACGACCTCGCGCAACGCGGCCGCACCCGGCGACCACTCGATCGTGGCGACCGCCGTTCCGGCCGGCTCGGCCGCGAGGTCGACGCCGACGGTCAGCACGCGGACACGCAGTCAGTCATGACAATCACTAGTGATCAGGGCGATCCTGGGCGACGGACCCACTTTAGCGTCG
>Ga0111538_10010483_pt1 | contig 12325 bp, 12 predicted proteins | sample SoiMethybrSBSTD1_FD_79669 | JGI IMG/M metagenome (GOLD analysis project Ga0111538, IMG submission 79669) | Bulk soil microbial communities from a Populus tree surrounding site in Tennessee, USA - Soil MetaG P. TD hybrid SBSTD1 (version 2)... | ecosystem: Environmental > Terrestrial > Soil >...
GAATCGCGTCCTCCATCGGAAACGGCTTTAGCGGCAGAAAATCGACGATGTAGTTTTTGTGCAGGGTCTCCAGCCGGCGTGGATCCTGCTCACGCATGTGCTTACGAAAACTCGCCAGCGCGACATTTTTGTTGGCTTTGCCGAGCCAGATTGCTTCGCAGTACGCCATCATGAAACCGCGCGCGCGTTGGCGCTGATTTTTGAGAAAGTCGCGTTTGGCCGAGAGATCGCTGGCGCTTGTGTAAATACCCAAATCTTTCAAGTCCGAAAGCACCGAGAGCTTCAAATTCTTCTGTTCCGCCTCGAATAAATTATCCGGACTCACCAGCGTTGCATCGATCTTGCCCTGGAGCATGACCATGATGCGCTTGTTCGATTCCGCGAGTCCGGTGGCGAGGATTTGAATATCCTTGCCCGGCGCAAAGCCGAGCTTCATCAGCGCTCGTCGCGTAGCAAACTCGATGGTGGTTCCCGGCCGGCTGATGCCAACAGTCTTTCCGCGAAGTTCTTGAACCGACGTGATCGACGGATGCGCCGCAAGCTTCCAGGCCGACGGACCGAATGTGCCGATAATCGCAAACGGCAAACCTTTGGTTGCCGACACCATTGTCGTTGAGCCCGGGGCGCCAAGTATTTCCACATCGCCGCTCGCTAATGCACCGATGGCGGCAGTGCCGGCGGCGATAACCACCAAATTGACGTTGAGCCCATTCTTCTCGAAGAGCCCGGCATCTTTGGCGATCCATAATGGGATCCGGCTGCCGGTGACCGACGCGTAGGAGACGTTGAGCGTTTCGAGCTGCTGGGCTAGGCTCGGACTGGCAACCGCGCTGACGAGCGCAAGGGCAAGGATGATCGCGTGCGGCAGATGTCGAAAACGACTCATATGTTGAACTGATTAGATTTAGTTCTCGGCGCGGGCAAAGTAGCGATAGATAATATCGTGCCGCGTTTCCTGATTTTCCCAACGAAAGCGCGCCGCAGCGAGTGCTTTTTCTTGCAGGTCGGCGCTGACGCAATATTTTTTTAAGATTGCCTCGTTGATGTCGCCGTGCTCGTCGTTGGCGTCACTGTGCACGTGAAAAAACAGCAACCCATCCTCAGGAATGCCGTAGTGCCGTCGCAGCGCCTCGCCTTCATTTAATAACCCATCTTCTTTGTGCTCGGTCTTTGGCGTGTAACGTTTCCACATGCGCCCTTCGGTCGCATACGTGGCGGCTACGCCCTCGAGCCAGCTTTGCTGTTTGGCAAAATTGAATACGGCATCAACTGTGTAACGATAAACTGGCAAAACGTCCGCGAAGCTCTGCATCAAGTCGCGCGGAATGCCGAGCGCATCGGAAATCTCAAGCCACATCTCATAATGCGGTCCGAGCTGCCCGCCGGCCACGTCCTGCCCTTCTTCGTCAATATATTTTCGCAGCAGCATGCGGCGCGCGTCGGAGATCGGGCAGTTGGCGATCACCTGAGCATCTTTGCGGTTGATGTTAGCGAGAAAGTAGTAACGGTTCTTCACGTACTCGATCAGCGCATGACGCGAAACCTTGCCTCCGCTCAGCGCGACGCGCCAAGGGTGGGGCTGCTTGATGCGCCCTTCGCGCACGTAGCGACGACGCTCTTGCCAAATCGCTGCGATGAATTCTTCCGCCGACAGGACTGTGCTCATTTCATTCAATCATCAATACAGACTTTTGAAAAAGCCGCTGTCCTCAAATCGTTTGCAGTAGGACATGTCCGCGACCTCCTCGGGCTTTATCTGGGCTGCTTTAGCGTTTAACCCATGCTGCGCCATCAACTTGAGCATCGCGTTTATGCCTTCGATCGATGGGCACGGTCTTTTCGGCATTGCAGCGACTAATCCTTGATAAGCCTTTTCGACCCGCTCGCCTTTATCCAGCCGCAGGTTTCGCGCCAAGCTCCTGACGACGATCTCCTTGTTGGCCGGTTTGTGAATGAAAGCCGTACCTTCGACGGTCGCCTTGGCGACGTTTTCGACGAGTTGCGGATTGGTTTTGATCAGACTGCGCGGCACCACGAGGCCCGATGATTGGAACGGAACATTTTCCTTTCCAAGGTCGACCAGTACGTGATAATTCTCGCTGACAACCACCTGGCCGAATTCCGGTGAGAGGCTCGTCGCTTCGACGCTGCCGGAGCGCAACGCGCCCATCCGCTCGGGCACGCCGCCGACGAATAGTAAGACAATATTGTCGCGCCGCGGCACGAGGCCAAGATGATCGAGGGCGACGTAGGTCGCCAACGATGCGGAGCCGGCGGGCGTGCCGATCGCGACTTTCTTGCCTTTCAAATCTTCACCGCTCTTGATCGACGGCTTGGCGACAAAAATATAATCGAGCCGGTTCTCCAGCCCAAGAATCATGGTAAAGTCGCCGCCCGCGGTATTCGCATTCGTTACATGCGTGCCCCCGACCAAGCCCACCGGCACTTGGCCCGCCAACATCGCCTGCATCGCCCGCCCCGCGATAATAAAAACCAAGTCGACGTCCAGATTATATTTTTTGAAAATCCCCTGCTCTTTGGCGATCCAGAGCGGAGCGACGTTATTGCTGATGGCACCGTGCGCGATGAGCAGTTTGTTGGGCTCCGCAGCAAATGTCGTGACATTCGTCACCGCGCAAAAAAACGCCACGAGCGAAACCATCACTCCGTAAAACTTATTTATTGCTAATGCGAAACTATGCATTTCTAATTTTGCCTTTTAATTTTCTTACGACTTCCACCCATGCACCGTCACGTCGACTAGTTGTCCTGCCGGATCGTGCACGCCCATTTCGGCAAAGCGGCCGTCGCGCGGTTTCGTATCGGCCTGGCTTTTCGCCCCGGCGACTTGCGCGGTTTGGAGCGTCTCTTCCATGTTCTCGACTTGGAAACCGAAATGATCGATGCCTTCGCGTCCACCGCGCGCCGGCAAGACCGCCATGTTGATGTAGCCATCGGTGAGATAGATCGCCCGATTGCCGTCGTCACGCACGGGGCCGCGCCACGCTTCGGTCATGCCGAAAGTTTTCTTGTAAAATTCGGCCGTCTTCTCCTGATCCTCCACCTTGATCGCGATATGCCTGATCTTTGCCATAACCCTGTCCTCCTTTTATTGTTTATAGAGTTTGTCGATGAAGCCGCCTTTCTTGAGTTCGTCGAGAATACTATTGTTGACGTAGCCCGGCGGTATTTGTCCGCCGGGAATGTTCATCATCTCTAACTCAGTGCGCAGCGCCTCTTCGTCGGCATAGGGCACTTGCCGGATCAGCGCGCGCAAGTCATCGCACCACAGCGAGATGTGCTCTTCGCTGACGCCGCGCATGTATTTTGCGAGCAGGCGGGCCGTGCCAGCTTTGTTGGTCTGAAAAAAGTGCACGGTCTCAATATAGGCCTGCATGAAGCGCACGACCGCTGCACGGTCGCTTTTGATCTTTCGATCGGTGGTCGTGAGCGGCGCATCGGTACCGCGAAAACCCATTTCGCGCGCGCTGCCGCCCTTCAATGGTTTTGCCCGGCCGCGAAAAACCAACAACAAACCCGAATCGCCTAGCACGCCAACTTCGATGCGCCCAGACTCAAGGCCCTGCGCCACTCCTGGCGTCCCGCCCATCTGCAAGATCGTCACCTCGGATTCCTTGATGCCGTGCTTGCGCAAGGCTCCGCGCAAAAACGTATCGCCTCCGGAGCCGTATTGGGTGACGCCGATGATCTTGCCCTTGAGTTCCATGAAACTGTTCAACTTAGAATCCGGTCTGATAAAGACGCGCTGCGCTGAGGAATTCGCCAGGGTCGAGAGAATCGTCACGTCGGCGCCTTGAGCCCGCGCTCGGAGTGATGCCGGCGCGCCGGCCGCGACGTAATCGAGATCGCCGGCGATCAGCGCTTGGATCGTGCGCGGCGTGCCGGGGATCAAGAGCACGTCCGCGGTGAAACCGTATTTGGCGAGAATTCCGGAGTCCTTCGCCAGATGCAGCATGCCTTGGCTTGGGTTCACGGCGACGTGAGCGAGCATCAGCTTCTGTGCGGAAACCGGAACCGCGAATACCATGAAGAGGACAATGAAGATCGTGTGCAGTGTAATCATCTATTTAATCTTGACCACTCCTTTACTTGCACAGCCGCTCCGTGTCAACGGAATCGCCGGTGGACGTTAGCAGACATAAATTTGCCTTAGCGCCCCTGCATAATCACAGCTAGAAAAATCGGCTTGACCGACGGGATACATATAGCGTAGCAATTAGCTACGTTTACGGCCCCAATTAAAAGGAGGAATTTTTATGTCTTTACACTGCAAGAGCACGGACGTTCCGGAATACAACCGAACTCAAACCGGCGAGGCCGGCACGGGCCAGATGGTCGTCCGCAAAGGCTACGGCAACGAGTGCAGCCTGATGATCGCCACCCGAAGACCGGGTTATCACACCAAGCCGCATCAGCACGAGTCGGAACAGATCAATTACGTTCTCGAAGGCGAGATTTGGTTTTTTGTCAAAGACAAAGGTTTTCTCTGTAAGAAAGGCGACTTTCATCGCATTCCCGCCAACACCGTGCATTGGGCGTTTAACCGGTCAGACCAAGACGCCACCGTTGCCGAAGCGCATGCACCGGGGCTGATCGGCGGGCGTGCCGGAGATAGCGCCGCCGCTCTATTTGACCAAGGCGAGAAACCGGAGATACGCGGCCCCGGAACAAACCAGTTCGTTCCTTACGACCAGGAAAAGGCCGAAGCCGCATACTTCAGCAAGTAAAAGCATGGTGAAGTTTTCAGTCTCGCCGCGGTTGGTATTTGTCCCATTCGTCCTATTGGTCGTATATTCATCCGCCGCCGCACAGGAACTCCGCCGTATTCACTACGGCACGACGACATCGACCGCGCACCTGCCGATCTGGGTCGCTAAGGACGCCGGCCTGTTCGTCAAGAATGGTTTGAACGTAGAGCCGATCCAGATTCGCGGCGGCGCGCTGATCACGATGGGCATCATGAGCGGGCAGCTGCAATTCTCCGGGGCGGGCGCGGAATCGGCCGTGGCCGCTCGGGTCGAGGGAGGCGATATTGTCTTGCTCGCCTGCCCGGTTGATTCGGATCCCGTATATTTAATCGCGAGGCCGGAAATTAAATCGCCAGCCGAACTCAAAGGCAAAGCGACGGCGGTGACGCGCCTGGGATCGACGACGCATTTTTATCTGCGCGCCGCGCTGCGCCAGGTCGGCCTTGATCCGGAAAAGGACGTGACGATCCTCCAGCTCGGCACCGGCACGGAAGCCGTTTCAGCGATGGAGAGCGGGCGCATTTCGATGGCGGCGCTGACGAATCGCTACGCAATTCCGCTGCTGCAACGCGGCTGGCCGATGTTTGTCGACTTGAGCACCACCGATTTGATTTATCCATCGTCTTGCGTCGCCAGCAGCCGCGCTTTTGTGAAAGCCGAACCGAAGGTCGTCGACGATTTTTTGCGCGCCTACGTCGCGGCCATCCAACTGGTTAAAAAAGACCAAAACTTCGCGGAGAAAACGTTTGCCAAATGGCTAAGAGAAAAAGATCCGTACTTGATCAAGAAAACCGTCGAATCTTATGCCAAGTTATTTAAGCCAACCCCTTACGTGCCCGACAAGGGTATTGAAACCGTCATGAAAGATCTGGCCAGTCGACGGCCTGTGGCGAAAGAATTCATCGGCCGCCCGGACCTCTTTCGCGACAACAATCCATTGGAGAAAGCGCTATCGAAATCATGAACCTCGCTCGGATATTTTTTATGGTCGTCGCGCTGCTGCTCAGTTATAGGACGGCGCAAGCCCAGGAATTACGCCGCATCCTTTACGGTGTCTCGACTTCCATTTCACATCTACCCGTGTGGGTCGGCAAGGACGCAGGCCTCTTCGCCAAGAACGGCTTGAATATCGAGCCGGTGCAGATTCGCGGCGGCGCCGTCAGCACCATGGCGATCATGAGCGGTCAGTCCGTGCTTTCCGGAGTCGGCGCGGGATCGGTGGTCGCCGCCCGCGTCGAAGGCGGTGACATCGTGTTGCTTGCGTGCCCCGCCGATCTGGAACCGGTGTATCTCATCGCACGCCCCGAGATTAAATCTGCATCCGAGCTCAAGGGTAAAGCAGCCGGAGTCACTCGGCTCAACTCATCGATCCACTTTTATCTCCGCTCGGCAACGAGAATGGTCGGCGTGGATTCGGATAAAGAGATGACGCTCCTTCAGTTAGGTGGCAGCGCCGAGATCACCACGGCCCTCGAGGGCGGAAGAATCGCTGCGGCCGCGTTGACCATAAAAGATATCCTGCCGTTCATGCAGCGCAACTGGCCGGTGCTCGCCGATTTGAGCAAATCGGATCTGGTCTATCCTTCATCCTGCGTGACTAGCACCCGGGCATTCGTCAAATCCGACCCCAAAACCGTCAACTCTTTCTTGAACGCCTATGTGAGCGCTATCCAGTTGATCAAGAAAGATCAAAAACTGGCGGAGCGCACGTTGATCAAATGGTTAAAGGAAAAAGAATCGGCGAATTTGAGCAAATCCGTGGAAGCTTTTGTCCATCTCTTTAAGCCCGTGCCCTACGCGCCGGACAAGGGCATCGAGAACATCCTTAAAGATTTGGCGCTTCAGCGCCCGGTGCCGAAGGAATTTTTCGCCCACCCGGAGCTGTTTCGCGACAACGGTCCGTTGGAGAGAGCACTACCGAAGTCATGAAATGGGCGCTCTTATTGTTCGTCACCATTGTTTTTACACAGCTGGTCAATCCAAATTTTGCTCGCACCGAAGAGTTGCGCCGCATTCTTTACGGCACGACGGCGTCACCGTCGCATCTGCCCATCTGGGTCGCCAAAGATGCCGGCTTCTTTGAGAAAGCCGGCCTCAACGTCGAGCCGGTGCAAGTTCGCGGCGGCTCTTTGATCACGCTGGCGATCATCACCGGTGATTTGCCGTTCTCCGGCGCCGGCGCGGAGTCCGTCGTCGCCGCCCGGGCGGCGGGCGGTGATGTGGTTCTGTTGGCATGCCCGGTCGACGCCGACCCGGTCTATTTGATCACGCGGCCGGAAATAAAATCGGCGCAAGATTTAAAAGGCCAGGCCAGCGCCGTTACGCGCTACGGCTCGACGACGCACTTTTATTTACGCGCGGCACTCAAGCACGTCGGTTTGAATCCCGACAGGGACATGACGATTCTTCAGCTTGGTGCTGGACCGGAGATGGTCGTGGCGCTCGACCGCGGCGCCATCGCTGCCGCCGCGCTCACCACGCGCTATGCCATTCCATTCTTACAGCGCGGCTGGCCGGTGCTCGTCGATCTGAGCACCACCGATCTCGTCTACCCGTCGTCGTGCGTCACCAGCAGCAGGACATTTATCAAAGCGGAGCCCAAAACTACGCACGAATTCTTGCGCGCTTACGTGGCGGGAATTCATTTGATCAAAAAAGATCTTCGCTTCGCCGAAAAATCATTCACCAAATGGATGCGCGAGAAAGACGCCGCGATCACCAAGAAAACCGTCGAGGCTTATGCCCGCTTGTTCAAGGCCGCGCCTTACGTGCCGGACAAAGGGATCGAGAATGTGATTCAAGATTTGATCAAAGCCCGCCCCGATTTCAAAGAATACCTCGGCTGGCCCGAGCCGTTCCGAGAAAATGGACCCTTGGAGAAGGTGCTGCGAGACAAATGAAAAGAGTGGAGTAATGGAGTACTGGAATGATGGAGTGATGGGACGGAAACCAACACTCCAGTACTCCAAACCTCTTCCGGCCTATTGCTTCCACTCCAAAAACTCCAGGCGCACCCCTTCGGGTCCTTCAAAAAAACAAACCCTCCGACCGTCAGGGAGCACGCGCTCTTCGAGAATCTTCAAACCGGCGGATTTAATCTTCGTGACTTCACCATCGAAATTGTTGGTATCGATGGCGACGTGCTCCAGCCCGTAAAACTGACTCAATTTCTGCTCCGTGAGAAATTCTGTCACGTTAAGCTCCACGCCGTGCAAATCGAGTCGGTAGTTTTTGCTGCCATCGGGCCTGGTGTTCTCCTTGAGAACCTTCGCGCCGGTGTATTCGACATAAAAGTCGGCGGTCTTTTTTGGATCCGGCGTTTTCAAATGAAGATGATTGATTCTGAATGCCATGGCATCCTCCTTTTCGGGGGTCTTGCCGCTTCTTACTCCCCTCGACCATCATTTTGCAATCGCCGTTTCACGGAAGTCGAATCTCGTGTAAGTTGAGCGCACTGACTAACACACCATAAGTAATCACCAGCGAGTCCGATTATCCGTCCCCTTTACCCTTTATCCTTTTTAAGACATGTCTCCCCAACTCTTTGCCTGGCTAACTGCCTTCTCCTTCGCCTGTGCAAACGTGACGGTCGGTCATGGCATGCGTTATTCGACGCCGTTGACCGCCACCTTCGTCTCGCTCATCGTCCACACGATTGTGCTCTGGACCGCGCTTTTTTTCAGCAGTGGAATTCCAACGGTCGATTTCGTCGCGGTCGGGGCTATCTTTTTGACCGGGATCGTTCAACCGTTCATGCGCTTTTTCCAGTACAAGGGGATGGAGAAAATCGGTACTTCACGCGCCGTTACTCTGCGCAATTCCTATCCCGTCCTGAGCGTACTGATCGGCATTCTGTTTCTCGGGGAGCGGATAACTTTACTTGGCCTTATCGGCACGCTTTTAATCGTGGGCGGCATCGTGCTCAGCTCATGGAAGGTCGATGAGCGATTCAAGGACTTTCGCTGGATCTACGTGGTGTTTCCGCTCATCACCGCGTCAATTACCTCGGTGGTTCATCCGCTGCGGCGCTACGCCCTTATGCAAGCCAATGAACCGCTGTTTTTTGCCGCGCTCGTGGGGCCATTTTCACTGTTGGCTTTCGCCGTCTATTACTGGGTGCCTTTAAACAGCGAAAAATTGGTGTGGGATCGGCGCGCTCTCTTTCCTTTTCTGTTGAGCGGCTTCGGCGAGACCCTGGCCGTGCTCTTTATGCTCCATGCCTTCGCGATCGGCTCCCTCGTAACCGTGTCGCCGATCACCGCGACTTCGCCGATCTGGACGGTCCTGCTCGGAGCGATCTTTCTACGCCGTCTCGAAAAGTTTACCGTGGCAAGTGTAATCGGAACATTGGCTGTGGTCGCCGGCGTGATCGCGATAGCGTTGGTGAAGTAAAGCCCTCCTCGTGCCACGTGAACGTGTTGGATTCCGAGCACGCGCCACGAACACGTTTCACGATCCCGGCGTGCCCCACGTATTGAGAATCACATTGGCGATATTTCGCCCGCGTATCGCGACTAATTGCTTACCGGTCTCGGCCGTCGCCGCCCGGGGCGAGCCAAAATAGCCGCGGCCGCCGCTGATGCTTCCGTAATCTGTCGTTTCGTTGCGAAAGGCTTCGACATCGTAGTCGAAATTCGGATCGAGTGTCTCGAGCGCTTCATAGTTCACCAGATCCGGAAAGCTATGCAGCGCCACCGACGTTTCGGACTCGCCGCCATGACCTTCGCGATCGGGCTGCGGGCTTTTGTAGAATTGTCTCACCCCTTCGCGATAGCACGCCGCCGTCATTTGCGGATCACTGGCAAAGCCGACGCACAGGACCTGAGCAGTATTTTCTTCGACAAGAATCTTCCGGGCATCGTCTAACGCTTTCATATGATGCAGGTCGCGATGGCCGTTGAGAATCACGAGGCGATTCAAGCCGTGGCGCGCGAGCGAGCGGCCAATTTCGACGACCATCGACCGCAGGGTATCCGGCTCCAACGATAGCGTGCCAGGAAAATCGATCGCCGTCCGCGCCACGCCGTAGCTGATCGTCGGTGCCACGACGACCTCGTATCCCTGTGCTTCGAGATAAGGAGCAGCCGACGCCGCATAAATCTCAGCGGCGAAGGAATCAAGTCCCAGCGGGAGATGCGCGCCATGTTCCTCGACCACACCGACCGGCAAGATCGTTAACGCTTTGCCTGACCGCGCGAGCCGGGCAACATCCGTGAAAGCGATCTTCGCAAGCTCAAACATAACGCACCTCGATATTGCAGCTAAAGTGATAAGTATTGGAATGGTGGAATGATGGATCAGAAACCCGGTATTCCATGACTCCGTTTCCTACCGGAACATTTCTCTGAACTTCCGGCTCCAACTTTCCAATTCTTCGTTACTCGGTAGTCTCATCACGACGATCTGATCATCTTTGACGTCTTTCTTGAATTTATGATCGACCTCCGGATGAAAGACATACTCGCCCAAGTCGCCGAAGATGCGCTGCGGTTCGGCGCCAAGAAAAAAATCGGTGAAGAGCTTGGCGGCGTTGGGATGGGGCGCTTGACGGTTGATCGCAACGAAGCTCACGGACGCGAGATACTTGTTCATCCGTACATAGTCGATCGGACCCGGATACTGGAACTTATCCTTTATGTAGCTGATCGCCACAGGGGCTTCCCCGGTAGTCAACGGCTGGATCAGATCCGACAGCCCTTTGCCTAGCCGCGGTTCTTGTTTTGCCCATCCTTCTACGACCTTGAGCCATTGCGGACCGAGAAGCTTTTCCAAGCTGAGCACGAATTGAAGCGTCGTTACATGGATGCCCGGATTGGCCAAGGCGAATTTTTGCTTCCACTTCGGCAATAGCAATTCCTCGAACGTCTTCGGCGCCTCGTCGCCTTTGAGCAACTGGTTATTGTAATTGATGCCATAGGGCAAGACTCGCCACGGCGTCATGCGCAGATCCGGGTCGCGAAACTGTTTTGGATAACTCTTTGCGGCGGGAGGATCGAAGACGCCAAGAAGTTTTCTCTCGTCGAGAGCGGTCATGACCACTTCATTTCCCAAGGTCACGTCGAAAGCCGGCTTCCCCGCCCGCGCTTCCGCGAGCGAACGGTTGATCAATTCCGTCGCATCGCCGCGCCAATGTTTGAGCTTGATGCCGTATTTTTTCTCGAGAGCGTCGCCGATCGCCTTCGACGAGTTAATGGTGATAGCGCCGTAAAACATCACCTCGCCTTCTTTCTTCGCCGCTTCGATCAACTCCGGCGTGATTTGCGCCGACAAGAATCTCGGCGCCATCATCCAACCGATCGCCAGCATCATCACTATCGATCTAAAAACTCTTTCGAACATCGCTTCCCCCTTGAATCGTGCGCTTTTTCTATCGCCGATGAAAAGCGGCGTCAATGCGCCGCGGCGATCGGCTTGACTCCACGTAAGAACTAGTTCAACTCATGAGTGACACTCATCTCACGCGCACGCAACGGAGCGAGCCGTCTTGACCCCACTTCCGGAAACACCATCGCCGACGACATCGAAGCGCAACCTCGCGGCCTTCGGCGTGATGCTCGTGATTTTCTTGTTCGCCGTCGATGCGACGATCGTCAGCACCGCCATGCCGACCATCGTCGCCAATCTTGGCGGGCTGGAGCTTTACAGCTGGGTCTTTTCCATTTACATGCTCACGTCGGCGCTGACCACGCCGTTGTTCGGCAAACTTTCCGATCTCTATAGCCAGCGCCGGCTTATGCTCATCGGTATCGCCATCTTCGTTTTCGGCTCGACCTTGTGCGGCCTGGCGCCAAGCATGGAAGCGCTCGTGCTCTTTCGCGCGATTCAAGGCCTCGGCGGCGGTGCTATCTATGCGCTGTCATTTATTGTCGTCGGTATTCTCTATTCGCCGGCGCAGCGCGCGAAAATGCAGAGCCTCATCAGCGGTGTCTGGGGCGTGGCCTCGATTCTCGGTCCGCTCGCCGGTGGCATCATCGTCGAATTCTGGAGCTGGCATTGGGCGTTTTTCGTCAACTTACCGATCACTGCGGTCGCAATTGCGCTAATCGTCGTCGGTCTCAAAGAAACCGGCCAAGAGCGCCACGGGCACAAACTCGACATGGCAGGCACGGTGACTTTGATGTTGGCGCTGATGGTATTGTTTTACGCGCTTTCCCGCGCCAGCCATTCGCACCGGACCCTCGATCTCGAGCTAACCACTATGCTCGTCGCCGGCTTCGGCTTGTTGGCGGTTTTCTATTTTATCGAGCGTCGCGCCGCCGAACCGATCGTGCCGCTCGATTTATTTCGCTTGAAACTCTTCAGAAGCTCCGCTGTCGTGACCGCACTGGCATCCATGGGAGTCTTCGGCGCCGTCAGTTATCTGCCGCTCTATCTTCAGGGCGTCATCGGGTTGACGGCGTCGCGCGCCGGCATGGTGCTTTTATTCGTCAGCGTAGCTTGGACCGCAGGCAGCCTGATCGCCGGGCAGGTGTTGAACCGCTTCGGCTATCGCGCGGTCGCCATTGCCGCAATGTCTCTTTTGTCGATCGGCTACAGCCTGTTCGTGCTTTTCCATA
>Ga0111538_10010484_pt1 | contig 12325 bp, 13 predicted proteins | sample SoiMethybrSBSTD1_FD_79669 | JGI IMG/M metagenome (GOLD analysis project Ga0111538, IMG submission 79669) | Bulk soil microbial communities from a Populus tree surrounding site in Tennessee, USA - Soil MetaG P. TD hybrid SBSTD1 (version 2)... | ecosystem: Environmental > Terrestrial > Soil >...
CCCTTCCCACCTGCCCAACCAGCCTGACCTGCCCGACCTGCCCTAGTTACTGAGCGGTCTCCGCGTATTCCGCGTCGACCACTTCGCCTTCTTTCACATCCGGCTTCTGAGAACCCGAACCTCGAGAACCCGATGAACCTTGCGAACCCTGTGACCCCTGTGACCCCTTATAGAGTTCCTCCGCCAACCGGTGCGACAGTTGCTCCAGTTCGGCGGCGGCCTTCCTGATAGCCGCGACGTCCTCGCCTTGCACCACCCGGAGCAGATTCTCCACGGCGGCGTCGATCGCCGTCAGCTCGCCAACCGGCACCTTCTCGCGATTCTCGTTGACGGTCTTCTCGACCTGATACGCGAGCGCGTCGGCATGATTTCGCGCGTCGATCAGGTCGCGGCGCGCCTGATCCTCCGCGGCGTGGCCAGCCGCGTCCTTCACCATCCGATCGACCTCGTCCTTTGACAAGCCGCTCGATCCGCTAATGGTGATCTTTTGCTCCTTGCCGGTAGCCCTGTCCTTCGCGGTCACCTTCGCAATGCCGTTGGCGTCGATGTCGAACGACACCTCGATCTGCGGCAATCCTCGCGGCGCCGGCGGCAGACCCACGAGGTGGAAGCGGCCCAGGGTCCGATTGTCCCGGGCGAACTGCCGTTCACCCTGGAGCACGTGGACTTCGACGCTCGTCTGGCTGTCGGTCGCGGTCGAGAACGTTTCGGTCTTGTGCGTCGGGATCGTCGTGTTCCGGGCAATCAATGTCGTCATCACGCCGCCGAGGGTTTCGATGCCGAGTGAGAGCGGCGTCACGTCCAGCAGCAGCATGTCCTTGACCTCGCCGGCCAGCACACCGCCCTGCACGGCTGCGCCAATCGCCACGACCTCATCCGGGTTCACACCCTTGTGGGGTTCCTTCCCGAAGTACTCCCGCACGAGCTGCTGCACCTTGGGCATGCGCGTCGAGCCGCCCACCAGCACCACCTCATCGATCGTCCGGGGATCCACGCCGGCGTCGGCCAGCGCCTGCTTCACCGGCGTCATGGTCCGCTGCAGCAGATCGTCCACGAGCTGCTCGAGCTTGGCCCGCGTCAGCTTCACCTGCAGGTGCTTCGGACCGGTCTGATCGGCCGTCACGAACGGCAGGTTGATCTCGGTTTCCATGGCCGTCGAGAGTTCGATCTTGGCCTTCTCGGCGCCCTCTTTCAGCCGCTGGAGCGCCATCCGATCCTTGGTCAGGTCGATGCCCTCGGCCTTCTTGAACTCCGCCGCGAGCCATTCGATGATCCGATCGTCGAGGTCATCGCCACCGAGATGCGTATCACCGTTGGTCGCCTTCACTTCGACCACGCCCCCGCCCACTTCGAGGACGGAAATGTCGAAGGTGCCACCGCCGAAGTCGTATACCGCGATGGTTTCGTCTTTCTTCTTGTCGAGTCCGTATGCCAGTGCCGCGGCCGTCGGTTCATTGATGATCCGCAGGACGTTCAACCCGGCGATCTTCCCCGCGTCCTTGGTCGCCTGCCGCTGCGCATCATTGAAGTAGGCGGGCACGGTGATCACCGCGTCGGTGACGGTTTCGCCGAGATAGTCGTCCGCCGCCTGCTTCAGCTTCTGCAGCACCATGGCCGAGATTTCGGGCGGCGAGTACGTCTTGCCGCGCGATTCGACCCACGCATCGCCGTTCTGCGCGCGGACGACCTTGTAGGGCATGCGCGAGGTTTCAGCCGAGGTTTCCTCGTGCTTCCGACCCATGAATCGTTTGATTGAGGAGATCGTGTTTTCCGGGTTTGTAACCGCCTGACGCTTGGCGACCTGGCCGACGAGGCGATCGCCGTCCTTCGCGATGGCGACGACCGATGGCGTCGTGCGCGCGCCTTCCTGGTTGACGATGACGCTCGGTTGGCCGTTTTCCATGACCGCGACGACGGAATTGGTGGTACCGAGGTCGATCCCGATGACTTTCCCTGGCATTGATGATTCCCCTTTTCCTGGTTGAGTTGTTCGGCGGCGATGCCGAACGTTGAAGCCAGTATAGGGATTACATGATGACTAGTCAAGCAGATAATATGATTAATACACACTCATGTAATGCCCAGTCGTTATCTGTAAACGGAGCTATTAGTTAGGGCAGCTGACTATCCCTCTCCCCTGTGCGATCATGCCGCATGCGATCTCGAATCCACGCCGTTGTCCTCCCCTCTGAGGTCGGGGAATTCGCCGAAGAAGTTCAGCGAATCTTCCGCGAGCTCGGCCGCGCCTACGGAGAGTCGCTCAGCGGCGAATGCTCGCCAGCCATCGACGTCTTCGAGACCGACGAAGCGCTTGAAATCGCGGTGGACCTCCCGGGCGTCGACGCGGGAGCCATCCGCATCCTGGCCAAGGGGCAGTCGCTGCTGATTGCCGGCGAGAAGGCGCCGCGCCGCGGGCGTGGCGATTCAAGCTTTCACCTCGTGGAGCGCGGGTACGGTCGTTTCGCTCGAGCCGTGCGCTTGAACGTGCCCTGCGACGCCGGGCGCGCACGGGCCACCCTCATCCAAGGCGAACTGCGCATCACCTTGCCGAAGATCGGCGATCGTCGTGGTCGCGTCATTGCCGTTGCCGTCGACCGCCCGGCAGACGCGCGACCCTCATAGTCGGCCACAGCCGTCTGCCCTCGTCATATATGCGGATCCTCTTCATCGGCGACATCTTCGGCCGTCCGGGCCGCGAGCTCGTGCGCCGCGGTCTTCGAGCGCTCGTCGACCAGCATCGGGTCGACCTGGTGATTGCCAATGCGGAGAATGCCGCGGCCGGCTTCGGAATCACGCGCGAGATTGGCGATCAGCTCCTCGACTACGGCGTCGACGTGATGACGTCGGGCAATCACGTCTGGGACAAGAAGGAAGCGCTGGACTACATCGGCGCCGAGACCCGACTCCTCCGCCCGGCGAACTACCCCGCTGGCGTACCCGGCAATGGCAGCTGTCTCGCGCGCACGGCTGATGGCCGCGCGGTTGGCGTGCTCAACCTCATGGGGCGTGTCTTCATGCTGGGCATCGACGACCCATTTGCCTGCGCCCTCCGCGAGATCGAGGCGCTGAAGCAGCGCACACGGATCATCTTCGTCGACTTCCATGCGGAGGCCACCTCCGAGAAGATCGCCATGGGCTGGCATCTCGACGGCAAGGTGACTGCCGTCGTCGGAACCCACACGCACGTGCAGACCGCGGACGAGCGCATCCTCCCCAAGGGCACGGCCTATCTCACCGATGTCGGGATGACGGGCCCGCACGACTCGATCATCGGCGTGGAGATCGAACCCGCACTGGGGCGCTTCCTGACGGCTCTTCCCGCCCGGTTCGAACCAGCGACCGCCAATCCGCGCCTTCACGCGGTCGTCGTCGAGGCCGATGACAAGACCGGGCTGGCCACTGATATTGAGCGCCTCAGTTATAGTCTCGAGGAGATCGGCCACATGTCGGGCACGTCATGAGCAATCTGTTCGACCAGCCGTTCGAGGACGAGGATGGCGAGCCAGCAGCGGCGCCTGCGCCTCCCGAACAACGCCAGATCCTTACCGTTACCGATCTCACGATCCGCGTCCGTGATCAGCTCGAAGCCGCCTTCTTCGAAGTGTGGGTGGAAGGGGAACTCTCGAACTGCCGCGTCTGGAATACCGGGCACCTCTACTTCACGCTCAAGGACTCGGCGACGCAGATTCGGGCCGTCATTTTCCGATCGGCCCTTCGCTATCTGAAATTCAAGCCCGCCGACGGGCTGCGCGTCGTCGCGCGCGGGCGCGTGTCGGTCTACGAACCCAAGGGCGAGTATCAACTGGTCTGTGAGCATCTCGAGCCGCATGGCCTGGGCGCCCGTCAGCTGGCCTTCGATCAACTGAAACAGCGGCTCCATGCCGAAGGTCTGTTCGACGCTGCTCGTAAGCGCGCGCTGCCAGCGCTGCCACGGCGCATCGGCATCGTGACGTCGCTCGATGGCGCCGCCGTCCGCGACATCATCAAGGTGCTCGGCCGCCGGTATGTGAATGCGCAACTGGTCATCCGGCCGACGCGTGTCCAGGGGGAGGAAGCGCCGCTGGAAATTGCGCGGGCGCTGCGAGCCATTGGTCGTGTCCCGGGCGTCGACGTCATCATCGTCGGCCGCGGTGGCGGATCAATCGAGGATCTCTGGGCGTTCAACGACGAGCGTGTGGCACGAGCGATCGCGGGTTCGGCGGTGCCGGTCATTTCGGCGGTCGGACACGAAACCGACGTCACAATCGCTGACTTCGTTGCCGACCTTCGCGCCTCCACACCGTCAGCGGCCGCCGAGATGGTGGTGGCAGCCAAGGATGACTTCTGCGGGCGCATCGATCGATTGCACGACCGTCTGCTGGCCGCCACGAGACGGCGGATCCAAACCCTCAGCCGGCGCACCCATCAAGTCGACGGGCGTCCGGCATTCGCCGGGTTCCCGGGACGGCTGGCGATGCGCGGACGACATGCCGCCGAGCTATCCCACGCGCTCGCGCGGATCACGCGCGCCCAGCTCGCGGTCCGCGAACGCCGGCTACAACAGCTGCGGCGACAGCTCGACGTGCTCGACCTCGGTCGGCGTTTCGCTGGCATTCGTACACGACTGGTGTCGGCGGACGGCCGCCTCGTCGGCGCCATCGTACGGCGGAAACATCGTCTGGACGCGACGCTGGGCGAGCGCGCGGGCCGCCTCGACACGCTCAGCCCGCTCGGTGTGCTCGGTCGCGGCTACGCGGTCTGCTGGAACGCCGACCGGACACGGGTCATTCGCGATGCCACGACGACGGCTCCGGGCGATCGGGTCCGGGTGAGGCTGGCCAACGGCGAACTGGATTGCGACGTGCGTTCGAACAGCGCCACCACGGAGGACGCGGACAAAAAGACGGAGGAACACGGTTAAACTAAAGTTGGATTGTGTGAGAGATTTTCATGGCCGATACGTCAATCAAGGACTTCGAAGCCGCGATCGCCGAGCTCGAAACCGTCGTCAAGAAGCTCGAGGAGGGAGACCTGCCGCTCGAGCAGTCCCTGGCGCTTTACGAACGGGGCGTCCAGCTCTCGCGGTTCTGTCATGCGCGCCTCGAGGAAGCCGAACGGCGCATCGACATCCTCACCGAGCGGGGCGAACTCAAGCCAGCCCCGCCGTCCCTGACCTCCGAGGACGTTTAGCACGCTCGCTCTCGCGATCCAGTCGTGATGCTCGCTCAATCGCTTAGCGAATTCCTCGACGAAACACGGGCGCGGGTCGACGAGGCCCTTGAGGGCTGGCTGCCCGCGCCGCCCGTTTGCCCGCCGCTCGTCAGCGAGGCGCTCCGCTACAGTGTCTTTGCCGGGGGCAAGCGGTTGCGCTCGGCGCTGGTTCTCGCCGCCGCTGACGCCGTCGCCCACACAGCTGTAGCGCGGGACTTTAGTCCTGCCGTTCCTGCGGCCGGGATCGTCCCTGGAAACGTCAATGACGTGATTCCTCTCGCGCTTCCCGCCGCATGTGCCGTCGAACTCATCCACACCTACTCGCTCATTCACGACGACCTTCCGGCGATGGACAACGACACGCTGCGTCGTGGTCGTCCGACATTGCACGTCGTCTATGGAGATGGTGTCGCGATTCTGGCGGGCGATGCACTCCAGACAGAGGCCTTTGCACTCCTGGCGCGCGAGCCGGCCACCGCTGATCCGTCGATCGCCTCTCGAAAGTTGCGGGTCATCCAAACGATTGCCGACGCGGCGGGCGCGGTCGGCATGGTGGGCGGGCAGGCGATCGATCTGCAAGCGGCAGGACAAGTCCCTGGACGTGCGCTGACGCTCGACGCGGAAGGCTTGCAGCGAATGCACTTGCGCAAGACCGGCGCCCTCATTCGGGCATCGGCTGCGAGCGGTGGGATCATGGCGGGTGCTGGCGATGAGACGGTCGCGGCGCTCAACCAGTGGGCGGCGCATGTGGGCCTGGCGTTCCAGATCGTCGATGACATTCTTGACGTCGAGGGCAGCGCGGGCGAACTCGGGAAGACAGCGGGCAAGGACGCGTTGAGCGAGAAGCCGACCTACCCGTCGCTGTTTGGCCTGGACCGATCACGCACACTCGCCGCGGAATGCGCGGATCGCGCCCGGCAGATCCTCATCGAGGCAAAGCTGACGCGCGGATGGCTCGGCGCCATCGCCGAGTGGGTGGTGACGCGGAGGAGTTAGCCCCTTGGCGAAGACCAAAACGCGGCTCGATGTCTTGCTGGTCGACCGTGGTCTTGCGCAATCGCGTGAACGAGCCCGGGCGCTGATTCTCGGCGGACAGGTCAGCGTCAACGATCAAATCGTGTCGAAGGCAGGCACAGCGGTGACCGCCGATGCGCGGGTCGCGCTCGCTGTGCCAGATCATCCGTACGTGGGCCGCGGCGGCATCAAGCTCGCCCACGCCCTCGACGTATTCGGCATCGACGTGGCGGGCCGCCGAGCGCTCGACATCGGCGCCTCGACCGGGGGATTCACCGATGTCCTCTTGCAACAACAAGCGCGCGATGTCATCGCGCTCGACGTCGGCCACAATCAGCTCGACTGGCGTCTCCGCACGGATGCGCGCGTGATCGTCCGAGAGGGTGTCAATGCGAGAACGCTCACACAGAAGGATGTGCCACACCAGGTCGATTTGATCACCATCGACGTGGCGTTCATCTCGCTCAAGCACATCTTCCCCGCGCTTCCGCCCTTCCTCGCACCGGAAGGCGACGTGGTGGCACTCGTCAAGCCTCAGTTCGAAGCGGGCCGCGAGGAGGTACAGAAGGGCGGGCTCGTCACCGATCCGGCCGTCCACGACGCGGTGCTCGAGCGCGTCTCTCAGGCGGCCGTCGACGCGGGACTGACGCGAGTCGCCATGACGCCCTCACCCATCACCGGCGCCACGGGAAACCGGGAATTTTTCCTGCACTTGCGCCTTGGCCAGCCTGAAGCTCTACGCGCTGCTAGGATTGAGCCTTCATGACATCGCCTCCTTCAACGTCTGCGCGCCCGGTCCGCACCGTGGGCATCGTCGCGAAGTCGCATCTGCGTGCGGCAACGCCTCATCTCGTCGACATCGGCGCGTGGCTGGCCGAGCGGCACATCGAGGCGGTCTTCGAGACCGCGACGGCTGCGCTCATGCCTGAAGCAGCGAATCGTCGTGTGGCCGACAAGGCTGGAGTCGCATCCAGCGTCGACCTCGTGCTCATTCTCGGCGGCGACGGCACGTTGCTGAGCATGGCCGATTCCATCGGCGAGGTGGGTTCAGGCATCCCGATACTCGGCGTCAATTTCGGGAGCCTCGGGTTTCTCACGGAAGTCACGTTGCCGGAAATGTTTCCGGCACTCGAGGCGGCTCTGGGCGACGGCCCCCGAATCGAAGAGCGGCTGATGATTCGGTCGACGACCCGCCGCGCGGGCAAAGTGTTTGCGCAGCAGCTCGCGCTGAATGACACGGTGATTACGAAGACGGCCCACGCCCGCATGATCGATTTGTCCGTCTACGTTGGGGACGAGTTCGTAACGCGCGTCAAGGCCGACGGCCTGATCATCGCCACACCCACGGGTTCCACCGCGTACAACATGTCCGCGGGTGGGCCAATCGTCCAGCCGACCGTCGACGCGCTACTGATCACGCCGATTGCGCCGCACACACTCACCAACCGTCCGATCGTCATTCCGGGCACATCCGCCGTGCGCGTACAGCCCAACATGGAGGAGCGCGACGATTTGTTCGTCACCTTTGACGGTCAGGCAGGCTTCCAGCTCGAGGCAGGCGACCAGATCACGGTCCAGCGCGCGGATCAGCCGCTGCGACTCGTCAAGCCTTCGACTCGGAGTTATTTCGAAGTGCTCCGTACTAAGCTCAAGTGGGGAGAACGGTAGGAAACCTGAGATTGCAGAGGGAAGATTTCAGATTGCAGATTGAGAGGGCAGATTGCAGTGCGCGATCAATCTGCACTCTGAAGTCTGCATTACCGGCCGGCCCCGCCGGCCCGACCTACCCCACCTGACCTACCCGTCTCACCAGGCCTATCTGCCCTACTTGTCCTTCGGTCGCGAAAGTACTGGACCTGAAACTTCTGCACGTTCCGATTGTGTTCGGCGAGCGTGCGCGCGAACTCATGGGAGCCGTCGTTCCGACTCACGAAATAGAGATAGTCGGCATCGGCTGGCCGGGCCACCGCTTCGAGCGACGTTTTTCCGGGGGCGGCGATCGGCCCCGGCGGCAGCCCGGGAAATCGATAGGTGTTGTAGGGCGAATTGAGCGCGAGATCGTCTCGACGCAGATTGCCGGTGTACTTTCCCGCGCGCATCAGCGCGTAGATGACCGTTGGATCGCACTGCAACGCCATGCCCAGGCGCAGCCGGTTGGCGTACACGGCAGCCACGATCGGCCGTTCCTCCGGCCGGCTCGTTTCCTTCTCCACAAGCGAGGCGATCGTCACCATCTGCCGGGTCGTCCAGCCGCGTGCGCGCGCCTCCTCTCGCAGCGAGTCCGTCGCGATGGCTTTGAATCGCTCAATCATGAGTCGAACCAGCTGCGAGGCTTCGGTGTGTCGCGGGATGGAGTAGGTGTCGGGAAACAAATAACCCTCGAGATCGCGCGCCTCTGAGTCGAGGCCCTCGATGAGCGCCAGGTTGCCAGCCGCAGTGACGAAGTCGGCGGCCGGCCCGAGCCCATTCGACTCGAAGATCTTCGACATCTCCCCAATCGTGAGACCCTCAGGGAACACGACGCGCAGCCGATCCACCTCGCCGCGGGCGATCTGGCCAATGACTTCCGCGGGCGTCATCGGCCGGCTGAACCGATACTCACCGGCCTGCAGTCGCCGCGCATCACCGCTCATCCACAGCGCCACGCGATAGGTCAGCTCATCGCGAACGAGGCCGGCGGCGACCAGCCGTTTGCCGATCGACGTCGTGCCCAAGCCGGGCGGAATCTCGACGAACTGTTCGGGTTCTCCATAGCCGCGGTAGGGCGTCTGCACACGGGCGTACACGAAGTACGCACCAGCTAGGGCCGGAACCGTCAGCACGATGATCAGGATGGCAAGTTTCTTCATCGCTGATCGAGGTAGTCCTGCAGGATGATTGCCGCAGCGGCCGCGTCGAGGTCAGCTTTGCGCTTGCGCCAGTCTCGCTCATGCACCGCGAGCCGGCTTTCTGCTTCTTTGGAGGTCAGTCGCTCATCTCCGGTGACGACCGGAATCATCGTCCGCTGTTTGAGCGCGTCGATGAAGGCCGCCACCCGCGGTGTCTCGTCGGTGGCCGATCCATCGAGGCGTACCGGCAGCCCGACGACGATCGTGTCCAGCCCGTCTTCTTCGGCCGACAGTCGAGTCACGGCCGCCACCACCTGATCGACGGCGCGCCTCGTGGTCGCATCGCTCATCGACAGCGTCTCCAGCGGACGCGCCAGCGTCGCCGACGGGTCGCTGATTGCGAGCCCGATGCGTCGCCGTCCGACATCCACCCCGAGAACCCGCATCCCTAGATGGTATAATTTCGCGATTCCCGACAACATGGTGCACAGAATTTCTGCGCCCGGCGGTTTTCCGATCATTGTTGTCGTGCTCGTCGTGATGTCCGGCGTTCTCCACGCCAGCCAGACCGACCGCGGGCGTGCTGAGAGCCTCTCGAAGCGCGCCACAGACCGTCTCCACACACTGCAACAGGAAGCCGATCGTCTCGCGTCTGAAGAACGCACGCTGCTCGGCGACCTGCGCCGACTCGAAATCGAACGGCAGCTGAAGAACGAAGAGTTCACCCAGATCGCGGCCCGGGCCGAATCGACGACACGCGAACTGGCGCGGACCAATCAACAGGTCGAGCGCCTGGAAGGCGAGGACCTCGCGGCGCGACCTGAGCTGAGTGCTCAGCTGGTGTCGCTCTACACCCTCGGGAAGGGCCGATACTTACGGATGCTGCTCTCGGTGTCCGACGTGCGCAGTCTCGGCCAGGCGTCCCGCATGGTCGCATCGGTCGCCGAGCGCGACCGCGAGCGGATGGCATCACATCGGACGCGGCTCGACGCTCTCAAGAACGCCCGCGCCGCCCTGCAGACGCAGGCGAAGGAACTCGACGCGTTGCGCGTCAGCGCCGAGCGGGCGCGGATCGCCGCCGATCGGGCGGTCAATACGCGGAACGCCCGGATCGCGAACATTGATTCCGCCCGCGACCTCAACGCCCAGCTCGCCGGGGAGCTCCAGGCCGCTCAACAGAAACTTCAAAGCACACTGCGTGGGTTGGCCGGCGGCGCGGCACCGGCGGACCCGACGCTGCCACTCCGTCCGTTTCGCGGCGATCTGGACTGGCCGGTCGCTGGCAGCGTGCGGCAGGCGTTCGGCCGCGCAGAGGGTGGACGGCCGTCATCAAATGGAATTGAGATTGCCGCCGCCGAAGGGGCTCCGGTCCGGGTGATTCACGACGGAACGGTCGCCTTCGCCAATACGTTCTCGGGATTCGGCAAGCTCGTGATCGTCGATCACGGTGCACAGACCTTCAGTCTTTATGGCAATCTCCTGGATATTGCCACCACCTCGGGCGCCCACGTGGCGTCGGGCGATCTCCTCGGAACGGCTGGGCCTGCACTCACCGCGGCGGCCCCCGCCGGAACCGGCGGGACAGCTGGTCTCTATTTCGAGCTTCGCATCGACGCCCGCCCGGTCGATCCCTTACAATGGCTCAAACGGAAATGAGTTGCGGCTGAGCGGCAAAGGCCGTCAGCTGAGAGCTACTTGCTTATGTCTTCAACCACCCGCCGCGTCGTTCTGTGGATCTCGGCTCCCGTCGTCCTGGTCGCGCTGCTCGGCGGCGTGCTCAACCGGGTGATGGCGCGGGAAGAAACCTATCAGCACCTGAAGATCTTCGACGATGTCGTGAATCTCATCTCGGAACGGTACGTCGAGAAAGTTGACGTCGACAAAGTCATGGCCGGCGCCATGCACGGTCTCGCCGACAGCCTCGATCCCGATAGCGCGTTCCTGCCGCCCGATCAGGTGAAGCAGGTGGAAAGCGGCGCCGCCCTTCCTCCAGGCGACGTCGGCGTCGATCTCACGCGACAGGGGTATCTGCGAATCATCGCCGCGCGCGACGGCTCTCCTGCCGCGCGAGCGGGGCTGATGACCGGCGACTACGTCCGCGTCATCAACACGACGCCGACCCGGGAAATGTCGGTCTTCGAGGGTATGCGCGCGCTGCGTGGTCCAGTCGGCTCCAAGGTCTCGCTCACCATCATCCGTGACAACCCCAACGAACCCCACGTCGTCGAGCTCACGCGTGAAGCCGTGCCCGCCACCGACGTGACGAGCCGGATGGCGGCGCCCGGCGTTGGGTATGTGCGGGTCGCGTCGGTCGGCGCGAAGACAGCCGACCAGGTCAAGGCCCAGATCGCGGAGCTCACGAAGGGAGGTGCCACCTCGCTCATCGTGGACGTGCGCCGCGCCTCGGGCGGATCGCTCGACGGCGGCCTCGCACTGGCGCGGCTGTTTGTCGCCAAGGGAACACTGGCGCAACGCGAGACGAAAGGTCTCGAGCGCGAGACGATTCTGGCCAAGGCCGGCGACGGCACGATCGCGTTGCCCACCCAGTTGCTGGTGGACACTGGCACATCGAGCGGCGCCGAGTTGTTTGCCGCCGCACTCCTCGGCAATCAGCGCGCGGAGCTCCTCGGTGAACATACGATCGGACGCGCCGCGCAACAGAAGCTGATCAAGCTGCCCAACGGCAGCGGGCTCTGGCTCACCGTCACGCGCTACCTCACGCCCGATGGCACGCCGCTTCACGAAAAGGGACTTGAGCCAAGCGTGGCAGTCGACGAGCCGATCGTGCCCTTCGGTCAGGTGCCGCCGACCAACGACGCGGTGCTCGAAAAGGCGATCGAACGCGCCTCCGTGAAGAAAGCCGCCTGATGAACAAACAGGAAATCGTCGCGAAGATTGCCAAGGATACCGGCATCACCAAAGTAACGGCCGCTGCCGCCGTCGAATCGCTCATCGACGGCATTACCCGGTCACTGAAGAAAGGCAACGCGGTCTCCTTCGTCGGCTTCGGCACGTTCAAGACCGCCAACCGAAAGGCGCGCACCGCGCGCAATCCTCAGACCGGCGCCGACATCATGTTGCCCAAGCGCCGCGTCCCCAGATTCTCGGCCGGCAAGGCGTTGAAGCAGGCCGTCCGATAACGATCTGTTATACTCACGGTTCGTCTAAGGCCCGTATTTGCAAGAGATGTAGGCGCGTAGCTCAGAGGTTAGAGCGCCTGCTTGACACGCAGGAGGTCGGTGGTTCGAGTCCACCCGTGCCTACCAAGGCGCGTTCTACTTCACAGATGCACG
>Ga0111538_10010487_pt1 | contig 12322 bp, 17 predicted proteins | sample SoiMethybrSBSTD1_FD_79669 | JGI IMG/M metagenome (GOLD analysis project Ga0111538, IMG submission 79669) | Bulk soil microbial communities from a Populus tree surrounding site in Tennessee, USA - Soil MetaG P. TD hybrid SBSTD1 (version 2)... | ecosystem: Environmental > Terrestrial > Soil >...
AAAGGTCTTCATGCTCCGCCTCGAAGCAGGGGGGAGCGACGCTTGTCCGTCTTCTGCGCATCCATTTGGGGATCGAGGCAGTTGGGGAGATCCAGGGGAACGCTCATCAACTCCGCGAGCGTGAAGGAGCGCAGCGTTTCCTGATCGCTTCGGCCGGCCTTGAGGCACAGAGGCGCCAGGATGCACGAGGCCCTGCCGTCGCAAGCGTCGAAGTCGCCGCCGCAGGGTGCCTTCGGAGGGAGGGGCTCCTCGATCGCCCGGATGACGTCCTGAATGCTGATTTCGCCGGGGGCTTTCGCGAGGACGAATCCCCGACCAGGCCGGCGTTCCACCAATTCCGCGATCCGAAGCTTCCGGATGACTTGGTGAACTCGATCGACCGTCGATCCGCTCGATTTGCAAATGTCGTGGATAGGGACGGGGATCCGCTTGAGGAGCATGGCATGCAAGGCATGGAGCGCCAGGATCACGGTCGGGGTGAGTTCGCTCATGATGGAAAGGAAGCAAATCGGCGGCCATGGAGCAGTAGCCGATGAAGAGAGCGGTTCTCCGGGGAGTCCGACTCAGATCTGCGGAATTGTTCTCGCCGACCTGGCGACCGTCATGAGATGGCTCGCCAGCATGTCGTGCAGCGTCTCCATCAAGAAGGGTTTGGACAGATAGCCGTCGGCCCGGACGCTGAAGGCCTGTCGGGGGGCGGATTCCTGGTCGTACGCCGTCATGATGAAAACCTTGAGCTCGGGACGGAGAGATCGGACCTGCTGGATGAGCTCGTACCCGCCGGCGCCGGGCAGCCGGATGTCGACCAGGATTCCATCGAGGTGCTTGAGCCGGGAAAGCATCTTGAGCGCCTGCTCCGCGCTCTCGGCCGTCCAGACGCGGTACTGGCCCCGAAGCGATTCGCGGATCGACCACCGGACCAGCTTCTCGTCATCGACGACGAGAAGTCCCTTGCGATCCTTGCGGGAATGACCGTCGGTTCGACTCATGACCTTGCTCCTTCATTCCGGGGGGCGGGTTCCAGCAGGGGTGTCGCGTCGCTCATGATGGATGGAGAGCAAGCCCTGTGCCGGCTCTGGGGAGGGTCCATGGAGGGGGCGATGCGGCATTCTTCAGCGAAAGCGCGGCTTTTCCCCGTGTCGGCGAGTACGAGTGGATCAGGATCCCCCTATCGGCCACAATACCGCAAGACGGGCGCCGAGACGTCGTGGAACCAGACGCGCGGGGGAGAGTTGCTCGGCATGACGCGCGATCAGATCCACTACCGGATGGAGGAGTTCGGGCTGCTCAAAGACCCGTCCGCATGACCGCATGACGATCCGCCATGAGCCCGCCTCGAATTCCGCCGGAGATGTCTTCCGCCACTACGTCGGCGACATCGTCTACGGAGCCAACGACGGGCTGGTGACGACGTTCACCGTCGTCAGCGGCGTGGCGGGAGCCGGACTGACCCCCACCGTGGTGATCATCCTGGGCTTCGTCAACCTGATCGCGGACGGATTCTCCATGGGCGCCTCGAACTACCTCGCGATCCGTTCTCATGCGGACGCCGAGGGGAAGAGCCGCGGCATCCGGGAACCCCTGTTTCACGGGATCATGACCTTCCTGTCCTTCGTTCTGATCGGATCGGTCCCCTTGCTCGCCTATGTCATTCCGCCGGCCCGCGACCATGCGTTCCTGGTCAGTTGCCTTTCAACCGGAGGCGCCCTGTTCGCCGTCGGTGCGAGCAGATCGCTGGTGTCCGAACGGGGCTGGCTACGAGCCGGAGTGGAGGTGTTGCTCGTCGGCCTCGTGGCGGCGGTGGTGGCCTACGAAGCCGGACTCCTCCTGGCCCGGTGGACCCGCGCCGCTTAGCGCGAGCGCTAAAAAGTCCGCACTTCCGGGGAGTTTCCCACCCCCTCACGCCCTCAGGCTGCGGAATCTCGCCGGATCCGGCGTGGCGGGGGAATTGCTCCTCTGTCCTTCACGTAGAGGAGAACCAATCATGATCGAACGCATCGTGGTGCCGCTGGACGGATCTCTCACGGCCGAGGCCGTCCTTCCTCACCTCCGGCGCGTCCTTCACCGGAACGACTCCGAGGTGATCCTGGTCCGGGTGGTGGTTCCCCCCACCGTCGAGAATTCGATGCTGATCGTCGATGCCGAGCTGGGCGCCGCGCAGGAATACATCCGGGGGCAGGCGGAACGCCTGGAACGGGCCGGAGTGCGGGTCCGGCACGTCACCCGGGTCGGATCTCCTGTCAGGGTCATCCTCGACGTCGTCGAGGAACAGAAGGCCACGATGCTTGCCCTCGCGACGCACGGATCCACGGGCGTGAAACGCCTCCTCTTCGGCAGCGTCGCCGAGGGCCTCCTGCGGAAGACTCCGATCCCGGTGCTGCTGGTGCGCCCGTTCTGGTCCTATGAGCTCGTGCCTCCGATCGGCACCGAGCAGCGCCCCGTCCGGAACGTGCTCGTTCCCGTGGATGGGAGCGACCGCTCGTTCGAAGCGCTTCCCGCGGTGGTCGAGTTCGCCGAGTTGTTCGAGTCCCGCGTGGTGCTCCTCCGCGTGCTCGAGGAAGGTCGGAAGGGAGAGGAGGGCGACCCGGTCGAAGCGGAGAAACAGCTCCTCGCGCTCTCGAAAACGATCGAGAAAAAGGGCGTCGAGACGCTCCGTTTCGTCGAGAGGGGCAAGGCGGTCGACCAGATTCTCCGGGCGATCCAAGTTCACGAGATCGACCTCGTCGCGATGACGACCCACGGCCGGACGGGACTGTCCCGGGTCCTGACCGGCAGCGTGACCGAGGAGGTCCTGCGCCAGGCCCCGGTTCCGCTCCTCGTCATCCGCAACGCCAACGACGCCGAACCGGGAACGGGGATTCCGGCTCTGAAGGAGGTCGGCCGATGACCAGACGCATTCTGGTTCCTCTGGACGGCTCGCCTGAAGCCGAGACGATTCTCGCCCATGTGCGTCGGATCGCCTCGCGCCGGGACGAGGTTCACCTTCTTCACCTGGTGCCCGCGCTTCATGCACCGGTCGGCCCGACTCACCTGCTTGCCCTTCACGAGCAGGCGTCGAAGTTTCTGGAGGTGACGCGTGCTCAGGGGCTGCCCGATCTGGAGGGACTGGATTTCGTCCGCACGGGGGATCCGGCGGAAGGCATTCTGACCCTGGCGCTGGAGAAAAACATCGATCTGATCGCCATGTCGACCCATGGCCGGTCCGGGCTCGCCAACTTGTTCCTGGGCAGCGTCGCTCTCGCCGTGGTGCGGACGTCGCAACTGCCCGTCCTGCTGGCCCGGCCGGATGTGCCTTCCACCCGGGCGATCCGGAAGATCCTGCTGTCCGTGGAAGGGGGAGAAGCTCCGAAGGATCTTCTCGAGACGGTGAAATCCTTGTCGTCCGGGCCGACGGCGGAGATCATCCTCTTTCACGCGGTTCCCAGAGTGCCGGATCCCGCCCCGCAGTGGGCCTACCCGACGCATCTGTCCCCGTTGACCGGTCCGGAGCATCGTCTCCAGGCCCTGGCGGATTCGCTCGAGGAGCAGGGCTACGTTGCCTGGCCGGTCGTTTCAGCAGGGGAAGCCGCTTCGGAAATCCTGGCGACCGCCGACAAACAGGCCGTGGATCTGATCGCGATCGCGACCCATGGGCGAAGCGGCTTTGGGCGTCTCCTGGAGGGAAGCGTCGCCGAAACGGTGCTTCGTAAATCCCCGGTGCCCGTGCTTCTTCAGAAGCCGCTCGTCGTCCACAACCCCGCTGTCCTGGGAGGTTCCCATGCCCAGACCCGTCCAGGCCCGTGACCTGATGAGCCGTCCGGTGAGGCAGTTGACCGCCGCGACCCCCGTGCGCGACGCCGCGGCGTTCCTTCTCCGGCACGGCATCAGCGGAGCTCCCGTCCTGGATGAACACGGACGGTGGATCGGGGTCTTCACCCAGAACGACCTCGCCCGTTCGGTGGAGCATCGCCTGATGCCTCCGACCCCCGAGGACCTCGGCAGGACTCCCGTGAAGAAATTCATGACGCCCGGCCTGTTCACCGTCTTTCCCGAGGCGACCATGGAAGAGGTGGTGCGGACGATGACCACCTTCAAGATCCATCGGGTCTTCGTCATCGACGAAGCAGAAGGAACGCTCCAGGGCGTGATCACCATCATGGACGTGCTTCGCCGGCTGGAAGCCGACCAGGGTCGGACGACGATCGAGCCGAAGAGCAGGACGGCGTAGCTCCCGCACGACCCCATCCTCTCTCACTCCCGGCTTCGAAGGGTTGCGTCGGCGCGGCAGGCGCGGGGAATCCCGAAGGAGAGCGGATTAGTCCCGGGTGGAGCTCCGAAACCAGACCCTGGGCCGCGCTTCGCGGAGTGGTATGCCGCTTGCTCCTCTTCCTTCACAAGCTGAATGGAGGCGATCATGATCAAGAAAATCCTGCTGGCTCTCGATGGTTCGGAAAACGCCGAGCGCGCCCTGTGGTGGGTCATCCAGTATGCCGGTCGTGAGAAGGCCCAGGTCGTGCTCTTCCGGGCCGTGGACACGACGATTCTCGATCGGGAGTTCATCTCCTCCCAGATGACCGACGCCCGCAACTATCTCCAGCGGATGGAGACGGAGATCAACCAGGCGGGGATTTCCGCCAAGGTGCTGGTGCGGGAGGGTAAGCCCCCCGAGACGATCGTGAAGGCGGCCATGGATGAGCGCTGCGACCTGATCCTGATGACGACCCGCGGGGGCTCGAAGGTGAAACGGTGGGCGATCGGCGGCGTCACGGAGCAGGTGATGCGTCTCAGCCCCATCCCGGTGCTGCCGGTGCAGAGCCGGACCCAGGCGGCAAAGAACAACCGGATCCGCCGCGTGATCGTGCCGGTGGACGGCTCCAAGCTCGCCGAAGCGGTGGTTCCGTGGGCCACCGACCTGGCACGTCTCATGAAAGCGCGGCTCGTGTTCCTTCACGTCTATCCGCCCGTTCACGCCGGATTCAGGGGACGGGTTCGGGAGGATTTTGAGGCCCTCCGGCAGCGGATGATCCGACGTTGCGAGCTCCTCAAGAAGGAGGGAGTGAAAGCCGGATTCGTGGTGCGGACGGACGATCCCGCCGAGAGCATCCTGGCCCACGCCCGGAAGGACGACATGATCGTCACCACGACCCACGGCGAGGGCGGATTCAAGCGGTGGATCTTCGGCAGCGTGGCCGAGAAGCTCATCCACGAGGCCCGGATCCCGGTGCTGGTGTACAAGGCGTTCACGCAGCTCAAGTCCAAGGTCCTGAATGCCTCGTAGAGGCGGCATGGCCGGGGCGGGGACGTTCTCCCGCCCCGAGCGTGCCGGAGATCGATGAGCGTCGGCGAGAAGACGAGGATCCTGATCCCGTTGGACGGCTCAACCTCGGGGGAGGCCGTCCTGCTCGCCCTTCTTCCGTTGATCCGGGCTCGGCGGATCGAGTCCACGCTCTTTCACGTCGCCGGGTCCCGGGAAGAGGAGAAGAAGGCGGAAGTGTATCTCGAGATGCGCCGGAAGGCCCTCGAGACCCAGGGAGTGACCACGCGGGCGCGGATCGTCTCCGGTCGGCCGGTGGAGGAGATTCTTCGGCAGGCCGGAGCCGGTCTGTTCGATCTGATCGCGATGTCCACTCACGGACGGACGGGGCTCGATCGCGTCCTGATGGGCAGCGTGGCGGAGGAGGTCGTCCGTTCTTCGCCGGTGCCGACGCTGCTCTGCCGGAAGGGGTCCTGCATCGGGGACTGGGGGCGGATCGTGGTGGCGCTGGATGGAACGCCGGGATCCGAGGAGGTGCTCGGCGACGCCGTCCGGCTGGGCCGGAGCCTCCATGCCACCCTCCATCTCGTGACCGTCGGCCTGAGCTTGCTCCGGAGCGACCGGTATCGCGGGGTCCACTTCGAATATCCCGGGGAGGATTCCACTCCTTACCTGGAGGAGGTCGCGATCCGATTGATCTCGCAGGGAGTTCCGGCGATCGCCGAACGGCGCGAAGGCATGGCCGGCGTGGAGATTCCGCGGCTGGCCCGCGACGTGGAAGCAGGCCTCATCTGCATGACCACCGAGGGCCGGCCGGAACAGGTGCCGGGGCTGGATCGGAGCGTTGCCGCCGAGGTGATCCGATCCGCTCCTTGTCCCGTGTTCGTACGGCGCATGGCTGGAGCTCCGGGAACCAAGGGGAAACCGCACAAGCCGGCCGCTCCAGGGGGTCGATCGTTGGCCTGAGACTTGTCGTGAGGCTGCTATGCTGAACAAAGTGCTCGTCCCGCTGGATGGTTCCAGCGCTTCCGAGTCGGTCCTGGGTCCCGTCCTCCAGCTGATGAAACGCTCGAAGGGAGACATCGTCCTCCTCCACGCGGTGACTCCGGCGGAGTATTTCTCGGTGACGGCCGCCCAATATGTCGAGCAGGAGCGTCGCCGGTCCGCCGAGTATCTCCTGGCGCTCGCGGAACGGATCCAGAACGGCACCGGCGTCCAGGAGAGGATCGTGACGGGCGAGGCCTCCCGCGAGATCGTCGCGGAGGCGCGCCGGGATCACGTCGACCTGATCGCCATGTCCTCGCACGGCCGCAGCGGCATCCAGGAGTGGGCGTTCGGCAGCGTGACGGAACGGGTCTTGCGGACGACGAACCTTCCGGTCCTCGTTTTCCGGGGGAACGTCGGCAAGTCGTATTCGATCCGGAAGATCGTGATCGGGCTGGACGGGTCCGAAGAAGCCCTGGAGGTCGTCCTCCCCGCCGCGGAACTGGCGGCGGCCTTGAATGCGAGGGTCGTTCTGGTTCACGCGGGCAAGGAGCTCCCTCCGAGCGTTCCGATGGCGGCAAAAATGCTCAAGAATCATGCCGTGCCTTTTGAGACCCGCCTCCTTCGGGGTGAACCGGCAAAGGCCATCCTGGCGGCGGTCGAGGAAGAGAAGGCGGATCTGCTCGCGCTGACGACCACCGGAAAGACCAACCGGGAACAGATCTATTTCGGGAGCGTCGCCGAGGAGATTCTCAAGAAGTCCGGCCGGCCGCTTCTGGTGGTCCACACCGGGCGAACGGCCTGATCCGGGCGGGTGGGGTGATGGCCTATTTCCCCGTTGCGGATGCGATCTTCTGAAGGTACCTGTCGGGATCCTTCTGAAAATCCTTGTCGCAGCCCTTGCAGCACAGCTTGATCTCCTGGCCCTTGAAGATGAATCGCAGGGGCTCACCCATCTTGCCCAGCTCTTCTCCCGACACGACGCAGGTCTTGAGGGGATAGGGCTTGGCGTTCGCCTCACCGACGGCGGCCGGGGCCTTGGGGAGCGGCGCTCCGGGATCCGGCGCCTTGCCGCAGCCGATGAACGCGACCAATCCCGGAATCACGAACAGCGAGACCATCCGCTTCGTCATGATTCAGATCTCTTATGCCGAGCCGACCGCCTTGGGCTGCCTGCTTCGACGCCGGGCTCGGATGGCCGGAACGCGCATCGGATCGGACACGAACTTCCCGGCCGTCCGGAGGATGAGGAGGGGAAACTTTCCCTCGCGGAGGACCGATTCCGCCACGCTCCCGTATCGCGCCCGCTCGAGGCCCGTGCGGCCGTGAGTGGAGAGCGCCACCAGGTCCGCATTCTGCACGTCGCCGAACGAGAGGATCTCGGCCACCGGGTCGCCGTAGCGGATGGAAAGCTCGGTCTGGATCCCCAGCTTGTGAAGCCGCTTCTGCTCCCGGAATAGGTTCCGGCTCAGCACCTCCACCGGCAGGTCGTCCTTCGCGTGGGGCTGAACGATCGTCATGAAGAGGAGCTTGGCGCCGGTCGCCTTGGCCAGCGGCTCCAGGTGGGGAAGGATGCTCCCCGAGCGATGGGACCCATCGAGGGGAACGACGATCCGCTTGATGCTCAGCTTCCCGTAGGGTTTCGTCAGCGGGGCCACGACGAGCACCGGGATCGGGGACAGACGAAGCGTCTCTTCGGCGACGCTGCCCAGAAGAAGCCGTTTCAAACCGGTCTTCCCTCGGGAACACATCAGGATGAGCGAGAAGCCTCCTCGCATCGCCATATCCACGATGGTGGCGGCGGGCTTGCCCACCAGAACGTGCACGTCGACGACGGCGCCTTTGGCTTTGAGGCCAAGCGCCACCTTGTTGAGATAGCTGTTCGCTTCGTGGATCAGGTCGGGCGTCCCGGTGGAGATCACCCGGATGAGGGTCACATCGGCGTCCCGGGCCGCCAGAAATGTCTCCAGATACGGCAGGATCGACTCCGAAGTCATGCTGCCGTCGAGAGCGGTCAGGATCTTCTGCACCATCAGCGTCCTTTCATGAGGGTTCGGCACCCTTGAAGGAGCAAGTCGGAGGCCAGGCCCGGGCTGGGGGAGGGAAGCCAGGGGCACCCGGAATGTTCAGGGAAAGTGCGGGATTCTCCTCACCCCGCCATCGAATCCTTACCGCGTTGAGCCGGCAAGCGGGTTGCTGCCTATTGCTCCAGAGGTAAAGGATGAAGGAGGCGCCATGTTCGAACGCATCCTGGTCCCTCTGGACGGGTCGGAACTCGCGGAATCGATCCTGATCCAGGTTCGGCGTCTCCTCATGGTCAAGGACGCCGAAATCAGGCTCCTGAAAGTCGTCACCCTGCCGCCGTCGGCGGAGGCGGATGCCGGAACGCCGCTGGATCTCCTCTGGTCGCGAGCGGCGGAATATCTCAAGGGCGTGGAAGATCGGCTCGCCTCCCAGGGCGCCCGGGTGAGCCTCAAAGTGGTCGAGGGATTCCCGGCCAACGCGATCCTGGAAACGGCGAAGAAAGAGCGCTCGACGATGATCGCGATGTCGACCCACGGCCGCACGGGGCTTTCCCGCTGGGTGTTCGGGAGCGTGACCGAGAAGGTCCTGAGAGCAAGCCCGATCCCCGTCCTCGCGGTGCCGTCGTTCGCCGGGATGGGTGGAGAGGCCTTCCCGACAGGCCGGCGCGAGCTTCCGTTCCGGAAGATCCTCATTCCGATCGCCGCGGCGGATCTGTCGCTCGAAGCCGTGCCCGCAGTGCTTGAATTCGCCCGGCTCTTCGGCGGCCAGGTTCTCCTGGTCCACGTTTGCGAAGGTCCGGAGTGCAGCGTGCAGGTGCCGCAGATGAAGGAAGCCTACGAGCTGCTTCGCAAAGCGGGAGTGGTCGTGGAGCCTTTGATGAAGAAGGGAGATCCGGCGACCCAGATCCTGCAAACCTGCCGCGAGGCGGCGGCGGATCTCATCGCCATGACGACGCACGGACACTCGGGCCCCTCCCGGTGGGTGCTCGGGAGCGTGGCGGAGAAGGTGCTCCGTGCGGCGCAGGTCCCGCTCCTCGTCGTCCGGACGGTTCAAGAGCACGGTCGTTTGTCCGAGACGGCGGTGGAGGCTCTGGAATTCCATTCCGATCCCTGAAGGTCCGTGAGGTGACGCATGCACGAGGCGATTGAAAAGATTCTGGTCCCGACGGATGGGTCCGAGGAGTCCGAATCGGCCTTCGCGGCCATTCTTCCCCTGGTGAAGGCCTACGCTCCCGAAGTCACGGTGCTTTACGTTCTCGAGGATCCCGACGCTTCGTACTCTCCCCCCTCCCAGATCGCCAAGGTCTGCCGCGGCGTCCGGTCCGCCGGCATGAACGCCCACCTCGAGCTCCGAGAGGGAAAACCCGCGGAGGAGATCCTGCGGGCGGCCAAGGCCAAGAATGTGGACCTGATCGCCATGTCGACGCACGGCCGCAGCGGCGTGCGCCGGCTCGTCGCCGGCAGCGTCGCGGAGTCGGTGCTTCGGCGCGCCGTGGTGCCGCTCCTGGTCACCCGGCAGGGCTCGAACTCCCAGTCCTGGAAAAAGATCGTCGTGGCGCTCGATGGTTCGGGACGGGGCGACTCGATCCTCCCGGACGCCTTCAGGCTCGCGAAGAAACTGGGTTCGACGATCGATTTCGTCCGCGTCGCCCTCCCGATCGTCAACCCGACCGGCGTCGGAGAGATTCCCATGATTCCGTTCCCTCCGGATGATCCGATGCCTTATCTGAAAACCGTCGTGGCACGGGCCAAGAGCGAAGGCATCGACGCGAACGCGGTCGGCCTGGAGGGTCGGGCATCGTTCGAGATCCTTCGCCATCTCGAGGAGTCCGGCGCCGGCCTGCTCTGCATGGCGACCCACGGCCGCACGGGCCTCACCCGCGTCCTCATGGGAAGCATTGCCGAAGAGATGGTTCGCAAGGCGCCGTGCCCGGTCCTCCTGCGGCGGAGCGTGATCTGGGCGGACGAATCGGGGAAGGGTGCCCCTTCCAAGGGCGTGGAAGTATGCGGAGCGGGGGCCGAGTGAACGCCGTTCCGAACGGGAGCGCCCTCGTCCTGACCGGCGGAGGCGCTCGGGCCGCGTACCAGGTCGGAGTCCTGGCCGCGCTCGCGGAGCGGACGCGGGGGAGCGGATTCCCCATCCTGACGGGAGCCTCGGCCGGAGCGATCAATGCGACGTACCTCGCCGCCCATCCGGGAGACCTGTCCGAAGCCGTTCAGGGGCTCAAAGCTCAATGGTCGCGGCTGACGGCGGATATCATCTACGGCTCGCAAACCCCCACGTTCGTCCGGATCCTGGCGCGGTGGCTGGAGGGGCTCGCCCTGGGTCGCCGCGACGGTTCGCCCGGGGGGCGCGGGGTATTGGACACGCGGGGGTTGCGGGGATTTCTGACGGAGGCCATCGATTTCGGCGGGATCGAGCGAAACATCGCGTCCGGACGGCTTCGGGCGATCGGACTCACCGCGACGTCCTATTCCTCGGGCCAGACGGTCACCTTTCTCGAGGGCGGGGAAGAGGTGCCGGTCTGGCATCGGTCGAACCGGATGGCCGTCCGCTCCCGTCTCACGCTGGATCACCTCATGGCGTCGTCGGCAATCCCTCTTATTTTTCCTGCGGTACGGTTGGGTGCGGAGTTCTTCGGAGACGGAAGCGTCCGACAGACGTTTCCTCTTTCTCCCGCGATCCATTTTGGAGCCGAGCGGATTCTCGCCATCGGCACCCGCTCGACGATGGCGCCTCCCCCAACTCCGGTCTTGCAGGAGAAGTACCCCTCGGTAGCACGGTCCCTGGGGCTGCTCCTGGACTCGGTCTTCATGGATCACCTGGATGCGGACGCGGAAGTCCTTGAGAGCATGAACCGCGTCCTGGCCGACGGTCCTGCGGAGGATCCCTCCTCCGGCGCGTTCCGGCCGGTGGACTTCCTCCTGTTCCGGCCTTCCCGCGATCTGGGAGAGATTGCGATGGAGTGTGTGGATGGTCTGCCCCGCTCGATCCGCTCGCTCGCCCGCTCGTTGGGGGCGGAAGGCCGCGGCGGATCCGACTTCCTGAGCTACCTCCTCTTCGACCCGGTGTTCACCTCGCGGCTCATCGACTTGGGGTATTCGGACGCCCACCGCGAGTGGACAAAGGTGGACCGCCTGCTGAAGCCGCCTGCGAAGGTTCATCAAGCTCAATAGACGGGACGTGCAGGTGCGGGAATCTTCGCCTCCATTCCGGAGATGTCCCGTGGCCTCGAGATCCCCAGGGAGGCGTTTGCCGGGCACGCCGCTTGCGCTGTTCCTGGTGTGGAACTCTTGTTCTGCGCGTTCAAGGAGGGGCTTTATGGAGAAGATCTTTCCGCTGCAGATCCCTGATCGATCAGTCGCCGGGATCCCGGCCTTCGGGCCCGAGGCTCCCACGCCGCCTCCCCACGATCCGCCGGCCACGGACCCGACTCCGGATCTTCCGAAGCCGACGGACCCCAGGCCGGAACCGACCGATCCTGACTTTCCAGAGCCTCAGTTGGTGAGCGGCGAGTTAAGAGGTTTGTCGCCCGGCATGCTTCGGAATTGACGGGCGCTCGGGCAGGCCCAGTCCTGCGACCTACGGCGGGGAGTCGGTTCCCTTGCTCTTCTGCTCGACCGAGCAGGCTTTGGACATTCAGGTGGAGACTCCGAGCTTGGGAAGGATCCAGGCCTGGAGGAGGAACCAGAGGAGGACGAATCCGACAACCCACAACAGCTCGGTCATGGTGCTCCTTTGTGTTCCCATAGACTTCATTCTCTGAACGGCTATGGTTCCGGCCTCATTCGGGCGATCCGACGGACCGCCGGGCTAAAACCCTCAGCCCGTTGGCGCGCAGGACTCGGAGAGCCGTTCCAGCTTGCGGCGGAGGATGGCGGCCGGCGGCGCACCCCTCACGCCGTCCACGAACTCCCCGTTCTTGAAGAAGGCCAGCGTCGGGACGGCTCGAATCTGGAACAGCCCGCTCAACGCCTGCTCTTCCTCAACATTCACCTCGACGATCCGTGCCCGACCGTCGAACTCCTCGGCGAGGTTCTCCAGGAGCGGCCGCGCCGCATGGCAAGCCGGACATCCGGT
>Ga0111538_10010488_pt1 | contig 12322 bp, 9 predicted proteins | sample SoiMethybrSBSTD1_FD_79669 | JGI IMG/M metagenome (GOLD analysis project Ga0111538, IMG submission 79669) | Bulk soil microbial communities from a Populus tree surrounding site in Tennessee, USA - Soil MetaG P. TD hybrid SBSTD1 (version 2)... | ecosystem: Environmental > Terrestrial > Soil > Tree...
TCGATCACGCCGATGAAGATCTCGGGCATCACCCGGGCTCTGGCGCGTGAGTCGGGGTTCGACAGCGTCAAAGATCTGCTGGGCGTCGCGAAGCACGGTCCCGGCCGGAACGTGTACCTGATCCGGTTCCACTATTTGCGCCCAGGCGCGTGGGACCAACCACGCGGCGACTGACACCCGCTCACAGTCCGACCGCCTTGCGACGCTCTTGCCGGCTACCCTCAGCGATCTCGTGCACGAAGCGGAGCTTGTCGATGGCGGCCGCCGAGAGCACGAACGGATAGCCGTCCGGGACTCCCAACGCCCGATTGAGGTTGTTGATGGCGTAGGTCAGGGGAAACCACTGCGCAATCAGCTGATCGAAGTCGGCGTGATCGGCGGCAATCGAGGGCGGCACCGGATCGAGCGACGGCTCGTCCTGACGCCGAGGCGACAGCGACATGCCGCACCAGGCCGCCGTCTCCAGCGTGTCGACCATGTGCAGGTAGTGGGCGAACGTCTCGGCCCAGTCCTCCCACGCGTGAGCCGTCGCATACGAGCTGACGAAGCGTGACTGCCAGTCGGCCGGTGGGCCCTCATCGTAGTGCCGCTTCAGCGCCTCGGCGTAATCGAGCCGCTCGTCGCCGAACAGATCACGGAACTCGCCGACGGCTTCACTGTTCCTGATGAGCCGATCCCAGTAGTAGTGCCCTACCTCGTGGCGCAGGTGGCCGAGAAGGGTGCGATAGGGCTCGTGCAGGTGTGCGCGCCGCCGCTCACGCTCGGCGTCGTCGGCCTCGGCCAGACTGATCGTGATGACACCGTCGGCGTGCCCGGTCAGCACCGGCGGACCCACACCGACAGGCGGATCGGCTTTGAACTCGAATGCCAGGCCGCCGCCGGGATCCTCATCGCGGTTCAGCACCGGCAGGCGAAGGCGCTGCAGCATGTATACGACGCGGCGCTTGGCGGTCTCGAGCTTGTACCAGGCAACATGATGTTCGGGCCTCCCCAGGTCTGGAATCACGCGCGTCAACCGGCACGACTGGCACAGCTCATTCGCGTCGTCGTCGGGAATGGCCCAGTTACACACCTGATGCAACGTGTAGTTGGCACACAGACGATAGCGACGGTTCGCCGCACGTGCGAGCGGCGACCGCCACGTCCCATCGGCGTCCTGATCGAGCGATCCGACGAGCGAAAGGTCGGGAAGGTAGGCGAGCTGATGATGACAGCTCACGCACTCGACGTTCTCGAAAAACAGCAGCTGGTCGCAGTGGTCACAGTGAAAGGTTTTCATCGGCCAGGTTGGGGCACGTCAGCCACTCCGCCATTCATTGTGCCAAAGGTCAGGCCAAGGGAGAGCCGACCCGCTGTGGAGGCACATCCTGTGCTGTTCGTCGCGGAGGTCTCGTGCGACCACTACAGTTTCCTCGGAATTCGGCACGGCAATACCACGGGCGCTTGCGCCAGCCACAACATGTTGCGGGCTCGCACACCAGCGGTGGGAGTCCAGCAGTATTTGTCGCGGCTCGCTGTAATTGGACGGCAGCGCTGGCCGTCGCCGCGTCCTTTCTCATCGGGAGTGCGCAAATTGCGTTCGCGCAGGCCGCACCGGCGGCGAACGCACCGCCGCCGCGGCTGGAAGCGTCCGGCCAGTTCGCGTTCCTCGATACCAGTGGCAACGCGACCTCACAATCATTGGGTGCCGGCGGCGACTGGGCCTGGCGACCGGACCCCTGGCGATACAACGCGAGGATAGTCTTCGCACAAACCGAATCCGATGACGAGTTGAGCGCGCGGTCGGTGGCGGCGTTGTTCAGAACGTCGCGTTTACTCAACGATCGACTGGCGTTATACGGACAGTACGACTTCTTGCGCGACGTTTTTGCCGGCGTCGAGCAGCGGCATATCGTTGAGGGCGGCGTCTCATACCTCGCCGTCAACGCGGCGCCGCACCGGCTGAGACTCGATGCCGGCCTCGGTTACTTGCATGAAGAGAGGCCGGAAGAGGATCTCGATTCGGCGACGCTGTCGCTCGCGGCCGCCTACAGGCTCGCCATCTCGTCGACGGCTGAGTTCATCTACGAGCCCAGGTACCTGCTGCCGCTGGCCGAAACTGATGCGTGGAAGTTCGATCAAGATACCGCCGTGGTGGCGGCGCTGAACTCGTTTCTCTCTGTAAAGCTCTCGCACACCCTGCGGTACTCCGCCGCTCCACCGCGGGGATTCGACAAGACTGACCGGATTCTGGCCATTTCTCTGGTGGCCAAGGTCCGTCGGCCGCAGCCGTGATCACGGGAGACGCCTCGAGAGCATCGGTGAGGCGCCCGGAGACGACTATCGCCCAGCCGCGCCCGATGCGCGTAAGGTGAATTTTGGCTTTGGGATTGCGGGGTTCAGGAATTCATTCTCTCAATCCCTAAATCATCAATCCCTCAATTCGCGGTTCTGGTGACGGCTCAGTCCGTGATTGCCTGATACGTCGTCGTCCAGAAGTCGCGATGCACGTTGGCGCCGGCTGGTGAGTCGAGATGGCGCTGCGTCATGAGGATGCCGATCAGTCGCTCGTGCGGATCGGCGTACGCCGACGTGCCGACGCCGCCGGCCCACAGCTGGTCGGTGGTCATGAGCTCAACGGAAGCGCGGGAGAGAATGCGAGCTGTTCCGTGCCGACCCTTATTGAGCATCATCCGACAGAACGCATAGTAGTCGTCGACGGTCGATACGAGCCCGCCGCCCCCCGACTCGAATGGAGGCGTCATCGAGACGAAGTCGGCATTCCTCTAGGAGCAACATCGCCGCTGCTGCCGCCAATCGGCTTCGTCAGCGACGCGATGCGGAAGATCGTGTCGCGCTGCATCGGCGCGCCGGCGTTCGTCGTGAGCGTTCCCAGCGCCTCGACGTGCACTTCGTCGTTCCGCGAGACCAGCGTCACGAGGCCGGGAATCTCGGCGCGCTCGATATAGCCGGCCATCACCGCGTGCACCTGCCGCAGCCGCACGGGATCGAATGTGTTCGACGTCACCCGTCGATCTAACGTGCAGATTGATCGCCAGTGTTCAGGTATGGCATCGCGCTGCATCTGATCTAAGCTCGGTCAGTCTCAACAGGACGGATCATGAGCAAATCGCCACGGCCACGACTTCCGGCGCGCAGCCGTTTCAAATCGCTCCGCGTCAATCCTGGCTTTCGAGATTTCGTGCTCGATCAGCTGGGCGCTGTCCGCTCCCTGCGGGCGCGGCCGATGTTCGGCGGCTTGGGTCTGTACTCCGGAGAAATCTTCTTCGGCATCATCGCCGCGGACGTTCTGTATCTGAAGGTTGGCGCCGCGAACCGGGTGGCCTTCGATCGCGCCGGCGCCAGGCCGTTCGCGCCTTATGCGGATCGGCCGGCGTCGATGAATTACTGCAGCGTTCCAACCACGGTGCTCGAGAGCGCCACCGATCTGGCTACCTGGGCCGCTCGGTCGATTGCGGTCGCCAGGGCGGCACGGGCGACTGCCGTGGCGAAACGAACGCGTCGTCGTTAGTCCTCGTCGTCGAATCCTCGTCGTTGGTGCCGCCGTTCGTGCGGCGTCGCAACAGTTCGAACTAACCATTCTTCTTACCAAAACCTCACGATTCGATCACCGCGACATTAGGACCCGCGGCCGTGCCGATCGCTATCCTCCGCGTGAGTGGAGGCATCAGCATGATCGTCACCGACACACCGCGAACGCCGTCTGAGGCACCGTCACTGACGCTGCTCGAGCGGATTGGCGGTGCTACCGCTGTTCGCCTCATCGTGGATGCACTGATCGCGAGGCTGCGGCGCGACCCGCAACTGGCTGAGCGATTCGTCGAGCTGGATCCGGCACGCCTCCGTACGGCTCAGGCGGTCTTCTTCACCGAGGCGTTTTCCGGCCGGGCGTCGTCGAGCGCCCGCCCGCTTATCCAGCTCGACCAAGAGTCGTTCGTTCGCATGGTCATCCACCTGCGCGACGCGCTCGAAAGCCTCGAGCTGTCGCCCGTTCTAACCGACCAGCTGTTTCTCTCGGCGATGTCGCGCGCGCTCTGGGGAGGGTGACGAGCGTACGCGCGTCGCCGACGAACTGGTTCTTCAACAACAAAGGCAGGAAGTAATGAGGCATGCAAAACGCCGTTACGCGCTCTCAGCAGCCCTGGGTCTCGTCGCCGTCGTGGGATGGCCATCGGCAACACCGTTCGCTCACGGCGACCAGCCGCGCTTTGCTGGTCCAACATCTTCGCAGCCGTTGGCCCTGAGCGCCAACGACTCGCTCCTGGCGGTTGCCAATCCTGATAACGACAGCGTCACATTTTTCGGCGTGGCCGGCGGTCAGACCAGCCGTCTCGCGGAAATCGCCGTCGGCAACGAGCCGAACGGCGTCGCCGTGCTGCCAGACGGCTCGAAGGCCTATGTTGCGAACACCGTCAGCGGGACGGTGTCAGTCATCCGCATCAACGTCGATCATGGTCGGTTCAATGAGAGCCGCCGGGTCAAGGTCGCCACCGAGCCGTACGGTCTGGCGTTGACACCCAATGGCACGCGGCTCTACGTCACCAACGCTCGATCGAACTCCGTGTCGGTGATCGACACGACGTCCGACAAAGTGATGACCACCATCGAAGATGCGGGCATCGAACCGCGCGGCCTGGCCATCACGAACGACAACGATGACGACGATGCCGACGAGATGGTGTACGTCACGCAGTTCCTGTCGCTGCCCGTGCCGGGAAAGGTCGACGGACTGGATGACGCCAAGGTCGGCCGGGTCACGGTGATCTCGACCGCCACCAATCAGATCGTCGGGCACGCCACGCTCAATCCACTCGCCGACACCGGCTTCAAGGCGGCTGGCGACGCCATCGGCAGGATTCCGCCGGCCAGTCCGCCGGTCTTCACGTTTACGACCGGCGCCTATCCCAATCAGTTGAACAACATCGGCCTGAAGGGCGGGTTCGCGTTCATCCCCAACACCGGCGCGTCGCCAAACGGCCCGTTCCGGTTCAACGTGAACACGCAGAGCCTCCTGTCGGTGATCGATACCTCATCGAACACCGAAGTCGGCCCGCCGCTCAACATGCATCTCGCGGTGAGCAGCCAGACGAATCCGCAAAGACTCTTTCTCACCCAACCCTGGGCGCTCGCTTTCCGCCACGGCGCGGACGAGGGGTACGTGGTCAGCGCGGCGAGCAACATCGTCTTCAAAATAGCCGTGGATACGACGACAGGAGCGGCGGAAGTGCTGTCGGATCCGAGCGATCCAACACGGGTCCTCGAAATTCCCGTCGGCAAGAACCCTCGGGGCATCGTCGTCAACTCCAGCGACACGCTGGCGTACGTCATGAACTACGTGTCTCGTGACGTGAGCGTCATCCAGCTCACCAGCCAGCCCGAGGCCGTGATCGCGACGTTGCCGTCCGCGGCGCTGCCTCAGATCGGAACGGTTGCCGATCTCATTCACGTCGGCAAAGAGCTTTACAACACGTCAGTTGGCGTCTTCGATCCGGCCCCCGGCACGACAAATCCGATTGTCGGGAGGATGTCGGCTGCGGGTTGGGGCGCTTGTTCGACATGCCACCCGAACGGTCTCTCCGACAACGTCGTCTGGATCTTTCCATCGGGCCCGAAGCGGACCATTCCGCAGCACACCGACTTCGACCTGACCGATCCCGAGCGCAAGACGCAGAAGATCCTCAATTGGTCGGCCGAGCGCGACGAAGAAGAGGACTTCGAGCTGAACATCCGTGCGGTGTCCGGCGGACAAGGGCTCATCGTGCTGGCCGACGGCATCACCCAGGACCCCGCGGTCTTCAACCTGGTTCCGCTCGCCAGTGCCAACCGCAATCAGCTGCACGTCCATGGCAACAACGCCTGGGACGCCATCAAGGCGTACGTGCAGTTCGGGATTCGTCCGCCGATTTCCCCGCTGAAGAACACCGACGTCGATGTCAGGGCCGGCCGCCAGTTGTTCCGCGCCGCGAACTGCCAGGCGTGCCATGGTGGTCCGCAGTGGACCCGTGCGCTCCTCGACTACACGCCACCGCCAACGGCAGCTCAAATCAAAACCGGACAGATCCTGGCGCTTCTGCGCGACGTCGGCACTTTCGACGCGAGCAGTCTCAACGAGGTGAACGCCAATGGCGCCCCACCGGTAGGCGCGGACGGCTTCGCGCCTCCGTCACTGCTTTCGCTCTCGGCCTTCCCGCAGACGTTCTTCCACAACGGCAGCGCCGCCTCGCTCGACGAGGTGCTGGAGAACGTCGTCCATCGGACCGCGGGCACCGGCGGGGTGGATGTGCTGTCGAACGCGTCCGACCGCGCGAAGATCGTTCGTTTCCTGCTCTCGATCGACGGCAGAACGCGACCGATTGACTAGTCAGGCCGACGTTTCAGGCCCGGGCACGGTCCCTGGTGATCTGGCGCCGAAGCCGAGTCGACAGCGCCGACTGCCGGAGCCGCCGCCTGCCGGGCGAGTCGGATGCGCGCGCACGGCGGTTGCGCCTGGCCAGCGATTGCAGCAGGCCAGGCTGCATCGCGAGCTGAAACGCGAGCTCATCGCCATAGTCCTGGAGCACCGAGGGCAGGTCGCGATCCGTCACGTTCAACAAACCGGCGATCGTCTCTTCGACTTGAGTACGCGGTACGCCCGGGAACAGGTGCACGATCGTTTCGAGGCCAGTGGCGTCGGTCGCGACGGCCGCCCGGCGTCCGTCGCGAAGCTTCCGCGCCGGCGCGGCGTCGGGAAGGGGCGCCGCGAGCAGCGCTCCCGCGTCGACGATGCCCGGGCCGAATTCGTCCTTGTTCCACCCGCGGGGTGTTCTACAGGTCGATTGCAGGAGCTGCTTGAACACGGCGGCGATGTTGGGCAGGCCGTACTTGCGCACCAGCACCGTCCAGCCGTGAAACGAGATCCACAGCGCGGCGACGCCGGCTGTCGTCGCGACGGCGAACGACGTGCCGTCGCCGCGCTCCACGCGGAATCGCAGTCCAGAGGTGTCACGCTCCGTCCGCGCCCGCCAGACCGATTTGCCTGGCGCGGTGATGTCGATGGCATCACCATGGCTGGATCCACTCCACGGCTGATCGCGGATGTTGCTCGCGGCGACGGCGATCACCTCGTCGAACGCCGCCGGGAACACGACGAAGGGAACGTGATTGCCGGCCGCTGCGAGGACGATGGTGCCGACTTCGATCGCTCGCTGAACGGCCCGGCGTGTGCCGAAGCCGGGAAATGGTCCGCCGAGGCTGATTGAGATGACCTGGGCGCCGTGCGTCGCCGCATGATCGATCGCCTGTCGCAATCCGCGCATCGAGAAGAGCACGACGGACTCGGTGGTGCGGATCGGAATGAGCAATGCGTGCGGCGCTGTTCCCGAGACGAACGGGCCCGGGTCCCCGGTGGCCGAACCAACTCCGCTCAGAATCACGCTTCCGGTGCCCGTTCCGTGACTCGGGTTGTCGAGCGGCCCGGCGTTCAGATCATCGATGGGATCCGGGTCGTCGTCGTCGTAATCGAACCCCGCGCTGACGAGCAGCCTGGACGGCTCGGCGAGCTCCGGGTGCAGCGTGTAGCCGGTATCGGGATGGCCGACCTGGACGCCGGCGCCCGGCAGTCTCGGTCCGAAGAGGCGCCACGCTGCGAATACGTTCGCCTTGCGGAGGCTCCAGTCGAACTCCGTTTCGGTCGCCGGATCATCGGCTGCCTGATCACCTGAAATCGCTCGAACGCGCGGCTGCGCATTTTCAGGAACGAGATAACGAAACATCGGCGCGGCGTGTACGACCTCGGGCTGATCGCGAAGCGCGTACGTGAGGTCCCACGCGCGAGGAATGCTGACGCGGCTGCTTGGAGGCAGGAACTCGACTTCGGTACCGTCGGCCACTACCGGCTCGATGCGCCAATCCTGAATCTTCGTGCGTTTTGCCAGCCTCTTCACGATGCCGAGCGCGCTTTGCCCGGGCGAGGGGTTCACGACAACCGAGATGGCTTCCAGAGTTGGCTGGCGGGAGGCATTGGATGCGCGAGGTTTCTTTTTCGCCACGGTCTGGAACCATCAGCGGGATGCGCGTAGCCGGTACAAAAGTGTGGGGCGGGCCTTGGGATCTGCTCCCTTCGACCCGCCCCACGCCGAGTCCTCAGGACTCGGCCTGGCTCGTTGAACGCTAGAACCGCATCTGGACGGCCAGCCGCAGCGTCCGCGGCTGGAGTGTCGACGTGACCTGACCGAGCGACGATCCAAGCGTGGTCGTCTGCGATTTGATGTAGCCCGAGTTGTTGGCGTTGAAGATGTCCGCCTGTCCTGAGAACTGCGCGTTCCTGATCTTGAAGAACCTTCGGAATCCGAGGTCCAGCTGGTTCAGCCGCTCGTAATAGTCGCTACCGGGCGGCGTCAAGTCCAGGACGTAAGTCGTCGGAGTCATGTTCGGGATCACGAGCGCTCCGGGTGTGCACGGTCCCTTGCAGTCGGCAGCATACGTCGTCGTGCGGCCGATGCTCCATCGAGTGGGCAGCACCGGGCCGGCGTAGCTCTGAAATACCGCGTTCACCTGCATTTGCCATGGCAGCTGATACGAGCCGGACAGCTTGAACTCGTTCAGGAACGGTATCCCGAGCCCCGACTGATTGCAGTAGTGATAGTCGGACTTCGGCGCCTGTGTGTTGATAGTGGAGGCGTCGTAAATCACCGCCGATAGATTGCCCCAGTTCTCCAGCTCGTCGCAGTGATTGAGGATGGTCCGGTCGACCGTCCAGCCGCCAAACATCGTGGCGCGCTGAATCCGTGCCGCCATGCCGAACTCGAACCCGGTGTAGGAGAACGAGCGCCGATCGCGATCGGTCGAGTTGACGTCGACACGGTCGATCAGGCCGCGTTTCGCCGGATTCAGGTTGTACGCCGGGATGATCGAGCCGTCGAGCGGATTCGCCACGTTCACGATCGTGTAGTCCGCCATCGTGAACGGACCGTTGACGCTCATCGTTGGGTTGTACGTATCGCGGTGATACCAGTTCGCGGTGACCGACACGCCGCGCAGGAGCTCGTGCTGAAGGCCGGCGCTGTATTCCCAGTCGTACTCGCGGCCGATGTCGGGATCCGGGTGCCTTTGCAGAACCGCTTCGCCAAACCGCGCGTTGTTCGACACACCAATCTCGCTGTCCTGCGCCACGTCGTCACCATTCCTGTCGGTCCAGGTGCGCGTATCGCTCTGCGACGAGAATGGGTTGTAGCGCTGGGCGAAGCCGAGCGTCTGGCCGGCCATGTACTTGTTGACGCTGGCCTTCAGTGCCGTCCGGGCGTTGCCGAACAGGTCGTACGCCACGCCGAACCGCGGCGTCACGTCGGTCCAGCACGGCATGCACTTGATTTCGGCGAAGTGACGTTCCGGGACGAACCGCCCGGCGGGTCCGTTCTGCTCGGTGATCTCGCCGTTGAAGTACTCGAGTCGTAGACCGTAGTTGATGGTCAGCCGGTGAATGCGCCACGAGTCCGTCGCAAACAGGCCGAGGTCGGCGTTCAGGAACTCCTTGGCCGCGCGCGGCGTGTTGTAGACGCGGACGCTATCGGCCCGGCCGTTGCGATAGAGCTGGATGAGATCACCGTTCAGGTCGCCTCTGGTGATGTAGGGACCGAAACCCCACTGGACGCCCGTCTTCACGGAGTGCGTACCGGTGACGTACGAGAGGGAGGTCGACAGGACGTGCTTCCGCGGATCGGTGCCGTTCGCCGGCGTGCTGATGCCGTTCCAGTAGCGGTACGGCGTCACCGTGCCATATCCGACCAGCTCCTCGTGCCCGGTTTGCGTGTACCACTCGGCCGTGCCGCGCGTCTTTTCGATGCCGGGTTGATATCGGCCCGTGTAGTACTCGACGTTGCTCGAGTAGCCGCCTTCGAGGAGCAGCCGGCTGGTCAGCGTGGACGTCACCTTGGTCTGCGTCGTGTAGTACAACGCGTGCTGCCATTCGCGCCGCCGCGCAGCTGTCTCGGGGTCGGTGAACGCCGCGGCGATCTCGTGACCCTTGAACTTTGGATAGCGATCGAAATAACCCGTGAGCTTCGTCTTCGGATTGACCTGCCAGGTCAGTCGGCCCATCAGGTTGTAGATCCACTGATCCTCGACGCCGGGATCGCCGTTCTTGTAAAAGGTCTGCGCGACGACTTCGTTGGTCGCGATCCGGCGGAAGGTCGTGAAATACCACAGTCGATCCTGCTTGATGGGGCCGCCGATCGAGAAGTTGTAGTCCGACACGTGCTGGACTGTGTCGCCGCTCTCGACGCCGCGCGCCCGCAGTTCGTCCGTGACGTTGTCGCCCTGCCACCCTTCCCGGATCAGGCTGGCGAACGCCGAGCCGCTCGTGCGGTTGCCACCCTCTTTCGGAATCATGTTGATGCGAAGGCCGCCCGATGACACGTCAGCGCCGACACCGCTCGTCTGATACGTGACTTCGGCATTCGCCGCGTCGCTGTAGTAGGCCTGCACCTGACCGTCGTTCATCAGGCTGTTCAACTGCATGCCGTCCACCTGCAGCGTCGTGTCGGTCTGACGCGAGCCGTGGACGCGCATGTAGATCTGTTCCATCTGCTGATTGCCGCCGACGTCGGTGTTCGACATCCTCACGCCGGGCATCAGCGCCGCCAGGCCGGAGTAATTCCGTCCCGTCGGCAGCGAATCAAGCAGCTCGCGGCTGAGCACGTGGGTGCGCTGCGTGCTCTGCACGTCGACGATCGGCGCGGCGCCGGTCACCGTCACCGACTCTTCGAGCGAACCGACCCGCAGATCGGCGTTGATCGTCATCGTGAAGTTCGACGGCAGGTCGATGCCCTCGCGACGCAGCGTGTTGAAACCGGTCAGCGTGAACGTTACGACGTAGGTGCCCGGTCGCAGGTCGACGATGCTGTACCGGCCCTCACCGTCCGACACGACGGTTCTGACTTTTTCGATGAGCGCCGCACTGGCGGCTTCGACGGTGACGCCGGGCAGCACGGCGCCGCTCGCATCGCGTACCTCACCACTGATCGCGCTCTGCGCGCTGACGATGCCCGGCAACAGGAACAGGAGTGAGGCGACTATCCCGCCGACGACGAGGAGACGTGCTCGACGTTGCTCGACACCGCGCATGGGCTCTCTCCTTTGAGGAAACAGGAAGGACAAAGAAAGCCAGCCGCCGGTAGGAAAAAGTGCCCTACCGTAGCACCGGTCCCTCGGGTCGTCAAGAAATCGTCAGCAGCCGTTCACGAGTCGGCACACGCCGAGGTTGCGTAAAATGTCTGCAAAGTCTGATGAGCAGTCGTCCGTTTGTCATAGGAAGAGCGGAAACCAGGCTCGGAATTTCACGCTGGCTCGTGCTGGTCCTCGTGACGCTGGGAATCAGCGTGATGGCTGACGACACGCCGGCCTTTCAGCAGCAAGCCACTCCGCAGCCGGCCGCAATGAAACCGCCGGTCATCGCTGACCTCCGAACGGCGGCGTCAGAGCTTCCGCAGTTGCGCAGCCTGCTCGTCAGCTGGCGCGGCGAGCTGATCGCCGAGCACTACGCCGCTGGTGCCGGAGCGTCGCGGCTGGCCAACGTCAAGTCCGCTTCGAAGAGCATCATCTCGACCCTCGTGGGCATCGCCATTCAGCGCGGGCTCATCAAGAGCATCGACGAGCCCATCAAGACGTATTTCCCGGAACTCACGAAGGACGCCGACCGCCGAAAGCAGGAGATCACGATCGAAGATCTGCTGACGATGAGATCGGGTCTTGCCTCGACGAGCGGGCGGAATTACGGCGCCTGGGTGCAGAGCGGTAATTGGGTGCGCGCGGTGCTGGCGAAGCCCGTCGTCAGCGAGCCAGGCAGCGACATGGAGTACAGCACCGGCAGCTCGCACCTGCTGTCCGCGATTTTGACGCGAGTCGCGGGGATGAGCACGTGGCAGTTCGCGCAGGAAGCGCTGGCGCGACCGATGGGCATCTCACTGGCCCGCTGGCCGCAGGATCCACAGGGGATCTACTTCGGCGGGAACGAGATGCTCCTGACGCCGAAGCAGATGCTGGCGATCGGCGAACTTTATCTCCGGCGGGGCCAAGCCAACGGGCGTCAGATCGTGCAGGCCTCGTGGGTCGACGACTCGTGTGTGCCGCGGACGACCTCGGCCTACGATTCGGACCGGCGGTACGGCTACGGCTGGTGGATCCAGGAGTTCGACGGCGGTACTGCGTGTTTCGCCTGGGGCTACGGCGGCCAGTACATCTTCGTGTTTCGCGACCTCGATCTCGTCGTGACCGCCACCTCCTCTACCGCGGTCAGCGAAGAGCGCCGCGGCCACCGGCGCCGGCTCTTCGATCTGATCGAAGAGCA
>Ga0111538_10010489_pt1 | contig 12322 bp, 15 predicted proteins | sample SoiMethybrSBSTD1_FD_79669 | JGI IMG/M metagenome (GOLD analysis project Ga0111538, IMG submission 79669) | Bulk soil microbial communities from a Populus tree surrounding site in Tennessee, USA - Soil MetaG P. TD hybrid SBSTD1 (version 2)... | ecosystem: Environmental > Terrestrial > Soil >...
CGCATCCGCCTCGAGGGCGAGATCCCGAGCGCGGCCAATCCGCCTTCCGGCTGCGTCTTCCACACACGGTGCCCGCGCTTCCTCGGCGATATCTGTGTCCATGAGGAGCCGCCGCTCGCCGAGGTCGAGCCCGGCCATCTCATGCGCTGCCACATCCCTGTCGAAGAGCTTCGGCGCCTGCAAGCCGACGCGTCGGCCGCGGCTCAGGCGAAGACGACGACCTGACGGACGACGTCGCCGTCGCGTAGCCGGTCGAACGCGTCCGGAAGCTCGGCGAGCGGGAGCTTGCGGCTGACGAGCCGGTCGAGGTCGAGCTCGCCGGAGTGATAGAGCTCGACGAGGCGCGGCACGTCCTCCTGAATGCGCGCGGAGCCGAGGAAGGTCCCCTTGAGCGTCTTCTCGGACATGAACTGCCACGGGTCGATCGTGAGGCTGCTCCCCCGCGGCATGATTCCGACCACGACCACGGTGCCCCCCGCCCGCGTCGCCCTCCAGGCCTCCTGAATCGCCCGCTCCGAGCCGATCGCCTCGAACGCGTAGTCTGGGCCGCCGCCGGTGACGTCCTTCACCGCGGCGACAGCGTCCACCCCCTCGCCCGCCTGGACGACGTCGGTCGCGCCAAGCTCTCTGGCGAGCTCGAGCTTCTCCGACCGCATGTCGACCGCGACGATTCGGGAGGCACCGGCGAGCCGCGCTCCCTGGACGACGTTCGCCCCCACCCCGCCGCAGCCCCATACGGCGACGGTGGCGCCCTCCTCCACGCCGGCCGTGTTGGCCACCGCCCCGTAACCGGTGAGCACGGAGCAGCCGACGAGCGCCGCCGAGTCGAGCGCGACGTCGTCCCGGATCTTGACCGCGGCGGACTCGGGGACGACCGCGTGGCCGGCGAACGCGGAGATCGAGTTGAAGTGGTGCAGCATCCTCCCGTTCAGGCTCAGGCGGCTCGTGCCGTCGGCGAGCGTCCCCTCGGCTGCCATGCGGGCGCCGAGAGTGCAGAAGTTGGGGCGGCCACGCCGGCACTCCTCACACTGTCCACACGAAGGGACGAGCGCGAGCACGACGTGGTCGCCCGCTTCGAGCGAGCGCACTCCGGGCCCGGTCTCCTCGACGACCCCCGCCGCCTCGTGGCCGAGGACGAGCGGAAGCGGCTCGGGCAGGTAGCCGTCCACGACGTGCAGGTCGCTGTGGCAGATGCCGCAGGCCGCGATCCTGACGAGCACCTCGCCCTCCTGCGGCGCGGCGAGATCGACCTCGAGGATCTCCACCGGCCGACCCGGCTCCCAGAGGACGGCGGCTTGCGTCTTCATGCGGCGAGCGTAGCCGTAGAATCGGCGCGTGCGCGCCGCCGTCCTCAGAGGGATCGACGAAGCCATGAGCGTCGAGGAAGTCGAGCTGGAAGCGCCCGGCCCCGGCGAGGTCGAGGTGCGACTCGCCGCGAGCGGCGTCTGCCACAGCGACTGGAACGTTGTCACCGGGGCCACCGCGAACCCGTTCCCCACAGTGCTCGGCCATGAGGGCGCAGGCGTCGTCGAATCGGTCGGCGCCGGCGTCGACTCGGTCTCCGAGGGAGACCACGTCATCCTCTCCTGGCTGCCCGCCTGCGGACGCTGCTACTACTGCTCGCGCGGCCGCCAGGTCCTCTGCGACGTGGCCATGGAGGACATGTTCCGCGGCACGCTGCCTGGCGGCGCCCTGCGGCTCTCTCAGAACGGCGACCCGCTCTACCACTACTCCTACCTCTCCGCATTCGCGGAGCGCTGCATCGTCCCGGAGGGATGCTGCGTCCGGATCCGTGACGACGCGCCGCTCGATGTCGCCGCGCTCGTCGGCTGCGCCGTGATGACGGGCTACGGGGCGGCGGTGACCCGTGCCGGGGTGACCGCCGGGAGCTCGATCGCGATCTTCGGAGCGGGCGGCGTGGGGCTCTCCGCGATCATGGGTGCGCGGCTCGCGGGCGCCGCCGTGATCGTCGCCGTCGATCCCTTCGCCTTCAGGCGTGAGACCGCCCTGGAGCTCGGCGCAACGCACGCGCTCGACCCCGGCTCCGAGGATGCGCCGGCCGCGCTTCGCGATTTGACCGACGGCCGCGGCGCGGACGCAGCGATCGACTCGGCCGGCGTACCCGGCGTCCTCGCGCAGGCTTATGCCGCCGTGCGGCGAGGAGGAACCGTGGTCGCGGTCGGCCTCCCGCCGGAAGGCCTCAGCGCAGAGCTACCCGCCTCCGATCTCGCACGCGAGGAGAAGGTCGTCACCGGCAGCTTCTACGGTTCCTGCAGCCCGCAGCTCGACATGCCAAAGGTGCTCGACCTCTACATGGACGGTCTCCTTCCGCTCGACCGCCTTGTCAGCCGCGCCTATCCGCTTGACGAGATCAACGAGGCCTTCGCCGCCATGAACGCCGGAGAGGTCGCCCGGGCGGTGATCCGCCCCTGAGCCGGATACTCATCGGCGAGGGCTTCGCCGGCAGCGGGCCGAACGCGGCCCACATCAACACGGTGGTCGGATCGCGCGACGGCCCGGTCGGGACGGCGTGGGCGACCGCGCTCGCCACCCCGCGTGCCGGCCACGCTTCGTTCGTCGTGGTCGCGCGCCCGAACATGCCCGTGAAGCCGCCGACGCTCTTCGTGAACAAGGCCGAGATCCGCGAGGAGACGCACGGGCACCTCCACTGGGGAGCCGCCCAGGCGGCTGTGGCCCAAGGTGTCTTGGATGCGGTGGCCGACGGAACGATCCCACAGGGTGAGGTGGACGACCTCGCGCTGATCGCCGCGGTCTGGGTCGACTGGGCGGCGAACGACGAGGAGACGGTCTTCGCCAACAACCTCGAGGCGACCCGGGCGGCGCTCGCCTCCGCTGCGGAAGGCCGGCCGCGGCTGGAGGAGCTCCTGGCGATCCGCGCCGAGCCGCAGAACCCCTTCTTCCGCCGCGCGTGAAGATCGAGCGCGTTCGCCTCGAGCGTCGCTCGATCGAGCTGGACCCTCCGTTTCACACGGCCTGGGACCCGGAGCCTCGACGGTCGTTCGAAGCCACGCTCGTCCTCGTCGAGACGGACGAGGGTCTCACCGGCATCGGGTCGGGCGACACGATGGACGGCTTCGAGCGCTACGAGCACCTCTTCGTCGGCCAAGATCCCCTCGCCGTCGAGCGCCACGTGGCCGTCCTCGAGACGATTACGTTCCACGCCGGCCGCTATTGGCCCTTGGAGGCGGCGCTCTGGGATCTCGCGGGAAAGGCCGCAGGCAAGACCGCCGCCGAGCTCCTGGGCGGACAGCTCGACCGCGTCGCGGCCTACGCCTCGACCGGAGAGCAGCGCTCGCCCGGCGAGCGCGCAGAGTCCGCGCTGCGCCTGCGGGAGGAGGGCTTCAAGGCGCTGAAGCTTCGGATCGACCGGACGAAGCTCGACGAGGGGCTAGCCGCGGTGGAGGCGGTTCGCGAGGCCGTGGGCGACTCCATGGAGATCATGGTCGACCTGAACCAGGGCTGGCGGATGCCGGGCGACATCGGGCCCGCACTCGACTTCGCGACCGTCGCCTCGACGGCTGCACGCCTGCGCGAGCTCGACGTCTTCTGGCTCGAGGAGCCGCTCCCGCGGGAGGACGTGAGGGACTATGCCTCACTCCGGCGGGACAGCGGAGTTCGTATCGCCGGCGGCGAGATGGCGCGAACCACGAGGGAGCTCGAGGCCTTCGAGGCGGCCGACGCTCTTGACGTCTACCAGCCCGACGCCGTGCTCTCGGTTGGCCTCCTGCGGGAGCGAGAGCTTGCCGAGCGCGTGACGGCTCGTGGGCACTTCTTCACGCCGCACACGTGGACGAACGGCATCGGTCTCCTCGCGAACCTCCACCTCACCGCGGGTGTCGGCGGCGGCCCCTACCTCGAATTTCCGTACGACCCACCCGGCTGGACGCCCGAGCGGCGCGACTTCATGCTTGCGGAGCCCGTCCGCGTCGATGCGGAAGGGTTCGTCACAGTCCCCGACCGCCCCGGATTGGGGTTCGAGCTCGCCGATGACCTCCTTTGACGTCCACCAACACCTGTGGCCCGAACAGCTCGTCGCGGCGCTTCGCAGGCGGAGCCGGCCGCCGCGGATCGACGGCGACGAGCTCATCGTCGGCGAGGGAACGTTCGCAGCCGGGATGGAGGCGCACACGCTGGAGGCACGCGTGGGCCTCCTCGACGAGGTCGGCATCGATACGGCGGTCGTCTCGCTTCAGCCGACTCTGGCGTGCGACGGGATTCCCGAGCTCGTCGACGCCTACCACGCCGGCATCCCCGAGCTCGTCGCGGCCGCCGACGGCCGGCTGCAGGCGTTCGCGGTCGCGGAGTGCCGGGACGGCTTCGCCGGCGCCTGCGTTCCCGCACCCGCCGTAGTCGCCGGAGTCGGCGAGCTGGCGGACGAGCTCGTCGCCGCAGGACAGACGCTCTTCGTCCACCCCGGCCCGGTGTCCCCGCCGCCCACAGGCGCACCCGCCTGGTGGTCGGCGCTCGTGGACTATCCCGCTCAGATGCAGGCCGCCTACGCGGCATGGCTGACCCACGGGAGCCCGGAGCTCCCGGTCGTCTTCGCGTTCCTGGCGGGAGGCGCCCCGTTCCAGCTCGAACGGCTGCGCGCGCGTGGCGGCGAGGTCCCCGAGATGGCGATCTACTTCGACACGTCCAGCTACGGGCCCCTTGCGCTCCGGCTCACGGGCGAGGCCTGCGGCTCGGGCTGCCTCGTCTTCGGGAGCGATGCCCCCGTGATGGATGCGCACGCGGCGGTCGCCGCCGTCGAGGCGGCCGGGGTCGCCGAGGTAGCGCTCCGCGCGAACGCGGGGCGGCTCTTCGGGTGACGCCGACTCCGCTCGAGGAGGCCACACTCGCCGGCAGGCGGCTGCTCCTCAAGCGCGAGGACGTGCACCCGCTCGGCGCGTTCAAGTGGCGCGGCGCGCTGCCCGTGCTCGAGCGCTACGCGGCCGACGGTGCCCGCGCAGTCGTGACCGCGTCGACCGGTAATCACGGGGCAGCGACGGCATGGGCGGCGAGACGCGTCGGCCTCGATGCGATCGTGTACGCACCGGCAACGGCCAGCTCGACGAAGCTCGCGCTTATAGGAGATGACGGAGCCGAAATCCGGCAGGCAGGAGCCGACCTCGACCAAGCCAAGGAGGAGGCGCGCGCTCACGCGTCACAACAGGGCCTCCCGTTCTTCGAGGATGGCGCGGAGCCCGCTCAGTACGAGGGGTACGGCGCGATCGCGGACGAGATCCTCGCGCAGGCTCCGGAAACGCCCTCGGCGATCCTCGTCCCGCTCGGGAACGGCGCGCTGCTCGGCGGGATCGCGCTCACGATTTCCCGCGCCGCACCGACTGTGGAGCGCATCGGTGTGGCCGCGAAGGAGGCGCCGGTGATGGTCGATTCCTGGAATGCAGGCAGGCCGGTTCCAAGCGAGCGGTCGGCGACCTTCGCGGACGGCCTGGCGGTACGGGTCGCAATTCCCCTGGCCGTCGAGGTGCTCGGCGGGGTGGCCACGCGGATGGTCCTCGTCTCGGAGCGACGGATCGCGGAGGCGGTCGGCGAGTACGCGGCGGCCGGCGTCCGCGCCGAGGGCGCCGCGGCGGCAGCGCTCGCCGCCGTGCCAGACCTGGACGACCTCGGCGACCCGCTCGTCCTCATCGTCACTGGTCGGAACATCGACGACGAGCTCTTCAGGCAAGCCTGCGAGCACCCCGACTCCTTCCCAGACTGAACGAGCGGTAGACGCCGTCGGCCTGCGCCGCGAGACCGCCAAGCTCCAGCTCGACGAGTGCCGCCGCGACCTCCGCGCTCGAGAGGCCTGTCGCCCTTGTGAGCTCGTCCGCCCCGCACGCTCCGTCGTCCAGGATCGAGAGAACGGCGACCGCAGCGTCCGACACCGAGGACACGCCGGCAGCCGGCTCGGGCTCGATCCCGAGCGCATCGAGCACGTCTCGCACGGCCGTCAAGGGAGCGGCGCCTTGGCGCAGCAGGTCGTTCGTGCCCGCCGACAGACCGCTCGTGATCTCCCCGGGGACGGCGAAGACCTCGCGTCCGAGCTCGAGCGCGAAATCGGCCGTGATCAGGGCACCGGACCGCTCGCGTGCCTCCACGACCACCGTCGCCAGCGAGAGGCCGGCGATGATCCGGTTACGAGCGGGGAAGCGCCAGGGTGCCGGCTCGACCCCGGACGCATACTCGGAGACGACTGCGCCCGACGTGACGATCCGCCGGGCCAACTCCGCGTGGCTGCGCGGATAGTCGCGGTCGATCCCGCATCCGAGCACAGCCACCGTCCGTCCGCCGCCCTCCAAGGCGCCTCGGTGAGCCTCGCCGTCGATGCCTCGCGCGAGCCCGCTCACGACTACGAGCCCAACCGACGCCAATTCGCGGGCGAGCGAGCGCGCCACCTGGGCGCCGTACGCAGAGCACGAGCGCGCACCGACGACGGCGACTCCGGGCTCCGACAGAGAGCCGGCGTCCCCGCGGACGAAGAGCGTCGCCGGCGGATCGTGCAGCTCCGAGAGCAGACGCGGATACCCGGGCTTGCGCCTGGCAATCGTCCGAACCGAGCTCACGTCCACGAGCCGAGCTCCGTCGGAGACCGGTAGGAGAGCGCCTCGGCCACGTGTTCGGCGCCGACGCTTCCCTGGTCGGCCAGCGCCGCGATCGTCGCCGCAACCCGGGCGACACGTGCGCGTCCTCGGCCCGAGAGCGGCAGGGAGTCCACCGCCCGGGCGAGCAGCTCGGCGCCCGGCTTCGACAGGCTCGGAGGATCGTGGAGCCTCCCGGCAGCGCGTTCGACGCGCTCGCGCACGGCCGCAGATGCCTCACTCGGAGATCCGCCCAGCTCACTCGCCCGCGCCCGCGGAACCTGGACGACGAGGTCGAAACGGTCGAGCAGGGCCCGCGAGAGCTTGTCCCGATACGCCGCGAGCCGCTGCGGCGAGCAGGAGCATTCGGCGGCCGGATCGCCCCGCCCGCCGCAGGGACAGAGATTCATCGTCCCGACAAGGACGAACCGAGCCGGAAAGACCGCGTGTCCCTGCACGCGGGCGATTGCGATCGACCCGTCCTCGAGCGGCTGTCGCAACGCCTCGAGCGCCGGCCGGTAGAACTCCGCGAGCTCGTCCAGAAAGAGGACGCCGCGATGCGCGAGCGTCGCCTCGCCGGGACGGGGACCGGCGCCTCCGCCGACGATCGCAGCCGTTGACGCGGTGTGATGCGGGGCGCGGAACGGTGGCCGGTCGACCAGCGGCCGGCCGACGGGAAGCAGACCGGCGACCGAGTGAATGCGCGTCACCTCGAGCGCCTGCTCGATCGTCAGCTCCGGGAGGATCCCCGGGAGCCGGCGGGCAAGCATGGTCTTCCCGGTCCCGGGTGGACCTGCGAGGAGAAGATTGTGCCTGCCCGCCGCCGCCAGCTCGAGCGCGCGACGGGCGCGCTCCTGGCCCCGCACGTCGGCGAGGTCGGGACCTCCCGCTCCGTTCCCCCGTTCCGGCGGAACGACGGCGCGCGGCTCGAAGGCGCCGCGCAGGTAAGCGCCCGCCTGGGCGAGGTGCTCGACCGGAATCGGCTCGATCCCGGCGAGAGCGGCCTCCGGCGCGGACTCGGGAGGACAGATGAGCCGGTCGAGACCGGCCCGGCGCGCCGCCTCGGCGGCGACGAGCGCGCCGGGCACGGGCCGAACGCGGCCGTCCAGCGCGAGCTCCCCAAGGGCGGCGTGCTGAGCGAGCCGCTCGGCGGGGATCTGGCGCGAGGCGGCAAGCACCGCGAGCGCGATGGGAAGGTCGAAACCCGACCCCTCCTTCCTCAGCCCCGCCGGCGCGAGGTTGACGGTGAGCCGCCGGAGCGGCCACTCGAGCTCCGCGCTCGTGATGCCGCTCCGGACCCTCTCCTTCGCCTCCTGGCAGGCCTTGTCCGGGAGTCCAACGATCGAGAACGCGGGGACCCCGCGCTGGAGATGCGCCTCGACTTCGACGGGCCGGGCTTCGAGCCCGACGAGAGCATGGGTGGTGGCGCGCGCAAGCACACCTCGAAGCTATGCCTCGAGAACGCCTGGAACCGGCACCAGCTGGGCCGAAACCAGCACGAACCGGTGACAAATGCCACCTCGAGGAGTATCTTCGGAGCCTCCCTTCCTGGAAGGAGAGGTCATGCGCAGGGGTCTTTTCATCGTCGCGGTCGTGGCGGCGCTGGTTGTCGTCCCCGCCGCCTACGCGCTCCTGAGCCATCACGCGGTGAAGACCAGCGGGCTCTACGAGCAGCTCCCGGCCGCCGAGACGGACGGCACGACTCAGTACTTCGCGTGGACCCAGAACTCGCGCTCGCACCGGACCCACTTCGACGCCTTCTTCACGCGGACCGGCGACCCGCGGGTGAAGCTGAATGCCACGGGCGAGGGGTTCATCGGCGGCATCGACCCGCCCGACGTCGTCTACCAGCAGGTCAGGAACGGCCAGTCCAACCTGAAGCTCTACAACGCGGACACGCAGACGCGAACCAATCCGCCAGCCGGTGTCAACACCGCAGACTGGGAGTGGGAACCCAGCATCTCCGGCGACTGGCTCTTCTTCGCGCGCCAGACCAACACCACCCAGTACGTCATCCTCCACAGCCTGACGACGCCAACCGAGGTCATCCTCGACCAAGGGCGGCGCTTCCGCCACGCGGGACAGGTGAACGGGGACTTCGCGGCCTGGACTCGCTGCACGAAGACGACCTGCAACGTCGTACGGAGGGAAATCTCGACGGTCAGCGACACCGTCCTGCAAAAGCCGTCGACGAAGTACCAGTACGGCGGCGCGGTCACCTCAACCGGGATCGTCTACGTGGCACGCAGCGGGCCGAAATGCGGCGCTAACGTAAAGGTCGTGCGCTATTTCGGCGCAACCGATCCCGCCGACGGCACGGTCGTCGCGGATCTCGGCGCGAACGGACGCGACTTCTGGAGTGCCTACGCGCGGGACAACGACGACGGCAGCGTCGACGTCTTCTACGACCGCTATCTTTGCGGCAAGACCACGTCGGACATCTACCGCATCCACGACCCCCATCCGGGGCCCTAGAGCGGTACACGCTCGATCCGCTTCCCGCGGACACCGACGACTTCGAACGCGACCTCGAGCTCGATCAGCTCGGGGTTGCGCGCGAGCCAGATCTCGGCGGCCCGCCGCAGGCGCCGCTCTTTCTCGGGGCCGACCGCCTCGCGCGGGTCGCCGTAGCCGTCGCCGCTCCGCGCCTTGACCTCGCAGAAGACGAGCCTCCGCCCGCGGCGCAGCACGATGTCGAGCTCGTTGCGGCCCGCGCGCGCGTTCTTCGCCAGGACGCGATAGCCGCGCAGGCGGTAGTACAGGCGAACGCGCCGCTCTGCTCTAGGCCCGAGCGCCCGCGCCGACGGTCTGCTCGGCATAGCAGCGGGCTTCGAAGGAGAGGCGATGGATCTCGCTCGGGCCGCGCTCACGGACGACGGCCGAGTGTCCCGGCGTGATGTAGCCGACGTGGGACGCGAACCCGTAGGCCGGATAGAGGGCGTCCAACCGGTGCATGGCGCGGTCGCGGACGACCTTGGCGACGACTGAGGCGGCGGCGATCGCGGCGCTCCGCGTGTCGCCGTCCACGACAGCCCTGTGCTCGGGGGCGAGCGGACCGAGTCTGAACCCGTCCACCAGGCACACCTCCGCGGGAGGCGAGAGGTCGGCCAGGGTCTCGCGGAGGCCGCGGAGATTCGACCGGTGGAGGCCGTCGGAGTCGATCACCGCCGGCGGAATGATGCGGACGGCGATGCGCGTCGCGCAGCCCATGACTGCGCGGAAGAGGCGTGCGCGTTCACCCGGCGTGAGCTGCTTCGAGTCGTTCAGGATTGCCAGCGGGCGCACCTTGTGGTCGCGAAGGACCTCGTAGTCGAACAGGACAGCCGCGGTCACGAGCGGCCCGGCGAGACTTCCGCGCCCGGCTTCGTCGGCTCCGGCGACGAAGCGCGCACCGAGCCGGCGATCGAAATTGAGGAGCTTCCGGCCCGTCTTGCGCACGGGCCCGAGGATAGCGCTTAGGACCGCTGCTTCTCGCGGACGCGCGCCTTCTTGCCCACTTTGGAGCGAAGGTAGTAGAGCTTCGCGCGGTTCACGTCGCCGATCGCCATGACCTCGATCTTCTCGATCTTCGGCGAGTGCACGGGGAACGTCCGCTCGACACCCACGCCGAAGGAATTCTTGCGGACGGTGAAGGTCTCGCGGACCCCGGGGCCCTGGCGCTTGATCACGATTCCCTCGAAGACCTGCACGCGCCGCCGCTGGCCCTCGATCACCTGGAAGTGCACGCGCACGGTGTCTCCCGCCTTGAATTGCGGGATGCCGTCGCGCAGCTGCTTGCGCTCGAGAATGTCGATGGGCGTGCTCATAGGAAGAGGCGGCCGCGCGGGCCGACGCATCATGCTAGCGAAATGAAATTCGCTGCGGCGGCCAATAAACCGAGAAAACGGGCCCGATGAGGTCCTCGCGGGGGACCGAGCCCCACTCCCGGCTGTCGCACGACTGCGAGCGATTGTCGCCCATCATGAAGTAGCTGCCCTCCGGAACCTTCCAGCTGTCGGTTCGCTTGTCGCGCTCGCTCGCGGGCACGTAGGGCTCGTCCAGCCGCTCTCCGTTGATGAGGACGGTCCCGTTCCGCTCCTCGACGGTGTCGCCCGGAAGCCCGATGATCCGCTTGACGAAGGTGCCGCCCGCGCCGCAGGCTTCGAGGGCCTTCGGAGGCGTGTCGAAGACGACGATGTCGCCGCGATGCGGGTCGCGGAAGTGGTAGATGAAGCGGTTCGCGAGGACGCGGTCCGAGTAGCTCGCGAGACAGCCTGGCTGCGGCTCGGCGCAGTGGAGCGTCGGCTCCATCGACGAGGACGGGATCCGGTACGGGTTCACGATCCAGGCCTTGATCGCGAGCACCGCCCCGACGGCGACGACAATGGTCACGACCCAGTCGATCACGGTGGGCCACGGGGCCGGCAGGCCGGTCGTGAGGCGGTCGATCGGCCCTCTCACGAAAGCGTTCGCTCTCTGCTCCGCTCCCTGCGCCACGTTGCGATGCGCCCGTGGTCTCCGGAGAGAAGGACGTCCGGCACCGACCAGCCGTTGAACTCGGGCGGCCGCGTGTACTGCGGGAATTCGACCCCGCCCTCGAGCTCGGCGGAAAACGTCTCCACCGCGCCGCTCTCCTCCCGGATCGCTCCGGGGAGCCGCCGCGCGACCGCGTCCACGAGCACCATCGCGGGTAGCTCTCCGCCGGACAGGACGTACGGGCCGATGGAGACCGAGTCGGTGGCGATGTGTTCCACGATGCGCTCGTCGAAGCCTTCGAAGCGGGCGGAGAGAACGGTCAGCTCCTCCTCGCCGGCGAGCTCCTCCACGAGCTCCTGGTCGAGCTGCCGACCCTGCGGCGTGAGCGCAACGATCCGCCGGCCGCCGGGGTCGCCGTAGACCGCCGCGAGCGCAGCGTGCACGACGTCGACGCGGAGCACCATGCCCGCGCCGCCCCCGTAGGGCTCGTCGTCGACCTGGCCGCCGCCGAGCGGCGTGAAGTCGCGGTAGTTCCAGAGGCGGAGGTCGAGCTCGTTTCCGAGCACGGTCGCGACCGGCCGCTGCTCCGTCATCCAGGCGAAGGCATGCGGGAGCGGTGTGAAGACGTCGATCTGCACGAGGGAAAGTTAGTCGGGCTCGGTGAACCCACGCGCCACCAAGATGCGGCGGCGTTCGAGGTCGACCTCGAGGACGCACTGCGAGACGAGCGGCAGCGCGTGGCCCGTGTCGAGCTCGAGGACGTCGTTCGCCACCCCGGGCGCCACGTCCTGCACGATGCCCAGCCGGCGGCCTCCCTCCTCCTCCACCTCGACGCCGACGAGCTCGAAGACGTAGTAGCCGCCCTCCTCGACGGGCGGGAGCTCGTCCCGCGGGACGGCGAGGACGGTGCCGCGCTCGACGGGCCGGTCGAGCCGGACGACCACTCGGCCGCCGGCCCGCTTCGACGCCACGACCGCCGCAGCCTCCTCCCCCGCCAGCAGGCGCGCGCCCACTGCGAAGCGCTCGGGGTCATCGCTCGCGTCCTCGACGACGAAGGAGCCGTCGAGGCCGTGCGGGCGGCCGACGCGGCCGACCGGAACGAGATCGGCCACAGCGCTTTATTCGTTGACGATCTCGAGCTGGACGCGCTCGTTCTGATGCGCGCCGCTCGCGCGCACGATCGTGCGCAGCGCCCGGGCGATACGGCCCTGCCGCCCGATCACCTTGCCGACGTCGGCCTCGGCCACCCGCAGCTCGAACACGGTCGCGCCGTCGCGCTCGGC
>Ga0111538_10010491_pt1 | contig 12319 bp, 8 predicted proteins | sample SoiMethybrSBSTD1_FD_79669 | JGI IMG/M metagenome (GOLD analysis project Ga0111538, IMG submission 79669) | Bulk soil microbial communities from a Populus tree surrounding site in Tennessee, USA - Soil MetaG P. TD hybrid SBSTD1 (version 2)... | ecosystem: Environmental > Terrestrial > Soil > Tree...
CCGACACCGTGCGCGGCGAGCGCCGCGCGCCGGCCAGCTCCGGCGGGATGCGGGGCCAGGTCGCCGAGACCGAGCGCCGCGCGATCGAGGAGGCGATGCAGGCGGAGTCCGGCAATCAGACACGGGCGGCCCGCCGCCTGGGCATCTCGCGGCGGGCGCTGCTCTACAAGCTCGAAAAGCACGGCCTCAAGAGCTGACCTCATCGCGGCGCGCTCGTGTAGAGCTCGGCGCCGGGGCCGCCGCCCATTAGCAGCACGGTCTCGTCGCACAGCGGCACCGCGAGGTGATGGGCCCGGGCGGTTCCCAGTCGACGCTCGCTCACGAAGTCGAAGCCCGGCACGAACAGCTCGACCTCGAGGTTGAGCTCGCCGTCCCGGTTTCCACCCGCGATCAGGACGCGGCCGTCGGGGAGGAGCGTCGCCGAGTGGCCGTGCCGTGAATACTGGAGGTCGATCTGCTCGGTTGAACGCGTGATCGGGTTGAACAGCTCGGCGTCGGCCAGCGGCGCGCCGTCGGGCCCGATCCCGCCCACGAGCAGGATCGACCCGTCGGGCAGCACCGTGGCCGTCGCCTCGGCGCGTGGTGTCTGCATGCGCGCGATGACCTGACTGGTCGCGTAGCCCACGTCGACCGCCTCGATGGTGTCGAGGGGGACGTGGTTCGCATCGTACCCGCCGAACACGATCGGCGTGCCGACCGCCACCGTGGCGGCGTGGCCGCTGCGTGGTTCCGCGAGCGTGGGTGCCGGGCTGACCTTGTACGTGCCATCGTCCATCACGGCGACGTAGAGCGCGGTCGCCAGCGTCTTGTCTTCCCCGCTCGGTTCGCGGGTCACGCCGCCCGTCACGAGGGCGCGCCCGTCGGGAAGCGTCACCACCTGGTGCCCGGTCAGCCCGGCCAGGCGCGGATCGGCGATCGTGACGAACTGGCGCTGCGCTTGGAGGAACACCTCGGCAGCGGCGGCGGGACTGTCGTCGCCGTCGACCAGGCCGCCGATAATCAGGAGGCCGACATCGGGCAGCAAGGCGGATTCAGCGCGCTTCCGCGCCACGGTGTGATTCGCGATGGGCGAAAACGTCGCGGCGCCGGGCACGAACAGCTCGACGGATGCGAGGGCGCTCCCTTCGTCATCCTGGCCGCCGACGATCACCACGGTTCCGTCTGGAAGCGCCGCGCCGGCAGGGTGATATCGAGCCGCGGGCGTGCCGGCGGTCGGCGCGAAGAAGCTCGTCGGCGCGAAGTACAGCGGCGCCACGGTGTTCGGACCCTCGAAATCGAGCGGGCAGGTCCGCCCGAACGCGATCACCTGGTTGGAGCTGTCGACGCCTTCGAGCTCGATGATCGTGCGCGGGCCGTGCGACACACCGGTGAGCGAGACCGTCGACGTGTTCGCCCCGAACGACTCCTGCGCGAGCACGACGTCGTCTCGCGACGCCGTGAGGTTCAGCTGGGCGACCGCCTGGAACAGCCCCTGGTCGTCGGGCGGAAGCCGGATCTGGAGCACGAGCTCCGGGTCGTCCCCGCACCCCGTCGTCGCCGGAGCGGCCAGGAGCGCGAGCGCGCAGGCGAGCCTCGCCGGTGACCACCCGACGCTCAACGCCACGATCCCAGCTCACCGCTGACGTTCGGCGGCGTGTCGCGGGTCGCCGCGATCGCGATCGCGGACGCGGTCAGCACCGCGGCGCACGCGCCGATGATCCACGGCGTCCATCGTCTGCGCGGTTCCTCGGCGGGCGGACGGACGCGCTGCACGAGCCCCGAGATCGCCGCGCGCGTCGGCACGTCACCGAGCGTGACCGAGTCGCTGACCGAGCGGCCGTCGGACAGCGTGACGTCGCGGACCGTGAAGCTCCAGCCGTTCGGCACCTTCTCCAGCGCCCCGACGAGCAGGCGCTGCGGCTCGGGACGGCCGGCGAGCGCGACCAGCTTGTCGATCGGCGGCGGGCGATGAAGGTGGATCGGAGGCTTGAATCGCGTCGCCGCGCCCGAGACGGGGATCACCGCCGCCCAGCGCTCGTATCCGTCCGCCGTGATCGAGACGAAGTGCTGGCCGAGCGTCACCGCGACCGCGGGCGGCGATCGCACGCCGTCGACGCGCACGACCGCGTCGGGGGGGACGTCGAGCGTGAGGTCGGCGCGCGGCAGCAGAGCGGCCTCGGCGGCGGCCCGCTTGTAGGTCGCCACCGCGCGCGGGGGGAACCGGGCGGGGTCGAGGACGCGCGTCGGCTCCAGCCGGGCCGCGTTCACGAGGTCGTCCCACGCGGCCTCGGCGGACATGACTTCGAGCTTCGCCAGGCCGCGGTAGAGGAAGATCTCCGACAGCTGACGGCCGTCGAGATCGGCGCCGCCCGCGGCGTCGGCAGCGCGTTGCAACGCCTCGAGCGCGGCGATGGCGTCGCGGAACGCGAACACTGCGTACGCAGACTTGGCCGCTTCGAGCGCGGGGACCAGCGACGGGGCCGCCGGTTCAATCGGGCCGGCGTCGATGACGCGGGCGCCGATCGACTTCGCGGCGTCGCTGAACGCGACCCGGACCGCGCCGGCGATCGCGGCCACCTCCGGCGGCTGCCAGTAGACGGCGACGGTGGTTTCGGCCGGCGTGGCCGACGCGACCAGCTCGGCCGCAAAGAAGACGAAGACGCTTGCGAGCGGTGAAGCGATCGCACGCACGAACAACGACTGTATCATGGCCGCGTGAGCACCCGCTTCGGCCGTTACGATCTCTTGCGCCCGATCGGGAAGGGCGGGATGGCGGAGGTGTTCCTCGCGCGCTACGCCGGACCCGAGGGTTTCGAGAAGCAGCTCGTGATCAAGCGCGTGCTGCCCCGGATCAGCGCGAGCCCGCACCTGTTGCGGATGTTCTTCGAGGAGGCGAAGACGCAGGTGTCCTTCTCGCAGGGCAACCTGGTCTCGGTGTTCGACTTCGGCCGGGTCGACAACGAGTACTTCATCGCAATGGATTACGTGCGCGGCGCCGATCTGGCGTCGTTGTTCGCCGGCGAGCGCGCGGCGGGCCGGCGGCTGGCGCCGTCGCTGCTGGCCCACGTCGGGGTCGAGATCTGTCGTGGCCTCGCGTATGTGCACGCCCGGGGCTTCGTTCATCGAGACGTGACGCCGCGGAACGTGCTGCTGTCGGTGGACGGCGAGGTGAAGCTGTCGGACTTCGGTCTGGCGCTTGCGGTGCAGAGCCCGATCGCGCCGGGGCGGCCGGGAACGCCCAGCTACATGGCGCCGGAGCAGGCCCGCGGCGATCGCGTCGACGCGCGCGCTGACATCTTCTCGCTGGGCCTGATTCTGGCGGAGGGATTGCTCGGGCGCGGACCGCGCGCCGATCCGGACGGGGCCGGCAGCGTCGACGCGGGCGCCCTGGCCGACGTCGCCACCCACGGCACGCTGGGCACCATCGTGGCCCGCGCGGTGGACCCGTCGCCCGGCCAGCGTCTCGCCGACGCCGGACAGATGCTCGCCGCCCTCGAGGCGGAGATCGGCCGCGCGGGCGCCGGCCGGGAGGCGCTCGTTCGCGAGCTCGCCGCGAAGGTCACGCCGCTGGCGCCGGATAAGGGAACGTTTGCCGCCGCGCCGGCGCGAAGCGTGACCGCCCCGACCGCGGTCGATGCGGAGCCGGTACGCGAGAGCTACTTTCGCGATCACCGCTCGCCAGCCTTCGTCGACAACATGCTCGGGCCCGTGACGGCGGCGGCCCGGAGGCGTGCTCTTCGTCGGATCGCCGTCCTCGCGGGGGGCGCCGCGCTGATCGCGGCTGGCGCGTTCGCGATCCGGGGCAGCCGGGCAAGTCAAGCCACGCCGCCGTCGCCAGCGCCGGTCGCCTCCGCGCCGGCGCCCGCGCACGACGCGGCCGCGCCGCCGGCGGCCGCGCCCGGAGCGGCGTCGAGCGGAGCCGCGCCGGTGCCTGGGGCCGCGACGACCTCCGCCGCACCACCGCCGCCGGCCGCGCGCGGCCCCGCACGCGCGGCCGCGCCGGCGCCGACGAGTCACGTCCGGATCTTGTGCACCCCGTGGTGCATTCCGTACGTCGACGGCAAGGCGGCGGGACCGGACGGGCGCAGCTTCGCCGTTCGCGTTTCCCCGGGCCGGCATCGCATCGAAGTGCGTCGTCTCGACGATCGGCTCCAGCGGCAGGTCGACGTCGCGCCCGGACAGGAAGCGTCGGCGCACTTCGACTTCGACGACGCCGCCCGCTGACCCGCTGACCACTGCGCACGATTCGTACAGTGCGCAACGTTCGTACAGCGCGCGCGTACGACACGTGCGACCGGTGAGCACATGCGTGCAACGATTACGTAACGACCCTGTGACGGCACGATGACTGCAACACGCTGGCGCCCATGCGCTATTCGTCGGCCGAGCTTCGTTTTCTTCGTTCTCTTCGTTTGATCCCGTCCGCCGCGCTGGGCGCGATGATGCTGGTGGCGTTCGGTTGCGCCCCCGTTTCCGGCGACGGCACCGGAGCCGCCGGAACGAACGGCGTGGCCGGCACCACGGGCACCGCGGGAACTGGCGCACCAGGCAGCGCCGGGAGCACCGGCGGCGCCGGGACGACGGGCGCGGCCGGCGCTGGCGGTCCGGCCGGTACGACGGGCGCCGCGGGGACGACCGGCGCCGCGGGGACGACCGGCAGTGCGGGGACGACCGGCGCCGCCGGCGTGACGGGCGCCGCCGGCAGCGTCGGCGCTTCGGGCGGAACAGGCGCCGGTGGTTCGATCGGCGGCCGCGGCGGCTCGACAGGCGGCCGCGGCGGCACGGCCGGGGGCGCCGCGGGTACCGGCGGTCGCGGTGGCACGACCGGCACCGCGGGCGTCGGCGGTCGCGGCGGTACGACCGGGAGCGGCGGCAGCGGCGGCGCGATGCCGCGCTTCAGCTTCTTCGTGACCAGCGTCGGCGCGCTGCGGACGCTGTCCGGCAGCCAGAACGGATTCGGCGGCGATCTCCGCTACGGCGAGACGGGCGACGGCGCCGGTCTGCGCGGCGCCGACAAGATCTGCACGGCGATCGCGGAGATGTCGATGCCGGGATCTGGTGCGAAGGGGTGGCACGCCTTCCTGAGCGCGCCGGCCATGGGGAGCGCTCCGGCCGTCAACGCGATCGATCGGATCGGCGCGGGGCCCTGGTACGACCGCATGGGCCGGTTGTTCTCGGCGAGCAAGGCGAACCTGAGTGGCTTCCGGCCCTCCGACGCCGATGCCGCCATCAAGAACGACTTCCCGAACGAGAACGGCATCCTGAACCACAGCGACGGGGCGCCCGGGTGCACGGGCAACAACTGCCCGGACAACCACGACACGCTGACCGGATCGAACGCGCTGGGTCAGCTTTACACGGGTACTTCGAATCCGACCTGCAGCGGCTGGACGACGGCCGTGGGCAGCGCGGGCCAGCCGCGGGTCGGACACGCCTGGCCCCGAACGCCGTCGAGCAGCAACACCTGCATGGGCGGCGGCGGTCCGCTGGGCGGCGGTGGCACCAGCGGCAGCACCACCAACGGCTGCTACGGCCACTGGATGTCGTCGCTCGACGAGGCCGGATGCGCGGCGGGCATCAACCTGATGGAGATGGGTGGGCCGAACCCCAACAACCCGACGGTCGGCTCGGGCGGCGGCTACGGCGGCTTCTACTGCTTTGCGATGGTGCCATGAAGCGTTCGACGTTCTCGACGGGGCTGCTCGCGGTGACGCTCGTGCACCTCGGTTGCGCACCCGGCGACGCCGGGACCACGGGCGCAGCTGGTGCCAGCGCGACCGGAACGGCGGGGACGACCGGCGTTGCCGGGACCACCGGCGCGGCCGGGGCAGGCGATCCGGCAGGGACGGCCGGCACGACCGGGGCGGCCGGAGCAGGCGATCCGACGGGGACGGCCGGCACGACCGGCACCGCGGGGACGACTGGCGCCGCCGGGACGAGCGGCGTCGGTGGGAGCGTGGGTGGTCGCGGCGGCACGACGGGCAGCGCGGGGACCGGCGGGCGCGGCGGCACGACCGGCACGGCGGGCACCGGCGGTGGACGCGGCGGCACGACGGGAGCGGGCGGCAGCACCGGCGGGACCGGCGGGACCCAGGCGCGATTCAGCTTCTTCGTGACCAGCCTGGGCGCGCTGCGCACGCTGTCGGGCAGCCAGAACGGCTTCGGCGGCGATCTGCGCTACGGCGAGACCGGCGCCGGCGCGGGCCTGCGCGGCGCCGACAAGATCTGCACGACGATCGCCGAGACGTCGATGCCGGGCGCGGGCGCAAAAGGATGGCACGCGTTCCTGAGCGCGAGCACCGACGGCGCCGGCAGCGGCGTCGTCAACGCGATCGATCGGATCGGCGCCGGCCCCTGGTACGACCGGATGGGCCGGCTGATCGCGATGAATCGCGCCGGTCTGATGATGACCCGCCCGCAAGGAGACGCCGCGATCATGAATGATCTCCCGAACGAGAATGGCATTCTCAACCACTCCGATGGCGCGCCGGGTTGCACGGGCAACTCCTGCCCGGACAACCACGATACGCTGACCGGGTCGACCACGGCGGGCGCGCTGATGGGGACAGGCACCGCCAGCACCTGCGCCGACTGGACCAGCGCGGCAGCCACCAGCGGACGCCCCGGGCTCGGGCACTCGTGGCCGGCCGCCAGCGGGATGAGCTGGATGCAGGCGCACACGGCGGTCGGGTGCACGCCCAGCGTCTCGCTCACGCAATCGGGGGGACCGCCCGCCGGCGCCACCGGCGTCGGCGACGGCGGCGGCTACGGCGGCATCTACTGCTTCGCGGGGACGCCGTGAGGGCGGCGCGTGTTCACGCGATCGCGTGCGCTCTCGTCATCGCCGCCTGCGTGGGCCCGGTCGGCTGCGGCGACGGAGGTGGCGGTGGCGCGGGCGGAACCGGCGGCAGCGGCGGCAGCGGCGCGCCCGGCGGCGCCTCGGGCAGCGCCGAGGTGGCGTGCAGCCTGGAGACGAGGATCGGCGGTTTCTCCGTGCAGCTCCTGGAGCGGGCGGGCAGCGCTCCGATCACATCGTTCGAAGGTGGCCTCTCGAACGGTGTGAAACCCAGCGCCGTGTGGAAACAGAAAGGCGCGGCGGCGGGCGGCTGCAAGCTGATGGTCGGCCCGATGCTGGTCTGCACGACGCCGTGCACGAGCCCGCAGATCTGCGCCGGCCAGAACCAGTGCGTCGATGAGCCGAGGCTCCAGGGTCTCGGCACGCTCACCCTCACCGGCGTCGGACCTTCGCCGATGACGATCGAGCCGATTCAGAACGTCTTCTACTCGGCGACGCTGAACGATCCGTATCCGCCCTTCTCGCCGGGCGCCGCGGTCCACCTGGCGGCATCGGGCGGGGCGATTCCCTCGTTCGTGCTCGACGGCACCGGGATCCAGCCCCTCGCCTTCGCGGGGGCGAACCTGACCATGCGGAACGGCGAGGCGCTCGCGTTCACCTGGACGCCGCCGACGGCGCCCGCCGCGGCGCCGATCTACGTCAAGGCGGAGATCTCACACCACGGCGGCATCGCCGCCGCGGTCGAGTGCGAGCTGCCGGACACCGGCTCCGGGGAGATCCCCGCGTCGCTGGTCACGGCGCTGATCACCGAAGGGACCGCCGGGTTCCCCACGCTGTCGCTCACCCGCCGGACGATCACGTCGAAGACGATCGGGCCCGGCTGCGCCGACTTCGCCGTCGCGGCGCCGGTCGAGCGCGAGATCAACGTCTGCCCGACGCCGACCTCATGCATCGTCTCCTGCGACCCAAGCGATCCGAACGCCAACTGCCCCTCGGGGACGACCTGCCAGGTGAACTACACATGCCGCTGAGCCGCATCTTCGCCGCGTCCTTGATCGCGACCTCCGCGCTCGTGCCGGCCTGCGGGGGCGGCGGCGGCAAGACCTGGCAGTGCCAGAGCACGGCCGGCACGGCGCCCGATTACCTCGCCGAGATCGGGTGCCTCGCCGACTTCGAGGTGCTCGCCTCCGAGCCGCTCGACGCGTCGATCCCGGGCGCGCGCTCCGGGAAGATCGTGCTCGATCAGTTCGACGACGACGCCCTCTACTTCCAGAACAGCAACGAGTTCCAGATTCACCACGACTTCGCGGCCCAGTACCTGTCCGGACCGGATCACCCGATTGTCCCCTCGCTGTCCGAGTTCAACGCGAACCAGTACACGTCGGCCGATCGCCGCTTCCTGCTGGGCGCGGTGACGCACTACGAAGGCCCGGATATCTGGGCGCTGGAGATCGCGCCCTACGACACCGCCAGCGCCGACATGATCACGAAGCTGTACGAGGCGGTTCGGCAGCAGGTCTACTTCGGCTCCAAGCTCGCGTTCCACCCGACCTCGGAGGCGGTGGAGGCCGTCGCCAAGAAGCTGCCCGGCAGCGTCGCGATCGCGACGACGGCGCAGATCTTCGCGAAGATCGACTATCAGCCGCTCAACAACGGGGAGGCGTTCGGACAGCTCCGCTTCGTCAAGTCGGCGGAGATCGAGACGGCATACGCGGGCTTCCGCGACATCGTCGTCCTCGACTCGACGCCCGACAACATCTCGGTGGTCGCGGGAATCATCTCCGGGGATTTCCAGACGCCGCTGTCGCACATCAACGTGCTGGCGCGCAACCGCGGCACGCCGAACATGGGTCTGCGGAACGCCTTCACCGACCCGGCCCTGCGCGCGCTCGAGGGCAAGTGGGTCCACCTGACCGTAGGTTCGTTCGAGTACACGCTCACCGAGGTCACCGCCGCCGAGGCCGACGCCTGGTGGGAGGCGCACAAGCCGCAACCCCGGCAGATACCGGCGATGGATCTGACCGTGACCGATCTGCGGGACGTCGAGTACGTCGTCGACAACCCGACGGTGCCGACGAAGGCGTCGATGCAGAAGGCGATCAGCGCGTTCGGCGCGAAGACCGCCGGCTACGGGGTTCTCCGCAACACCGAGGGCGTCCCGACGCGACAGGCGTTCGGGATCCCCGTCTTCTTCTACGACCAGTTCATGAGGCAGAACGGCTTCTACGACCGGGTGAACACCCTGCGCGCCGATCCGGACTTCCGCGACAAGCCGACGGTGCGCGACGCCGCGCTGGCCCAGCTGCGGGCCGACATCCTGGCCGCGCCGGTCGACGCCGATTTCCAGGCGCTGCTGAAGACCAAGCTGGATACCGACTACCCCGGCCTGACCATGCGGTTCCGGAGCAGCACCAACTCCGAGGATCTGGACGGCTTCCCGTGCGCCGGCTGCTACGACTCGCACACCGGCGACCCGAAGAACTGGGGCGTGGACGTCGAGACCTGCAACACCAACGGCAACAAGAACTGCAGCGTGCTGCAGGCGATCCGCAAGATCTGGGCGACGATCTGGAAGCTGCGCACGTTCGAGGAGCGCGAGTACCACAGCATCGATCACACCGCGGTCGGGATGGCGCTGCTGGTGCACCACAACTTCGTGCAGGAAGAGGCGAACGGCGTCGCGGTGACCGCGAACCCGTTCGATCCGTCGGGCCTGGTCCCCGGCCTCTACATCAATGTCCAGTACGGCGGCGGCGCCGAGGTCGTCGACCCGCCGCCCGGGGTCACGAGCGACGCGTTCATCTATCAGTTCACCTATCCCGGGCAGCCGATCATCTTCATCTCGCACTCGAACCTGGTGCTGGACGGAACGACCGTGCTGACGACCGCCCAGACCTACGAGCTCGGCAAGGCGCTCGACCTGATTCACAAACGCTTCTCTTCGGCTTTCGGGCCGCTCGCCGGGAACAACGGTTGGTACGCGATGGACGTGGAGTTCAAGTTCGACGACGAGGATTCGCCCGGAGAGACGCCTAAACTGATCGTGAAACAGGCGCGTCCCTATCCGGGGCCGAGCCAGTGATCAGCGCGACCGCCCTCTTCGGGGCCGCGATCGCGGCGTGGGGGTACCGGATAGCTCCGCCCCCGCCGCCGCCGCCGGCTCCGGCGGCCGTCGCGCCGGCCACCACGCCGTCAGCCGGGCCGGACGCCGCGGCCGAGCCGAGCGAGGAGGCGGTGGAGCCTACGAGCGCACCGTCCGTGGTGACGTCGCCGGTCACGCCTTCGGGCCCTTCGTCCACCGCGTCCGCCGAGATCATCCTGCCCGCGGCCCCAGGCAAGAAGAAGAACAAGAAGCGCGACGCGCAGAACGGACGCGGCAGCGACGGCGACGAGGGCCGTTTCGGCAGCGTCGAGCTGAAGGGCCGCATCTTCGTCCTCGGGGAGGTGGCGCACACGAACGTGACCATCCTCGACTCGCAGCTGCGGCTGGTGAGCGGCGGCCGCAACGCTGCCGACATCACGCTCGCCAGCGTGCGGCCGGCGCTGCACTGGCATGCGCCGCAGAAGTGGCTGAGCGCGATGATCGAGGTCGAGTTCACGCAGAAGCCGGACATCCGCGACGCCTACATTCAGCTGAAGCAGAAGGACTTCATGCTGCGCGCCGGGCAGTTCAAGATGCCGGGCTCGGCGATCGAGCTGGCGTCGCCGTGGGCGCTGCCGTTCGTGCGCCGGGGCTTCCTGCACGGGTTGCTGGTCGACGAGCTCGACAACGCCTGGCGCCGCCCGGGGTTGATGCTGCGCTGGCGGGGCGCGGACCTGCCCCTGCGGCCCGAGATCAACGCGGGCATCTTCCAGGGCTTCGTCTTGGTCACGGACGTGGGGGAGCGCGACAAGGATCTGATCGTCAACCAGGGATTCGGGGCGCAGAGCCTGATCGGCCGGGCGCAGATCGAGCCGGTGGATGGCGTCGCGATCGGCGCCTACTACCACCACCGCGTCGGGACGCCGGCCCTCCTGCAGAACGCCCACTACTGGACGACCGGCGCCGATCTGGTCGTCGATCGGACGTTCGCGAGCGGCGGCCTGCGTATCTGGCTGGACGGCATCGCCGGCGCGAGCTGGTTCAAGTACCCCACGGAGCCGGTCAACAACCAGGACACGACGTTCGTCACCGGCCGCTCGATCCTCGCCTGGCGGTTCGGGGGCCTCGAGCAAGACCAGCGCTACCTGGAGGTCTACGGAACGTTCGGCGTCCTCGATCCCGACGTCGACGTGGTCTCGGATCTCGCGGTCGAGGTGGCGGTCGGGTTCAACCTGGGGCTCTGGCAGCGGCTGCGCCTCACCGCCCAGGGCGAGATCTGGCGGGCCGGCCGCAACTTCCCGCCCGGCTACACGCTGGGCGCCGATCCGGACCGCGCCGCGGTTCTGTTGCAGCTGGGGGTGAATCTCTGATGTTCGTCGTATTCGAAGGCATCGACGGCAGCGGCAAGACCACGCTGTCGAACAAGGTCGCCGCGACGCTCGGCGCGCGCGGTATGCCGGTCCGTCACATCCGCGCCGACGGCAAGTATGCGTCGCGCGTCTCGGAGGCGATCCGCGAGCTCGGGCGCGACGCCCGCAACCTCGCGCTGGTGCCGGAGGCGGAGATGCTGCTCTACGTCGCGCGCGACGTGCAGCTGATCGAAGAGGTGGTGCGGCCCGCGTTGCGAGACGGGGACGTCGTCATCGCCGATCGCTTCCTCTACACGGCGGAGGTGCTCGGCCGTCACGGGCGGCACCTGTCCGGGGCCTACACCGATCCGATACTGGCTGCGGCGGCCGGCGGGCTGGTGCCCGACCTGGTGGTGCTGTGTGACGTCGATCCGGCGCTGGCGCGCGCCCGGCGGCGCGCCGCCAAGCTGGCCGCCGCGGATCGCCGCCCGCCCGCGCGCAAAGGCTTGGCGGGCGTCGGCCTGCAGCACCGGCTCCGGCGCGGTTACCTGGCGCTGGCGGCGGCGGCGCCCGAGCGCTGGGTGGTCGTAGACAACGACCAGCCGCTCGACGAGGTGATCGCGGCGGTGACCGATCTGATCGACGCCGCGCGGGCCGCCGGTGTCCGACCGGCGCTCGAGCACCACCGGCGGGACGTCATCGCGCGCCTTCGCATGGGCGGGGGCGCACAGCCGGTGAGCACGCCGGCCGAAGCGCTGGAGCTGTTCCTGCGCCGGGTGGATCGCTACGCGGAGCGCGAGCCGAACGTCGCCGCGCACCTGCTGGGCGGGCTGGCCGGTTCGGGCGTCGACGAGCGGCGGCGCCGGCTCGCGGCGCGGGTGCCCGAAGCCGTGCTGGCGGGACTGGCCGGCCAGGACGACGAGGTGAGCTGGGAGCTGCGCGAGTGGCTGTGGGCGCAGAAGCCGCGGGCGACCGCGCTGACCTTGCTCGACGTGCCCGCCGCCAGCCGCCGTGCCGCGTCGATGCGCGCGTCGCTCGCCGACATGGCGCCGACCGAGGTCGCCACGTCGCTCGCCGGCATCGACGACGAGGACGCGAACGCCCTCCGGGACA
>Ga0111538_10010493_pt1 | contig 12318 bp, 9 predicted proteins | sample SoiMethybrSBSTD1_FD_79669 | JGI IMG/M metagenome (GOLD analysis project Ga0111538, IMG submission 79669) | Bulk soil microbial communities from a Populus tree surrounding site in Tennessee, USA - Soil MetaG P. TD hybrid SBSTD1 (version 2)... | ecosystem: Environmental > Terrestrial > Soil > Tree...
AATCACCGCATCCAGTCCGGCCTCCTTCATGGCGCGAACCTGATGCGCAATCACGTCCTGGCGCATGCTTCAGCCCTTCCCCCCGACGTCGTAGCGCCGGATCTTCGCCTCGTCGGCGGCGATCCCCATGCCTGCGCCGACCGGCAATTCGATCGCACCATCGACGAACCGCATCGGCGCGGCGATCAGGTCGTCCTTGTAATAGATGCCTGCCACCTGTCCCGACTGCGCCTCGGCCGGAGTCGAGACCGGAACCACGCACGAGAGCACTGCGGCCGGTGCGGCGGCCGCGAGTTGCAGATTGGCGAGATTGCCGATTCCGGTCTCCACCGAGCCGTTGACGTTGCAGATGAGGCCCGCGGCGCGCGCCACCGCGGCCACCTCCATGGCGCGGTAGAGGCCGCCGGGCTTGGTCGTGTAGATCGATACGATCTGCGCCGCGCGTTTCTCGATGATCTCGATGACGTCGTGCGCGTTCCACGCGCTTTCATCGGCCATGACCGGCGTGTCGATCGCGCGCGCAACCTCGGCCAGGCCCGCGATACCTTCGACCGGTTGCTCGAAATAGATCAGATCGAACCGCTCCATCCGCCGGTACGTGCGGATCGCTTCGCCCGGCGTGCGGTAGCCCTGGTTGGCATCGACACACAGCGCGACGCCTTGGCCGACGGTTTCGCGAATCCGCCGCACCATCTCGACGTCGCGGTCGGGATCGACTCCGACCTTGATCTTGATGGTGCGGACGCCCTCCTGTGCAACCTGTACGACTTCGCGCTCGGCCTCGTCGGCACCGATCAAGCCGATCGAATGGGTGACGGGAATGCGCCGGCGCACCGCCCCGCCGAGCAGGCGGTGCACCGGCAGCCCCCATTGGCGGCCGGCAAGATCATAGGCGGCGAATTCCACAGCCGCCTTGGCATAGGGGTAGCCCTTGATGCTGCGATCCATGCGCGCATGCAGCTCGGCGATGTCGCCCGGCAGGCCGCCCTTCACGGCCGGCGCGAGATATCGCGTGATGACCTCGATGGTGGTGCCGGGACTCTCACCGAAATAGCGGCCAAAATCTCCGCCCCAGTCCTTGAGCGCCGGCGCCTCGCCCCAACCCGCACCACCCGCCGCATCGGTCATCTTGACCAGCACATAGCCGCCGATCGGCTCCGTCAGCCCGGTCCACTTGTGCTCGCGCCGGGTCGGCAAGGCCACGTGATGAAGCTCGATCGCGGCGATGGGCTGGTCGGACATGCGCGCACCGTGGGTCGGAGCGCGGACCGTATCGGCAGCAAATGCCGTTTGCAAACCGTTGTCACGCTATGCCCCGCCGACGTTCGCGCATCGCGCGTGACTGGCGATGGTTTGCCGGCGTCCGCACGGCTCGGTAGTGTTTGCCGCCGCGGCAATGTGCGACACGCCCATCGAATCGATCCAGACTCGGCAGCAAGAGACCTAGGGATGAAAATCATCGCGCTCGAGGAGCATTTCATCATGCCGAAGGAGGAGCAGAACCTTCCGCCCGGCGCGCACCGCGGCAATGACCGCGAAAAGCTTCTCGGCTTCGATGTGGTCGCCGAGTTGCTCAACCTCGGCGACACGCGCCTCGCGGCGATGGATGCCGCGGGGATCGATGTGCAAGTGCTCTCGCACAACCAGCCCGGCTGTCAGGCGCTCGACCGCGACGCGGCGATCCCGATGGCGAGAGACGTCAACGATCTGTTGTTCGAAACGATCAAAGCGCATCCCGCTCGATTCGCCGGCCTCGCCGCCTTGCCGACGGCGGACCCGGCGGCTGCGGTGAAGGAGCTTGACCGCGCGGTGACCAGGCTCGGGTTCAAAGGCGCCATGATCAACGGCCATACGCGGGGCACGTTCATTGACGACAAGAAATTCTGGTGCATCTTCGAATGCGCGCAGGCGCTGCAGGTCCCGATCTATCTGCACCCGAGCAAGCCCCACCCCGCGGTGATGCAGGCATATTTCGATGGTTACGAGGAGCTGGCGCTTGGGGCCTGGGGCTTCGGCATCGACACCGGCGCGCATTTTCTTCGCCTCGTCTTCGCCGGCGTGTTCGATGCATTTCCCGCCCTGACTTTCATCCTCGGCCATCTTGGCGAGGGGCTGCCGTTCATGCTCCACCGGATCGACGACCAGACCCGCCTCGCGGCCATGCGGCGCGGCCTCAAGCGGACACCGGCGCAGTACTTGACGGAAAATCTGGTGGTCACCTGCAGCGGCAATTTCTCGGCGCCTGCCTTCCTCTGCACCACGATGGCATTCGGGGTCGACAACGTACTGTTCTCGGTCGACTGGCCCTACGAATCAAATGTCGCGGCGGTGGATTTCCTCAAACGGCAGCCGCTCGGCCCGCGCGACATCGAGAAGGTCGCGCACCTCAATGCTGAACGCGTTCTCCGGCTTTGACTCAACCGCAGAATACGGGCCGAACCGACGCCCGGCGCCGATGGCTAGGCGAACGGCCAATGTTCAATCCACAGGTAGCCGCCGGCGACGATCGCTGCGAAGTCCAGGACTGGGCGGTAAGAAGACAAGAGGCGCCACGGCGAGAATGTCACAACGACGGCCGCAACGATGGCAGCAACGAAGTAGGCGGCCAGCGGCCAGTACCAGCTGAAGGATATAAAGCCCCACGCGAACAGCGAATACGTCAGGAGCATAGAGACCAGGCCCAAGGACCTCCGCGGTCCCGAGGCGTTCGCGCCGCCTGCGCCGGTACTAAACAGAAAAATACGGGAGGATACGAGGCCGATAACGGCCGCCGCGACAAACAACACCTCCGGGATGCTTCCCACACCTGGCAACGAGATCACCGGAACGGCTCCTTTCAAGGGGCTCCGAGGCTCAACGCCTCAACTTCCTCGTAACGGATCACCCGTCTCGTCGATGTGTCGGCCGTCACAAAGTATCCGATTGTTTGCGCAGGCCATGCCCCCTCCCCCGCCCACCTTGGTGCGCCATGAAAACGAGAAGCCGCGGGGCCGTGGACGCGGGCTAGTTCGGCGTGGGTTGCGTGTTGAAATTGGCCGCGGGAGGAGCGGGTGGCGGCGGAGCTCCCTCGCGGCCTTCGAGCGCGTCGAGTTTCCTCGCTTGCTGCTCGACCGCCCGCAGCGCCAGCCAGTTGGCGAGCGCCGCGGCGTCGATGGTGCGCTTGGGGGCGTTGACCGGTCCCCTCAGGGCGATCGTGATTTCCGGGCGGGCTTCGAGCGGAGAGCCCGCGCCGCCCGTTCCAAACAAGAGTAGCCGCGCCTCCAACGTGCCCTCGGTCAGATCGACACTCCCGCCAATCGTGAGATCGGCGCCCGGCGCACGCACGATGGTGTTGCTCAACCGCGCCTGCCCGGCGTTGATTACGATCGGGCCCCCGACCCGCGTGATGACAAAGCCCCCGCTCGCAAGCGCGGACTCTATTTTGTCTCGAACGCTGGTCGCGTCGATCGGCAGGCCGCGGTCGACCGCGCGTATCACAGCCTCGAACGCTGCGGGATCGAGGCGCGCCAGTCTGCCGTTCTCGAGCGTGAAATTACCGCCGCCATCGAGCGATCCGATGAGTGCGCCGACACTCATTCCAGTCCCCTCGGCGCTCACGTCAAACGCAAGTTTGCCGGAGACCAGTCCTTCCCCGGGAAGCATTTCAGCGGCATTGGCACCAGTGAGTCGGACGCGGCTGCGGGCAATCAATCCCTCGCCTTGGCGCAGGAAAACCAGCTCGCCCACCATACGGCCACCCGCGACGTTTCCATCGATCACCTGCAACGCCAATTGGGATTCCCCGATGCGAAGCACGCCTCGGACGTCGCGTGCCGCGAGCTTTGGCGTGAGTGGCACCCGCGCGGCCTTCACCGCGATCTGCCCGCCGATGCGCAGCAGTCCGCGTTCGAATGGTTCAGCCGGCCAGAACCCGAGCGCCTTTCCAAGGGCGCCCGCGCCCGTGCTCCCGTTCGCACCCGTGGGCTGCGACGGTATTCCGATCGCCACGGCGATCGCCGCCGGCAAGTCCAACGTGCCGATATCGATATCGCCGTCGAGCGTCATCGGTTGTTGGTTTCTCAACACCACACGTCCAGCGACGCTCGTTCCCGCCACTGTTCCGGCGACCTCGGTGAACAGCGTCTGATCGGTAAGATCGACGCTCGCGCTCACCGACGTGGGCAGCAGCTCGGCGGAACGATCGGGCGCGGATGGTCGCGGCGAACGGATATTGGCATTGACGATTTTAAGATTGAGGCCCGCGCTCGGCCCGGCACGACCGGAAACCCGCAGGCTACCGTTGGCCGAGATGCCGAGGGCTCCGACGGCGAGCTGGCCGTCGACCACAAGATCGCCGTTGAGTTGTCCTTTCGCCGTCAGCGTCAACCGCCCCGGCCGCTTGTCGACCGCGATGAAACGATCGAGCCCGATCAAGTCCATCAGCGCGGCACCCTCATCGGCGTCCACGCGCCCGCTGATATTCACCTGCGCGGCCCCGAGCGCCGCGACGTCGAGCTTGCCTGCGTCGCTGGCGGTGCCGACTTCGCCTTGCAAGGCAACGCGGGAGACGCCGGCGCGGCCCTCGACCTTGAAGGTCGCGTTCGTTGCCGCGCTCCCCACTGTGCCTGGGTCGACTGCGAGCGAAGCGCGCAATGCGACCGGGGTCAGGTGTCCCGCCGATCGGCGAAGCTGTTCGGCGGCCTGCGGAGCGACTCTTTCCAGCAGCACCAGCAGCCCATCGAGCGTTCGCGCGTCGAAGTCGAGCGCCAGCGCGCCGCGCGGCGGCTGCACCTTGGTGTCGATCCGCGCTTTGACCGCAAACGCGGCACCTGCGAAGTCCGCCACGGCAAGCTGCTCGATCTCGATCCCATCGGCGCCGATGCGCATATTCACGTCGGCCCGTTTCGCCTCGACGCCGGCGACAATGGCACGACCAACCTTGAGCGAGAGCGTAACATCGCGCGGCCAGTCGAAGGCCACGTCCCCGAACACCGCCTTGGCCAGAGCATTGACGCGGTCGAGATCGATTTCAGGTGCGGTGATGGCGGCATCGAGCCGTGCGGGTCGCTCGTCGTTCGCCCAGGCATAGGCCAAGCGACCATCGACGGCCATGCGATCAAGCTCGAGCTTGAGGCGATCGATTGCGATCGAGTCGCTGCCGAGCGTAACATCGGCCCCAACCCGCCACGGCCCGGCGGCCGGTGCCTGCTGCTCGGTACGGTCGGTCAGCCACGCGATAAGCGCGCGCGGATCGTTGGCCTCGACCCTGGTCGTTCCCTCGAACCGCGTGCCCGCCGGTGCATTGCGAAGTCGGCCGCTGACGCGCACCTGCGTCCCCCCCGGGGCGCGCAACTCCAGCCGCTTGATGTCGACGCCGTCGGCGTCGGTCTTCACGTCGGCGCCGACGCGCGCGAGCATCGCCCCGCCGAGCGTTACGTTCTCGACATCGATGCTCAGCGTCGTGGGGATGGGCAACCGCGCCGCCGCGACGAAGGATTCCGCCAGCGTCCTGATCGCGACGAGCGGCCGGCGGCGCGTCGCCTCGGGCAGGCCTAGCACACGGTCGAGGTCGATCTGCGGCGACGACAATACGCCATTCACCTCCGGCCGACGTCCGAACGTGAGATTGGCGTTGCCCTTGAGCTTGATCGCCCTGTCGTCCGGACCGTACTGCAATTCGATCTGATCGAGCAGGGCCGCGGCGCTGTCTCCTTTGACGCGGCTGGTGACACGCCAGGAGTCGATAATGAGCGAGGGTGCGTCCGCTGGCGCACGGCCCACTGCGCGCACGACCTCAATGCTGCCTTCGAAGCGCGGCGTACCACGCTCGATCGAAACCGTCAGCTCCGCTTCCACGGTCAACGGAAGGTCGACCGGCTCGACCCCGACCCGCACCTTGACGCCGCCGTCATCCGCGATCCGGCTGGTCGAGACGCGATAGGGATAACGATGGCCGGCGACGACGAAGGAGCCATCACCCTTGACCGGCCCCGCCAGCGAGCGCAACTCGCCAAGGAACTCCACCTTGTCGAGGACGAGCCGGGAGTCGCTCGCTTCGTCGATGAGCACGGCCCGGCCGTCCTCGATTTTCAGGCGTTCGATGGCAACGCCTTCGAGATCGAAGCCGAGCTTCGGGACTGGCCAAGACAAATGTCCCGTCGAGCCGAGCCCGGCCGTGAGTTCCGGTCCCTCGAGCCGAGCATCTGCGATGCGCCACGCGCCGCGCATCAAGGCGCCCAGCGCAAATTCGATGCGTAAAGCGCGCGCCCGCACTTTGCTGCCCTCGTCCGGACGACCGAACTCGACTCCTTGCAGCATAAGGGTTGGCGTCGGAAGCAGACGGGCATCGATCGCGCCCGTGACGCGGAAGTCGAGCCCGGTCAGACGGCTGGCTCTTGCTTCGAACTCGCCTCGATATCTGCCCCAATCGATGAAAATAGGGCCTACCAGCGCCGCCACCAGCGCCAGGATGATCGCAATCGCGAAACCGAGCAGTGTCGTCTGCACGCGGTCTCCACAGGAGGTTTCGCCAAAGTCCGCGCAGGCGGGGTGCGCGGCCCTTGGAAAAGCCCGATCACCGCGAATTGAGCACGATTCAACGTGATCCGGCCAGAGCTTTGTAACTCTCACGGGGAACGCGCGAAAGAGAATGCTCGTCTAATCTGGTCGCCTCGCGCCGTTCAACCGCCCAGCGACGACGCGCCCTGTCAAACCGGCCGCAAAGGATTGCCGATCCGGCGCGCCGCATAATGATGTTGAAATCAATCTGAGCCGATTCCGGACCGCGCAAGATGGATGCGCAATTCAACGCGTGGCTGGCGCTTCACCCCAAGCGCAAACCCGACCAAGCCGGGGTGCGCGAGAAGGCGTCAGTCAGGCCAACTCGAGTTGTAGTGGCGCAGAATTTCTCCGCGAATGAACGGGTCAGGATCGCGACCGATCCTGCGGTTGCCAGTCATCATCTCGTTTGGTTGCAGCGCGACACGCGGACCATAGCCGGACTGATAGCCGCCGGGCACCGCGCGATTGTTTTGCGCATACAGCATGTCCGGCACCTGCGCATGAGCCGCATCGGCGGCGATCAAACTCATGAGCGTCATCGAAGCCGTGAGCGCTGCTCTGCTGGCGAATTTCCTCATGATACGTCTCCAAGTGAAGAGGCACCTGACTTCCGCTCACATATGGGTAGCGAACATTCTTGCCCGGCCTGTATGACAGGCCCCACACTGTGAGGGAGGGCACTCCTCGGAAGGCGTCTGCGCTTCGCGTGGCGCGCACGTCTGGCATGTCAGACGCGGGGCGTGCCGCTAGATAAGGCCCATCATCCGCCACATGGGAACGCTGATAACGACCGCGACAAGAGTCCACGCCCCATATGCGAGCGCTGTGGGCACTACCTGACGGTGGGTGAAGACCTGGCCCGCGGTGCCGGCGTAGAGGGCAAGATACGCAGTGCTTTGGTACGGCAGGAAGAAGCCGTTGCAGGCGACCACGGCAACAAGGCCGACGACGAAGGGATGGATCCCGGATGCGCTCGCTACGGGAGCCAGCGCGATGGTGACGAGGGGGGCCGCCGCCTGCCACCGGACCAGGAAGCTGATCGCAAAGCAAAGCAGCGTCAAAACGACGACGAACATGGCGGGCGTCGCCAGCAAGCCGCCAGCATTCGAGGTGAGACGATCCGCCAGCCAGCGATCGAGCCCGGTGTGCCCGAAGACCGTGGCAAGGCTGATGAGGACGCCGAACAGCAAGGCAAAGTTCCAATTGACTGCGCGCAACGTGTTGACCGTGACCACGCGCGTTGCCGCGAGCACGCCAGCCGCCAGAACCGCGATCCAGGCCGGATCCATGCCGTGCAGGGGTTGGGTCGTGAACCCCACGAGCAAACCGATGCCAACACCGAGCGCGATTTTTTCATCGCGCGACATGGGGCCGAGTAGTGCCCGTTGCAGGGCGAGCGAGGCTGTCCGCCTGCTCGAAGGCTGCCGCGCCATCGCGGCCGGCCGATAGAGCCAGATTATCGACGCGACCAGTCCGATGAACAGCACAATGTTGGTGGGCGCTCCATAGAGCGCCCAGGTAACCCAGTTTACGTCATTTCGCGCTTGTGCCGGCAGCACGGCCAAAACCAGGACGGCCGTGTTCGAACTGGTCAGAAACACCGCCGCCATTTGGCCGAAGCCGATCAGAACCGCCATTGCCAGTCCGGCCGCGGCTTTCGATTGTGGACGATAGCCCAGCGCCTCGACCAGTTCCTTCAGCATGGGCGCGATCATGATGACGCGGCTGGTACCATTCGGCACCGCCGGACCCACCAACAGCCCGGCCAGCGCAAGCGCCGTCACCTCGCCGGGAAATCCCCCTCGCATATGGGCGATGCTTTCCAGCGCGAGCCGGTAGATGACGCCAGTCGATGTAATGGCGGCGCCGATGATGAGGACAGCGACAACGAGAACCCAGTTGGTGCTGGCGAACCCGGACAGCGCGACCGCAGGCGTGGTGACGCCGAACATGACCCAGCCGCCGGCGATCAAGAGGGCGAGCACCCCTTCCAGCAGTGCGTCGAGCATGAGCGCCGGCAACGCCGCCAACAACACGACAAGCGTATGCCACGCAGGTGCCGACAGCCCTGGGGGCGGCGGCAGGCCCCAGCCCAACGCCAAGATGATCAGAGCCGCCAATAGCGCGAGGATCTCCCGGCGCGGCCGCCATCGCGGCCATGCGGCCGCTGCCACGATGCTCTCCTCGGCCGGTGCAGATGGAGGCACGACAGCCGCGTCCTCTACCACCTCAGGCTGGTCCAGCATGGCGGCCAGACGCCGGCTGAGAGTGGCGGCGATTGCGAGCGCCACTCCGGGCTGCTCGCGCACGAGCTCGAGGAAGGAGCTGCGGTCCAGACGCAAGACCTCGCAATCGGTCTCGGCTTTGATGGTCGCAGTCCGCGTGCTGTTGGTGAGGAGCGCCATCTCACCGAATGGTTCGCCGGCGTTCAGGACCTTCACCAGTTTTTCGTCGGCGCCGCTCTGGCCGGACGAGTAGACGCCCACCGATCCGGTCGCGACCAGATAAAAGGCGTCCCCAGGTTCAGCCTGCCGGAAGATGATCGAACCCGCAGGGTAAAACAGCGGCTCGAGGTGAGCCGCGAGCTTAGCCAGCGTCACCCTTTCCAGGCCCACGAACAGATCGACTTGGCCGAGCAGATTGGCGTAACCGACGTGATCAGTCTGCGGCCCTTTGGGGGCGCTCGCGCTGGCGGCAAGCCCTTGCGCAGCTTCCGTCCCTGGGTGCTGGCCGCGCATGCTGCCTCGGTTCAATCACGATCACGCCGACCCGATGCTAGGCCCTGCGCCGAGATTCTCAAAACGCTGGAATGATGTCGCGACCGGATCACGCGTACAAATACCGACTGACGCGAGGGCCATCAACGTGCCGTCACCGCCGGCGTGATCGCGCCGGTCACCACCGGGCGGACGAGCTCGTTGTTTTCCATCACCACCGTGCACTCCGCCCCGGACCTCTCCCGGCAGTTCGTCAGCAGCCTTTTGCGGGCTCCTTCGATATCATTTGGATTTGCAATCCAATATGCCGCCGCGCCGGAGGGCGTCGCGACAAGAAGCTTGGGCACGGGGGTGGAGAGATATTCCTCGACAACCGGCCGCGCTCGCGCAGCCAACTTGGTCGCGTTCATTACCGTCTCGACACGGGCGAGGTTCGCGTTAGGCATGCCATGGGTCTGCAGGAAGCTATCGACCGCGCGTAGCCATTTCACCCGGCCGCTGAAATCGGCAAACAGGCGGTGGCCATCATGTACGACCGGCGGGAACATCCGCAGTTCGGCGCGGCCGCCGGCTGCGGCATAAGCATCCCGCATCCGAGTAGCGAGTTCCGGGGGAAACAGGCTGTCGTTCTCCGCATAGAGCCAAAGCGTGGGGATGCGCGTGCGGGAGCCGAATGTTGCCATTGCGGCCACCAAGTCCGCGTGGTCGCATACGTTGCCTTCGCCGTTCGTCCTCCATGCGCCGCCGGACACGTTGACGACGCCGAGCAGGCCGGCGGGCCGGCGGGCCGCGAACGCCAGCACAACGCCGCCGCCAAGGGACTGACCAATCGCGATCGCACGCGAGCCGTCGGCGTCCGGCCGCGTGGCAACGACCTTCAGTGCGCCGTCGAGATCATCGGCCTCGATCTCGAACCCGCGGGCCAGATCGGCATTCTCGCACGCCATATAGGCCGCGCCGCGGGACACGCCGGGCATGCCATCCGACTGCCCATAGCCGCGCCGCAGAACGACCACGGCAAGCCAGCCGCGGGCGGCGAAATCGCGCGCCTGTGGCAGCATCATGTCCGCACGCAACGCCTGGTTCTCCGCCGCCTTGGCGTTCTTGCCATGCGTGATCAACGCGATCGGAAGACGGCCGATCGCCTTCGCGGGCCGCAACACCAAGGCTTCCAGGCGGTAGCGCCCTTTCTCGCCTTGGACCGTCAGGAACGTACGCTCCTCGAGCAATTCGTTGTCCACGCCCGCGATCGCGGGAGAAGAAGTCGCCGACGGAGTACGGGCAGGTTCGACTTTGGCCACCGCGGCCTTAATCGGAGCCGTGCCCTCCGGAGCCGCCGCGGGCGCGGCGCTGGCGGCGGGCAGGTCGCTCCTTTGCAGTGTTGCGGATGGCTTGCGCTCCGGTGCCGCGAATGGATTGGAGACCGGCCGCTTGAGCGCCCCGAAGCAGGAATCAACTTCGGCCAATGCCTCGGCAAATCCCTCCAGCGGCAATTTGAACGTGGCCTGCGCCGCCTTGACTTCGATCATCGGCGCCGACGCCAGTTTGTTCACGAACTGACCGTCGGCGCCGAGTTCGATCACCACCAATTTCGGCCCTACCGCGACTGCGCTAGCTTCGCTGCGCAATATGGGGCGAGCGATCAGCTCGATCGGAAAGGTCGTCTGCGGCTTCAACTCCCACTCCTGGGCGCCGAGCGCCAGGCGATAGCCGGCTTGGAAGCGAGCAAGAACGAATTGCAACGTGGCACCGCCGCCCGCGGCCCCGGGCAACGGCCGCTCAGCGGCGCAATACCCCTGACTCCATCCGATCACCGTCCAGAATCCGACCTGCTTGGGGGCAACGACTTGGGTGTTTGCAGGTGGCGCGTTGGTTTGCGCAAAGGCGCCGGTGGCGGCTGACAGCGCAAGCGCCAACACGGCGCTGGCGGTGACCCCACGAGAGAATTTGCGACGGGATCGCGTCGAAGTCAGCGCAGACACGGGATATCCTCCTATCAAGTTTTCTGCGCAGGAGGATCAGCCATCGACTGCAGGCACGATGTGACCGTCAACACGAAAAGGACGATTGGCAATTATCGCGCCGGCTATCGCGGCGATTGATGGATCGCCATCAGGGCTCGCTGGATCGCGGATATGGTGCGGACGAAATCAGGCGCGCCGGTCGCAGGCGCGGTGATTCCGGTGGAATGATGCTTGATACTCGCAGGATGCGCGTCGAAGGCATTCCTGGCGTCAGTATGCCGACCTGCATACGAGCGGCCGCAATGAGCCGTTCCTAACGAGTGCGGCGGGCAGTTCGAGAAGCTGAGATGCTGTTGGTCGGCTCGCGACTCGCCTTACGCAAGGGAACCCTCAGTCCTGCCGTCACTGGTGAAAATCATGCCGGCCTCGGTGCAGTGCGGCTCGGACGCCGCACCCCGCACCGGTTTCCCGCGCGAAACAGGGTTTTGGTGGCGCGCCTTCCGTGCCGAAGTAGCATTGGCCGGCATCGCCGTCGCGAGCCTGCATATCTGCAGGCTGACGCCCCGGAAGATGGGAGCGAACAGCATGATGTGTTCTCCGTGATCAGACGTTCGTCATTTGACGTGCTTCATCCAGTGACGCGAGTCGGCACACGTCACTTCTGCGCTACTGAACCTTTGCCGATCTCGAATTGTGTCCGGCATCCTGAGCTCAGCTGAGACTTTTTCGCTGACAGGCATGAAAGCACGCGGTCCATGTTCATAAGAACCGAGCTGCACAGGCTCATCGCGTCGCCCATGCAAGCCGAACGTTGCGCGGCTGTTGGCTTGAACTCGGCGAACCCCGCGGTCGGAGCCGCGCTCACGAGGAGCACGAGCGCTCCAAACACACCACATCGAATCTTGGTCATGACAGTCTCTCCCTGAGTTTGGGGCGCAGCCGCCCCCTGACGATCACGAACTTTATCCGCACCGTGCCAGGAGGGCTGTGACTGTCGTCACAACAATATGCTTTCGGGCGGGACATGCCGCTCAGGCTTATGAAGAAGATGGAACGGCCGCCCTTTCGCCGATCCCGCTATTCGCCGTTGAGCCATC
>Ga0111538_10010494_pt1 | contig 12317 bp, 11 predicted proteins | sample SoiMethybrSBSTD1_FD_79669 | JGI IMG/M metagenome (GOLD analysis project Ga0111538, IMG submission 79669) | Bulk soil microbial communities from a Populus tree surrounding site in Tennessee, USA - Soil MetaG P. TD hybrid SBSTD1 (version 2)... | ecosystem: Environmental > Terrestrial > Soil >...
GCCTGCGCGAGCGCGAGGTTCGTGTGCAGCGCGATCTCGGCCGGCGTCGGGATCGGATCAGGCGCCCGCACCGCCCGCTCGCCCGGCAGATCCCCGAACAGCGCCGCGTCGACCGCCTCCGGCGTGACGGCGAGCCGCGCGGCAACTTCGGCAACGACGGTCGACCTCGGCGCGTCGTTCGTCGCCGCCGCGCCGAACAGGGCCGCGCGCACCGCGACCGGCTGGAGGGCGGCGGCGACCGCGCGCGAGCCGGCGGCCGCCGCCGCGTCGCCCGCGCGGCTCCAGATCCGGAAGAGAATCCGGCTCGCCGCGCGCCGCTTGAAGTAAGGCGCGTCGCACGGCAGCGGCTCCGCGAGCCGCTCCGCAAGCTCGCGCCGCCGCCGCCCCTCGAAGCGCACCATCTCGGCGACGAGCACGCGCAGCCACGGCTCGTCCTGCGCCCCCAGGTATTCGAGGTAGGCGCGATCGTCGAGCAGCCTAAGCGGCAGATCGGATTGCGAGAGCACGCTCAGTCCTCGGCATCGGTTCGAAATCCGATGACCTTCGGAGGTTCTGCCGGTTCTGCCGGCGGATCCATGAGCCGCCGAATCGCCTCGAACACGACCTTGAACTGATCGTCGTACTTGGCCTCGAGGGCATCGAGCCGCTGCGAGAGATCCTTGTGGTCGATGACCATGCGCCGCATGCGCACGAACGCCCGCATGATCTCGACGTTGACGCGCACAGCCCGATCGCTTCGCAGGACCGACGACAGCATCGCCACGCCCTCCTCCGTGAACGCGAACGGCAGGTACCGCCTGCCACCGCGCCTCACGGTTTGGGGTGTCACGCGAGCGGCCTCTGCATGCGTGAGCTGGAACATGAAGTCCGGTGGAAAGCGATCGTCGTTCCGCGCGACTGCTTGGTTCAGCGCGCGCACGTCGACGCGATAGAGGTCCGCGAGATCGTGGCCCATCATCACGTTGTGCCCGCGTGGCTCGTGGATGCGCTTTCGAGCTGCATCGCTGTCAAATCGGTTTCGGTGGATCCATTTCGTGGCATGCCGTCGTTCTCGGCGCGAACCCCGCCCGAGGTGCGGCCAGCGATCGCCGGAACGTTAACTAACCGTGATCGTGGGCTAATTCTGTTTGAGATCACAGATTGTGATCTCAAACGGGATTCCCGCTCGGCTTCGCGGCCGATCGGCCGGCGCCGGCCAGACGCCGCCCCCGCCTCTCCGCCTGCCAGGCCTCGCTCGAGTGCCCGACCACCAGCTCGTAGACGATCGCCCGCTTGTCCGCCCCGGGACGGAGCACGCGCCCCACCCGCTGCACGTGCTCGCGCGCGCCCATCCGCCCGCCGACCACAATCCCGACCTCAGCGTCGGGCACGTCGAGCCCCTCGTTCAGCACCTGGGCGGAGACCAGCGCCCGCAGCTCGCCCGCGCGGAAGCGGGCCAGGGCGAGGTCGCGCTCCCGCCGCCCGATGTCGCAGGTCAGCGGCATGACGAGGTGCTCGCGCGCAACCGCGTAGGCCGTCTCGTTGTCCGCCACGAACACCAGCGTCCGCTCCCGGCGGTGGCGCGCGAGCAGCCCCGCCAGCGCCTCCCGCTTGCGCCGCGGAAACGCCAGCAGCCGCCGCGCCCGCCGCCACGCCGCCACCCCGCGCCGCCCGTCATCCGTCTGCGACGCGTGCCGGAGAAAATCCTCCCACCGCGCGTTGAGGTGATTGCCGAGGTACGCGTCCCACGCCCCCCGGTAGACGGCGCGGAGCGCGTCGTATTCGCGCCGCTCCTCGCGGTCGAGCGCGAGGTGCCAGGTGATCCGCTCGAGCGGCGCCAGATAAGGGCCGGCGAGATCGGCGATCGAGCGCTCGAACACGACCGGCCCCAGCAGCGTGGCGAGGCGCGTGGCGGCCGGTCCGGGCTCGGGCGGCGTGGCGGTGAGTCCGATGCGGAGGGGCGCGATCGACATCTCCAGCGCCTCGTCCTGGGCGCCGTGGCCGAAGTGATGGGCCTCGTCGACGATGAGCAGCCCGAAGCGATCGCCGATGCGCGCCATGTGCCGGTACGCACCCGCGAAGGTGGCGACCGTCAGCGGCGCGAGGACGCGCTCGCCGTCGCCGAATCGCCCGATCGGCCCGTCGTAGACGGCGGCGAGCGCGGCGAGCCACTGCGCGAGCAGCGCGCGCGTCGGCACGAGACAGAGGCAGGGCGCGCGGGTGGCCGCGATGGCTGCGAGGGCGACGTGCGTCTTGCCGCTGCCGGTCGGGAGCGCGATCAGGCCGCGGCGCCCAGCGAGCCGCCAGGCGGCGAGCGCGGCGTCCTGGTAGGGGCGGAGGTCGGGCAGCGACCGGAACGCGGACGGTGGCCCGAGCGTGGGACGGGGCGCGTCCGTGAGCGCGACACCGCGGCGGCGAAGCTCGGAGACGATCGCGTAGGTGCGATGGGCGGGCGCGCGGTGGGCGAGGACGCGGGGATCCCAGCGGACTTCGGGGAGGGCGACGGCGTCGAGCTCGGGCGGGGGCGATTCGAGGAGGAGGGTGCCGCGGTCGAAGAGGAGGCGCACGGGCAACGTGCGGTGCGAGCGCCATGCCACCGATTCACCGCAGCCGTTTTTTCCGGAACCAAGCCCCTTTTCGAAGGTCAGTGGTACTGGAGGTGGCGGCCATGAAGAGCATCGCCCGCTCGTCGCTGGGCATCGTCCTGCCAATCGGCCTGCTGGCGCTGGGCGTGCTGGCGGATCGGAGGTTCCACCGCCACGGGCAGGCGCCGCCGCCGCCGATCGCGCAAGACGACCCGGAAGATGAAGACCAGGACGATGAACGCCTGGAGGGTTCGGCGATGGACCTCTACAAGGAGATCGCGGCCGCGTGCGCGGTACCGGACAGCATCCCGGTCTGCGCCCCGTCGCGCTTCGACGCCCGGTTCGCGGAGCGGTTGCGCGCCCTCGACCCGACCGGGCGCAAGTTCGAGCGCCGCTGGATCGCGGACCTCTGGGCCGGCGACCACGTCGCCGCCTACGGCCTCGGCTGGCTCCGCAGCCGACGCGCCCTCCCCGCCCTCCGCTGGCGCCTCCTCACCGAACGGTATTTCCACGCGTGGGAAACATCGAAGCCCGACGCGCCCGAGTCCCTGTACGCCGACGCGCGCTTCCCCCGCCACCACGTCCTGATCCTCGCCATCGAACGGATCGAAGGCCGCCCGATCCGCAAGCTGATCCAACTGAACGCCCGCGAGCGCCACCTCCTGTGGCGACGCACCGCCGGCTGTGACGGAGGAGCGCGTGCAGCGATGTGGCTGCTGCACCAGGTCGACGGCGCGCCGTTACCGGGCGAGGCGGCGAACCGAGAGCGGCGGATCTGGTGCGACGCGCCCCGATAGGCCGTAGCTGTGATCTCCCATCGGTCGGCCGCATGAAGGGGAACGACGCCGGTCGGCTGGCGGTGCTCGCCCTGGTCGCGACCGGCGCGTCGGGCTTCGGGTTTCCACCACCCGAGGCGCTGATCTGCCCCGCGAAGACGGAGCTGCGTCGGGTGGGCACCCGCGGCGACCTGTCCCACGAGCTTCACTGCGCCCGCCCGGACGGCACGAAGCACGGCCCCTTTCGCCGCTCCGAGCCCGGCCATCGCGAGGAAGGCGCGTACGCGAACGGTCTCCAGGTCGGCACATGGCGAGCCTGGTACGAAAACGGAAAGCCGTACTGGCGCCGCCACTACGTCGCCGGGCGCCTGGAGGGTCTCGAGATCGAATGGGACGAGAACGGCGCGATCGATTCCCGGGGTTCCTATCGCGCCGACAAACGCGAAGGCGTCTGGCTGGACACGGACATCAGCGCGTCCGGTCGCGGCCGCTATCGGAACGACGTTCGCGAGGGCCCCTGGTCGTTCCGCAGCGACGGCCATCGCATCGCAGCCGGCGCGTACCGGGACGGCGAGCCCGAGGGGCCGTGGGTGTACTACTGGCCCGGCCTCGGCGTCGAGAGCCGGGGCAGCTTTCGACGCGGCGAAAAGCACGGGCTCTGGCGCTACTACGAACCCGAGACGGACGACCGGCGGGTCTGGCTGCGCATCGAGATCGAGTGTCGGCTAGGCGAAGCCCACGGCAAGTATGTGGAGCTGTCCGCAGCCGGCCGCATCGTCAACGAGGGCGCGTTCACCGACGGTCACGGCATCATCGGCGGCCCCGGCCCCACCTTCGACGGCGCCAGTCTCTCCAGCTACGAGGACTGGGCGCGCAATCACTGCAAGATAGAAGACAACGACTACCGGACGGCCAGGCCCGACCATTAGCGACGCGCCCGTGGCCAGCGCACGCACACGACCGCGCGCTATTCTGCTGGCCTCGGGTTGCCATGACGACCGACGGCCATGCGCCCCTGAACCGCCGCGATCCGCTCGGCGTAAACGCAAAGCTGCATGAGGTGCCCAGCCTTAGCCGTGCGGGCTAGCTTGGTGTCGTGCGGCTCGTAGCTCCAGGCGCCGAGATCGCTCGGCTGTTCGATACGCACGAGGAAATCGGCGTGCCCTCGGATCCCATCGCCCACGAGCGCCGCTTGATAGATGATGGCGTCCCCGCGCCGCATGGCCTCCTCGGTCTGCGCCACGGCCCCCGCGAGCGCCGACCGCCCCGCCGGTCCTATCGAACGCGATCTCGGTGACCGTTCTTCCCTCCCTGGCGAGCGCCGCAAGATACCGGCCTCGTGCTCTCGCCCGCGCTCCACCAGCACCGCGAGCCCCGGATCGTTCCGGAAGGGCCGCTTCGCCTTGCCCGCAACTACAGCGCGTTCGAGCTGGGTCAGGTACCCGCAAGCGAGATGCCCGACGAGATCGGACGCCGATACCACACCGTCCCCGCCCCCGTCGCCCATTGTATCCCGCGACATCGGGCGAGCTGAGTACAATCCGCCCCGGTGCCCGATCCCGACCGCGGCCTCTACGAAACCCTGATCACCGAGGCCCTGGCCGAGCATCTCGGTGCCCTGACGGGGCGCCTCGAAACCCAACGGTCGCCCCTTCATGAAGCCGAAGCCGCGGATCGCCTCGCCCTCCACCTCGCCCGCGTCGTCGAGCGCGCCATCGCCTCCCTCGACAGCGATGAGCGCGTCGATCGTGGGACCGCCCTCGCCCGCCAGCTTGTCGACGTCATCGTGGAGGCAACCGCGAAAAACACGCTCTCACCCGAGCGCCCTATGTTGCCCGCGCACGTTCTGCGGAGCGTTCTCGGAAAGCTACCCGACGGTCGGACGGAGACGATCCCGGCACCGCTCATCCCGCTCCTCGACACGACCCTCCTGACCAACGCGCCGGGCGAGCCACGCGTGGGCAACCAGGTGCTCGCGGAGATCCACTCGGCCGACCGGATCGATGTCGTCATGGCGTTCATCCGGCGCAGCGGGATCGCGCCCATGCTCGATGCGCTCCGTGGCCATTGTCAGGCGGGGCGAGAGGTCCGGGTGCTGACGACGACCTACACGGGATCGACGGAAGCGCGGGCGCTCGACGAGCTTGGCGACCTCGGCGCGAGTGTCCGCGTCTCCTACGATGAGACGAGCACTAGACTCCACGCGAAGGCGTGGCTCTTCCACCGGCACTCGGGGTTTTCAACCGCCTACATTGGCTCGTCGAACCTCACGCACTCGGCGCAGGTCAGTGGGCTCGAATGGAACATTCGAGCGTCGAGCGCCCGCAATGCGAGCGTCGTCGAGAAGGTGGCCGCGGTCTTCGAGACCTACTGGAACAGCGGCGACTTCGTCCCTTACGAGCGCGAGCAGTTTCTCGCGCGCGTCGAATCGCGCGGCGGCCGCGTTCCCAGCTTCACCCTGAGCCCGATCGAGTTGCGGCTGGAGCCGTTTCAGGAGCGACTGCTCGAACAGATCGCGCTCTCGCGAGCGCAGGGCCACCACCGGAACCTGCTCGTCTCGGCGACGGGCACGGGCAAGACGGTCATGGCTGCGATCGACTACACGCAGCTCCGGGAGCGATTGCCCCGCGCGCGCCTCATGTTCGTCGCGCATCGCGAAGAGATCCTGACGCAGACGCTAGCCACATTCCGCCAGGCGCTGCGCGATCACGCGTTCGGCGAGCTGTGGGTCGGTGGCGAGCGTCCCCGGCGCTTCGATAACGTGTTCGCATCCATTCAGAGTCTCCATGCCTCCGGGCTCGGGCACCTCGACCCCGCCCATTTCGATGTCGTGATCGTCGACGAATTCCACCACGCTGCGGCGGCGACTTACCGCACCTTGCTGGATCACGTACGCCCCGTCGAGCTGTTGGGGCTGACGGCAACGCCCGAGCGCGCGGACGGATTGCCCGTGCTCGACTGGTTCGAGGGACGGATCGCCGCAGAGCTGCGTCTGTGGGATGCCATCGATCAGCACCGTCTCGTCCCCTTCGCCTACTACGGGATTCACGACGGCCTCGATCTGCGCGACATCCCCTGGCGCCGCGGCCGCGGATACGACGTCGATAGCCTGTCGAACCTGTTCACCAGCAACGATGCCTGGGCACGGCTCGTCGTGAAGGAGGTGGCGCGTCGGGCGGATGATCTGGCGCGCATGCGGGCGCTCGGCTTCTGCGTCAGCGTCGACCATGCGAGGTTCATGGCGCGCGTCTTCCGCGACGCGGGCATACCAGCGACCGCGATCTGGTCCGACACGCCCGACGAGGAGCGGCACCGGTCATTGAAGGACCTGGCGGAGCGCCGCGTGAACGTCGTGTTCTCGGTCGATCTGTTCAACGAAGGCATCGACGTCCCTGCCGTCGACACGTTGCTGATGCTTCGGCCGACCGACAGCCCGATCCTGTTCCTCCAGCAGCTCGGACGGGGGCTTCGCCGACACCACTCGAAGAGTAGTTGCACCGTCCTGGATTTCATCGGTCACCATCGGTCCGAATTTCGATTCGACCGCCGGCTTCGCGCGCTGTTGGGAGGAACCCGGAACGAGGTCGCCGCGGAGGTCGAACAGGGCTTCCCCTTTTTGCCGGCGGGCTGCCACATGGAGCTCGATCGGGTGGCGAGCGAGATCGTGCTCGCCGGCATCCGCGCTGCGGTGCCGTCTCGCTGGAGCGCCAAGGTGGAGGAGTTGCGCTCAATCGCCAGGGGTCAAGCCACGGTTTCGCTCGGCGACTTCCTCGAGCAAAGTGGCCTCGAGCTCGAAGACATCTACGTGGGCGACAGGTGCTGGTCCGACCTCTGCGAGCAAGCGGGCCTGCCGGTGCAGCAGTCGGGACCGCAAGAAGGGTCCCTCCGGCGCGCCTGCGGTCGCCTGCTTCACATCGACGACCAGGGACGAATCGATGCCTATCGACGTCTACTGGAGCCCCCCGTCGCGCCCGATCCCGGCGCGCTTTCGATGTCAGACCGGCGCCTGCTCCGCATGATCGTGGCCTCGATAGTCGACAAGGCCGTGACGAAGTCGGTCACCCTTGCGGAGGGGTGCGCCCTCCTGTGGACTCACCCGCAGGTGCGCGCCGAGATCCTCGCGCTGATGGACGTCCTCCGCGAGCGCGTCACGCACATGCCGTTGCCGCTGGCGGGCCATCCAGATGTCCCGCTGGCGGTGCACGCCCGCTACACGCGCATCGAGATCCTGGCTGCATTCGGCGTGGGCGCCGGGGCGAAGGTGGCGCCCTGGCAAACCGGCGTCTACTGGACGAAGGAAGCCAAGGCCGACCTGCTCGCGTTCACCCTCGACAAGACCAGCGGACACTTCTCACCGACCACGCGCTATCGCGACTACGCGATCAGCCGCGACCTCATTCACTGGGAGAGCCAGTCGGTCACGCGCGCCGACAGCGAGACCGGGCGTCGCTACCAACAGCACGGCCAGCTCGGGTCGAGCATCATGCTTTTCGCACGCCTTCGAAGCGATGACCGAGCCTTCTACTTCCTCGGACCGGCGAGCTACGTGAAACACGAGTCCGAGATGCCGATGGCGGTCACCTGGCGACTCGCGCACCCGCTTCCGGGCGATCTCTTCGCGTCGTTCGCAGCAGCGGTCGCGTGATGGTCGGTGAATCGTCTCGAGAGGCGACGCCCACCTTCCCGGTCCTTTGCCTCCGTCACTGGCGACGACGGCCTACGCGATGCTGTGTGTAGCTCGATGCCCATTTTGCGAGGTCCGGCCAGAGCGTTCCGTCGATCGTGACGGACTTGAGCGGCTCAACACCGGAGAACATCTCGGGAAGGATCTCCGATGAGATCAGCCGCCCGAGTTCCTGCTTCGCCTGGTCCATCGTTCGATGCGTCGCTTTCGCATCGCGCTCCATGTCGACTTGCCCGATCTGGTTGAGCACATGTGCGGTGACGTCCAGTCCGTCTGGTGCGCCGCGAAAGTAGTCATCGATTGCGGCCCGAATGTTGGTTTTGAGTGGCTTCATGATTTTCTCCCTTCTTTCGTTGCTCGACGATATCGGCTGGCTACGGTGAACAGCTCGCCTATCCGGACCTTGACCCCCTGGGCGTCCAGCTGGAAGCCTCGCGACTCCATCACCTGGCGGGCCGCAAAGCCGATGAACTGTTTGACCCGGTCGGCCCTGACGGCCTCGCCCAAGCGGTCGATCAGTCGATCACCAAGAGGCTCCAACGCGGGGCGGCCCAGTTCCGAGGCTGTCTCCATCCTGATGATGTTGTCGTGGTCCGTCAGGAACTTGAGAACGTCCTTTCCAACCTTCGAGTCATGTACGTCGGAGAAGCGGCCGGCATCGAAGTCATCCATGGAGCCTCCTTGCACCTAAGATATAGTCTAGAGACTATGTCTTAGTCAACAGGCTTTATTAGATATGTTTTGAGACAAAACTACTGGTCTCGCTGCGGTGGTTTCGCGCGGCGTACAGGTAGTCGCCTCGACCTGCGCTACCATGCTCCCACGATGGTCGGGTCGCTTCGGCTTGCACGCGGTGCCGCGGGCCGGCGCTTCGCCGCCGCCGGGCTGCTGCTGGCTACCGTTGCGTGCGTGGGGAACGCCTCGCCGCCCGCGGAGCGGCCCCGGGCCCACGAGGGATGGGGACCGGAGCAGTTCGAGGGGGATCGGCGCTGCCGGAAGGGGACAAGCCGGCCTGCAGTGAGCTCGGTCGGTTCCTGATCGTCAACACGGTCAATCGCGCGGACGTCGAGCGCGGCTTCCAGTTGCTCCAGCCCGCCTGCGACGGCGGTGACCTCGCGGCGTGCACCGCGCTGGGCGAGCGGTACGGGTGGTACGACGACGACGCCAGAAGACGGCTGGCGCGCGACCTTCTCACCGACGCCTGCGCCAAGCGCTGGAGCGCGGCGTGCACGGCGTACGGCAGGATCGTGCAGGGCAGCAACTACCAGAATCTCCAAGAAGCGGCGCGCTGGTTCCTGACGGCCTGCGAGCTGGGCGACGCGAACGGCTGCAGTCAATACGGGTGGGCTGGATTCAACGGTGGCCGGCACAACCTCGCCGTCGATGGATTCGGGAAGGCGTGCCGACTGGGACGGCGGGCCGACTGCCACATGCTCGGCAAGATCCTGTTCAGCGAAGACGCATCGCGCGCGGCCGCGGCGCAGGTGTGGGAGGACAACTGCATCCACGGTTTCACGACGAGCTGCTCCGGGGCGGCGGTGGCGCTCGCTCCCCTGCTGAGTCCTCTGGGTGACTGCAAGCGCGCGGCGCCGCTCGCCGCGCAGACGTGCAAGGTGAGGCAGGCGGAGTCCTGTGCCGTGAGTGACGCGTGCAAGGTGGCCGCGGCGGACGGCGAGCGCGACGCGGCCGTCGAGCGCCTGCGCGCGGCGTGCGAGCGCAAGGTGGCCCTGGCCTGCCTCTACTGGGCTGACGCCCAGCCCGCATCGATGGGCGACGGCCCCCAGGTGCGAAACGCCTACGAGACCGCTTGCCGCCACAACTCCGACGCGGGGCCGATCGGCTGTTCGCGGCTGGCGGCGCTGCAGCTCGCATCGGCCACTGCCGCGGACGCGGCGCGAAGACCGATCGATCTGCTCACCGCGGCGTGTGGCCACTCGGTCGGCGAGGCGTGCTGCACGCTGGCAGGGGTCTACCAGGCCGGAAAGTGGGTGGCGGCGGATCCGGCCCGGGCGGAGGCGCTGCGGGCGAAGGCCTGCGCGCTGGGACAGTCGCGATGCTGCGGACGCGGCGGGACCCGCGCCGCCGGTCCTTCGCGATCGTCACGGCACCCGACCTAGTCACGCGGGCGACCACAAGAGTTTCGGAACCCGCGCCATCTTGCGTTTGCGCCGGGCGCGACGAAATGAGCGGTGCGACAATCGGCACGTGCCTCCCCGGCTCGAGATGCTCGCCCACGCGGCCTTCGCCCGCTTGCGCCTCGCCCACTTCTTTCCCGAACTGCCGGTGCTCGGGCCCGACCCCAAGGACCCAGGTGTCGGCCGCCGGCTCGCCCGCAAAGCGATCCTCCTCGTCGACAACTGGGAGTACGACGATCGGATCAACGTGGGCGAGGTGTTCGGGTTCACGGAGGTGTTGCGGGCCAAGAAGGATCCGGAACGGACGCGGTCGGTGACGATCGCGCTCGGGGAGATGCCGGCGAAGAAGTGGAAGGCGATCGTCGGGGCGCTGGGGCTGCCGGTGGAGAAGGGGATGACGGCGCGGGCGCTGATCGCGCGGCTGGGGAAGCCGGCCGGGCGCGAAGCGTTCGTGCCGGGGCAGAGCAACCTCCTCTTCAGGACGCGCGCGCCCGCCTACCGGATCGAATGCACGGTGCGGGACCGGGGTGGCCTCTCGTATGTGGTCGTCAGGCGATCCCCTTGAGGGGAGGACTGGCTACCCGGACGCCCGCGTGCCCGCCGCCCCGCGGGACGCGAGGTTCTTCTGATGGCGCGCCGCCAACCGTCGCAGGATCTCGACGCGCGACAGATACAGATGCCAGCGCTGGCCGTGGCGCTCGTACGGGTTCGCCTGGCTCACCCATCCTTTGAGTTGGATCGGCGTGGTCACGGCCGTCGAGAGGTAGACCTCGGTGAAGAGGTTGTCTCTCATGGCTCGTTTCGCCTGTGCAGGATTCGCGAAGAAGTTGGCGCCCATGGCGGCCCTTCTAACAGATTTCGCACGTCGATGTAGGACAAATGCGCACAGTGGCCCCAAACAAGCGTGCGACGGTGCCGCAGGAAGTAAAAAGACGGAGGACGTCGTAGATGTATACTGAAATTGGGTGTTAACCATTACTCCATCTGGCTCGCATAATGCAGCTGGCGATGCGGCGGAGGCGCGCATCGGGAGGTACCGGTTGATCGGGCGGCTGGCGAAGGGGGGGATGGCGGAGGCGTACCTGGCGTTGTCGGGGGAGTTGCCGGGGTTGCGGACGGTGGTCGTGGTGAAGCGGATCCTGCCGCACCTGGCCGCTGACGATCAGTTCCTGCGCATGTTCCTCGACGAGGCGCGCATCGGCGCGTTGCTGGACCACCCGAACATCCCGCGCATCATCGAGGTGGGTCACGACGCGCACGGCTACTTCCTCGCGATGGAGGCGGTGCCCGGCAAGACGCTGTCCGCGATCCTGCGACGGGCGGCGCGCCGCGAGCGCCCGCTCGGGCAAGCGGACGCCGCGTTCATCGTCGCGCGCGCCGCCGCTGCGCTCGGATACGCGCACGCGCTCACCGACGCCGACGGGCGCCCGCTGAACATCGTTCATCGCGACGTGTCGCCGGAGAACATCCTGATTTCGTTCGAGGGCGCGGTGAAGGTGATCGACTTCGGCATCGCCAGCGCGCACGGCCGCATGAGCGAGACGCTGGTCGGCGGCCTCAAGGGGAAGGTCGAGTACATGTCGCCCGAACAGGCCTCGGGCGCGCCGGTCGACCGCCGCTCCGACGTGTTCTCGCTGGGCATCATCCTGTGGGAGGCGCTGTCGGGCCGCCGCCTGTTCCGCCGCGACACCGACCTGGCCGTCATGCGCGCGATCAGCAGCGAGAGCATCCCGCGGCCGTCGGGCCCGCGGCCGATCCCGCCCCGCCTCGAACGCATCGTGATGACCGCGCTGGAACGGGCGCCCGAAGATCGGTTCCAGGACGCGCACGAGATGGCGCTGCTGCTGGAGCGCCACGCGTTCAGGACCGACAGCTTCGATCCCGCGCAGCTGGTCACGCAGATCAAGCAGCTCTTCCCCGCCGACCATGCGGGCTGGAAGGCGACGATGGGCACGGCGCAGGCGGTCGAGGGCGGCGGCGGGCACCGGAAGTCCACCGCGGCGTTCCCGGTGGTCGGCAACGCGAGCACCCACACGGGAGGACCGACGGTGGTGCTGCACGAGAAGCCGCGGAGCGAAGCGGCGGCGACGCACGCCGAGATCGCCCGGACGTTCCCGTCGGAGCTGTCGCCGGAGCTGGAGTTCGACGAGGGCCCGCC
>Ga0111538_10010495_pt1 | contig 12316 bp, 7 predicted proteins | sample SoiMethybrSBSTD1_FD_79669 | JGI IMG/M metagenome (GOLD analysis project Ga0111538, IMG submission 79669) | Bulk soil microbial communities from a Populus tree surrounding site in Tennessee, USA - Soil MetaG P. TD hybrid SBSTD1 (version 2)... | ecosystem: Environmental > Terrestrial > Soil > Tree...
CATTGCCCGAACGTCGGCGAGTGCTGGGAGCATGGCACCGCAACGTTCATGATCCTGGGGGACGTCTGCACCCGCAATTGCGGGTACTGCGCGGTTACCCATGGACGTCCGCCTCGGTACGATTTGTCCGAGCCAGGTCGTGTCGCGGCCGCCATCGCGCAGATGCGGTTGCAGCACGCCGTGATCACGTCCGTGGACCGGGACGACCTGCCGGATTTCGGCGCGTACATCTTTGCCGAGACGATCCGCCAGATCCACGAACAGGTTCCCGGATGTTCGGTGGAGGTGCTCGTCCCCGATTTCCAGGGAAACGAGGAGAGCATTCGGACGGTGCTCGAAGCGCGTCCCGAGATCTACAACCACAACACGGAGACGGTGCCGCGCCTGTACAAGCGTGCCCGGCCCGGTGGCCGGTACGAGCGAGTGATGAAGATCTTCCGCGACGCGAAGACCTTCGCGCCCGACATTCCCACCAAGACCGGCATCATCCTCGGACTCGGTGAGACAATCGAGGAAGTCGTCGCGGTCATGCGCGACCTTCGCGCGGTCGACGTCGACATCCTCACGCTCGGCCAGTACCTGCGTCCGTCGAACGACCACCTGCCACTCGACCGCTATTACACGCCGGAGGAATTCCGCCAGCTCGCACGTATCGGTCGCGAGATGGGATTCCGCCACGTCGAAGCTGGTCCGCTCGTTCGCTCGAGCTACCACGCGTGGGAACAGGTGCAGGCGGCCGGAGTGGCCGCGGGAACCGGGAACGGGGAACGGGGAACCGAAGCCGCCTGACAAGTGGCACTGATGGCTCCCGGCTACCGTTCTCGGTTCCCCGTTCCCCGTTCCCGGTTCCCAGTAACTACCCGACCCATGGCCAAGAAGAAGGCTGACAATTCTCCGGCGACGGATGTCGACACCCGCCGCGAGCTGCTGCGGTCGATGCTGCTGCAGCGTCGCTTCGAGGAGCGCTGCGCCGAGGCGTATGCGTTAGGCAAGATCGGCGGCTTCTGCCACCTGTACATCGGCCAGGAGGCGTGCGGCACCGGTGCCATCTCGGTACTTCGGCCGGACGACTACATCATCACGACGTATCGCGATCACGGTCAGGCGCTGGCGCGCGGCATGACGCCCCGTGCCATCATGGCCGAGCTGTTCGGGCGCATCGACGGCGTGGTACGTGGCAAAGGCGGCTCGATGCACCTCTTCGACCGCAACGTGAACTTTCTCGGCGGGCACGGCATCGTCGGTGGTCACGTTCCCATCGCGACCGGGGTCGGCTTCGCCATCAAGTATCGCGGCGGCGATCAGGTCTGTCTCTGCTTCATGGGCGAGTCGGTGGTGAACACCGGCGCATTCCACGAGGCGCTCAACATGGCGGCGCTGTGGAAGCTGCCGTGCGTGTTCATCATCGAGAACAACCGGTACGGGATGGGCACGGCCCTCGAGCGCGCATCCTCGATCCACGACATCTACAACCGCGCCGCGTCGTACGACATGCCGCGCGGTGTCGTCGATGGCCAGGATGTCATGACCGTGCGTGCGGCCGTCCAGGAAGCGGTCGATCGCGCTCGGACCGAGTCCCTGCCGACGCTTCTCGAGGTTCGGACGTACCGTTTCATGGGGCACTCCATGTCGGACGCCGTGAGCGGGACGTATCGCACGAAGGAAGAGCTCGAGGAGTACCTCAAGCGCGATCCGATCATCGTGCTGCGAACACAATTACAGCAGGAAGGCCAGCTCACCGACGACGATTTCGCCAAGCTCGATGAGGAGCTGAAGGCCGTCGTCCAGGACGCATGGGATTTCGCCGAGCAGAGTCCGGAGCCGCCGGTCGAGGCGCTGTTCGAGGACGTGCTCGTCGACACGACCAGCGATGCACACGCTGAAGCGGTCGTCGCCGCCGATTGAACCCGCGGCGCCCGATCGCTCCGCCGTGACCTACGAGACCTGACGAATGCCAGTCATTACATATCGTGACGCGTTGAACCAGGCACTCCGCGAGGAGATGCAGCGGGATGACCGCGTCTTCCTGATGGGCGAGGAGGTCGCCGTCTATCAGGGGGCGTACAAAGTATCGAAGGGGCTGTTGCAGGAGTTCGGCGAGATGCGCGTCGTCGATACGCCCATCACCGAGCTCGGATTCGCCGGCGTGGGCGTGGGCGCTGCAATGGTGGGCCTGCGGCCGGTGATCGAGTTCATGACCTGGAATTTCGCGCTTCTGGCGATCGATCAGGTCGTGAATTCCGCCGCGAAGATGCTGTACATGTCCGGCGGTCAGTACAACATGCCCATGGTGTTCCGCGGACCTAACGGGGCCGCATTGCAGCTGTCCGCGCAGCACTCGCAGGCGTGGGAGTCGTGGCTGGCCCACATTCCCGGGCTGAAGGTCGTCACGCCCGGTACCCCGTACGATGCGAAAGGCCTGCTCAAGAGCGCGATCCGCGACGACAACCCGGTCATCATGCTCGAGGGCGAGATGCTCTACAACACGAAGGGCGACGTGCCTGACGACCAGGAAGTCCTCGTTCCCATCGGCAAGGCGGAGCTCAAGCGCGAGGGCGAGCATGCGTCGATCATCACGCACGGGAAGATGGTGCTGACGGCGATGCAGGTGGCGGATCAGCTGGCCAAGCAGGGCATCACCATCGACGTCGTCGACCTCCGCACGATCCGTCCGATGGACATCGACGCCATTACGTCGTCGGTGCGGAAGACGAATCGCGCGGTGGTGCTCGAAGAAGGGTGGGAGCTCTGCGGCGTGGGCGCGCAGGTGGTGGACTACATCCAGCGCGAGTGCTTCGACGACCTCGATGCGCCCGTCGTGAGGGTCCACCAGGCCGACGTGCCGATGCCGTACGCGAAGAACCTGGAACGCGCAGCCAAGCCCGACGCGGCGAAAGCGATTGCCGCGGTCAAGAAAGTCATGTACCTCGAGTAGCGAGCGACGGAGACGGGAATGGCAACGAAGGTCGTGATGGAGGCGCTGTCCCCCACCATGGAGGAAGGCCGCCTCGTCAAATGGCTCAAGAACGAGGGCGACCAGGTCAAGAACGGTGAGACCCTCGCCGAAGTCGAAACCGACAAGGCGATCATGGAGCTGGTCGCCCGCGGTGACGGCGTGTTGCGCAAGCGCCTCCTGCCCGAGAACGAGACGGCGCCCGTCGGTCAGCTGATCGCCGTCATCGCGGCCGCGGACGAGAACATCGACGCGCTCGTAGCCGGCGCCGGTGGTGCGGCGGCGGCGCCGGCAGCCGCATCGCCTGCTCCCGCGGATGTCGTCGCGAACGCGAGCGAAAGCGCCGGTGCGAGCTCGGTCCCGCGGACCGCTGCCCAGGCGCAAGGGGAGGCCTCGACGCCGCCGCAGGAGAAGACGGTGACAGCTCCCACTGCCTCCGCCGGAGGGCAGCGACCAGTGCCGTCAGCCCCTGCGCCGGAGGCAGGCAACGGCGGCCGAACGCGGTCGTCCCCACTCGCTCGTCGCTTGGCGTCGGAAAGCGGCCTGGACCTTCAGGCTGTCCAGGGTAGCGGGCCCGGGGGTCGGATCATCAAGCGAGATGTCGAAGCCGCCGTCGCCGCCGGTCCGGTCGCGCGGGCGGGTTCGCCCGGGCAAGCGGGGGCGGGCGCTCGCGCCGCAGGCCAGGACTCGCGGGATGTTCCGCTGACGCAGATCCGGAAGACGATCGCCCGCCGGCTGTCGGAGTCGATCGGCCCGATTCCGACCTTTTACCTCACCGCCGAGCTCGACATGGAGCGCGTCGCCGAGATGCGCGCCGCCATGGCCGGCCTTGGCGACGAGTTCAAGGTCTCGTTCAACGACATCGTCCTGAAGGCCGTCGCCACCGCTCTCGCTCAGCATCCCGAGGTCAACGCCCACTGGCTCGGCGACAAGATTCGGTACTTCAACCGCGTGCACCTCGGCATGGCAGTCGCCATCGAGGATGGCCTCATCACGCCGGTCATCTTCGACGCCGATCGCAAGCGCATGAGCGAGATCTCGCGCGAGGCCCGCGAGCTCGCGAAGCGCGCGCGCGACCGGAAGCTCAAGCCCGACGAGTACACCGGCTCGACGTTCTCGGTCTCCAACCTTGGCATGTTCGGGATCGACCAGTTCACGGCGATCATCAATCCGCCGGAAGTGGGGATTCTCGCGATCGGCGCGCTCGAGGATAAGCCGGTCGTCGTGGACGGCCAGCTCGTGCATCGGAAGCGTATGCGCGTGACCATGAGCTGCGATCACCGCGTGGTGGACGGCGCACTCGGCGCCCGGTTCCTCCAGACACTTCGGAGACTCATCGAGAACCCGTTGATGCTCGTGTATTGAGCGGTCGTTTCATGGGGGTGACGTAGCGTACTCATGAACGTTTACCAGGCAGGATTATGTACGGAGTCTGCGCGGCGGCCAGTGACCTATCACGCCGCCGCGCGTACTTCTTCATGTAGTTGCCGTGCCGCCAGCGTGATCGCGACCCACGGGGTGAGACCGATTCGCGCGTCTACGCCCTGAGTGGGTCTTTCACATAGAACGCCGATAATGTCTGGCCTCGCTCGTCTCGCGTCGTTCGCCCGCCCGGGGCTGCGCTCCGCGCTCGTCCTCGCGTCGCTGTTTGCTCTCGGCTCGTGCGATAACTCGAACGGCCCGCGGACCGGTACGCTGTCGCTCACAATCAGCGGCCTTCCGACAGGAACTGCGGCGCAGGTGACGCTCACGGGCCCGAGCTTCTCCCGCGTGGTGAGCGGGACGGAAGTCATCGCGAATCTCAAGCCGGGCCAGTACACGATCACGCCAGCGTCGGTCCTGAACGGTCTCACGCGCTACTCGTCCATCACGCCGCCCCAGACCGTCGCCATCCCGAAGTCGAACGTTCCGGTGGAGGCTTCGATCGCGTACACCGTATCGAGCGCCATTCTGACGGTGACAGTCGCAGGCGCCCCGGCAGGTACGGCGGCAGCCGTCAGGGTCACCGGTCCAAACAGCTTCAGTGATACCGTGGCCACGACGACCACGTTCGAGGGCCTCGACCCGGGCAGCTACTTCATCGTGGCACCCGAGATCGTCGCGAGTCAGCAGCGGTTCACCGCCAACCGCCCATCGCAGCAAGTACAGCTCTCCGCTGGCCTGACGCCCACTACCGTCGCCATCCAGTATTCGCAGAGCACCGGCAACCTCAGGTTCTCCGTGAACGGCCTGCCTAACGGCACCGCAGCGGATATCAGCGTCTCCGGGCCGGTGGCGCCGAGCTACCTCGTCGGCGCCACGAGCGAGCTGATCGGCGTGCGGGCTGGCCAGTACACGGTCACCGTCAAGAGCATCGCCGTCGCGACGACGACGTATATCCCGAACTTCGCATCCCGCGCGGTCACGCTGGCAGCGGGCGCCACGGCGGACGTCGCCGTGAACTACGCGGCGAGCGACGGACCGCTGAATCTCACCGTCGATGGTGTCACGCTCACGCAGGTGGTGCAGACGTATGCGGGCAGCGTCCCACTGATCGCTGGTCGTGACGCCTATATCCGCGTGTTCGCCCGCGGGAACCAGTCCACGACTTCGACCGCGCAGGTGCGTGTCCGATTTTACCTCGGCGCGACGCTCGTGCACACGATGACGTTGAGCAACGCCTCCATCCCCATGGTGCCGGATGAGGCGTCGCTCGCCACGTCATGGAACGGGCTCGTGTCCGGGCAGTTCATCCAGCCCGGGCTCAGGATCCTCGCGGACGTGGATCCTTCGGACACCGTGGTCGAAGCCAGTGATGCGGATAACAGTTTTCCCTCGAGCGGCACGCCGCTCGATGTCGACGTCCGTCCGGTTCCGGCGCTGCGGCTCACGTTCGTCCCCATCGTTCAGCGGTTCAACAAGTTGACTGGCAACGTCAGTGACGCGAACAAGGAGGAGTTCCTCGGCGATGCGCGCCGGATGCTGCCGTTGCTCGACATCGATGCGCAGGTGCATGCGCCGTATACGACGTCCGACTCGCTCGAGCTGACGCCGAACGACGGCAACTCCGTGTGGCTCCACGTGCTCAGCGAGATAAACACGCTGCGTGTCGTTGAATCGCCGTCGAGGAATTATTTCGGCGTCGTGAAGGTGAGCTACAGCTCGGGTATCGCCGGGTACGGATTCGTTCCCGGAGGCGCCGCCGTCGGCTGGGACTATCTGCCTAGCGGCCGAAACGTCGCGGCGCACGAGCTCACCCACAACTTCGGTCGCTTGCACGCGCCCTGTGGTAACGTTGGGGGCCCGGATCCGGATTACCCGTACGCCGGTGGCACGATAGGTGTGTACGGCTACGATCTGTCGACGAACGCGCTGCGGCTCCCGAGCTCCTTCGATCTCATGGGCTACTGCAGCAACCCGTGGATCAGCGACTACAACTACGTCGGCGCGATGGAGTGGCGCGCGGCGGCGTCGAGCGACGCGGCAGGTGCCGCGCTCGGGCTCGCGCAGAATGCGTCGCCGACGCCGTCGCTGCTCGTGTGGGGCCACATGGAGCGCGGACAGCTCGTCCTTGAGCCGGCGTTCTCGATTGTCGCCCAGCCTAACGTGCCGCGGGTAACGGGTCCGTATCGCATCGAAGGCATCGCTCGCAACGGACGAACGGTGTTCTCCTACTCGTTCGCGGGTGAACGCCCGGCGGACGTCGACGACGCCACTGCACGTCATTTCGCCTTCGCGATTCCCATGGACGAGGCGACACAGGGCGAGCTGGCGTCGATTCGCCTGACGGGGCCTGGCGCCGCTACGACGGCGATGACTGCCTCACTCGCCCCTGGCGGGATCTCCGCGGCCGTCAATGCGGTGGAGGCGTCAGCCACGGTGTCGGGCCGCGTGGACGTGCGCTGGGGAGGCCAGACTGCCCGGATGGCCCTGATCCGCGATCGCCAGACGGGTCAGGTGCTCTCGTTCGCGCGTGGCAGCAGCGCGCAGGTGCGCGCGCGCAGCACCGACCTGGAAGTGGTCCTGTCGGATGGCGTGCAGAGCGTGAGGCGCCAGGTGCGTGTGACGAAGTAGTCCCCATCCGATCTGGCAACGGCCGACGTGGTCGACGTTAGGCGGAACGCGGGCAGCGTAGCCATGGCTACGCCGCGCGTCGCCGTACGATCGCCGGATCGGACCAACGCAAATCCCAGGGGCCGGCTGACGCCCTCCGGGTGCGACTACTCGGCTCGAGAGACGGCCCGCGGACTGCATTGGTCCAGCGCCAATGCATGGGCACGGCGCAAACTCGGCCTGCCCGCATAGCCGACTGGCGACGCACTACCGGCGCTCGCTAGGTTTCGCGCGCAGCTTTCCTTGAGCTCTGACCGACCGAGGGCCGTGTGACTTGGTCCCGGGCCGGCAGTACTGGATGTTTCGACTCTTTCCTCCCTCCAGGACATGGCTTCGTTCGACGTGATCTTCCTCGGTGGCGGCCCCGCCGGTTACGTAGGTGCCATCCGCTGCGGTCAGCTCGGGCTCTCGACCGCCGTCATCGAGCGCGAAGGCCTGGGCGGAACGTGCGTGTTGTGGGGCTGCATTCCCGCCAAGTCCCTGCTGGAAAGCGCCGCGCTGGCCAACAAGCTGAAACACGCCGCCGAGCACGGGATCGCGTTAGGTGACGTCAAGCTGGACTACGGACCGGCGATGAAGCGGTCGCGTGGCATCAGCGCGCAGAACTCGAAGGGCGTCGAGACGCTGTTCAAGAAGTACAAGATCACCTGGATCAAGGGCACCGGACGCCTCGCCGGCGCCAAAGGCGTCAGTGTCAAGACCGCCGATGGCAAGGAGGAGAAGCACGATGCCAGGAAGGGGATCGTCATCTCCACCGGCTCGCGCGTGAAGGGGCTGCCGCAGGTCGGGCTCGAGCTGGACAAGCAGACGGTTCTTTCGTCCGACGAGGTGTTGACGCTCGAGGGTGCCCCCAAGACGATGATCGTGGTCGGCGCCGGCGCCGTCGGCTGCGAGTTCGCCGACGTGTTCAACGCCTATGGCACGAAGGTCACCATCGTCGAGGTCATGCCGGCGATTCTCCCGCTCGAGGACGCCGACAGCTCCGCTGCCGTCGCCCGCTCGTTCAAGAAGCGGGGCATCGACATCCTGACGGGCGCCAAGATCTCGAACGTGAAGATCGGGAAGGGCTCGGTGAAGATGACGGCCGAGGTAGGCGGCGAGAAGAAGGAGCTCGAGGCGGAACGCGTGCTCGTCGCTGCGGGCCGAGCGCCTAACGTCGAAGACATTGGGCTCAAGGAGGCGGGGGTGCAGCTCACCGAGCGTGGCTTTGTGAAGGTGAACACCGACACGTACGAGACGTCCTCCAAGGGCATCTACGCCATAGGCGACGTGATCGGCGCGCCGATGCTCGCGCACAAGGGACAGCGCGAAGGCGTCGTGCTGGCCGAGCTGCTCGCGGGCCAGCATGCGCACAAGATCAATTACGGCAACATCCCCAACGCGACGTACTGCCACCCCGAGGTCGCGTCCATCGGGATGACCGAGGCGCAGGTGAAGGAGAAGAAGATCGACTACAAGATCGGCAAGTTCCCCTTCATGGCCAGCGGTCGCGCGCGCACGGCCGGCGAGACGGACGGCCATGTGAAGATCATTCGCGACGCGAAGTACGGGGAAATCCTCGGCGCGCATATCGTCGGGCTGCATGCGACGGAGCTCATTCACGAACTTGCCGTGGCGCGCGAGAACGAGTTCACGGTCGAGGAAGTCGACCTGGCAATTCACGCCCACCCGACGCTGTCGGAGGCGGTGGCCGAGGCCGCGCTCGACTCGTTAGGGAAGATGATCCACGCCTGACGCAGACGCCGGACGCATCATGAACGAGCTGCGCGTCGTTGATCTCGGTCTACTGCGGTATGCGAACGCACTCGAGCTGCAGCGCGACGTGGCCCGGCGGCGTATCACGGGCGAAATCGACGACGACGTATTACTGCTTGTCGAGCATCCGCCGGTCGTCACGCTCGGGCGGACCGCGAAGGGTGCAAACCTGATCGCGTCGCCGGAGTTCCTCGCGTCCCGGGGCGTCGAGCTGTTCGAGGTCGAGCGAGGCGGTGACGTCACGTTCCACGGTCCGGGCCAGCTCGTGGGCTACCCGATCATCGATCTCAAGCGACACCGGAAGGACCTCCACTGGTATCTGCGCCAGGTGGAACAGGCGCTGATCGACGCGATCGCGGAGCTTGGGCTCACAGGAGAGCGCGTCGAGCGATACACCGGCGTCTGGGTCGGAATCGAGGGCTCGGAGAACGGACCTACCGGACCGCGAAAGATCGCGTCAATCGGCGTTCACGCGCGCGACTGGGTCACGTGGCACGGGTTCGCCCTGAACGTGAACACGGACCTTCGCTATTTCGAGCTCATCGTGCCATGCGGTATTAGCGACGTCACGATGACATCGGTGGCGCGCGAGCTCGACGCGGAGGCCGTCGACATGCGCGCGGCCGCTGACGCGGTCGTGCGCGCGTTCGGTCGAACGTTCGGGCTGACACCGCGGTCGGTGGACCGTGCCAGCATCGACACGGTGGCCGGCTCGGAGCTCGACACGGTCCACACATCACCTCGATAACCCGCGCACGTTGACCGGCCACTGCGGCCGTTTGCGGACGGCCGCGCCGAAAAGACACCGGCATGTTTCAGTGTGACGCGTATATTCCGCGCATGACGGAAGCGCGGGTCTACGAGGGGCGCCCGGCAGCGGAGCGCGCGGAAGCGGTGGAGGGTCGCGCTCGCGACCTCGCATCCGAGCTGAATGCCGAGCAGGCAGCAGCGGCCACGTTCGGAGATGGGCCGCTTCTAATCATTGCCGGCGCCGGCACCGGCAAAACGCGAACCCTGATCTACCGCCTCGCGCATCTCATCGAAACAGGCGTCCGTCCCGAACGCATTCTTCTGCTCACGTTCACTCGGCGCGCCGCGCACGAAATGCTCGCACGAGCGGAACGACTTGTTGGTGGCACGTGCCGGAGCGTGAACGGAGGGACCTTCCACGCAACCGGGCATCGATTACTTCGCCGGTTCGGAGCGGCGGCCGGAGTGCCCAGCGATTTCACGATCATGGATCAGGGCGACGCCGAAGACCTGATCCAGCTGTGTCGCGCCCAACTGGGCTACGCGGACGCGAAGAAGAAACGGTTTCCGCGCAAGGAAACGCTGCACTACGTCTATTCGCGGCACATCAACACGGATATCCCGGTGGACGACATCCTGCGCGACGAGTACGCGCAGTTCGTCGACTACCACGAAGACTTCCTTCGCATATTCGGCGACTACATCCGCCGGAAAACCGACCGGAATCTCGTCGACTACGATGACCTGCTGCTCTTCTGGGCGGCGATGCTGGAGTCCGCGCCGCAGATCGCCGAGCGCATTGGGTCACTGTACGACCACGTGCTCGTCGATGAGTACCAGGACACCAACGTGCTGCAGGCTCGTATCCTTCGCGGCATGTGCAAACGGCACAGCAACATCACCGTCGTCGGTGATGATGCGCAGAGCATCTACTCGTTCCGCGGTGCGAGCTTCCGAAACATCCTCGATTTCCCGCGCCAGTTCCCGGGCACGACGATCGTCGCGCTGGAGCAGAACTACCGGTCGACACAGCCGATTCTCGACGTCAGCAACACACTGATCTCGCGCGCGTCCGAGCGGTACACGAAGACGCTGTGGACCAGGCGAACGGGCGGTGAGCGTCCGTGGCTGGTCACGACACAGGACGAGCAGCAGCAGACCCGCTTCGTCGTCGACCGCATCCTCGAGCTCCACGAAACCGGAGTCCCGCTCCGGGAGATCGCGGTGCTGTTCCGGGCCGGCTACATGTCCGCGGATCTCGAGATCGAGCTCACGGCCCGCAAGATTCCGTTCGAAAAGTGGGGGGGGCTCAAGTTCCTCGAGACGGCGCACGTGAAGGACGTGCTCGCGTTCCTGCGCATCCTCGAGAACCCGCGCGACGAAGTGAGCTGGTATCGCATCCTGATGCTGTTACCAGGCATCGGCGATGCCACGGCGCGCGCGGCGATCGACCTCATGGCGCAGATGGCATGGGACTCACGCGCGTTCGGGCATTACCGCGCACCGGCACGGGCGCGGGAGGCGCACACCCAGCTCGTGGCGCTGCTCGACCAGCTGCGCTCGACCCCGGTGCTCGACGTGGCGTCCGTCAGTGCGGACATTGCGCGCGTCAGGCAGCTCTACGACGGCATCCTGCGCGAAAAATACGACCGCGTCGAGCCGCGGCTCTCCGACCTCGACCAGCTCCAGGCGATCGCGGGCGGCTACGCCAACCGCGAGACGTTTCTTTCGGCGCTCGCCCTCGAGCCGCCGCAGGCGACGCAGGACCTCGCCGGCGGCTCCGATGAGGAGCGGGACGTGCTCACGCTGAGCACCACGCACAGCGCCAAGGGCAAGGAGTGGGACGCCGTGTTTCTCATCTGGGCGGCAGATGGCTGGTTTCCCATGGCGCGGGCCATCAATGACGACGAGGAGCTCGAGGAGGAACGGCGGCTCATGTACGTCGCGCTCACCCGCGCGCGGAACCACCTCGCCGTGAGCTGTCCGCTCAACTCGTACGCCACTCGACGCACCGCGGACTACTCGATCGATCAGATGTCGCGGTTTCTCGACCGGGGTGTGCGGGAGAAGATGGAGCGGGTTGTCCCGCGCATGGACGGCAGCGTGGAACCGACGCCGGAACCGGCGCCGGCGGCGCCGATCGACCTCCGTGCACTCCTCCGCGGGCGGTTCGGCGCCTAAGGCTCTCCGAGCCACCGCTTTACGGCGGCGTATGGATCGTCGGCGTCCTTCGCGAGCAGGATGACGCGCTCGATCGTGCGACGAAGGTCGTGGCCTTCGCGCTCCCACACGCGGTCGAACAGCTCGAGGTCCGTGAGATAGATCCGGCGCGCGAGCAGTGCCGCGTTGTTGTCGATCCGGATCCGGGCGACGCGCTCGGGCGACAGTGTGCGAAGCTGCGGCGCCACGTCGTGGACGAGACGCATTCGGCCGCGCACGTACACGGTGTCGCGCGCCGCCAGGCGCGTCGCGCGGGCGGAGTCTCCCGGGTGCGCCTTGTAGGCGGAGTCCAGACTTCGATATAGTGACGCCCAGAACGCGCCCATGTGCTTGTCGTCGTTCCAGTCGGCATCGGCGAACGCGGCTGAGACCGTATCACCGCGACTGCGGAAGAACCACGCCGATCCACGAGCCCCCACGAAGTTCGCGAACGATTCGTTGAAGACGGCCTGGCCCGCCTTATAGAACGTGTTGTGTGTAACCTCGTGGATGACCGTGTTCGCAAGGTTGATGGAATCCAGACGCAGCGTCGTCGACAGCAGCGGG
>Ga0111538_10010496_pt1 | contig 12316 bp, 7 predicted proteins | sample SoiMethybrSBSTD1_FD_79669 | JGI IMG/M metagenome (GOLD analysis project Ga0111538, IMG submission 79669) | Bulk soil microbial communities from a Populus tree surrounding site in Tennessee, USA - Soil MetaG P. TD hybrid SBSTD1 (version 2)... | ecosystem: Environmental > Terrestrial > Soil > Tree...
CAGCGCGCCGCGCCCCGGCCCCAGCCAGCGCGTGAGCACGTAGCCCACGAGCGACAGGCTCGAGATGAGGATCACGAGCAGCCACAGTTTGCTGGGGACGAGCGCGCCCCAGGGGTCGATGGCGTGGTCGGGCAGCAGTGGCAGCACGATGAAGGTCGCGATGAGCAGCCGCAGCACGGCGTAGACGTCGTCCCAGCCGAGCTTCTCGAGCAGCCCGTGCAGCGGGTGCTTGTAGGCCAGCAGCGCGGCCGTGAGGATCGCCAGCCCGATGGCGAGCTCGCGCTGGCCGAGCGTGGTCAGGCCGCCGAGCAGGCACACCACCAGCGCCGCGACCTCGGTCGTCAGGCCCAGCCCCTCGGGCCCGCGACGCGTCGCCGCGACGTAGCCGGCCACGACGGGCAGGGCCACGATCGCGACCGCCGCGATCAGCAGCCAGGGCTGGGCGTAGGTGCGCGCGAGCCAGCCGCCGAGCGCGCCGACCTCGGCGTAGAGGATGAAGGTGCGCAGGCCCGCGGTGCCCGTCTGTCCCGGCTCCTGCTGGCGCTTCTCGCGCTCCATGCCGACGAGCGCGCCGAGCGCGAGCGCGGTGCCGAAGTCGACGACGAGCGACAGGTCGACGCCAGGCGGCACGCGGCGATTCTAGCCCCACGTCGCGGCAAATCGGGCCGGGCTTCGTTGGGACGGTGCGGTCGATCCTCAGCGGCCTGAACGAGGCCGCCTGCGGTCGACACGCACCGCCCCGCCTCGCGCGGCCTCGATTTGACGCGACGTCAGTCGCGCGGCAGCTTGCCCTCGGGATCGACGAGCCGCGCGAGCGCCACGGTCGCGCGGCGGTGGAGCTGGCGCGCCGCGTCGGCGCTCGGACAGCCGAGCTGGCGCGCCACGTCCTGCCAGCTCGCGCCGAGATAGGTGCGCAGCACGATGACGTCGCGCCAGTCCTGCGGGAGCTGCGCCACTGCGGCGTCGACCTTGTCCTTGAGCTCGGCCGCCGCGCTCAGGTCGGCGGGCCCCGGCGCGCCCTTGCGTGCGACCGCGCCCTCGTCGAGCGGCACCTCGGACGAACGATCTCGCTTGCGCGCGCCGGCCCGGCGGCGCAGGTCGATGAGCTCGTTCTCGGCGATGCGCGTGAGCCACGCGAGGATCGCGCCGCGGTCGAGCGCGCGCAGCGTGGGGATGCCGGACAGCGCCGCCGCGAAGGTCTCCTGCACGACGTCCGACGAGTCGAGCGAGCGCCGCAGCCGCGCGTCGAGCCGCACGCGCACGACGCGCCGCAGCCGCTCCTCGTAGCGCCGCAGCAGCTCGTTGAGCGCGTTCCGGTCGCCGGCCTGCGCCTCGGTGAGCAGCTCGATGGAGATGCAGGGATCGTCCGGTTTGTCCGTGCTCATGGGCTCGCGGGCCGTGACCGTTCGGGGCCGGAAGTATACTCGCGCCGGCACATGGACACGCCGAGCCCGCCGTCCTCGCTCGATCTCGTGGGGAGCCTGCTCGACGAATTCCTCGCCGGCGGGGAGGTCGGGGAAGAGGCCTTCGAGCGCTTCGTGGCCCGCCATCCCGAGCACGCCGACGCGCTGCGCGGGCTGCGCGCCGCCTGGGCCGGCGTGCTCGCCGCGCTGCCGTCCGAGCGCGACGAGGGCGAGCCGTGGGGCGGCGTCGTGCCCGAGGCGGGCACGATGCTGGGTGGCTTCCGGCTCATCCGCCTGCTCGGCGAGGGCGGCATGGGCCGGGTGTGGGAGGCCGAGCAGATCGCGCTCGGCCGCCGCGTCGCGCTCAAGCTCGTGCGGCCCGGGCTCGAGCCCGGCGGCCTGGACCGCCTGTGGCGCGAGGCGCGCGCGGCGGGGCGCATCAACCATCGCGGCATCGTGCCGGTCTTCGAGGTCGGCGAGATCGAGGGCCAGCCCTTCATCGTCGAGCAGCTCGTGGGCGACGGCACGACGCTGGCCGACCTCATCGCGCGCGGGCGCGCCGGCCGGCGGCCCGACCCGCGCGAGGTCGCCGCGCGCTTCGTCGAGATCGCCGAGGCGCTGCAGGCGGCGCACGAGGGCGGCATCGTGCACGGCGACATCAAGCCGCAGAACATCCTCATCGACCGCGACGGGCGGCCGCGGGTCTCGGACTTCGGGCTCAGCCACGTGGGCGGCGAGCGCGAGGCCGCCGACCGGCTGCGCGGCACGGCGGCCTACATGAGCCCCGAGCAGGCCTCGGGGAGCGGGCGCGTCGACGCCCGCTCGGACGTCTTCAGCCTGGGCGCCGTGCTCTACGAGGCGCTCACGCTCGAGCGCGCGTTGCCCGGCACCACGACGGCCGAGGTCCTCGAGCGGCTCCGCGCGGGCGCGGCCCCGGCGCCGCCGCGCGCGCTCAACCCGCGCGTCTCGCGCGACCTGTCGGCCGTGTGCCTGCGCGCGCTGGCCCGCGACCCGGCCGACCGCTACGGCAACCTCTCCGGATTCGCCGACGACCTCGGCCGCTTCCTGCGGCACGAGCCCGTTTCGGCCCGGCCGGTGGGAGCGCTCGCGCGCTCCGGCAAGTGGGCGCGCCGCAACCCCGGCAAGGCCGTCGCGATCGTCATGACCGCCGTGCTCGTCGCCACGCTCGGCGCGATGCTCGCGCGCGAGGCGCGCCTGCGCCGGCAGGCCGAGACCGACGCGCTCGACGCGCGGCGCAGCAGCTACGTCGCCACGCTGCGCACGGCGCAGGTGCGGCTCGAGCAGGGCCAGCCCGTCGAGGCGCGCCGCCGGCTCGACGAGTGCGCCGCGGATCTGCGCGGCTGGGAGTGGGAGCTGCTCTCGCGCGACGCCGGCTCGCTCGTGCTCGTGCTCGACGGCCACCCCGCCGGCAGCGTGCAGGTGGCGGTGTCGCCGACCGGCGACCGCATCGTGACCGCCGCCGATGACGGCCGGCTGCGCGTCTTCGATGGCCAGAGCGGCGCGCCGATCGCGTCGCTCATCGTGAACGATGCGCTCGGCAGGGCCGTGCCGCTGGGGCCCGTCGCGCTCGCGGGCGACGGCCACGCCGCGGCCTGCGGCACGAGCGACGGGCGCGTCGTGCTCGTCGATCCGCAGCGGCGCGTCGTCGCCGACGCGCTCGCCGGCGACCGCGGCGACGTCACCTCGGTGGCCATCAGCAAGGACGGCGGCCGCATCGTCTCGAGCATGGGCGGCACGCTGCGCTTCTGGGAGGGCCAGGAGCAGGCGCGCGGTGTCGTGCCCTACCTGCGCGGCGACATCACCACCGTTGCGACCTCGGCCGACGGCTCGGTCGTGGCCATGGCCAGCGGCTACGGGCATGTCAGCGTCTGGTCGGGCCTCGATGACGAGCTGCCCTACGACCTCAACGGCTACGAGCGCGGACCCTCGGTGGTGGCGATCGACGAGGCGGGCCGGCGCGTGGCGGCCGGCCTCGACTCCGGCTGGGCGCGGGTCTGGGACACGGACACCAGCGACCTCGCGCGCTGGGTGCAGCTCCTCCGCACGACCGGCATGAGCCGGGGCGGAGGGCGCGGCTGGATCGTTCCTGGCTACGAGGTCCCCCGGAGCGTCCTGCTCTTCGAGACGCAAGTGAGCAGCTCGGCAGTCGCCTGCATCGCGCTGAGCGGCGACGGCCGCAGGCTCGCGATCGCGCCGGCGGCCGAGGGGCCCGTGCAGGTCTGGGACGTCGACACCCAGCGCGAGATCGCGCGCCACGCCGGGCTGCGCGGGCGCGTGACCTCGCTCGCCGCGACGCGCACCGGCGACCGCATCGTGGCCGGCTGCGAGGACGGCGCGGCCTACGTCTGGGACCAGCGCGATCAGGAGCCGCACTCGCCGCAGCACTGGGGCTCGCCCGACTTCGTCGGCCGAGCGCTCGCGGCCAGCGCCGACGGCGCCACGGTCGCGGCCTGCGCGCCGGCCGACCGCCGGCTGCGCGTCTGGCGCGACGGCGTCGACCTGCCGCTCGCGCCCGCCGCCACGCTCGTGCACAGCCTCGCCATCGACGGCGCGGGCGACACGCTCGCCGCGGGCCTCATCGACGGCAGCCTCGCGCTGTGGTCGCTGCCCGCGCCGGCCGTCGCGCGCACGCTGCCCGTCGCCTCGCAATCGGTCGAGGGCCTGGCGCTCTCCTTCGACGGCCGCACCGCCGTCGCGGCGGCGGGTCGCGACCTGCTGCGCGTCGATCTGGGCACCGGCGCCGTCGTGCGCTGGTCCGGCCACGCGGACGCGATCACGCGCGTCGTCGCCGCGGCCGACCTCGCCGCCGTGGCGACGGCCTCGACCGATGGGACCGTGCGCCTGTGGGACGGACGCTCGGGCGCCAGCCGCCTGCTCCTCGACGACGGGCCCTACGTCGACCACGTCCTCGCGCTCGACGCGACCGGCCGCTGGCTCGCCGCGCTGCCCTCGGACGGCGGCCGCCTGCACGTCTTCGCGCTGCAGCCCGAGCCCATCGAGATCGCGCGCCTCGTCATGCCGCGCGGCGGCGTGCCCTGCCTGGCCTTCGTTTCCGACCGCGCGCGGCTCGTCTCCTCGTCCACGACCTCGCCGCGCCTGACGATCTGGGACACCGAGAGCGGCGAGGAGCTCGTCGACGTGGCGGGCGAGAGCGCCGGCCTGTTCGGGCTGGAGAGCGGCGGCTCGAGCCGGTTGTTCGGGTTGGCGGGGGATGGCTCACTGCGCGTTTGGGAGTAGGGGCGGTCGTGCGGTCGCGGCAAATCGGGCCGGGCTTCGTTGGCGCGCGTCGGCCGATCCTCAGCGGCCTGAACTACCCCCAAGTCGGACGACCCGTCTGGGTCGTCCTTCGTGGGGCCCCGCCTCCGGTCGACCGCCACGCGCCGCCTCGCGCGGCCTCGATTTGACGCGACCGCAGGATTCGCCGCCTCGTTGGCAAATCGGGCCGGACTTCGCGGGTGCGCGTCGGCCACAGCGTGGCCGCCTGCTCAGAACATGACCTGGTATTGCAGGCGGACCTGCTGGCTGTCCTGGTCCGAGACGGTCTCGTTGTCCGTGTCGACGAAGTCGAACATCCACTTGCCGTTGTGGCCGTCGATGTAGCGGTCGATGCCGATCGTCGTCTCCTGCTGCCGGCTCGGCGTGCCCGAGACGAAGCCTGGTGGGAGGTCGGTCTGGTCGACCATCGAGAGACGCGCGACGAGCTCCCACACCCGCGGCACGACGAAGAAGCCGGCCTGGACGGTGTAGCCGTTGTCGTCGCCATCGGCGCTGCCGGGCACGATCGTGCTGCGGTCGTAGAGCTCGGCCAGCAGCGAGAAGGGACCGGTCATCCACTGGAGCTCGAGGTCGAGCGTGTTGGCGTCCGTGCCGTTCGTGCCGGCGACGACCGTGTTGAGCAGGCGCGCGTCCTTGTTCGACATGTAGGCCACGCCGAGCGAGAGCTTGCTGCCGCCGTCGAGGGTCTGGAACGAGGGGAAGTCGTACTTCATCTCGCCCAGCGGGTACCACACGGCGCGGGCGCCGTAGCGCAGGCCGTCGCCGACGTCGAGCGCGCTGCTGTCGGCCGAGTTGGGCTCGTTCTGGCCGTCGCCGTTGCTGGCCGCGAGCTCGTACTCGAGCACGCCATCGAGGGCCTTGCCCTGCCAGCTCGCCCCGGGCTCGCGCGCCGGCGCGAAGGTGCGGTTGGCGAGCGACTTGTCCACGAGGTCCTCGGACGAGTCGGAGATGAGCTCCTCGCGCCCGAACGGGAACTTGTACTGGCCGAAGCGCACGCTCCCGCTGTCGGTGACGCCATAGTCGACGTAGGCGTCCTTCACGATGGCGTCCTGCTGCTCGGAGGGCTCGGTCGTGTCGACGTCGGTGTCGAGGCCGGTCTTCGTGCTCGCGTCGATCTCGAGCTTGTACTTGATGTTCGGCGCCCCCGAGATGCCCGACATGATCAGCCGCGCCCGCGGCACGCTGAAGTTGTTGCCGCTCTGGCCGTCGGCCTCGGCGTTCGTGTTCGTGAAGCGGGCCTGGATGAAGCCGCGCAGCTCGGCCGACCACTTGCCGTCGGGCGACTTGAAGGCCAGCTTGCCGGGCTGGCCGCCCTGGACCTGCACGTCCGGCGCGTTCAGCCGCGCGAGACGGCCCTCGATGAGGGCGATCTCGTTGGCATCGGCGTCGCGCTTGGCCTTCGCCATCGCCAGCAGCTCCTCGTACTGCGCCTGGTCGATGATGCCGCGCTCGAGCAGCACGTCGAGGATCGCCTCGTCGACGCTGTTTCCGTCGTCCTGCTGCGCGCGGGCTGCCGGCGACGCGGCGAAGAGCAGGGCGAGCGGGAAGACGAGCAGCGACAGCAGCAGGCGTGGCGTCAAGGCATCGGACTCCCGGGGCCAGGCGTGGACCGGCCGCGGTTGTAACCGACGTCCGGGGTCGCCCGCACGGGCCCGCGCTGCCGGCCGGCTATTTCCCCAGCCGGTAGGCGTTCGCGGACGCGACGTAGGCGCGCCGCGGAATCTTGTCCTCGCGCGCGCCGGCCAGCACCTGGGTCACGTCGCGGAAGGCCTCGTCGAGGTAGTAGCTGTGCTCGACGAGCCCGCCCACGATCTCCGAGCAGTCGAGGTTGACCACGCCGCTCGGCACGTCCATCGGGTGCTTGGGCCCGCCCTCGCCCAGCCGGTCGGGGTTGCCCTTGGTCTTGTCGGAGATCACGAGCGCCTCGTCGCCGCGGTTGAAGTAGACGTTGATGCGCCGGGCCAGCTCGGTCAGCCGGCCGAACTTGTTCTCCGACTCGAAGGCGTCGTCGTCGACGTCGGGCGAGGCCAGCACGATCTCGGCGAAGATGCGCGGCAGCTTGCCGGGCGTGTTCTTGCGCAGGTGCCAGAGCGTGTTCTCGAGCACGAAGTTGCCCATGCTGTGGCACAGCAGGTGGATCGCGCAGCCGCAGTACGCGTCGCGCGGCAGCCCGACCAGGAAGTCGTGCAGCTTCTGGAAGGCGCGCGAGAAGGCCAGCCCCGACGCCGCCGCGTCGTCGCGGTCCTTCTTGTAGGAGATGAAGGGCGTGGACTTGCCGTCCGAGGGCCAGGTGAAGAGCACGACGATGATGTCCAGCCCGGCCTTGTCCAGCTTGTGCTGCAGCGCGGCGGCGCTGCCGGCGGCCTCGTCGAAGCTCACGTTGAAGCCGTGGATGTAGACGAGCACGTCGGCGCCCTGGTCCATGCGCGGCTTGAGCCTGGAGAAGAGCGTGCCCGAGCCGAGCAGCGGCGGGGACGCCGCCAGGTTCTCGGGGTAGATCGTGACCTGCCCGAAGCCGTCGTCGAAGCGCGCCGAGAGCTTGTCGGCCAGGTCCGTGCCCGCGCCGGGCAGCGCGCCCTTGCCCGAGTCGATCGTGATCTCGCCGAAGCGCAGCTCGTGCGGGTGCACGGGGTTGAAGCGCGGGCCGAAGCGCGAGACCGGCGTCCCCTCGGGGTTGCGGTTCGTCGCGAAATGCACCGTGATCTGCATGGCAGCTCTCCCTGTTTCTGCCTCTCGTGCGCTCTTCCGCGGGCGTCCCGCCCCGGACGCGCACGCCATCGTGCCACGCGCGCGCAGCGCGGTGAACGGAAACCTCAGGGCGTCGTGCCGCGGATCGCGTTGCTCGCGCACGGGCCGCTGGCCGGCGACAGCCAGGCCTGCATCCAGAGCTTGGCGCCCGACGGCACGCCGCCCGGCCACGTGGCGAACAGCTGCAGCGTGCCGGCGGCGTTCGTCGCCAGTCCCGCGAGGATCAAGTCGGGGTGCGGCACGAGCACGCCGCCCTTGAAGGGCGCACCGAGGACGGAGAAGCCGACGACGAGGCTGACGGGCGCGGACGCCGGCGCGCGGCACAGCGTCAGCGACAGCGCGCTGCCCGGCTGCAGCGTGCCTTCGGCGCCGAGCACCGGCTCGCCGCCGGGCGCGGCCAGCCCGCCGCCGACGTTGCTCCACGCGACGGGCGTCGAGTGCACGAGGCGGAAACTGTCCACGACTTGCCCGGCGTCGTCGAGCAGCGTCTCGTCGAGCTGGCTGCCGTCGATGTCGAGCACGACCGAGCCGAGCACGACCGCCGTGATCGGGAGAGCGGGGTGGTCGAGCGGGCCGCCCGCCGACTTGGCCGCGCAGCCGGCCACGACGTAGACCGCGCCCTCGTGCGGCCCGGCCGGCTTGACGTAGGCGCCGTCGCCGGCGGGCTGGCCGTCGCCGCCCTGCACGACGTTCGTGGCCGAGAAGCTGGTCGAGAGCCCGTAGTGCCCGTCGATGAGCGCGCTGCGCTCGTAGGCGTGGCTGTGCCCGCAGAGCACGAGGTCCACGCCCGCGGCCTCGAGCAGCGGCAGGAAGTTCTCGCGCATCTCGACGAGCTCGGGGTCGACGTCCGAGTCGTGGCTGCCCTTGGTGTAGGGCGGATGGTGCCAGTAGGCGATGAGCCATTCGGACGTGCTCGCCGCCAGGTCGCACTGCAGCCAGGTCCACATCGGGCCGCCCACCGAGCGGTCGCTGCCGAAGCTGTCGAGGCAGGCGAAGTGGGCGTTCGCGCGGTCGAAGGAGTAGTAGGCCTCGCTGCCCGACGCCACGCCGCCCGCCTCGGCCGCGGCCGGCAGGTGGAAGCCGCCGAAGTAGACCGTCGCGTTCTGGTCGTGGTTGCCGCGCGCGGGCCACAGCACCGACTGCCGCAGCACCGTCGCGAAGCCGTCGAAGACCGCCGCCTGCGACTCGCCCGCGTTGCCGGTGTCGTAGGCGTTGTCGCCGAGCATGAGCCAGTCGTCGGGCGCTCCGCGGTTCCAGGCGAGGAAGGCGTCGCGGACTGCGGCCGCCTGCGGCGTGGCCGTGCCCGAGTCGCCCACGGCCCACAGCCGCAGCGGCGCCGGCGCGCCCGCGAGCGGCGGCGTCGTGAAGCGCAGCTCGGATCCGCCGGCGAGAATCGTCCCGCCCGGCCCGCCCGTGTGGCCGACCGCGTAGCCGTAGCTGGTGCCCGGCTGCAGGCCGGTCAGCGTCACGCTGTGGCTCGTGCCCGCGCTCGCCTCGTCGACGCTCGCGTTCGGCGCGCCCGGCAGCGGCCCGAACCACACCCGGCCCGTCGTGGCCGCGTTCGTGCGCCACTCGACGGTCATCGACGCGGGCGTGCCGAGCTGCAGCACGGGCCCGCGCGTCAGCGTCTCGGGCGGCCCGCCGCGCAGCTCGAGGTCGAAGCCGAGGTCGCTGCTCGTCCCGTTGGCCTGGTGCACCGCGACGGCCACGATGTTGTCGCCCGCCACGAGCAGCGAGGCTGGCAGCGTCGCGACCTGGAACCACGACTCCTCGGCCGCGCCGTAGGCCACGCTCGCGAGCGTGTTGTTGCCGATGGAGCCCGAGGGCAGGTTGAAGCGCGCTGCCTCGACGCCGTTGACGTAGGCGATGGCGCCGTCGTCGCACAGCAGGCGCAGGTGCAGTGCCGCGTAGGAGCTGGGGTCGGAGACGGCGAACGCGTGCCGGAAGTAGGTCGTGATGTACTTGCTGTCCGGGTTGGGCCCGAAGCTGACCAGGGTGGCCTCGTCGGCGTCGCCGTAGCCGAGCTGCGCCGGGCCGCTGGCCCAGGCGCTGTCGTCGAAGCCCGGCGTCATCCAGCCCGAGCCGGGCGAGGCGCCCGTGTCGCGGTAGCGCCAGACCGCGCCGGCCGGCACGAGCGTGTCGTAGCTCGCGCTCGTCTGCGCGGCCGCGCCCGCCGCGAGCAGCGCTGCCGCGGCCGCCGCCGCGATGCACGCGGCGCGGAGCGGCCGGGCTGCGCGCCGCTCGTCCGCACGGCGCAGCTTCGTCACGGCGACTCCCGTACTCCCGATCACGCGCGGGAGTTTAGCCCATCTGGCGCGCTACACTGCGGACGATGGCGTCCCGCCGGGCCTACCGCGTCGCGCTGTCCTCCGCCTTCGTGATCGGGACGCTGGCCCGCGTGGCGCTGATCCCTCGGTCCGCGCTCGCGTCCCGCCTGCCCGCGCTGATCTGCGGGCTGATCCTGCTCGTGTGGCTGCCGCGAGTCGTCGCGCGGCGCCTCGGCGACGGGCCCGGCCTGGCCACGGCCTGGATCCTGGCGCTCTCGCCGGCGCTCGTGACGGCCAGCCGCCTGTCGCTGCCGGCGGCGGCCTCGACGCTGTTCGCTGCGCTGGCCGCGGTCGCCTTCCTGCGCTGGTGGATGTGCGGCAGCCGCGTCGCGGCCGGGCTCCATGCGCCCTACGCCGCCCTCGCCCTGGCCTTCGCGCCGCGCGCCGCGCCCTTCGTGCTGGCGAGCTGGGCCTTCGGCGCGGGCGACCTCTGCGTGCGGCCGCGGACGAGCGCGCGGCCCAAGCCGAGCCAGGTCGTCGTCGTCGCGCTCGCGACCGCGGCGGCCGTGACCCTGGCGCTGTCGCCGGCCGTGGCGTCGCTGCTCGCTGCGCGAGCGGGCGCGGCCGGCACGGCGGGCGCGGAGGCGATCGAGGACGACGAGCGCCTGCCGTGGGCGCGATGGATGGCCACGCGGCACCCGATCATCGCGCTGGTCCTCGCCGCCGCGGCGCTGGCCGGCGTGCTGCTGCTGTGGCGACGTCAGCGGCGGATCCTGCTCTTCTCGGTCGTGCTCGTCGCCGCGCAGCTCGTCGCGCTGGCGCTCGAGCCGCGCGGCGCGGTGCTCGCGAACCACGACCTGCTCGTCGCGCTGCCGGTCGTCGTCGTGTGGGTGGCCGTCGCGCTGGCCGAGCCCTGGCGGACCGTTCAGCGCACGTAGCCCAGCGCCTCGAGCTGGCCCTGCGTCGTGGGGTCGAGCAGCTCCTCGGTGGGCTTGGCCTGCAGCTCGGCGTCGAACACTCCGAAGAGGCGGCGCAGCTCGTCGGCTCGCTCGGGCGGCGCGCCCGCGACCTGCTCGGTGTCGCCGACGACCTGGCTGCCGTCGACCACCGCGTAGAACTGGTCGCCCTGCAGCATCTCGACGCTGCCGTCGACGAGCACGTGCGGCGCCGGCTCGGCGAAGGTGCGGCGCATCCCGAAGGCCGAGGCCGAGGCGGGCGGCGCCTCGGTCAGGTCGCGGCCGTGGCCGCTGCGCGGCAGCCCGGCCAGCGCGAGCACGGTGGCCGCGACGTCGACCGACCCGCTCACGTCGGCGCGCCGGCCGGCTGCGACGCGCGGCGAGAGCACGACCAGCGGCACGTGCACCTGCGGCGGCGTGAGCGTCGAGCCGTGGCCGAAGCCGCCGTCGTCGCCGAAGCTCTCGCCGTGGTCGGCGGTGACGATCACGTGCGTCTGCCAGGCCGGCTCGTCCTGCGCCAGTCGGCTCAGCAGCCGGTCGAGCGAGTCGTCGATCGCGGTCGTGTCCTGGTCGTAGAGCTGGCGCGCCTGCGCGATGAGCCCGGGCAGCCCCGGCGCGCGCGACTTCGCGGCGCCGAGCAGCTCGCCGACCTTCATGGGCCGGGTGCCCGTGTCGCCGTAGGGGGCGTGCGCGTCGAAGTAGTGCACCCACAGGAACTGCTTGTCGCCCTGGGCCTCGTCGAGCAGCGCGAGCGCGCGCTTCGTGACCTCGTCGCAGGGCGTGTAGAAGTGGCCGCCTTCGTCGAGCTCGTCGGCCCACTCCCCGACGTCGAGATCGGTCGTGAAGGCATCGTCGTAGACGTCGAAGCCCTGCGCGAACCCGAACTTCCTGGCCAGCGGCAGCGAGGCCACGACCGCACCGGTCCACCAGCCGGCGGCGTGCAGCGTCTCGGTCAGCGTCTGCTCGGCGTCCTGCAGGACCTCGCCGTTGCGGTGCACGCCGTGCTGCCAGGGGTGCAGGCCGGTGAAGAGCGAGGCGTGGGTGGGCTGCGTGCTCGAGGTGGCGGCCCAGGCGTGCTCGAAGTCGGCGCCGCGCCGCGCCGCCGCGGCCAGCTTGGGCATGCTCGGGGCGGCGCGCTCGAGGCAGTCGTAGCGGAGCGTGTCGAGCGTGACGAGCACGATGCGCGTGCCGCCCGACGGGCGGCTGCAGGCGGCCGGCGCGAGCGCGAGGCCGAGGGCCGCGAGCGCCAGAGCCAGCGCCGCGGGTGCCGCCCTCGCGGCCGCGCCGCGCCGGATCCGCCGGTGAGTCATGCGGAGCACTATAGAGAGGTGCGACGGTGAAGCGCGACGGCCGGCCCGCTACGCTGGCCGGCGACATGGGCCCGTTCCTCATCGTGCACGGCGGCGAGCCGGCGGCGGTGCGCGACCTCGCCGCCCGCGGCGCGCGGCGACTCGACGCGCTCGGGCTCGGACCGGCGGCGACGGTCTTCGAGGCGGGGGGCACGGTGGTCGTGCGCTGTCCGCGACGCGGCGCGCCGGCGGAGCGGGAGTCGGCGCCGTCCGCGGACGGCTGGGCGGTCGCGGCCGGCTGCTGGCTGGCGGGCGGCCGCGACGACGCGTCCGCGCTCGCGAGGCTCGGCGCGTCG
>Ga0111538_10010497_pt1 | contig 12315 bp, 9 predicted proteins | sample SoiMethybrSBSTD1_FD_79669 | JGI IMG/M metagenome (GOLD analysis project Ga0111538, IMG submission 79669) | Bulk soil microbial communities from a Populus tree surrounding site in Tennessee, USA - Soil MetaG P. TD hybrid SBSTD1 (version 2)... | ecosystem: Environmental > Terrestrial > Soil > Tree...
CGCCCGCGGCCGTGAGCTTGTCGACCACGTTCTGCATGTCCGCGGGCGCCAGGAACTGGCCCTTCTTCACGTTCACCGGCCGGCCGGTGCGCGCTGCGGCCTGGAGCAGCGTCGTCTGCCGGCAGAGGAACGCGGGGATCTGCAGTGCATCCACCACCTCCGCCACCGCCGCCACCTCGCCCTCGTCGTGCACGTCGGTGATCACCGGCACGCCCAGCTCCACCTTCACGCGCGCGAGCGCGTCCAGGCCCTGGTGGCCGGGCAGGCTCGCGAACGAGTCGACGCTCGAGCGGTTCGCCTTCCGGTACGACGCCTTGAACACGAACGGCAGGCCGCGTGCGGCGGTCAGCTCCTTGAGCTTCGAGGCCACGGTCAAGCACATCTCGGCGCTCTCGACCACGCACGGGCCGGCCACGATGAGCAGTTCCGGGCCGCCGACGCGGGCGTCGCCGATGGCGAACCGGTTCACGCGCGCCTCGCTTCGGCGGGCGCCGGGCCAGGCTCCGCGACCGGCGGCGCGTAGTCGTTGTTCCCGAGCCGCGCGAGCCTGCGGTCGAGTGCCGCGCGCACGAAGTCGCGGAACAGCGGGTGCGGATCGTGCGGCCGGCTCCTGAGCTCGGGATGGAACTGCACCGCGAGGAACCACGGATGGTCCGGCAGCTCGACGATCTCCACCAGCTCGCGGCCCACGCACTTGCCCGACAGGACGAGCCCGCGCGACGTGAGCTGTTGGGCGTAACGGTTGTTCAGCTCGTAGCGATGGCGGTGGCGCTCGTTCACCTCGGGTGCGCCGTAGGCGCGCGCGGCGAGGCTGCCCTCGCGTAGCGCGCACTTGTATGCGCCCAGGCGCATCGTGCCGCCTTTTTCAGTGACGCTTGCTTGATCGGCCAGCAGGTCGATCACCTTGTGCTCGCTCGCGGGGTCGAACTCGCTCGAGTTGGCGTCCGCCCAGCCCACGACGTGGCGCGCGAACTCGATCGTCGCCACCTGCATGCCAAGGCAGAGGCCGAAGTAGGGCACACTCCGCTCGCGCGCGAGGCGGACGGCCGCGATCTTGCCCTCGATGCCGCGCTCGCCGAAGCCGCCCGGCACGAGGATGCCGTCCACGTCGGCGAGCAGCTTCTCCGCCCCGCGCGCCTCCACGTCGGTGCTCTCCACCCAGCGCAGGTTCACCCTCGCCTTGTTCGCGGCGCCGGCGTGAACGAACGCTTCGATGATGCTCTTGTACGCGTCGCGCACGTGCGTGTACTTGCCGACGACGGCGATCTCGCACTGCTTCTCGGGACGCGTCACGCGGCGCACGAAGTCGGTCCACTTGCCGAGGTCCGGAGGCTGCACGCTCTTGTCCGGCAGCCCCAGCATGCTCACCACGAGATCGTCGAGGCCGCCGTCGTGGAAGACGCCCGGCACCTCGTAGATGCTGCCCACGTCGGTGGCGGCGATCACGGCCTCGGTCGGGACGTTACAGAAGAGAGCGATTTTTTCCCTGACGTCTGACGTCAAGGGTGTCTCGCTGCGGCAGAGCAAGATATCCGCCTGGATGCCGATCTCGCGCAGCTCCTTCACCGAGTGCTGCGTGGGCTTGGTCTTCACCTCGCCCGCGGCCTTGATGAACGGCACCAGCGTGACGTGCACGAACAAGACATCTTTCCGATGTTCCAATTTCAACTGGCGCATCGCTTCCAGGAAGGGAAGGGATTCAATATCGCCCACGGTGCCGCCGATCTCGACGATGTGCACGTCGGCCTGCGTCGTGAGCGAGAGCGAGTGGATGCGGCGCTTGATCTCGTCGGTCACGTGCGGGATCACCTGCACCGTGCGCCCCAGGTAATCTCCCCGACGCTCACGAGAAAGGATCGAGTCGTAGATCTGGCCGGCGGTGACGTTGTGGCTGCGCGTGACGGATTGGTGGATGAATCGCTCGTAGTGCCCGAGATCCAGATCCGTCTCGGCGCCGTCATCGGTGACGAACACCTCGCCATGCTGGAACGGGCTCATCGTGCCCGGGTCGATGTTCAGGTAGGGATCGAGCTTCTGCGTGGTGACCCGGAAGCCGCGGGCCTTCAAGAGCAGGCCAAGGCTCGCCGCGGCGATCCCTTTGCCGAGCGACGAGACCACGCCTCCGGTCACAACGACGATCTTGGCCATGGGCTTTCTCCTTGGGACGTGCGGCGACTCGAACCTACTTGAACTCTCGAAACCAGTGGAAATGTCTACTGCAACAGCGGAATCCCACGACACTTAGGGCTTAGCCTGTCCCCACCGCCTGCGGTCCGCGCCGCTCGAGCGCTGCCAGCTGCTCCGGCGTGTCGACCCCCGCAAAGGGTCGCTCGCCGAGGATTACTTTGATGCGAACACCGCGTTCGACCGCACGCAGTTGCTCGAGCCGTTCGGCGAGTTCCAGAGTTCCCGGTGGCCACGCGGCGAATTGGATGAGCAGATCGCGCCGGAACGCGTACACGCCCGCATGCCGCAGCGCAGGACCGCCGCGCGACGCACCGGCCAGATCCGCGCGGCTGAAGTAGAGCGCGAAGCCGTGGTCGTCCACGACCACTTTGACGACGTTCTCCGATTCCATCGCGGACAGGTCTGGCTCGTGGTGGGCGATGGTCCCCATCGTGATGGAGTCGTCCGCGCGCATGGCCTCGACCAGGCGCGCGACCGCGCCCGTCTCCAGCTCCGGCTCGTCGCCCTGGAGGTTCAAGATGACCTGCGCGTGCGGACGCCTCTTCGCCACCTCGGCCACGCGGTCGGTGCCGCTCGCGCACGAGGTCGACGTCATCTCCACCGTCGCGCCCCAACTGCGCGCTGCGGACGCGATGCGGTCGTCGTCGGTCGCGACCACGAGCTCGTCGATTCCCCGCGCGGCGCGTGCGCGCTCCCAGACGTGCTGGAGCATGGGCTTCCCCCAGAGCATCGCCAGGGGCTTGCCTGGAAAGCGAGTCGCGCCGTAGCGGGCGGGGATCACACCCAGTACGGCGCGGCGAGTTTCAGCGGTTCCCGTGGGCACGGGATTGGAATGTAGCACGGGCGCCGCGGGCGGGTCGAACCACGCGAGGGCGCGTCACCCGCGCGCGGCGCGAGGCTCGCCCGGCGCCGGCCTGGCGTCACCGAAGGCGCTCACCAAGACTTGACGCCCATTCGAGCGACTGAAGTGCAATGATCCACGAGCCCTCGCGATGATGCACACCGCGGAGGCACACATGACCAGCTACTCGCTCACGCACGTGAAGGACCACGTGCTGCTCCGGGATCTCACCGCGCTCACGGCCAGGGATCGCGCGTCAACGGCCCTGCTCCTCGCTCACATCGCCGAAGTCGATGCACGCCGGCTCTACGCAGCGGCCGGCTTCTCCGCGATGTTTCACTACTGCATCCGGAAGCTCGGCTTCTCCGAGGACATGGCGAGCAAGCGCATCCGGGCTGCGCGTGTGGCGAGAAGATTCCCGTTCGTCTACGAAGCGATCGCGGACGGCCGGCTCCACGTCACCGGCGTCTCCGTTCTCTCCCATGCGCTCCGCGACATGCAGGCGAAGGAAGGCGCCGACCTGCTCGTGGCCGCGGAACACAAGACCAGGGACGAGCTCCTGGTCCTTCTTGCCGAACGCTTTCCGCGGCCCGACATCGCTGCCCGAGTGCGCGCGCTTCCCGGATCCACGGCAGAGAGCGTGTTGTCACTACAGGTTCCAGGGCCGGTAGAAGTCCAGCAGTCGTCAGGCCAAGCGACGCCAGAGATCTCGATGTGCGGGTCCGCCGGTGACGACTCCGCCCGTGACGACTCCGCCGGTGGCGACGACGCGGTGGCGGCCATGCCGGTGGCGGCAACGCCGGTGGCGGCTACGCCGATGGTGACCACGCCGGCCGCGCCTCCCATGGCGGCTCCTGCGCTCGCCCCGATCCCCACACCTCCCGCCAGGACGACACCGCTCTCCCCGGGTCGGTTCGCTCTGCAGCTCACGATGTCCGCCGAGACGCGCGACAAGTTGCGGCGCGCCGAGGACCTGCTGGGGCGCGCCGTGGCGCCGGGCGATCTCGCCGCGGTCCTCGATCGCGCGCTGGACGCGCTCATCGAGAAGCTCGAACGACGCCTGCTGTTTCTGGATGGTTCTGCCCGGAGACGACCGACGATGAGTCCCCGTCACGTCCCTGCTGACATGCGCCGTGCCGTCCGCGCTCGGGACGGCGATCAATGCACGTACGTGAGCGATGACGGTATGCGCTGCGAAGAACGGAGGGCCCTGGAGGTCGACCACATCGTGCCGGTCGCTCGTGGTGGCGAATCATCGGTCGCGAACCTGCGACTCCGCTGCCGGGCACACAATCAACTGGAAGCCGAACAGTTGTTCGGCGCGGGCTTCATGCAGGAGAAACGCGCCGGGGGGCATTAGACGCGCGCGGTTCGCGGCGCGGCTGGGCACGTGCCGCCGGGCCCAGCAGCAGAGGATGGAGCATGCTGCTGGGCACCCTTTCTCGCCGCTCGCGCATCCCCTGCGCCGCGAGGGCCACGACAAGAACGCCGCCTCCGATTGCTCGGAGGCGGCGTTCGGTTCTCGGTGCAGAAACCCTGCCTACCCCTTCAGCTCCGCGATCATGTCCGCCACGTCCTTCGCGGACTTGTGGAGCGCGGCCTTGTCGGCGTCGGAGAGCTTGAGCTCGACGATCTTCTCCATGCCCTTCCCGCCGAGGATGATCGGCACGCCGATGAACAGGTCTTTCAAGCCGTACTCGCCCTTCAACGACACCGAGCAGGGCACCAGGCGCTTCTGGTCCAGGAGGATCGCCTCCACCATCTCCACCGCCGACATCGCCGGCGCGTAGTAGGCCGAGCCGGTCTTCAGCAGCTTAACGATCTCGGCGCCGCCGTCGCGCGTGCGCTGGACGATCTGCGCCAGCCGCTCGGGCGCGATCAGCTCCTCGACCGGGATGCCGCCGGCCACGGTGTACTTCGTCACCGGCACCATCGAGTCGCCGTGGCCGCCCAGCACCATGGCCTGGATATCCGCGCCACTGATGCCCAACTCCTGTGAAAGAAACGCGCGGAAGCGCGCGCTGTCGAGGATGCCGGCCATGCCGATCACGCGCTCGCGTGGGAAGCCGGAGACGTGGCCGAAGTACCACGCCATCACGTCGAGCGGGTTCGTCACCACGACCACGATGGCGTTCGGCGCGTGCTGCTTCACCGCCTCGGCGGCGGGCTTCACGATCTCGGCGTTCGCCTTCAAGAGATCCGAGCGCGACATGCCGGGCTTGCGCGGGAAGCCGGCGGTCATCACCACCACGTCGGAGCCCTTGACCGCGGAAAGGTCGGTCGCGCCCTTCATGCGCACGCCGCGGTGCCAGAGCGGGGCCGCCTCCTCCATGTCGAGCGCCTTCCCCTGCGGCATGCCCTCCATCTCGGGGCGGTCGATCAGCGTCACGTCGGCGAGGCCACGCTCGGCGATGTAGAGCGCGGCGCTCGCGCCCACGTTCCCGGCCCCGATCACGGCGACCTTGTTCTTCACGGCTTCCCTCCGGAACCTGGATTCACTTCAAGAACCACGAAAACAAAACGCCGCCCCGGCCGGGGGGACCGGAAGCGGCGCAGCGTGCGGCGTGCTGGAATCAGTTGGTCTCGACCGCCACCGGCACCACGTGCACGCGCTTGCCCGAGCGCCCGTAGCGCGAGAACTCCACTTTGCCGTCGACGAGCGCGAACAGCGTGTCGTCCTTGCCCTGGCCGACGTTGCGACCGGGGAACACGACCGTGCCGCGCTGGCGCACGATGATGGTGCCCGCGCGCACGGCCTCGCCGCCGAACCTCTTCACGCCGAGCCGCTGGGCCGCCGAGTCGCGGCCGTTCTTGGTCGAGGACTGGCCTTTTTTGTGCGCCATGGCTGGCTTACCCCTTGATCGCGGTCACGCGGATGCGCGTGAGCTCGTCGCGATGGCCGCGCCGGCGGCGATACTCGCGACGGCGCTTGAACTTGAAGATCCTGAGCTTCTCGCCGCGCCGGTGCTCGACGATCTCGGCCGAGACGCTGGCGCCCTTCACGTTGGGCTGCCCCACGGAGATCTTGTCCCCGTCGCCGACCAGCAGCACGTGCTCGAACTTGAGGCTCGCGCCGGGCTCGCCCACGAGCCGGGGGACGTCCAGGATCTCATCGGGCGTGACCTTCGTCTGGACGCCGGAGATGTGCACGATCGCGTACATGGATGGCTCGACTCTCTTCGTCGCGGGACTCCGTCCCGGAGCTTGCGATGCGTTCAGGGGCCATTCCGGGGTACTCGGAGGCACTCGGAGGCGGCCCGCCCCTGGGCCGGGCGGCCGGGGGGTGGAACAGGAAGCGGGATTTTCTATCATGGCGGACGAAGCAGTGTCAATTGCCTGATGGGCGCCGACTTCCGCCGCTGCAGCCGGCTCGCGGCTGCAGGGCGGCCGGCCCATGATTGCTTGGAGACGCCATGCAACGGTTTGGAGGCCCCATGCGACTGTTTGGAGACTCCATGAAAACATCCGGAGACGCCATGCCCATGCGCCGCATCTTGCTCGCCGCCACCGCGTTCACGCTGTTCTCGCTGGCCTGCGCGCCCGGCGGCCACGAACCCGGCCCCGCCGCGGCCGCCCCGCCGCCCGGATCGTCCGCTCCCCCGGCCGCCCGGCCGGGCCAGGTCTCGCATGCTCCCGACCTCGAAGCCGCGCTCTGCGCACCGCTCCTGATCGAACCCGACCTGGGCTTCGGCACGCACGTGGTCATGCGCCGGCTGCCGGACGCTTCGGACATGGACGACCTGCGGGCCGTGAACGGGCTGCGCCAGATCGTGGTCGCGCCGCCCGAATGGCCGGCCGACTATTCCGCGGTCGCGCCGCTCCAGCAGGCCATCCTTCCGGACGGCGCCGAGCTGGTGGTGCTGCTTCCCGGTTGGCCGCCGAGCCGCGCGGCGCTCGACGCGTGGAATCTCGTCGGCGGCAACCTGCGGTTGATCATGATCGTGGGCGGCCCGCCCGCGGACCGCGCGCTCATCGGCGAGCTGAACCGCGTGCGCAGCCTCGAGCGCGTGATCGCCCAGATGGAGCACCCGGACCGCTCGGGCTTCGAACGGCTGCAGCGGCCGCTGTCGTTCCGCGTCGTTCGCAACTGAGGGCCGGCGCTCACCGCTAAGAGCGCGTGTACTTCCACAGCGCGCGGCCGAACATGCACAGCCCGACGCCCCAGGGCAGTGCGCCCAGGGCGAAGAGCCAGGGATACTCGGGCGTGCGCAGCGCCCAGGCGAAGATCAACGTCCCGACGACGGCAAGCAAAGCGGCGCTCACCATGGTGCTCACCGTACGCTCGCGGAGTTCGGTCTCGTTCAACGGCTTCGGCTTCTGCTCGACACCCGACGCGTGGTGCTGACGCATGCGTGGCGGCAAGGCGGGCCTCGCTGGGCGGGGGCTCCCGATCGGTCGACTTGAGGGAATCGAGCCCAGGCAGGGGGATGGCCGGGCGGGCACTGCCGCCGGCGAGGATGGCGCGGCGCGCGGCCGATCCGCAACAGGTTTCTCAATCTCTCCGCCCGGGCGCGGTCAAGCCTCACTCAAGCGGGATGGTGGACCCTCGCAGTGGTCGCATTCGAAGGGAGACGGCACGGGGTAGTCCCCCACCCCAGCCGTCCGGGTGCGGCGGGTCTGGATGACCCGCCGCGCTCACGTATGTGGCCCTCTCGCTGCGCCAGGTTTCCGGAACCGCGCCCTCCACGTCGGGCGCCACCTCGACCGTGATGCGCTCGTTGCCGCCGAGGGCCGAGACGCGGCGGATGGAATGGGTCCGGTCAAGTACTGCTCAAGCCCCGCCCGCGACCTTATGCGCTGCCCCGACCGCCGGCCCACGGCGGCCGAAACGCTCGCTCGCTGAGGAGGTCGCCGTGTCCCGCCCGCATGCCGCTCTGGCCCTGGCCACAGAACTGCTGTGCACGCTCGTCCTCGCCACCTCGGGCGCGCGCGCCGCAACGCCCGAGAGCGTGACCCTCACGCCGTCGTCGCCCACCACCACGTACACCACGTCGCTCATCGCAGGCGCCGGCCTCGACGGCTCCAACTGTACCGAGGACGTGAGCTGCGACACGGTGGGCGTCGTGCTCCAGCCCGGCGACTACACGGGGAAGAACCTGCGAATCGCGATCGACTGGCTCGTCCCCGCGAGCGACTTCGACATCTATGGATTCCGCGACCAGCTCGGTGGCCCCGCGGTGGGCGCCTCGCACGGTCCGCCGCCCGGCACGCACGAGGAGTTCATCCTCTCGATCGGTGGCGTCGTGACGAGCGCGCGGCGCTATGTGCTGCACGTGGTTGCCTCGACCGCCACGCCCGAGCAGGTGCAGGGAACGTTGTCGTTCGTGTCGCCGCCGCCGGTGCGTCACGCGCTCGACGCGGCGGCCGATGTCCGCTACAGCCCGAACGTGACCGTGCTGGCGCCCGGCGCGGCGCGCGATTGCGAGCCCAGCCTGCGCGTGGACGTGCGCGGGAACGCCTACGTCGGCGGCATCCGCGGCGTGCCGGCGGGCGTGGACCTGTGGCGCTTCGACCTCGATCCCGCGAGCGCGACGTACGACCCGCAGTTGCGCTCGCCGGTCTATCTCGGCCAGCCGGACGCGTTCGCCCCCGAGGACACCGTGGGCGGCCGCGACGGTGGCGGCGACATCGACATCGCCACGGCGTTCCCGGGCTCTGCCGCCCTGCCCGCGGTCACGATCGTGAGTCTGGCCGCCGCGAACATCTCGTCCGCGGTCTCGAGCGACAAGGGCGAGCACTTCACGCTCTCGCCCGCGGTCGCGAACGTGCCCGCCGATGACCGGCAGTGGATCGAAGCGCACGGCGACGCGATCGTGTACCAGATGTACCGCGCTCCCATCCCGGCGACCGGGCTGTGGGTGCAGAAGTCGCTGGACCACGGCGTGTCCTGGGGGACGGCTTCGCTGGTGAGCCCCACTGGGACGTCTCCGGGCTACATCGACGTGGATCACGGCGACGGCACGGTGTACGTGTCGCACACGTCGAGCAACGCGCTGTTCGTCTCGCGCTCGTCCGACGGCGGCACCACGTGGTCCACGGCAACGGTGGACAATTCCACAACGCACGGCAGCCTGTTCGACCCGGTGAAGGTGGGCGACGACGGCACCGTGTACGTGACGTGGAGTGACGAGCACAATGTCTACCTGGCGCACTCCACCGACCACGGCGCGCACTGGAGCCCGCCGGTCAAAGTGAACGGCCCGGAGAGCGTCGTCGCCCTGTTCCCGTGGCTCGAGGCCGGGAGCGCCGGCCGCGTGGCGTTGGTGTGGTTCGGCACCTCGCATGCGGCCAACGACGATGGCGCCGACTGGCGCGTGCGGTCGGCGATCACGCTCGACGCGACCGCCACCGATCCGCACTTCCACCGCGCCGAGGTGAGCGATCACGTCGTGCACTCGAGCAACATCTCGCTCGGGGGCCTGGGCGTGGACACGCCCGTCACGCCGCAGCCGAACCGCAACCTGTGCGACTACTTCCAGGTCGCGATCGACCCGCTCGGCGCCTGCGTCGTGGCATTCACCGACGACCACAACGATTTCGACGGTCACACCTACCTCGCTCGCCAGATCGCGGGGCCGTCGCTCTACGCCGCGGCCAACGGCGGCACCGGCGTGCTGGTGCCTTCGGATCCGCTGCCGCCGCCCACGCCCGATCCGTCCGCCCCGGAACTCGTGGACTTCCTCCACGACGCCACCGGCTCGAGCCTGCAGCCCATCCCGAACGACAACCCGTTCGACGTGCTGTCGGTGGACTACCGCTGCGTGGTGCAGGGTGCGGCGCCGCTGCTCGAGGTGCGCTTCCACGTGAGCGACCTCTCGGCGACGCCGGCGAACGCGTTCTGGCGGGCGTATCTCACCGCGAACGCGCCCGTGGGCGTCTACGAACGCGGCGAGATGTTCTACGTCGAGGCCGCGACCGACGCCTCGGCCACGCCGTCCTACCGCTTCGGCCGCGTGGCCCGCGCGCACAACGGCTCGTACACGTTGACGCCGCTCGGCGCGGCCACGGGCGGGCAGATCTCCGCCTCGACAGACGAGGTGGTCGTGCGCCTCGCTCTCGGGACGTTGAACCCGTTCGTGACCGGCGCCGCGGTGGGTCCTGGCAGCCGCTTCGTGGGACTCAAGGCCAACACCGGCACGACGGGCGCAAGTGCCGCGCGCGACATCGTCCGCGGCGGCGGCACGTTCGACGTGTGCGCGGAGCTGCTGGGCGTCGGGCCCGTCACGGCGGCGTCACTCGAGCTGGGCCGCCCGCACCCGAACCCCGCGAGCGGCCGCGTGGCGCTGGACGTGACGCTGGGCCGCAGCGACTGGGTGGAGCTCTCCGTGTTCGACGCCAGCGGCCGGCGCGTGCGCACGGTGCACGCCGGCGTGCTGCCGGCGGGCACGACGCGACTGGTATGGGATGGCCGGAGCGACGGCGGGCGGCTCGCGCCCGCGGGCGCCTACTGGATGCGCGCGCTGGCCGGCGGCGCGTCGCAGCGCCAGCGCATGATCCTCGTGCGCTGATACGGGGTGTGGTGGCGAGGGGAAGTCCCCCCTCCCCTGCCGCCGCGGCGCGGCGGGTCCGTACGACCCGCCGCGTTCACCGTTTGGGGGCCGCCCCGGACCGCATCATTCGTAGCGCAGCGCCTTCAAGGGCTCGACGCGTGTGGCCCGCAGCGCCGGCAGGTACGTGGCCAGCATCGCGGTCACGCCGAGAACGACGAACAGCACCGCGTAGATGCTCACGTCGATCGGGCGAATGTCGAAGAGCACGCTCGCGAGCGTGCGCGACAGCACGAGCGATCCCGCCACGCCGAGGGTCAGGCCCAAGAGCGTGATGCGGATCCCGCGGCTCATCACCATGGCCAGGATCTGGCTCTTCTGCGCCCCGAGCGCCAGGCGTATGCCGATCTCGCGGGTGCGCTGGCTGACGGCATAGGCGATCACGCCGAAGAGGCCAATGGTCGCGAGCACGAGCGCCAGCGCCGAGAAGCCGGCGATCAGGAACATGACGAACTTCGGCTCGGCGATGGCCGTCTCGTGGACCGCGGCCATCGAGCTGACGTTCCCGAGTGCGATGTTCCGATTCATCTCCGCGAGCGCGGAGCGGACGGGCGCGACGTATTGCGTCGGGTCGCCCTTCGTGCGGACGACGTACGCGAGCGTGCCCCACGGATCCTGCTGGTGCGGCACGAACGCCGTGCCTTGCGTGCTCTCTTGAAGGGAGCTGACCTTGATGTCGGCGACGACGCCCACGACGAGGCGGGGCCTGTTGTCGTCACGCCAGGACCGGATCACCTTCCCGACCGGGTCCTGGTTCGGGAACATCTGCTTCGCCAGTGTCTGGCTGATGATGACGACGGGCCCCGAGTCCTTGTTGTCCTCGTTGTTGAAGTCGCGGCCGGTGATCAAATCCAGGTCGGTGGCCTCGAGGAAGCCGGGGGTGATGACGTTCCACATCGCCGGGTACTCCGGGCCGTTGGGCGGCTCGGGCTCGCCTTCACGGATGAACGTACGGCCCAGGTAGAAGCCGCCACCCCCCATCGGCAGCGCACCGACGGCACCGGAGGCGACCACACCGGGAAGGGCGTCGACGCGCCGATGGAACTCGGCGATGAAACGCGCCCTGGGCTCGCCCTGGGGATACGCCGCCGCCGGAATGGCCAACTCGAACGTCAGCAGGTTGGAGGTGCGCACACCCGGATCCACCCGCTGCAATCGCCCAAAGCTCTTGACCAGCAGTCCAGCCGCGATCAGCAGCATCAGCGAGAGAGCGATCTGGGTGACGACCAGTGCTTCGCGATAGCGTTGGCTGGACTTGCCCGCAGAGACGGTGCCCCCGGATTGCTGCAGCGCTTCGCGCACGTCCTGTCGCGTGATGCGCCAGGCGGGAGCGAGCGCGAACAGTCCGGCGGTGATTGCGGCGATGGCGAGCGTGAAGAGGAGCACGCGGAGATCGATCGAGGTCTCTGCCAGACGCGGGATGCTGCTGGGACCGTAGGCGATGACGGCCTTGATGATCGCGTAGGCGACGAAGATCCCCGCGACCGCACCCAGGACGCAGAGGACGCCGGCCTCGATGAGCACCTGCTGGACGAGGCGGGAGCTACTGGCACCGAGTGCGGCGCGGATCGAGAATTCGCGCGCGCGGGCGGCGGCGCGGTTCAGCAGGAGATTGGCGAGGTTCGCCGTCGCGATCAGCAGCACGAAGCCGATCGCCGCCAGGAGCACGAACAGGGCGCGCCGCGTACCGCGCCCGACCACGAATTCGTGGAGCGTGACCAGCGACGTCGCCGAGGTTCC
>Ga0111538_10010501_pt1 | contig 12312 bp, 15 predicted proteins | sample SoiMethybrSBSTD1_FD_79669 | JGI IMG/M metagenome (GOLD analysis project Ga0111538, IMG submission 79669) | Bulk soil microbial communities from a Populus tree surrounding site in Tennessee, USA - Soil MetaG P. TD hybrid SBSTD1 (version 2)... | ecosystem: Environmental > Terrestrial > Soil >...
AATGTCGTGAGTCGATGATACGGTCGTCGCACCTGCATTGTCGTGCGCCACTGCCGTCAGTGAATAACTGCCCGCCAACACATTGTTCCACGCGAGACTGTAAGGGCTGCTCGTATCGGTGCCGAGGAGAGTTGAACCCGAATAAAAATCGACTCGCACGATCGTGCCATCGCTGTCGCTCCCATTCGCGCTCAGCGTGATCGATCCGGGAGCGGTGAAGGTTGATCCGGATGCGGGAGATGTCAGCGATATGCTTGGTGGCTGATTGGTCAGTACTGGTGAGGAGACCGTAATGGTTCGACTGACAGACGTCCCGGACGCTCCACCGTCGTCAAATGCGACGGCCTTCAACGTGTAGGTGCCAGCTCCGACGTTGGGCCACGACACGCTGTAGGGATTCGTGGTATCTGTGCCGATCAACGTCGAGCCGGCATAGAACTCGACTCGCTGGATCGTGCCGTCGGCATCTGAGGCATTCGCCGACACCGGGATGGTCGAGGCCGCTGGATAGGATGCGCCGTCTGCCGGACTCGTCAACGACACAGACGGAAGCTGATTGGCAGAAACACCGCTGCCGACCAGCGCCGCAATCTCAGTTGTATCCAACGCAGAACGATAAACGCGCACGTCGTCGATGGCGCCCCGCAAATAATTCGATCCGTCGGGACTTCTGCCGATTTCGACTGGCACGCTCCCGCCTGCCGCAATCGATCCAGACTGCGCAATCGAATCGATTTCGGTGCCGTTCAGGTAGAGGCGCATCGTGTTGCCGTCGTAGGTTGCGGCGACGTGATACCAGGTGTTGAGTGGAACATCGCCCGTGGAGGCCGTCAACGTAGTCGGTACTCCTCCGGCCCTGAGGCGGAATTGCAGCCGATGCTGTCCGGCACTCGTCAGGCCTAGCATCCAGTAGGTGGACTCCTCAGAGGCATCGTCGGCTTTTGAAATGAAGCGCTGGTCGATACCACTGACGAGGCTCGAGTTCTTCACCCATGCCGTAAGGGACAAGGCCGGACCGCCCACTCCGAAGTTCGAGACTGAGATGTAGTCGTCTACGCCGTCCAGGTTGACGGCTGCTCCGGTATGACCCGCCGTCCACGTCGCACCGTTCTGGAGCGTGCCGATTTCGTTGCCAGTCGAATCCGTTGTTGTTGGCCCTGTTCCCTCGTCGAGGTCCCACTGACTGACCAGCACCGACTCCGAGTGCAGCACCTCGTGGGCACCAACCAAACAGATGACAACACCAAGACACCCAGCTATTTTCGGGACGCAGACGTGGCCTCGCCTCATCATTTGAAACACTTCTTATCCCTCGGAACGGACGCGCAGGAGGACCCTGCGGACTCATTTGTCTACGGCAACGTCGATGCCATAGCCAGCGGTGCTGCACTTCTCCCGGCGGATACTTAGGTGGAACGCTTTGACAAGCGCGACAAGTAGTGACGGATTACCGTTCACACAGTGTGTCGATTACATTTCTCAACAGTACATGCGGCGGCCGAGAGCAATACGCATACGTCGTGATGTGCAGAGGTGGATGGACTAAAGAAACGCACCTGCTTGTGCACGCTGATCCGCGCGGACAATCGCAGCGTGTTCGCCACCGCCGGGGATCGAACCCTACTGCAACCTGCCAATCAACAGGAGCAGGAGTGCCCATAGCACTACGGTAAGGAGCAACGAGCTCGCACAGCCCAGTCGGTTTAAAGAGAAGACGAACAATCTGGATACCTGTCGAAGCGGCTTTTACAGCAAACCTCGCGTGCGCGTCTGTCGGAATACGACAGTGGGCCTGAACTGCTGAAGCGCCTTATGGTGGTGCGGGTGTCGAAGTAGAAGGTCTCTCGCAGCTATCGGGTAGGGCCCCTTGGAGTGCGTTGGTCATCGGCGATAAATCGAATTCAAACGCGCCACACAAAGATGTGACCGCCCACAAAGACAAATCGCCGTCCTAATTCACGGTTCTTTGCGAGATTTCAGGGAATCGACGTCACAGCCCATTTGCCTGACCAAGCACTCTTTATGGAATGGCCCTGCAACAGAGCTGGGCGCATAGGGCCGTTTCGTCACCACGCCATTAACCGTGGCAACCGCAACACCGAGCTGTATCCGAACGGCCATAGGGTCATACCACCACGGCTCCCCTTCGATTGGTAAATAGCAGTCGAGGCACCGATGCGTCATAGCGAGAGACTCACTCTACGGGTTCTCCGATTCTTGGTCTGGCCGTTTGGTTGTAGTCAGGAATCGACACTCCGACCCATTTGCCGTTCTAAGCATGCCTTGTGAAAGGGCGCGGATACACCGGTCGGCGGGTCAGGTCTTTGGCTAACCACCCCTGTGAGCTGAGCAACCTCGGCAGACCACTTATTTGTCCCGTGGGCCAGAGGGTCATACCACCATGGGTCGCCTTCAATCGGTTGCTTGCAGTCGAGGCAACGAAATCTCATGGCCAGCCTTATCGTCCTTCGACGCTGCTCGCACGGCTTCCAACCAGTGCTGCGACAGCACTCGTGCCGATTCGATGTCGGGCACGATTTGCGACTGCAGGGGCGCATCACCGAAGTACGCGACGCGCAGTTCGACAGCGGAAGTGAGCGCTCCGAATATCGCGCACCTCATGATGCGAGTGCTCGCTGCGTCGAACACCTGCCAACAGACTTCCAACGGCTCCGACGTTTTGGAGTTCGTCATAAAACTTACTGACGACATTGGACCATAACAATCTGGGCGCCGGAACCGTGCGGACGCCGTCTGGAAGGAACTCTTGCGCTCGACTGAAACGGTCTTATACCGTAAACGTCGCGCGCCCGTCTGTCGGATTACGACAATCCCAACGTGCGTGGCCTTGCACCTAGTGCGCCGCACAGAACGACAGGACACGCGGCAGATCGTAGATTGCCCAGAGACCTACTACCATGCTGCGTTTCTACTAGCTGCGCTAGCCATGGTGATTGGCCAACGTGATCGACGGCCCGAACCACCTTGGTCCCGGCTAGAGACGTCCTCGGTCATCTGATCAGTCCATCGAACAGGACGATATCGGTCTCGGCGTCTGCGGCGGCTGCGAAGAGGAACTGACTGTCCGCGGACCACGACACGCTGCGTGCGATGAGGGTGCAACGATCGCCGAAATCGGTCACCGGCTTCATCGGACCACCCGACGTGGGAAGCACCCACACGTTGCTGCTGACGCCGTCGACGAGCGGGACGGCGAGCCCGTAGTGTCTGAAAACGAAAGCGACACATTGGCGTAGACTCATCCCGTGTTTCCGCTCCAGATGCTTCTCGCCGCGCTACTCGGATGGCTCGAGCGGGAGCAACGCGGTGTGATCGCGTTCCTTTGCGAAGAGAATCGCACGCTGAAAGCACAACTGTCCGGACGCCGCCTGCAGTTGAACGATGAGCAGCGTCGGCGTCTCGCGGTGCTCGGGCAGCGGCTCGGACGCGCTGTCCTCCGGGAGGTGGCGACGCTCGTCACGCCGGACACGATTCTTCGATGGCATCGGGAACTGATTGCGCGGAAGTGGACTAACGCCCGGCGGCGACCAGGCCGACCTGGAGTGCTCGCCGAGATTCGGCGTTTTGTCCTGCGGATGGCGACAGACAATCCCAGCTGGGGCTACACGCGCATTCAGGGGGCGCTGAAGAACCTGGGCCATCGCGTCGCTCGATCAACGATCGCGAGCATCCTGAAGGCAGAAGGCATCCCACCCAGTCGCGAGCGGCCGAGCAGTTGGCGCACGTTTCTTCGAGCACATTGGTCCACCCTTGTGGCGGCAGACTTTTCACGACGGAGGTCTGGACCGCTCGCGGATTGGTGACGTACTACACGCTGTTCGTTCTCGAGTTGCAGTCGCGGCGCGTTCATGTGACCGGATCCACGCCGTACCCAGACGAAGCCTTCGTCGTGCAAGCGATGCGCGACCTGGCGAATGCGATTGATGGCATCCTGGTAGAGGGACGCGGAGCGATTCGTTCGGTCGATCAAGGAGGAGTGCCTCGAACGCATGATCCTGTTCGGGGAGCGGCATCTTCGCCGCGCGATAGCCGAGTTCGTAACCCACTACCATGGCGAGCGGGACCATCAAGGTATCGGTAACCAGTTGATTCAGCCCTCGATCGAACTTGCGGACTTGACCTGATCGGAGTGCGGTAAGAATCTCGTTACGCTGTCTTCCCGCGCCGGAAAGAAGTGTTTGTCTGTCAGGAAAGAATTGACGAACTTCCGAGTATCTTCTTCGGTGCGTGCGTTATATCGCACTTCGTCGCCGAGTGGAGCGGGCACTGCGTCCGCACATTGGAAAAGCACAGTGCGTGTAGGCGGCGACCCCTTCTGCCGAGTGACGCCCCATTCGTACATGCAGTAGGACCAGTCCTGATCTGCTTGTGTATATACGAGCAGCAGCGCTTCGGCCTCCCAAAGGGCGTTGGTAAGCGCCGTGTTGAGGTTGTCGAACCGAGGACCTTCATACTTCCATGATGACGAAAGATAGAGGCGCACCCGACCGCCGCTCTGTTTGTTGATAAAGTCTGCGAATACTTCGGCTAGTTCCTTGTCGGCATGCTTGTGGCTGATGAAAAAGAGTGGTTCGGATTCGGATGATTTTGACACCCCATCCTCCTGAGTCAGTTGCTGCAGTCGATAGAGACCGTACGCTTCAGGCCGAAGGTGTGGATCTTGTTGGGCCAGTCGGGCGGTCCGATGGCGGCCATCTGATTGAACACATTCAACTGCTGCCACTCCTGGAGCACGTCCCTCACACCATTGACGCAGACATCGCCTCTGAATCGAACACCGCGAGGATGACGCTCGCATCCTGGGAGAGATCCCCACGATCGGGGAAGTAGCCGTGCTTATTCGTCCACCACGTTGCGTACCGCGCGATCTGGCGACGCGTGGAAGTAATCGCACGCTCGTCGTTCGCGGCTCGCGCGCGTTTGTGTAGCTCTTTACACATCGTAGTGGCGGTTTCCAGTTCGCGCGGCTGGCCTGCGAGCGGCCCCAGCAGAATCAGCTCGGTGAGTGTGCCGGCCGCCCAGTATTCGTTCGCCGAACTGTCGTGCGCAAACTGCGCGGTGCGGTTCACGACTAGCCAATCAGCCGGATTGCGAATTGCGCCTGCGAGCACAGCGTCAAGCGCAAGTTGCTGGATGCCAACCCAGTGGCTGCTCCAGTGGGCCTGGAACGCCGTCCGATAGGCCATCAACGAGTTTTGCAACGCGTCGCGAGACATCAGCCAGTCGGCGTCGCGGGTCACGGGGTTACATAGTCCACGGGTGAAGCGCAGCTCGGCGAGGCGCTTGTACGCACTCGCCTGGAGACCGGCGCATTCCACTGCGAGATCCTTCCGGTCGGCGAGCTCCACGAGCCGCCGCTTCAACGACATGAGACGATTCTGCAGCTGCTGTTCCACGAGGGTGAATTCGGCGATGTCGATCGATCCGGACGTGTCCTTCGACAGATTGTCAGCTCGCACCTGCGGTGCGTCGAGCATCCGCAGCTCCATGCGCAAGCCAACTTCTTTGAGATGCGTGGCATAGCCTTCAGGCGGCAGTCGAATGTAGCCGACCAGACTCAACCAGTCATGACCACTCTGCGAGTCGCTCTTGAGCGCTCTACGGGCCGCGTGAAGCCCCACGCGTACATCCTCGCCCTCGAGTAGCTTGCTGTAAAACACCTCGGTCAGCAGCCGCGATCCCGGCTGCGTCAGCGGCAACTGCGACCCAATGACGACGGGCACCCCGCACCGGTGCAGTTCCTGCACGACGCTACGCGTGCCGAACACCGAATCTCCGGCGTTCGCGCTGTCGCATGCCGCGAGCGTCACGACGACAGGAAGCCCGTCCACGGGTTTGAGTGCGTCAGCAAGATCCTCCGGCAGGACACCTCGTTCTCCTTGACCTCCTAGCCGTATGCCCCAAATCGTCTTTGACGGTAGCAACGGATCACCGGGGGCAACGGCACCGTGGGCGAGCACATGCACGTACGTGGGCTTGAACGCCGCGACACAATCCTTCAATGACCGAACCGACCGAACCTCCCGCACATTTAGCAGGTCACTCTCGACGAGAGACTTGCCGCGGCTCCATGGTGCGAGCGCCGTTTCCAAGGCCTGCGTGTGGCTGTCGATGAACTGTTGGTCCAAATCGCTACTGACCGGCGCGTGAACGAACAATACGCGTGGAGTGGCCGGCCATAAGGTGGTCTTCTCAGAAAAATCACCTCGGATTCGGCGGGTGACGACCACCCCCTCGTCGGCCGATTCAAGCCACGTCTGTGTGGCAACTCCAGCCTCGAAAGGGAATGCCCACAACTCGGCCGCATTGGTCACGATGTCGAGCTGGACGAGCTCGCCAGCTGGGACCGCGATCTCCGGCAGGAAATGCAACGCCTCCCCAGAAAGGCGCGCTTGTGCCTCTGCGATGTCGGCATCGCTGGCAGCGCCGACGTATCGGAGCGCGTTGAGGCTCCGCTGGACTTCCTCATGGTCAACGGTCGGTGCGACAACCTTTGCTGACGCGTCCCACCCTGCGGTTCTGATGTACTGATTCTCAGGTGACATCAGCCGCGGGGCGTTCCCGAAGCGATGGAACTCAATCGTCTTGAAGCGTACCGATGGCATGGGCGTAGCCTCCGCTCGTTTTCTCTAGATTTCGAGCCCAGCGACAAAGTTCTTGGTAAGCACGCCCAGTCTTTTCGCGATGTCGTCTCGTACGCCGCCCAGAATCATCGAGTTGATCGTGACAGTGCCGGAATGATGGTGCAGTGACGATTCGTTTTGCTTGAATCTGAAGAACAGGACCTGCGTGACGACTGCCTTGGCCTCGATGCCAAAAGCCATCAGTCGAATGCGGAGCTGGGCGGTTTCGTCTTCGTCAGCCAGCGTCACCTGGAAACGAGCCGTCTTCGCAGAGCGGCTCTCGCGATGGAAGAGCGTTAGAAATGGACTGTCGGTATCCATTTTCTTCAGCGACTGAAGCGTCGTCGTGACGATCTTCAGGGCGGACGACGCTGGACCGAGAATCGCCGTCGCTACGTCGAGGATTGCCTCGTGGGCTTCGAACGTATCGGCGTTCTCCTTGTACTCAGCGAATCCTTGATCCTGGATAACGAATCCAATGTTCGCTAGGACGTCGAAGTATTTCTTGTACCAAGCCTTGACGCCTTCGATGTCCAGAGGAGTCGGAAACTGCTTCTTGGCGGCCAGCTGCGCCAGCAGTGAGGCGTTCACCAGATCGGAACGTTGCTCTGGTGTGATTCCTTTTACGAATGAAATCACATCCGACCCAGCGACCACGGCCTGTTCCTTTGCGCTGTCGAAAACGAATTCAGGTGTAGGAGGCTTATCCGACAGGACTTTCGGAGGCAGATTAGGCAGAATGAGGTTTGCGACGTGTGCTTTCGCGTCGGCAACAGTCAACGGAGCCAGTTGCGTCATAGTTCCTCCAAGACGGGCGAAAAGCCCGCATACGCACTAACGTTTCGTCGCGGTACTTCGAACAGTAGAAATCAGCCGCTGTGCCTACAGACACGGGTTACGTTCTGGTCCGTTGACGTTACTGCCGATTCCGAACAAACACCCCATCGTCTAGCCGTCATTTCGCTGTCCATTCGTTGCAGTCTTGGTTCATTCGCGGCCGAACGCAGCACCCGGTGCCCCCGCGCACGTCCGCGTCGGTGCCAATCGTTCCGCAATTTAGCGTTCGTTTGGTGCCATCGATCGCGCGTATCCGATACCGACGATTGTGGAAACTGGACGACGACCGGGCCATTGCGTCCGGAAGTAGACTTTCAGCCATGGAAAGGCGACAGGGCAATCGCAAAGCTCGCCGCGAGCAAACAGACACCGTTTCGAGCGCAGCCGGCGACGTCGCTATCGATGTCATGGAACCAGACAATCCCTACTGCTTCTTGATTTGTTCTTTCGCAGATGATCCCGAACTTCTCACGGCTCGTTCTGAAGGGATCAATCCGGCCACACGATTCTTTGGGTTTCCGTCGTACAGAATCGACGAGATTCCAGCACCCGACAACGTGATCGATGCCACACGGCGTCACATCGCGGACGCCGACTTCGTGATTGCCGATCTCACAGGCCAGAAGCCGAATTGTTACTACGAAGTGGGCTACGCTCACGCGCTCGGCCGGCCGGTGCTTCATGTGATGAGAGCGAATGAGGAGCCGCAGTTCAACGTCGCCGGTCTGCAGTTCGTGAAGTATCAGAACCCGCAACATCTACGCAAGCAGCTCCAAGAGCAAATCTTGACGCACGTACTCACAACGCATGGCTCGTCGACCGATCCCGAGGACAACAAAGGCAAATTTGGTCGACGCGCATTCAGGGATCCTTTCATTGTCACTGGCCGGGTGCGGGAGGATCCAAGTAGTCGCAGTGGCACACTGCGGTTCTTGGTGGACTTGCGTGTCCGCTCCGTCAATCCGAAGCGGCCCGTTACTGGACCTGTTACGTTTCGGTTACATGAGTCTTTCGTTCCTAAACACCAACCGTCCGCGTCAGAGATCCAAAAGACGGCGAAGCGTACCTGACGGACATCGAATCGCTAGGCACCTTCACCGTGGGCGTGACACTGCACGATCACGATGTGCAGTTGGAGATCGATCTTTCGAAACTGCCAGGCGCTGGGTCAGAATTCCGAAAACGATAGACGAACCGCGTGCCTCCTGAACACTCCGGCGCTTTCTACGAAGTGGTGCCCGCGCGGGGTATGGTCCTCTCGTCGCAAATCGTCGTGCAGGATCTTTGTGCCTTATTGAAAACGCCGTACACATTGTGACGATCGAGGTTACCTACGTTCTTCGATAGCCTCGACTCGTGGCGTCGATCGCGCTGTTCCACTCGCTTCGCTTTCTCGTTCGCTCCCGCGCATCGCTGCACCTGGAGATCGTCTCGCTCCGACACCAGCTCGCCGCGGTGAATCGATCGCATTCGTTTGACCTTCGCAGATCGGATGCTCTGGGCATGGCTGTTCCAGCGATGGCCAGGCTGGCGAGGCGAGCGACACTCTGTCCAGAACAGGCGAACGCTGCGCCGATGCCAGGCGGGCACCGTCGCTGGCTGCACGACATTCTCCTGATCTCTCGCATGACCGTGAACGAGGCGCCACAGGTGAACCTCATCTATGGCTGCGCTCGTTCCGATTGGTGGCATCCAGCGTTAATACCTTTCGGTAGGTCGTCTGGACCGGTTACTCGTCCGCATAACCCTTTTCGATCAAAAGTCAACAGCACCCTGCGCTTCATGAAATGGATTGTCGTACGTCGTGGCGGTGACTCTCCTCCTCGTGCCCGGGAAGTCTCCGCTCGTCCCGAACGCGCCGCCAGGCGGGTCGGTGTGGTCGCGAGCCGCCAATGTCCCGCAGCCACGCTGTCATCCGTAGTTTCCTGATACAGACTGCGGGTCGTACAGCACGACCAGGAGGAGCCGTCACGCTCGTGTTAACCAGTCGGTGGGACCACGCGTTTCCGAAACCTCGGATCAGCAACGCCGACACCAAGCTTTGAAAGGAAATCTATGGCCAGCCTGATTACGACTATTGAGCCAGGAACCGCCGCGATTGGTTGCAGCATCAAGATGCTGCCTGAGGAACTTTTAATCCCGGCCGCTCACAGGGCTGTCACGATCAACCCCTCGAACTCACCCGCGACTCACATGGCAGCCGCACGGGGTGTCGTCATTGAGCCAGTCCACCTTTCTCTCCTCACGCAGAAACGGTGGAGCGCCAACGGCGTTCGTCTAACGGTGGGATTCATGGACAATCCCGACGCCGGGCTAAGGCAACGAATCCTCTCGCATATGAACGCCTGGGGTGTCTTCGCGAATGTCCAGTTCGTCGAAACAGTTACTTCTCCTCAGGTCCGCATCGCTCGCACCGCGGGAAGCGGATACTGGTCCTATTTGGGAACCGACGTTCTGCTCATCCCGGCAAATCAGCCGACCATGAACCTCGACAGCTTTACGATGAACACCCCTGATTCGGAGTTCTTCCGCGTCGTGCGCCACGAAACGGGTCATACCCTGGGTTTCCCCCACGAGCACATGCGTCAAGAGATCGTCGACCGAATCGATCGGGAGAAGGCGATCGCGTACTTTATGCAAACTCAGGGCTGGAGTCGCGAGCAGGTAATCGCCCAAGTCCTGACGCCGATGAGCAACTCGTCGCTGATCGCGACCGCTCAGCCCGACATCCGTTCCATCATGTGTTACTGGCTCCCCGCCTCGATCATGAAGGACGGCGTTGCGGTGCCGGGCGGCGGCGACATCGACACCGTGGATGCCAACTTCGCCGCCTCCGTTTATCCGAAACTCGTCGAGCGTGGCGATCTTCTCCATCTATGCGGTGTCACGTCGGATGGTCATCTATGGCACACGATCCGGGTTCCCTCTGGGGCGTGGTATCCGTTCGGAGACGTCGAAGGACAGACGGGCGATCGAGGATCGCTGGTCGATGTGGACCTGCAAAGCGTCGGCTTGGAGGTCCACGTCTGCGCGATCAATAGCGCCGGGAACCTCTGGCATACCATTCGCCGGGCGGACGGGTCCTGGTTCCCGTTTGGCGACGTCGAAGGTCAGACCGGGGACCGCGGATCGTTCCTCAGGGTCGGAATTGCCGAAGTGAATGGCGAGCTCCATGTTTGCGGAACGACGAGCGATGGCCGTATTTGGCACAGTATCCGCCGAGCAAATGGCTCGTGGTTCCCATTCGGCGACGTCGAAGGCCAGACCGGCGACCGCGGCGCATTCACCGATGTCGATTGTGCCGGGGTCAACGGCGAACTGCAGGTCGCCGGTGTCACCAGTGACGGGCATCTCTGGCACGCCATTCGTCACGCGAACGGTTCGTGGACGCTGTTTGGGGACGTTGAAGGCCAGACGGGCGACCGTGGAACCATTCGTGATGTCGCTTGCGCCGGAGTAGCTGGCGAATTGCACCTCTGCGCCGTCTCCAGCGATGGGCATCTTTGGCACACGATTCGGCGCGCCAACGGATCCTGGTTTCCGTTTGGCGACGTCGAAGGCCAGACCGGCGACCGGGGAAGTTTCGTTCGCGTGTCGATCAGCGAATGCGGAGGGGACCTGCATGTCTCCGGCGCGACCGCCGACGGGCGTCTCTGGCACGCCATCCGGAGTGTGAACGGTTCGTGGACGCCGTTCGGCGACGTCGAGGGCCAAGCCGGGGACCGCGGGAGCTTTGTCACCGTGAGCACCGACGGACTGTTCCGGCCGTAACGTCAGACAAAAAACGGGTCAAGGGCGAGGTCGTCGGCCTCGCCTTTGCTCTCCTTCACGGCTTGGCAGACTCGTCGCTATCGAGATATCTGTTCATCAACGCCTGCATCTGAGAGTCGCCTCGCGCTCTCACTTCCTCCAGCGCGGCACGCTGCTCCTCGCGCGTGCCCTCCAGAATAGGTTTGGGAGCCCCCGCGTTCATGTACGCGACGAACATCGCTTCTAACTGCTGAAGCGTTACTTCGCCCCAACCGGCCACACGAATCTGCATTGACAAACGATAGCTTGTCGGGCGTTGTGACGGGACTCCCTTCGTGATCACACGGTGATCCGCGCTGCAGTCGTCATTGCAACACCAGCGCGGTTGTGGGCGAAGGCACGCCTCCTGTCCTGGTGGACGCTGACAAACAATCTTATCACCGCAGTCAGTCGGCCAGTCCATCTGATTTCATGTAGGCGAGGAGCAGGATGTCCAATGCACGCGAACACGCGACACTGTGGCGTCCTCTTCGCCTCCCGCTCTTCCGCCGCGTCTTCATTGCCGATCTCGTGTCGGACATCGGCGCGTTCATGCAAAGCGTCGGCGCCGCGTGGCTGATGCTGTCGCTTCACGCCGAGCCGACCATGGTCGCCCTGCCGCAGACGGCCTCATCGTTGCCGTTCTTCGTGTTCGCCTTGCCAGCTGGTGCGCTCGGCGACATCGTCGACCGGTGCAAATTGATTTTGTGCTGCGAGCTCTGGATGCTTGGCGTCGCGATCGTCATTTCGGTCGCGACCATTACCGGGTTCGTCTCTCCATGGCTGTTGCTCGCGCTGACATTTGCCCTCTCCGCGGGTGATGCAATCGCAACGCCGGCTTGGCGAGCGGTATTGCCCGAGCTGGTTGGCAAGGCCGACCTGCCGGCAGCGTCGGCGCTCAACGGCATCGAATTCAACTTCGCGGTGCCACCGGAGGATCGTGTCCGGCGTGACCAACGACGTGACCTCCGCGAGCACCCGACGCCCCAGGCGCGTACCGAGGACAGCGAGACGCCGACGTTCGTCGTCACCCAGCTGTAGG
>Ga0111538_10010503_pt1 | contig 12311 bp, 10 predicted proteins | sample SoiMethybrSBSTD1_FD_79669 | JGI IMG/M metagenome (GOLD analysis project Ga0111538, IMG submission 79669) | Bulk soil microbial communities from a Populus tree surrounding site in Tennessee, USA - Soil MetaG P. TD hybrid SBSTD1 (version 2)... | ecosystem: Environmental > Terrestrial > Soil >...
CTGCGGTCACCAGCAACCTCGGGGACAGGAACCAGCCGGTGCCGCGTATGCCGAGGATGCCGGGAGCTTCCTTTTGTTCCTCTTCAGCGAATTCCCTCGAGATGTTGACCGTGGACTGGACGAGCGTCGCGGGATCGATGCACGACGCTGCGGCACCGGAAGACGCCTTTGCCAGGACGAGAATGGAAAGCAATACTCGGCGCATCGCGCCATCCCCCCGATTGCGCATGTAGCGGCGGGCCGCGAGTGGTCCGCCCGGCAATCAGGTTATCGTCGCCCGGCAACCAAAACCGTGATCAATGGGCACCATGCGCCCGCAATTCCATCGCCTTGCGCAGCCGGTCTGAGGGAGCGCGAGGCGCAGTTTGTCGGAGCTTCCAGGAAGGAGAGATCGCGCGCGGAGGTTTGTGTTTCGTCAAAGCCTGACGCGCGGCGTCGGCTGGCGATGCTGCTGGGCTTGCCGCAGACCCTAGGGCTCCCTCGAATGCAACACGGTCGCGGATTGAGGGTCTGACCCCGTGACGCGTCCGCCTCACGTCATGTCGAGCGGGTTTGCGCGTTTCGGAGGCGGAAAGGCGGCATCCAGGGCGACCAGATCGTCGGCGTCGAGCGTCACTTCCATCGCCTTCATGTTGGCGCGCACATGGGCCGGGTTGGTGGCCTTCGGGATGGTGACGACGCCCGGCTGCCGCAGCACCCAGGCGAGCGCCACCGCCGCTGGATCGCAACCGTGCTTGCCCGCGATCTTGGCGAGCGCCGGCTTGCGCAGAAGCGGGCCCTGGCCGAGCGGCGAATAGGCCATCACCATGATGCTCGACTTCTGACACTTGGGGAGCAGCGCCCACTCGATGCCGCGCGACCCCAGGTGATAGAGGACCTGGTTAGACGTGCATTTCCTGCCATTCGGCACGCCGGCCAACTCGTCCATGTCGCCGACGTCAAGGTTGCTCACGCCCCAGGCCCTGATCTTGCCGTCCTTCTTCAGCGTCTCGAAGGCCTCGACGGTCTCGGCCAGGGGGTGAGAGCCGCGCCAGTGCAGGAGATAGAGATCGAGGCGGTCGGTCTTTAGCCGCTTCAGGCTGCGCTCGCAGGCGGCAATCGCCCCCTTGCGCGAGGCATTGTGGGGATAGACCTTGCTGACGAGATAGACCTCGCCGCGCAACTTTCCCATCGCCTCGCCGACGATCTCCTCGGCCACCCCCTCGCCGTACATCTCCGCCGTGTCGATCAGCCGGATGCCGAGCTCGAGGCCGAGCTTGACGGCCGCAACCTCGGCCGCGCGCTCCGACTTGCGCTCGCCCATGCGCCAGGTGCCGAGCCCGAGCACCGGCACCTTGTCGCCCGTATTGAGCGTCACCGTTCGCATGCAAAAGCTCCTTGCGATTCCTGGCGTTTCCGTTCGCGAGCAGTCTAGGCAGACCGGCCGCGGACGTCACGCTTGCGGCGACAAAAGCCAGATGACTGCGATGCGGGGGGCAGCCCGGACCGCCGCCCCTTGAGCCGGCGCGCAAAGGCTGCCAAACAGCACCGGCCGACGCACAGCCGCGGCAGTGGATGGAGAGGAACGATGGATAAAGCGTTGCGTGACAAGGGCATGGCCATGCGCAAGGCCGTGCTAGGCGAGGAGTATGTGAACAAGTCGATGGCATCGGCCGATGCCTTCAACGCTCCGTTCCAGGACATCCTCAACGAGTACTGCTGGGGCTTGGTGTGGACCGATGAGCGCCTGCCGAAGAAGACGCGATCGATGCTGAACCTCGTCATGCTGGCCTGCCTCGGGCGCATGCACGAATGGGAGCTGCACCTCAAGGGTGCGCTCAACAACGGCGTCACCAAGGACGAGATCCAGGCGATCCTGCATCAGATCGCGATCTACGCGGGAGTGCCGCTGGCGGTCGAATGTTTCCGCGCGGCGCGCAAGGTGTTCGCCGAGGTCGAGAAAAAGGCTTGAGCCGAGCAAGGCTGGAGTCCGGTAACGGGCGGCACTACTGGCGCGCCGGCGGCCATCGGTCGCGCCAGTGGTGCGCCAGTCCCCAGGCAGCGATGGCGAGCGCCACGGCCAGGCCCAGGGCGGCGACGATGAGCTGCGACTTGGCGGCGGTGAGGACGCTGGCGCGGCGCGCGAGCCGGTAGGAAATGTTGGGATAGGCCTGCAGCGCCTCGGCCAGCGCCCAGTTCTCGGCGTAGTCGGAAAGGCAATAGAGCAGCGGCACGCTCAGGAACGTATAACGCGCGCCGCGCGACAGCGGCACCGCCATGCGCTGGCCCGGCCGGCTGAACCAGATGTAGGTGACGGACAGTGCCACCAACAGCAGCGTCGGCAGCACCATGTCCAGGGGCAGCAGCGTATTCGTCAGGAACTCGCGCCCGCTCTTGCCGATCCTGGTGAAGGTGGCGGTGAGCTCGCCCGGAGTGTAGTAGCCAAGACACAGTCCGAACGGACAGCGGAAGAACTTCACGCCAGGTATGGCTGCCTGCGTTGCCCAGGTCATGCCGGCGAACCAGCCGATCGCGAGCGCGTTGGCCAGCCAGAAATGCCAGGCGCGCAAGCGCCGATCCATGACCGAGAGCATGCCCTGCCTCCGTGGCCGCTCCACGTGCCCGCTCCCCACGAGTACCCGCATGCGGGGCGCAAGGCAAATGCCTGGAGGGCGCATCAGCCCAACGATGCTGGACGGGCAAGCACGTCCATATCCGTCGCAATCGTCCGGGGCGCGGTGGCCTGATCAGGACAGCCAGCGCTTGCGGCGCTTGTAGTGCTTCACATCGCGATAGGACTTGCGCGAGCCGATCTCGTTGAGACCGAGGTAGAATTCGCGGATGTCCGAGTTCTCGCGCAGCTTCTGCACATCGCCCTCGAGCACGATGCGGCCGTTCTCCATGACGTAGCCGTGGTGGGCGACAGCCAACGCCATCGTGGCGTTCTGCTCCACCAGCAGCACGGCGAGCTCCTCCTGGGCGACGAGACGCGCGACCATGCCGAAAATCTCCTCGACCAGCATGGGCGCCAGTCCGAGCGAGGGCTCGTCCAGCAGGATGACCTTGGGCTCCGACATCAGGGCCCGGCCGATCGCCAGCATCTGCTGCTCGCCGCCGGAGAGGTAGCCGGAGAGCTGCTGGCGCCGCTGGGCGAGCTGGGGAAAGTAGGCATAGACGCGCTCTATCCCGTCGCGGATCTTGCGGGCGTGGCGCTGGATGTGGCCGCCGGCAATGAGGTTCTCCTCGGTCGTCAGGTGCTCGAAGACGCGCCGGCCTTCGAACACCTGGCTGATGCCGAGTCGAGTCACGTCGAAAGCGCGCAATCCGTCGACACGCCGGCCCTCGAAGGTGACGGAGCCGTTGGTCACCTCGCCGCGCTCGGTGCGGAGCACGCCGGAGATGGCTTTCAGCGTCGTCGTCTTGCCGGCGCCGTTGGCTCCGAGCAGGGTCGTGATCGAGCCTGCCTTGACCTCGAGCGACACTCCCCTCAGCACCAGGATGACGCTGTCGTAGACGACCTCGATATTGTTGACCGTGAGCATGTCACGCCACCGTTGTCATCCCGGCCGGAGCGCGACAGCGCGGAGAGCCGGGACCCAGGGCCGAGGCGTGCCGACCTGGCGGCCCCTGGGTCCCGGATCGTCGCTGCGCGACGTCCGGGATGACGGTCATTTGCGTTGCGCGGCTCAATTGGTGGCCGCCAGGTGCTTCCTGATCACGTCGCGGTAGGCCTGGAACCACTCGCCGTCCTTGACGAGCTTGCCGTCCTTGACGGTCCACACCTGCACCCAGCCGCCGCCTTCGTGGTCGGCCTCGACGATCTCCATCGGGGGCACCATGCCGCCGAGCGTGAAGCCCTTGACGGACTCCATGCCCTTCTTGAGGTCCTCGCCGGTGGGCTTGGCGCCGCCCTTGGCCTTGATGGCGTTGCGCGCCGCCTCGACGTGGATGGCGGCGACCATGACGCCGCGGTTGTAGAAGACGCTCGTCTCCTGCTCCTTCGGCGGCGCTTTGCCCTGCGCCTGGTACATCGCGTTGATGTCCTTGATGACCTGGAAGTCGCCGCCGACGCCAGCGAACTGCAGCGTGTGATAGCCGTTGGCCACCTCGTATCCGCCGGCGGCCTTGATGTCCGCCTCCGAGGCGCCCCACACGAACGAGATCACCTTGCTCAATGGGTAGCCCTTGCCCTTGAGCTCCTTGATGGACACCGATGGCGAGCGTCCGAAGAGGTGGGTGATGACGAAGTCGGGCTTAAAGCGGCCGGTGATGTCGAGCACCTGTGCCGCCATCTCCACACCCGGGGCCGGAACGGCGAAGGTGCGGAGCTCGAAGCCTTCGCTCTTGGCCAGGTCCTCGAGGATCACGAGCGGCTCCTTGCCCGCGGGATTGTCATAGAACAGATAGGCGATCTTCTTGCCCTTGAGGTCGCCGCCGAGCTGCTTCTTGGCAAATGCCACCGCGGCCGCGCCCTGTGACCAGTAGCTGGCGGCGATCGGGAAGATGTAGGGGTAGCGCTTGCCGTCGGTGGCGGCGGCCGTGCCGAACCCCGGCGAGGTGCCGAGGACCTTGTCCTCCTCGAGCTTCTTGGTCAGCGCGGCGGTCTGCGGGGTGCCGTAGAGACCCTCGAGCACGGCACCTTCCTTCTTGAAGCGCTCGTGCGCCTCCATGGAGGGTGGCACCTTGTACTCGTTGTCGATCTCGAGCACGCGAATCTTGTAGCCTTCGACGCCGCCCTTGCTGTTGAGCAGCGCGATGTAGTCGTGATAGCCGGGGCAGAGGAACACGCCGACCGTTTGCGTGGCGCCCGTGCGGTCGCAATGCAGACCGAACACGAGCTCCTTCTCCTGCGCGACGGCTGCGCCGGCCGCCAGTGCAATCGCCGCGGCGAGGCCCGCGGTGCACCAATTCGTCCTTCTCGACATCGATAACCTCCCTGTAGCTCCTTGGTTTCGTTGGTTCATGCTCAGTAGGAAAAAGGCCAGACGCGGAAATAGTTGCGGATGTTGCGCCACAATCGGTTGAGCCCCTCAGGCTCGATCACCAGGAAGAAGATGATGAGGGCGCCGAACAGCACCAGCCTGGTGCTGGAGATGACGCTCGACATTTCTGCAGAGGAGAAGAACAAGCCCGCGAGCGGTTCCATGATCAGGCGCAGGACAATCGGCAGCATGGTGACGAAGACGGCGCCCAGGATGGAGCCGAGCACGGAGCCGAGACCGCCGATGATGATCATGGCCAGGTAGTCGATGGAGACGCCGATCTGGAACTGCTCGTAATTGGCGATGCCGAGATAGTAGGTATAGAGCACGCCGCACACGCCCGCGTAGAAAGACGAGATGGCGAACGCCAGCAGCTTGTAGCGGTAGATGTTGATGCCGATGATCTCGGCGGCGATGTCCTGGTCGCGGATGGCGACGAAGGCGCGGCCGATGCGGCTCCTGACGAGATTGAGCGTCGCCACGGTGGCAAGCACCGCGAAGAACAGCAGGAAGTAGTAGAGCTGCCCCTGGGTCTTGAGGTGATGGCCCATGAACTCCGGGCGCGGCACCTCGATGGAGGCCTGCGCGCCGCCGGAGATGGCCGGCGTGTGATTGATGATCCACTCGATGATGAGCTGGCCTGCCAGCGTGGCGATGGCGAGATAGAGGCCTTTGATCCTCAGGCTCGGCATGCCGACCACGGCGCCGATGAGCGCCGCCATCAGGCCGCCGGCGGGCAGCGTGATCCAGAAGGGCAGCCCCAGCTTCACCGCCAGATTGGCGGCCGTGTAGGCGCCCACAGACATGAAGGCGGCGTGCCCGACCGAGATCTGGCCTGTGTAGCCGACAAGGATGTTGAGGCCGAGCGCACCGACGATGGCGATCAGAGAGAGATTGATGATGGAGAGGTAGTACTCGTGCAGGGAGAGCGGCAGGATGACTGCGAACAAGATGACGATGCCCGCCACCGTCCAGCGCGCGATCGGCAGCGGGTAGAGCGCCATGTCGGCGGCATAGCTGGTCTTGAAGACACCGGTCTCGCGATGGAGCATGGCGGCCTCACACCCTCTCGATGCGGTGGGTGCCGAATATGCCGTACGGCTTGAACATCAAAGCGATGATCATGAGCACGTAGGGCGCGAAGTCCTTCGTGCCGCCGCCGACGTAAGGATCGAGGTAGCCGGCAGCCAGGCTCTCGACGAGGCCCACGATCAGTCCGCCGATCACGGCGCCAACGATGGAATCGAGACCGCCCAGGATGACGACCGGGAATACCTTGAGCCCGACCAGCGCCAGGTGCACGTCCACGCCCAGCATGCTGCCCCAGATCACACCGCCGAGCGCCGACACCGTGCCGGCCATGGCCCAGGCCAGGGCGAAGTAGCGCTCGACGTTGATGCCCATTGCCATCGCCACCTGCTGGTTGTCGGCGACGGCCCGCATGGCGACGCCCATGCGGCTCTTGAGGAAGAACCAGGTGAAGATCGCCAGGAACAGCAAGGTGACGATGACGCCCAGCACCTGGATGGGCGGCAGGGAGATGGGCCCGAGCGTAATCGGCGTGTCACCGATCGGCAGAGGCAGGGCGCGCGTCTCGCCACCGACCGTGATCGGCGGCAGCCCGCGCAGGATGGCGCCGAGACCGATGGTGGCCATGATGACGGCGACCACCGGCCGCCCCAGCAGGGGACGCAGGACGACGCGCTCGAGCGCGAAGCTGAAGACGATCATGACCGCAAGTGCCGCGACAACAGCGCCGAGGACCGGCATGCCCTTGACGCCGAGCACGAGGGCGGCGACGAAGCCCGCCAGCATGACGAACTCACCCTGGGCGAAGTTGATGGCGTCGGTTGCCTTGTAGACCAGCACGAATCCGAGCGCGATCAGCGAGTACATGAGCCCGATCGACAGGCCGCTGACGACGAGGGCTGTCGCAAACTCCAGCTCACCCCACATGTCGCGCTCCTTCGACTCTATCCCCGCCTCCCCCTGGAGGGGGGAGGAAAGACGTGCCACGAGTTAGCGCCGCCTCGTCTGTGGCGTTCCGTTCTTCCCCCTCGAGGGGGAAGGGAACAATTGGCCACTGGGTGATCTTTTCGGCCTCGGCCATTCAGCCTCACGCTGCCTTGCGGGCGGCCGGTTCGGGCGCGCCGATATCGTGGATCAGGAGGGTCGAAGCGAGCGTGCTCTTGCGGCCGTCCTCGAAGGTGATGTCCATCGTCAGCTGCGCCTCGCCGGCGCCGCCGTAGAGCGCCTGGATCACGCTCGCGTACTTCTCCGCCACGAAGCCGCGGCGCACCTTGCGGGTGCGCGTCATCTCCGCGTCGTCGGCGTCGAGCTCCTTGTTGAGGATGACGAAGCGGCGCACGCGGCTGGTCGCGGGCAGGGTGGCATTGATCTTGGTTGCCTCCTCGATCACGAGCTTCGCGATCTCGGGCTTGCCCGCGAGGTCCATGTAGCTGGTGTAGGGCAGGTTCTTCTGCTCTGCCCACTTGCCGACCGTGCTCATGTCGATGGCGACCATTGCCGCAACGAATGCGCACTGATCGCCGAAGGCCACGGCCTCGCGAATGTAGGGGCTGAACTTCAGCTTGTTCTCGATGAACTGCGGGGCGAACGGCGTGCCGTCCGCAAGCTTGCCCACATCCTTGGCGCGATCAATGATGGCAAGCTGTCCGCGCGGATCGACGAGGCCGGCATCACCCGTCTTGAGCCAGCCGTCGGCCGTGATGGCAGCGCGCGTGGCCTCGTCCTGCTTGTAGTAGCCGGCGAAGACGCCGGGGCCCCGCACCTCCACCTCGCCGGCCTCGGCAATGCGCACCTCGGTTTGGGGAACGATACGCCCGACCGTGTTGGGATCGGCCTCGAGGTCGCCCTGCAGGGCGACCAAGCCGCAGGCCTCGGTGGCACCGTAGACCTGCTTGAGATTGACGCCGAACGAGCGGAAGAAGCGGAACGTGTCGGCGCCAAGGGGAGCGCCGCCGGTCAGGCAGGCGCGCGCGTTGCGCAGGCCGAGCTGGTCGCGCACCGGGCCGTAGACGAACACCTCACCCAGTCGGTAGCCGAGGCGTGTGGTGGCCGGAATCGGCTTGCCGTCGGCCTTCATCAGCTCGCAGCGCTCCGCGAGGCGCCGGAAATACTCGTACACGCGGCGCTTGAGCGGGGAGGCGTCGGAGGCTTTCACCTGCAGCGTCGTCATCATGTTCTCCCAAATGCGCGGCGGCGCCAGGAAGACATTGGGGCCAAGCTCGCGCAGGTCACGCTGCACGGTTTCGGGGTTCTCGGGGCAGTTGCAGACGGTGCCGGCAGCCATGCTGGTCGCCAGCGAGTAGACCATGTCGCCGACCCAACCCATCGGCAGGTAGCACAGCCAGTTGTCGCCCTGCCGCAGCGGCTCGACGGACATGAAGATCTCGGCCGTGGAGATCATGTTGGCGTGGGTCAGCAGTGCGCCCTTCGACCGGCCCGTGGTGCCTGAGGTATAGGCGATGGCGGCGATGTCGCCACTTTTGCCGCGATCGACCTCGCGCTCGAAGTGGTCGGGATGGCTTTCGCGGAAGGCGCGGCCGGCCGCCTCCACCTCGGCGAACGACTTGAGCAGGTCGTGGCTGTAGTCGCTCATGCCGCGCGGATCGTCGTAGACGACGAGGCGCAGGGATTTCAGCTCGCCGGCCAGAGAGAGGACCTTGTCGACCTGCTCCTGATCCTCGGCCACGACCACCGACACCTCGGCGTGATCGAGCACGAAGGCGAGCTCGCGGGCGATGGAATCCTGATACAGCGGCACCGACATGCCGCCCAGCGCCTGCGCCGCCATCTGCGCCCAGTAGAGCCGGGCGCGGTTGTCGCCGAGCACCGACAGCTTGTCGCCACGCGCGAAGCCGGCGGCCGCCAGGCCCAGCGCGAAGTCGCGCACATGGCCGTAGCATTCGCTCCAGGTGTGGGTCTGCCAGATGCCGCGGTCCTTCTCGCGCATGCCGGGCTTTCGGCCGGAGCTGCGCGCGTGGCCGCGCAGCAGCTTGGGCAAGGTATCCGTCGCTGCGTCGGTAACGAGGCTCATGCCGGCGCACCCTTCTGGCCGGCCCCGAGGTAGGCGGCGATCACGGCGGGATTTCTCTGCACCTCGGCAGGCGGCCCCTCGGCGATCTTGCGACCGCGATCGAGCACCACCACGTGGTCGGAGATGTCCATCACCACGCCCATGTCGTGCTCGATCAGCACTACCGTAATGCCGCGCTCCTGGTTGGCGTCCAGGATGTAGCGCGCCATGTCCTGCTTCTCGTCCTGGTTCATGCCGCCCATGGGCTCGTCCAGCAGCAGGACCTTGGGCTCGAGGGCCAGCGCGCGGCCGAGTTCGACGCGCTTCCTCAGCCCGTAGGCGAGCGCCGCCGTCGGCTGCTTGCGCAGATCCTGCAGCTTGAGGAACTCGATGATCTCCTCGCAGACCTCGCGGTGACGCACCTCCTCGCGCTGCGCCAGCCCCCAATAAAGCACGCATCTGAGCACGCCCGAGCGCATGTGCACGTGCCGGCCGAGCATGAGGTTGTCCAACACGGTGAGACCGCCGAAGAGCGCGATGTTCTGGAACGTGCGTGCGATGCCGAGGCCCGCGATCTCGCTTGGCCGCTTGCGCGTGATGTCGCGGCTCTCGAGGCTGATGCTGCCTTCGTCGGGCCGGTAGAAACCCGAGATCATGTTGAGCAGCGAGGTCTTGCCGGCCCCGTTCGGGCCGATGATGGAGAGGATGCGGCCCTTGGGCACGTCGAGGGAGGCGTCGCTGACGGCGGTCACCCCGCCGAAGCGCTTGGACACGCCCGCAACCGAGAGCTGGACCGTGGCGGCAGTGATTTGCTTGGGCGCCGGCGCGAAATTCATCAGCCCGCCTTCAACGCGCGAGCCAAGGCCCAATGGCCATGAGTTCCGCAAAGCCTGACGGCCCGCATCGCTGCACCCTCCCAGGTGTCCACTGCATTTCCGCGCGGAGGCGGTCACTCTTGCGGCGACCAGCTCCCAGCCAGTGGTTTGCTTGTGATCTTAGAGCACGCCCAGCACGGACGCCAAGGGCTGTTGTTAGGTTCGCAGTGCAGCAAGCTGTGGCATGCCATGGCCGAGGCCGCGAAAGGTTTCGCCCGCAGTCATCGCCTCGCGGCGCACCCGGGCGCGTGCCGCAGGCATGCCAGACAAAGGCCAGTCACGGTGCAACGCACGCCCCCCTGGCGCGACAGCATCAGCATCGAGACAGTTGGAGGGCGGAGACGGGCTCCACACGGCGAATTTGATTTGCGTGCGCGCCGTTTTCGGCAGCAGCCTTGGCGCTCTCAGGGCAGCGCACCAGCAGGATGCGAAGCACCTTGCTACTCCCCACGAGGCTGGGCTGCTGCCCTGTCCGCGAAGGGAGAAAATGCTCATGCAGAAGAGGAAGCAATCTCGCCGTCAATTCATCGCTACATCGGCTGCCGCGTCGGTGATGATCGCCGCACCGCACGTGCGCAGGGCGCACGCGGCGGGACGACTTTCCATCGGCCTCTGGGATCATTGGGTTCCCGGCGCGAACGACGTTGCGCTCCAGATCATCCGCGAGTGGGGCGAGAAGGAGAAGGTCGACGTCAGCGTCGATTTCATAACCTCGCAGGGCAACAAGCTGCTGCTGACCATCGCGGCAGAGGCGCAAGCCAAATCCGGCCACGACATCATGGAGTTCACCAACTGGGAGGCGGCGCAACATGCGTTCGCGCTCGAGCCTGCCGATGATCTCGTGAAGGAAATCGTGGCCCGCAATGGCCCCGTGGAGCCCGCTGTCGAGTATCTGGCGAAGTTCAAGGGCACGTGGGTTTCCGTGCCGATGACGCGGGGAACGCTGCTGCTGAGCGTTTGCAGCCGCTATGACCTTCTGAAGGAGCATGCCGGCATCGATATCCAGGCCATGTATCCGGCCGGCAAGCCGGCGGCGGATGCGGAGTGGACCTGGGACAACTTCCTCGTCGCTGCCGAAAAGTGCGCCAAAGCCCATTGTGCCTTCGGCCTGCCGCTCGGCAACACCACGGACACGGCGCAGTGGATGGGCGCGCTCTACAAGGCCTTTGGCGCCGACCTGATGGACGACAAGGGCAACATAACCGTCAAGACGGACGCCGTCCGGCAGGTGCTCGACTACGGCAAGCGGCTTGCTCCGTTCCTTCCCGCCGATGCCGTCGCCTGGGACGATGCCTCCAATAACAAGTGGCTGATCTCGGGCAAGGGCGCGCTCATCATGAACCCGCCGAGCGCGTGGGCGGTCGCCAAGCGCGATGCTCCGCAGATCGCGGAGAAATGCTGGACCCACGGCTTCCCGCTGGGCCCGAAGGGACGCTTCAATCCGATCCTCCCGCGGCTTTACGGCACCTGGAGCTTCTCCAAGAACAAGGCGGCGGCCAGGAGCCTGCTCTACCATCTGTCCTCGCGTGAGAATGCGGAAAAGCTGGTGGCCGCAGGCCAGGGCTACGACATACCGCCGTACGTCAAGTTCTACGACTTCAAGACGTGGGCTGAGGAAGGACCGCCCAAAGGCACGCTCTACCACTACCCCAACAGAGGCAGTCAGACGATTGCCGTGACCTGCTCGCCGGCGCCGCCGCTCATCGCGGCCCAGATCTGGGCGCAGGGAATACAGGCCAAGATGATCGTCCGCTACTACCAGGGCGAGAAGATCGAGAAGACGCTCGATTGGGCCGAGAGCGAGCTCGAGGGCTTCAAGCGTACTTAGCTGCGATCCGATCGGTGATGCCGGCCAGCGTGGCCGGCATCGGTCGGGGCCCGCCGGTCATCCTCGGCCGCCCCAGACGCGCTCGGCGGTGTCGACCACGAGCCCCAGCTTCGACCACTGAGCGTCCTCGTCCAGCACGTTGCCGCCGGCGACGCTGGCAAAGCCGCACTGGGTCGACAGGCCGAGCTGGTCGAGAGGGAGGATGCGGGAGGCCTCCTCGATGCGGCGCACGACGGTATCCTGGTCCTCGAGTGCGGCGGCCTTGGACGACAGGAGGCCCAGCACGACCCGCTTGTCCGACGGGACGAAGCGCAGCGGGGCGAAATCGCCGGCGCGCTCGCTGTCGTACTCCAGGAAGAAGACGTCGACGGGGGCATCGTTGAAGAGCCTCTCGGCAACCGCGTCGTAGCCGCCGGACGCCATCCAGCGGCCGCGGAAATTGCCGCGGCACAGATGCAGGCCGAGCGTCATGCCGGCCGGGCGGCCGGCTGCGATGCGGCCGAGTGCATCGAGATAGGTGTCGAGGAGCGCCATGGGATCTGCGCCCTCGGCGGCTGCTTGCCGGCGCACGTCGGGATCGCACAGCATGGCGATCGGCACCTCGTCGA
>Ga0111538_10010508_pt1 | contig 12307 bp, 12 predicted proteins | sample SoiMethybrSBSTD1_FD_79669 | JGI IMG/M metagenome (GOLD analysis project Ga0111538, IMG submission 79669) | Bulk soil microbial communities from a Populus tree surrounding site in Tennessee, USA - Soil MetaG P. TD hybrid SBSTD1 (version 2)... | ecosystem: Environmental > Terrestrial > Soil >...
GTGCCGGTGGTGCCCGCGGTGCCGGTGGTGCCCGCGGTGCCGGTGGTGCCACCGCGTCCGGCGCCGCCGGTGGTGCCCGCGGTGCCGGTGGTACCGGCCGCGCCGGCCGGGGAGATCGAGCCGGCCGTGCCGCCGGTGGAGGTCGAGCCGCCTGTTCCGGCGGTGGACGTCGATCCGCCCGTGCCCGCCGTGGCGCTGCTGCCGCCCGTCCCCGCCGTGCCGTTGTTGCCGCCCGTTCCGGGTGTCGGGTCCGATGTGGGAGCCGCGCAACTCGCGAGGGAGACCAGCGCGGTGAGGCAGGTGAAGCGAATGAGGCTCGACTTGGTCATAAGTGCTCCAGGGCTAGGGGCTCCGAGGATAGATCATTCATTCCCGGAGCGCGGTAAACCGGCCTCGATATTGTGACAACCGGGGCTGGTTTTGTTCAAGAATCGATCGGCTGCGTTTCTGGACCTCCCGAACCCGCTGCGCGCCGCGTCGGGCGTGCCCCTTCCACTTGCACCGAATTCGTGCCGCTGCAACTATGCCCCGCATGAAAAAGATTAACCGTCGCCAGGGGCAGTCGCAGCGGATAGGCCAGTGGATGCTCGCCGTATCATTGGCCTTTGGCCAGCTTGCTTGCGGGGGTTCGGACGGTGAGGGCCCGATCATGCCCACCCTGTGCACGCAGGGCTTCACCGCCTGCGGGGGCGACCCGCTGGGCATGTGGACCATCTCCAGCTCCTGTCTCGACGGCGATCTGACCGCCGCCATCAACAGCACACACTCCGCCGCGTGCACGTCGCAGACGACCGCCGCGGACGTGAAGGTGACCGGCTCCCTCAACTACATGGGTGCGGCACCCGACACCCTCGTCGTCTACAACGCGACCGTGACGACGCGATCGACCGAATCCATCTCGCCCGCCTGCGCGACGGAGGCCTTCCAGATCGCGACGCTGGACGCAGCGGCTTGCACGCAGATCCAGACGGCGATCAAGAACGTCGACCCCGACCCGATGACGATCGCAGAGACGACGGTCTCGTGCAGCCTCGTCGGGGCCAACTGCGACTGCAGCATCAAGATCGCGGACGTTCAGATGGCGCAGAACTTCGTCACGGTGACCGGCTCGACCATCATGGAGAGCGATAATTACGACTTCTGCGTCAGCGGCACCACGATGACCCAGAAGCGCACGATCGCGGGCACCGTCAGCGCCGTCGTGACGCTGGAAAAGAAGTAGTTCGGGGCGGCGCGCCGCGCGCGCGCGCGCGCCCACCATCGGTGCAACAACGGCCGGGCCGGTCCGTGTACAGGGTGTGCGATCCCCGCGCCCACCCCGATGACCATCGCCGTCGAGGTCCTCACCAGCATCGATCAGCTCGACGCGGCCGCCTACCTCAGGTTGCGGCGGTCCTGCGCGGGATCCGCCTTTTACGATCCGCGCTTTCTCGCGGGGGTCGAGCGCTCGCCGCTGCTGCCGGTCGAGAAGACCTTCTACCTCGCCGCCTATGACGGCCCCGTCCTGGTCGGCTTCATGCCGGCCTATCTGCAATCACCGTCGGTGGTCGATCCGTTCGACGTGCTCCGCCAGACCACCTCCACGCGCTTCGCCCCGGGCGCGCGCGGTCTGTTCAGCCACGTCATGCATTGCTACGACACCACGGTCATCGCCAGCGGTGGGGCCCCCGTGCTGGCGCCGTTGTTCGACGGGCTGGCGGCGCTCGCGAAGGCGGAGGGCGCTCAGCACTTCGTGATCGCGAACGTGGCGGAGGGGCCGTTGCTCGCGGTGGCGCGCGAGCTCGGCCTCGAAGTGAACTACATGTTCGACCGCTTTCATCTCGACCTGTCGGGGATTCGCGACTTCGACGCGCTGGTCACGGGCTTGCCCAGGGATGGCCGCCACGAGATGCGCCGCCAGCTGCGCAAGTTCGAAGCCAGCGGCGCCCGGGCGGTCGTAGAGCCCGCCCCGTTCGCCAGGCTCGACGAGCTGGCGCAGCTCGCTCACCTCACCACGGCGCGGAGAGGCACCCCGCAATATCTGCCGCCCGGGCCGCTGGCGCAGCTGGTCTCCGCGTGCGGGGACATGATCCGCTTCGTCCTCATCTATGACCGCGACTACCGGATCGTCGCCGGCATCATCTGCATCGACGACGGCCCGATCCTGCATGTCTGGCTGGGCGGGATGACCTACGAGGGGCTCGACTTCAGCCCCTACACCATCGGCGTCGCCACGTCGTACCGGTACGGGCTGTCGCAAGGGAAGCAGCGGCTCGAGGTCGGCCGCCTGAACGCCAAGATCAAGCACCGGCTCGGCCTGTCGCCGATGCCGCTCCACTCGATCGTCAGCCCGGACCTGCGCGCGCGCGCCGGCGCGGTCACGGCGCAACAACAGGTCGGAGCGTCCGTATCCAGAGTCGGGTCATGAAGGCGCTGGTCAAGACGAAGGCGGCTCCCGGCCTCTGGCTGGAGGAGGTCCCGGATCCGCGGCCGGAGCCCGACGAAGTCGTCATCGAGGTCCTGTTCACCGGCATCTGCGGGACGGATCTGCACATCCGCAACTGGGACCCGTGGGCGCGAAAGACCGTTTCGCCACCGACGATCATCGGCCACGAGTTCGTCGGCCGCGTGGTGGATGTGAGCGCGAATACCCGCGAGAGCGTGGCTCTGGGCGCGGTGGTGACCGCGGAGGGGCACATCGTGTGCGGCAAGTGCCATCGCTGCGTTTCCAACGAGGGCCATCTCTGCGCGAGCGCGCGGGGTCTGGGGGTTCAGCGCGACGGCGCGTTCGCGCAGTACATCGCGGTTCCCGCCTGCAATGTCTGGCGCCATCGCGTGCCTCTGGATCTGGAGCACGCGGCGATCTTCGATCCGCTCGGCAACGCCGTCCACGCGGCCATGACATTTTCGGTCGCGGGCGAAGACGTCCTCGTGACCGGCGCCGGGCCGGTGGGGCTGATGGCCCTGGCGGTCGCGCGCCGGCTGGGCGCGAGACGGATCGTCGTCACCGACGTGAGCGAATACCGGCTTCGACTGGCGAAGGACCTGGGCGCCGATCTCACTGTCAATCCGCTGACGCAACACCTGGATACGGCGCGACGGGATCTGGGCGTGCACGAGGGCTTCGGCGTCGGCTGGGAGATGTCGGGTGAAGCGCCGGCGTTGAACCAGATCGTCGGCAACATGAAATACGGCGGTCGCATCGTTGCGCTGGGTTTGCCCGGCGGCGCGCGCATCGAGGTCGATTGGACGGCGATCGTCCTCAAGATGCTCACGGTCCAGGGCGTTTCTGGCCGGCAGATCTTCAGCACCTGGCACGCGACCGCGAACCTCGTCCAGGACGGTCTCGATCTGTCGCCGATCATCACGCACCGGTTTTCCTACGACGATCATGAGGCGGCCTTCGAGACCGCCGCCTCCGGCCAGTGCGGCAAGGTCATCCTCGTTTGGTCTGAAGGGAGGGACACACATGCGTGAACGACGGGTAGCGATCGTGACAGGTGGCGCGCGGGGCATCGGCCTCGCCGTGGCGAGGGCTCTCGCCAAAGACGGGCTGGCGGTGGCGATCGGCGATGTCGAAGAAGCGGAGGCACGCGCGGCCGCGGAGGCGATTCGCGGCGCGGGCGGGCAGGCCATCAGCAGGCGAACCGACGTGAGCGTGGCCGCCGATGCCCGGGCCCTGGTCGACGCGGCGCTGAGCGAATTCGGACGCCTGGACTGCGCGGTCAACAACGCGGGCATCAACCTGCCGGCGGCGCCCCTGCTGGAGATCGACGACGAGGCGTGGGATCGCCTGTTCGCCGTGAACGTCACCGGCGTGCGGAATTGCATGCGCGCCGAGATCGCCCACATGCTCGGCGCCGGCAAGGGCGCCGTCGTCAACATGAGCTCGACGCTCGGTCTCGTCGGCGGGCGGCACGCCGCCCCGTACGTGGCGAGCAAACACGCCCTCATCGGCCTGACCAGGGCCGCTGCCCTCGACTACGGCAAGGCGGGGATCCGGATCAATGCGGTGTGTCCCGGCCCGGTCGACACACACATGGCGCACGTCTTCCTGGGCGACAACCCGGCCCTGTTCGAGGAGGTGCGGGCGGCGATGCCGATCGGCCGCTTCATCGAAGCCGACGAGGTGGCGGCGGCCACCGTCTGGCTCTGTTCGCCGGGCGCCGCCGGCCTCCACGGGCACGCGCTGACGATCGACGGCGCATGGACGGCGATCTAGTCATGGCCAGCAAGAGCGAAGCCCGGATCCCCGCCGCGGCGCTGACCCGGTTCGGGGCCAACTTCCAGGGTGAGATCATCACGCCGGTCCATCCCGTCTATCAAGACGCGCGCAAGGTCTGGAACGGGATGATCGACAGGCGGCCGCTGCTGATCGCCCGGCCGAGCAACCCGGCCGACGTGGCGACCGTCATCCGCCTCGCGCGCGAGCACCAGGTCGAGCTCGCGATCCGCGGTGGTGGTCACAACGTCGCGGGCAGCGGGATCTGCGACGGCATCGTCTGCGATCTGTCCGCGCTGCGCGCCGTCGAGGTGAATGGCGCCGCCCGCACCGCGCGCGCCGAGGGCGGGGCCACGTGGTGGGAGTTCGATCGGGCGAGTCATTCAATCGGCATGGCCACGACCGGCGGGATGGTCTCGACCACCGGCATCGCCGGGCTGACCCTGGGCGGCGGTCTCGGCTGGTTGATGCGGGCCCACGGCCTGGCGTGCGATCAGCTGGTCAGCGTCGATCTGGTGACGGCTGACGGGACGTTCGTCACCTGCGACGCCGCAAACCACCCGGACCTGTTCTGGGCCGTGCGGGGCGGCGGCGGCAACTTCGGCGTCGCCACCACGCTCACCTATCGCCTTCACCCGGTCGACGTCGTCCTGGGCGGGCTGCTGATGTATCCCCTGGAGCGCGCGAGCGACGTCCTCCGGCACTACCACCAGTACTGCCAGGACACGCCCGACTTCGTCACGACCGCGGCGGCATTTGCCACCGCCCCGGACATCGCCGCCTTCCCCGAATCCTTGCGGGGTCGGCCGATCTGCATGATCGCCCTCTGCGCGATCGGCGCGTCGGACGCGGTGCAGGCCGCGATCGCGCCGCTCCGGCAGTTCGGTCCACCGGCGCTCGACCTCGTCGCGCCGACGACCTACCCGGCCCTGCAGTCATCGCTCGACGCCGGCTCGCCGCCCCACGCGCGCAACTACTGGAAGGCTGGCTACATGAGCACGCTTTCGCCGCATGTCATCGACAAGCTCGTCGACAACTTCGCCCGGGCGGCCTCGCCGATGTCACAGGTCCTCATTCACCAGGTCGGCGGCGCGGTGGCGCGCGTCGACGAGCAGGCCACCGCATTCGCAAACCGCACCAGCCCGTACCTGATCAACGTCGTCGGGATGTGGCAGCGCCCGGATGATGATGCGGCGAACATCGACTGGACGCGAAGGTTCTGGGGCGCGATCGAGCACGCCGCGACCGGGAAATACGTCAACTACGTCGGCGACGACGAATCCGAGCGGATCGAGAGCATCTACCCGCTGCTGACCTTGAAGCGGCTCATGGCCGCCAAGGCGAAATGGGATCCGGACAACTTCTTCCGGGCCAATCACAACATCCGCCCGGGCTGAGCTGCAATGCCGTTCGGTTAAGGGCCTCGGGCCTCGGGCCTCGGGCCTCGGGGAAACATCTGCCGTGCCCGGGCCGAATAGGGCTGTGCGTGAGCCGAGATCCCGACCGTCTCCAGGCCTTCGTACTCGCAGACGACCTCGTTCTTGACGTTGATCGCGCCACCCAGGGTTTCCCCGCTGGGGAGCGATTCGGTCTGCAAAGCCAGATTCGCCGCGGTGCCGTCTCTGTTCCGGCGAATCTCGTCGAGGCTGTGCCAGGCGATCACAACGCGACTACCTGTACTTCGTCGGCATCGCAATCGCCTCACCGGAGGTCCGAGGCCCGAAGCCCGAGGCCCCTTAACCGAACGGCCTTGGGCTAGCTGGAGTCACATCATGAACGAGACGCCGAAGGCGAACGTCGGGTAGCCGAGCCGGACGGTCAACGTGATCCGATCGGCGATCCGGAAACGACCGCCGATGTAGAGCGCCGGACCGATCGAGAAGCCGTGACCGCTGAGCAGGTAGAGATCGACGCCGGGCTCGCCGAACGCGGAGAAGCGCTCGGTCAGCCAGAAGTTCCACTGCATGACCACCGGCGCGAACACGTAGCTGTACGTTCCTCCGTTGGACGAGACCTCGGTGCACACCGAGGTGCCGGCGGGACCGGGCTCGAAGTGGAGGCACTGGTCGCGGTAGCCGCCGAAGCCGTAGCCGGCGTTGTAGCGGCCAAAGTCGACGCCCACGCCCAGCGCGATGGAATCGTTCAGGCCGCGGATGAAGCCTTCCGGGGCGAGCACGAAGCTGCCGCGCACGCCGAGCCCCGCGCCCGAGCCGTACCCGGGACCGGGGGGAGCGGTGCCGAGCACGAGGTGCGGCTCGAGCTCGAAGGCGTACCCGATCGGCGTTCGCGTGTCGTGGACGACCACCTGCTCGTAGGCCCGCGCGGCAGGCGCGGCGGTGGTCAGCCCGGCGACGAGCGCGACGGCGAACGCTGCTCTCAGCATGAACCACACGCCAGGGTTGCGTTCGTACACGACAGGGCAGGGGCCCCGACCGGGCAGGTGACGCGACAGTCGTTGACGTTGTTGCAGTTGAGCTGGCAGGTCCCCAGGCATTCCACGACGCAGGTCGTGACGTTGGTGCAACTGACCAGGCTGCCGGGGCCGACGCGGACGCCGCAGCGATCGACGTCGTGGCAGTCGTACTGGCAGTTGGCGCCGCAGAAGGCCCCGCAGGAGACGGTGTTGTGGCAACTGATGTTGCAGCTGTCACCGCAGTCCGCGGAGCAGTCGTTCACGTCATGGCATTCGAGCCCGCAGCCGGCGCCGCAGACGCCGCCGCAGTGGACCATGTTGTGGCAAAGCAGGTCGCAGTCGTCGACGTCCGCGCACCCCTGGTAGCAGTCGGTTCCCCCGTGACACTCGCACAGCGTGCCGGCGGCGCAGCTGCCGCCCGCGGACTCGCACCCGATCGCGCCGAGCGAGGCGAGAGCTGCCACGAACGCGACGGCAAGGGCTGGGCCTGTCCGGTACATGCGGGCCGGAGACTAGACGAGGTTCCAATGTCATGAAAGGGCCTCGATGTAGGCGCCGCGGCACGAATATTTCTGGCGATCGCACTAGCCCTGCGCAGCATTTAAGCTGTAGATTAAGTACTGTAACTTACGTTTTATAGCAGTTGTACAACACCAATCCGATGCGGCGCAGACCTGGTCCGAAGATCCTCGACGACGCGCTCGCGCGCGAGGGCGTCGTCGAGATCGCCCAGCTCCAGGACGAGATCTTCCTGCTGGAGACGTTGATGGACAACGTCCCGGACAACATCTACTTCAAGGACCGCCAGAGCCGCTTCACGCGCATCAACATTTCCGCGGCGGCGCGGTTCGGCATCCAGAGCCCGGCGCTCGCGGTCGGTCGGACCGACTTCGACTTTTTCGCCGACGAACACGCGGCGCAGGCGCTGCGCGACGAGCAGGAGATCATCCGGACCGGACAGCCGCTGGTGAACGTCGAGGAGAAGGAGATCCGGGCGGACGGCGACATCCGCTGGGTCACGACGACGAAGCTCCCGCTCCGCGATCGGCTGGGGAACATCATCGGCACCTTCGGGATCTCGCGCGACATCACGGCGCGCAAGCAGGTCGAGGAGCAGCTCCAGCGACAGGCGTTCTACGATCCCCTCACCGGTCTCCCGAACCGCGCGTTGTTCCTCGACCGCCTCCAGCATCTCTTTCACCGCGCCAGCCGCGCGCTGGGCAAGCCGCTGTTCGCCGTGCTCTACCTCGATCTCGATCGCTTCAAGGCGGTGAACGACAGCCTCGGACACCAGGCGGGCGACGAGCTGCTGATCAGCACCGCGCGGCGTCTCGAACGCTGCGTGCGGCCGGGCGACACGCTCGCGCGCATGGGCGGTGACGAGTTCACCCTGCTGCTCGAGGAAATCACCGGCGAGGCGGACGCCACCGGCGTCGCCGAGCGGATTCACGAGGAGCTGACGGCGCCGATCGAGGTGCGCGGGCACGAAGTGTTCACCAGCGTCAGCGTCGGCATCGCGCTGTCGAGCGCCGGCTTCACGTGCCCCGAAGACATGCTGCGCGACGCCGACACGGCGATGTACCGGGCCAAAGCGGCCGGCCGCGCCCGCCACCAGGTGTTCGGCGGCGACATGCACCAGCGCGCGGTGTCCTCGCTGCAGCTCGAGACCGATCTGCGACGCGCCCTCGCGCGGCGCGAGATCGTTCCCTACTACCAGCCGATCGTGGATTTCGACAGCGGCGCGGTGCTGGGGTTCGAGGCGCTCGCGCGCTGGCGGCACCCCAAACTGGGATTGCTCCAGCCCGACATCTTCGTGCCGGTCGCGGAAGAGACGGGCCTCATCGAGCCGATCGGCGACTGGATGCTGGGCGAGGCCTGCCGGCAGGTGCGCGAGTGGCAGCGCAAGCACCCGCAGGGATCGGCGCTGGGCATGAGCGTCAACGTCTCCCCCCGCCAGCTCTCACAGGGCCGGGTCGCCGCCGAGGTCGAACGCGTGCTCGGCGCGACGGGCCTCGACCCCGCCAGCCTGACCCTGGAGATCACCGAGAGCGCGCTGATGCACGACCTCAACGCCGGCGCCGGAACGGTGCAGCGTCTGCACGACATGTCCGTGGGCCTGCACCTGGACGACTTCGGCACCGGCTACTCGTCGCTGGCGTACCTGCCCAGCTTCCCGGTCCACGCCCTCAAGGTCGATCGATCGTTCGTCAGCCAGATGGACCGCGCGCCCCAGCAGGCCGCCATCGTCAAGGCGATCGTGTCGCTCGCGCACAACCTGGGGATGGAGGTCGTCGCCGAGGGGGTCGAGACCTGGGCCCAGGCCGACGCCCTTCGCGCGCTGCGCTGCCGGCGTGGGCAAGGGTTCCTGTTCTCGAAGCCCGTTCCCGCCCACGAGGCGGAGCGCCTGCTCGGCGTTAGCGCAGGCAAGGAGACGCGATAGGATACGCGCCCGATGCCATCTCCGGAGACGCGCGCGGCCGCCAAGTGGCCGAAGGTCCTTCCGCCCCTGACGCCCGAGCAACAGCAGCGCAGCGACCAGTTCATGAAGATCTGGCACGTCGAGCTGGCCGGCAAGCCGCGCTACGGGCTCATCGAGAAGTTCAACCATCTCTTCCCGGTCAGGCACTCGCCCCCTGACTTCAAGACCACGCTGGAGATCGGCGCGGGCCTGGGCGAGCACCTCGCGTACGAGAAGCTTTCGCCCGAGCAAGAGCGCGGCTACTACTGCAACGAGATGCGCGAGAACATGGCCGCGGAGATCACGCGCCGCTTCCCCAACGTCCACACGGTCGTCGGCGATTGCCAGCAGCGGATGGATTTCGCGGACGGCTTTTTTGATCGCTACGTCGCCATCCACGTGCTCGAGCACCTGCCGAACCTGCCCGGCGCGGTCCGCGAGGCGTGGCGGCTGCTCGACAAGCGGGCCGGGCGAATGCTGGTCGTGATTCCCACCGAAGGCAGCCCCGCTTATGGTCTGGCCCGCCGGATCTCTGCCCAGCGTGTCTGGCGGCGCCACTTCGACGCGCCCTACGCCGAGTTCTACAAGCGGGAGCACATCAATCTGGTGCCCGAGATCCTCGCCGAGCTGCACCCGTACTTCACCGTCGAGACGAAGCGGTTCTTCCCGCTGGGCGTCCCGCTGTGGTTCTGCAACCTGTGCATCGGCCTCGTCCTGATCCCGAGACCGGAACCGATCGCGTGATCGCGGTTCCAGTCGCGGGCGGGGGCGGCGCGATGTCGCTTCTCGACGTCCGGACTTCGCGGTAAGACCAGCCTCCATGATCATTGGACGGAGCCCCCTGCGGATCAGCCTGGGTGGCGGCGGCACCGACCTGCCGTCGTACTACGAAAAGCACGGCGGCTTCGTTCTGTCGGCGGCGATCACCCAATACGTGTACGTGACCTGCCAGCTGACGCCGCTGAAGGAGATGCTGTTCCGCTACTCGCAGATCGAGCGGGTGAAGACCGTCGATGAGATTCGCCACCCGATCATCCGCGAGGCGCTCAAGCTCACCGGCGTCGCCGCGCCCAACCTGGAGATCACCAGCATCGCCGACATTCCCGCCGGGACCGGCCTCGGCTCCTCGGGCAGCTTCACCACCTGCCTGCTCAAGGTCCTCTACAAGCAGAAGCGGCACTTCATCCATCCCCGCGAGCTGGCCGAGATGGCCTGCCACATCGAGCTGAACCTGCTGAAGGAACCGATCGGAAAGCAGGATCAGTACATCGCCGCGTTCGGCGGCTTGACGGCGTTCGATTTTCGTCAGGACGGGAAGGTCGACGCCCGTCCGCTCAACGCAGCCGACGAGATCATCGACCTCCTCGAGGACAACCTGGTGATGGTGTCGACCGGCTTCTATCGCACCGCGGGCAGCGTTCTCAAGGAGCAGGACGACCGCAGCAAGAAGGACGATCAGGCGATGATCGACAACCTTCACTACGTGCGCGACCTCGGCTACCGCAGCCGCGACGCGATCGAAAGCGGGAACCTCGCCCATTACGGCGAGCTGATGCACGAGCACTGGATGCACAAGAAGAAGCGCTCCAGCCTGATGAGCAACCCGGAGATCGATCGCTGGTACGACCTGGCGCGCGCCAACGGCGCCATCGGCGGCAAGGTGATCGGCGCGGGCGGCGGCGGCTTCCTGCTCTTCTACACCGAGGAGAAGGCCAAGCTGCGCGCGGCGCTGAAGCGGGAGGGCTTGATGGAGATCAAGCTCGGCTTCGACTACGAGGGGACGAAGATCCTCTAGTACTTGGACCTCGGGCCTCGGGCTTCAGGCTTCGGGATCCCGAGCCGGCGCCCGTCTGGCTTCTGTTCGGATCCCGAGGTCCGAGGCCCGATGCCCGAGGTCTGTCCCGATCAGCGGGTGGATTCCCACTTGGTGGCGGCGCGCTTGAGGGCCGGGTGGCTGACCAGCAGGTGCCACACCACCGCGCAGAGTCCTTCGGTGTGCGGGGTGATTCGGTCGGGTGAGACGGTCGGGATGATCACGCACGCCTCTGATGCCGCGCGCGTGGCGCCTCCGTCCTTCCCCACCACGCCGAACACCGCCGCGCCCACCTGCGACGCAATCTCGAGGGCCCGCACCAGGTTGGGCGAGACGTTTTTTTCGCGGTTGCCGCCCCCCACCGAGAACACCAGCACGCCGTCGCGCGCCCCGAGCCGCGACACCTTCAACCACTCCGAGAAGCTCGTCTCCCAGCCTTCATCGTTCACACGCGCGGTCAGCTCCGAGACGTTGTCGGTGGGCGCGTAGGCCTCGAAACCGCAAATCTTCCGGAAGTCGTTCACCGCGTGGCTGGCGTGGCCGGCAGAGCCGCCGACGCCCAGGATGAACAGCCGACCGCCCCCTTCGCGTACGCGCGCGAGCCCCGTCGCCAGTGCATCGATCGCCGCGCCGTCGAGGAGGCGCACCGCCTCGAGCGTCTCGTCGAGGTACCGGCGGACGAAGCCGCCGCCCTCGGCGGTCTCGGCCGCTTCACGTTGGCCCGCGCTCACAGCTTGAACCCGCACGCTTCGGCGTCGCGGTGGAACATCTGCACCGTCTCGAGGCTGAACTGCGCCAGGTCCTTCCCCAGCGTCGGCAGCTTCGCGAGAAGATCGTTCGTCACCGTGATGATGTCGCACCCGATCTCGGCCGCCTGGACGACGTTGAGGAGCTCGCGCGGGCTGGCCCACAGAAGTTCGATCTGGCGGTCGGCGGCGCGACAGATGGTCAGCGCTTCACGCATCAGCGGGACCGGATCGCGCCCGGTGTCCGCGACCCGGCCCGCGAACACCGACACCACCGACGGCGCGCCGCCCCGCAGGGCCTGGGCGGTGTCGCGCACCTGATCGAGGGTGCAGATCGCCGTGACGTTCAGCTTCACGCCCGCCGCGGTCAGCTCGCGGATGAGAGGGATCGCCGGCTCGCGTTTGGTGTTGGTGATCGGGATCTTGACGTAGACGTTGTCACCCCAGGTCGCGATCTCGCGTGCCTGGCGCTTCATCTCCACCCAGTCGTCCGCGAACACCTCGAAGGAGATCGGCTTGTCGCGGATCGAGGCCAGCACCTCGCGCGCGAACGCGCGGTAGTCGCTGATCCCCGCCTTGCGCATGAGCGTCGGGTTGGTGGTGAAGCCGGCGATCCGCGGGTTGCCCGCCAGCTCCAGCATGGGCGCCAGGGCGGCGCCGTCGGCAAAGATCTTCA
>Ga0111538_10010509_pt1 | contig 12306 bp, 7 predicted proteins | sample SoiMethybrSBSTD1_FD_79669 | JGI IMG/M metagenome (GOLD analysis project Ga0111538, IMG submission 79669) | Bulk soil microbial communities from a Populus tree surrounding site in Tennessee, USA - Soil MetaG P. TD hybrid SBSTD1 (version 2)... | ecosystem: Environmental > Terrestrial > Soil > Tree...
AGTGGAAATCTCGTAATCGGCGATCGGGACGTGCTGTTGGTCGTCGATATCCAGAACGACTTCTGTCCGGAGGGCCGCCTCGCGGTCCCCCGCGGCGATGAGGTCGTGCCACTGATCAATCAGTTGGGCACGCGGTTTGAGCATGTCGTGCTGACACAGGACTGGCATCCGCCCGGCCACCTGTCGTCCGCTTCCGCACATCCAGGCCGCAAGCCATACGAAAAGATCGAGGTGTCCTACGGTCCTCAGATTCTTTGGCCGGATCATTGCGTACAGGGGACGCGGGGCGCGGCATTCCATCCCGACTTGCAAATCCCGCGCGCCGAGCTGGTGTTGCGCAAAGGCTATCATCGTGCCATCGACTCCTATTCGGCGTTTTATGAGAATGACCGCAAGACCCACACTGGATTGACCGGGTATCTGCGCGAACGGGGGTTCACGCGGTTGTTTCTTGCGGGGCTCGCGTTCGACTTTTGCGTCCGCTATTCGTCGGAGGACGCCAAGCGTGAGGGCTTCGACGTCCTGGTGATCGAAGATGCCTGCCGTGGCATCGATGTCGACGGCTCGGTGCTCGCAACACGCCAGGCTTTCGATGCCATCGGGGTCGACTGCGTCTTCGCCGACGCCATCGGCTAAATCGCAGCCGTGCAATGATGCAAGCCTTTGCCTCGCTTTACTCCCACGGCTTCGTGCGGATCGCTTCCTGCGTACCGCGCACGAAGGTCGCAGATATCCCCGCCAATCTGGCGGAGACAATCCGGCTGGCGGAGGTCGGTGGCCGCGGAAGCGCGGCGATCATGGTCTTTCCGGAGCTTGGCCTGTCATCCTACGCTATTGATGACCTGCTTTTTCAGGATGCACTCCTCGCTTCGGTGGAAGCGGCAATTGATGAACTTCTCAATGTCTCTCGCGGCCTCTATCCGGTGCTGGTCGTGGGCGCTCCGCTCAGGTCGGCGGGTGGATTGTTCAACACGGCGGTGGTGATCCACCGGGGCTCGCTGCTCGGCGTCGTGCCCAAGACATACCTGCCGAATTACCGCGAGTTTTACGAGAAACGGCACTTCAGCTCCGGCGCCGGCATTTGCGGACGACAAATCGAGGTTGCGAGCCGTCGGGGGCCGTTCGGCACCGACCTTCTGTTTCGATCGACCGGCTCGGTCGACGTCACGTTTCATGTCGAGCTGTGCGAGGACTTCTGGGCACCGCTGCCACCGTCGACGACGGCAGCACTTGCTGGTGCCGAAGTCTTGATAAATTTGTCAGCGAGCAACATCACGATCGGGAAGGCCGACACGCGACGTCTGCTGTGCGCCAGTCAGTCTGCGCGCGCGATCGCGGCCTATGCCTACTCGGCTGCGGGCCCGGGGGAATCCACCACCGACCTGGCCTGGGACGGCCATGCGGCGATCTTCGAGTGCGGTGATCGGCTCGCCGAGACCGAACGGTTCGCACCCGATTCGACCTTGGTTACGGCTGATGTCGATCTCGGGCGTATCCGTCAGGAACGCATGCGGTTCAACACGTTCGGCGATTGTGCCCGGGAGGAATCCAGCCGAATAACCCAGTTTCGTACGGTATCGTTGCAGCTCGAGGCGCCGGCGGAGCTGGTGCCGTTGCGCCGTGCGATCGAACGCTTTCCCTTCGTTCCCTCCGATCCTGCCAAGCTGCGCGAGCACTGTTACGAAGCCTACAACATTCAAATTCAAGGACTGGCGACCCGGCTGCAGGCGTCCAAGATCGAGCGGGCCGTCATCGGCGTATCCGGCGGTCTCGATTCGACGCAGGCGCTGATCGTTGCGGCGCGCGCGATGGATTGGCTGGATCTCCCGCGCAGCAACGTGCTCGCTTACACGTTACCGGGCTTTGCGACATCCGATCAGACCAAGCGCAACGCCTGGGCGCTGATGCGCGCCTTGGGTGTGACAGGTGGCGAAATCGATATCAGACCTGCAGCGCGGCAGATGCTGGCCGACCTTAGGCATCCCTTTGCAAGCGGCGAGCCGGTCTACGACGTCACCTTCGAGAACGTCCAGGCCGGACTTCGCACTGACTATCTGTTCCGGCTGGCGAACCAGAACCAGGGCCTGGTGGTCGGCACCGGAGATCTCTCCGAACTGGCGCTGGGTTGGTGCACCTATGGGGTCGGCGACCAGATGTCGCACTACAATGTCAACGCCTCGGTAGCGAAGACGCTCATTCAGCACCTCATTCGCTTCGTGGCGGGCTCAGGCGAGGTCAGCGATGAGACGGCGGGCATTCTGCGCGCCGTGCTCGACACTGAAATCTCTCCCGAGCTGGTTCCAGCCGGTGCGAGTGGGAGGATTCAGTCGAGCGAACAGATGATCGGTCCCTATGCACTGCAGGACTTCAATCTGTTCTACCTCACGCGATATGGCTTCAGACCGTCGAAAATTGTCTTCCTGGCGCATCACGCGTGGGGCGATGCCGAGCGGGGGACCTGGCCTGTCGACATCCCGTCTGTGTACCGGCGCGCCTATGGCCTCCGGGAAATTCGCCATTGGTTGGCGCTGTTTCTGCAGCGATTCTTCGCCAATCAGTTCAAGCGCTCGGCTTTGCCGAATGGTCCGAAAATGTCCTCCGGTGGCTCGCTCTCCCCGCGGGGCGATTGGCGAGCCCCAGCGGATGCGGGCGCGGCTGTGTGGCTTGCAGAGCTGGCCGAGAACGTGCCCGAGACGTGACGGCTGGCGTTCATATTGCCGGTTGGGTTGCCGGGAAGGGAGCTATCGATGACAGCGTACACAATCCGGACGAGAGGTGACGCTCCCCCGAATGCTGGCGCGGGCCCTCGCTTTCGACTGTTCGTGCTGCAAGCAACGGCCGCCTTCGGCACGGCAGTCGCGCAAGCGCTCGGCTGCAAGGTGGCCGCGCATGAAGAACGGGAATTCGAAGACGGCGAGCATAAGGCGCGCCCGCTCGAGCCGGTCACTGGCGCGAGTGTGTACGTCGTCCAGAGCCTGCACGGCGGCCCGTCGGAGACGGAAAATGACAAGCTCTGCCGGCTCCTGTTTTTCATCGGAGCGTTGAAGGACGCCGGTGCCGCCCGTGTCACGGCGGTTGTGCCATACCTCTGTTATGCCCGAAAGGATCGTCGGACCAAGCCGAGCGATCCGGTCACTACCCGCTACATCGCAAGCATGTTCGAGGCGGTGGGGACCGATTGTGTCGTCACGCTCGAGGTCCATAACCCGGTCGCATTCGAGAACGCGTTCCGCTGCCGCGCCATCTCGCTGACCGCCACACCGCTGTTCGTCGATTATGTGCGGGCCCTGAAGGACGAGAAATACACCGTCGTGTCTCCGGATCCGGGCGGCGCCAAGCGGGCGGAGCTGTTCCGCGAGGCGCTCGAGGAGGTACTCGGCAGTCCGGTGGGCAAAGCATTTGCCGACAAGCACCGCAGCGCCGGCGTGGTCTCGGGCGACCTCTTCGTCGGCGATGTGGCTGGAACGACCGCGTTGGTTATCGACGACCTGATCAGCACCGGAGGCACGCTGCTGCGGGCCGCACGGGCAGCTCGAGCTGCGGGAGCGCGACGGGTGATTGCTCTCGTGACCCACGGTCTGTTCATGTCTGGGGCCGCCGAGGTTCTGGCAGATCCCGCCATCGAGCGGCTCGTTATCACGGACGCCGTGCCGGCGTTCCGGCTTGCCACTCGGGCCGCGCTCGACAAGGTCGACGTGCTTCCCGCGGCGCCGCTTGTTGCCGAAGTGATCCGGAGGCTCGAGGAGGGGACTGCGCTGGCCGATTTGCTCGTCTTTTGAGCGACCGCTCGAGCCGGATCGCATCTGCTGCCGCAATCCGCAGATAGGCGCGGGCAAGGCGCGGCCATTTGTCAGGCGTGCGGGGATTCGGCTCCAACAGGTGGGCAATGGCCAGACGCGCACGCAGCATCGCGCGGTGACCGCGGTAGAACAGAAACAGCTCCTCGGACAGTCCATCCCGCAAGCCGCGCATGACACGACGCGCGATATATTTCCCCGCCCAGCCGGCGCCGAGCCGATCGCATTCAAGGCTCAGGAACGCGATCTCGTAGAATGGATCGACGGCCCGCAAGCGCGGATTGAACTCGAGGCAATCGATGATCCTCACCGGATCACCCAGCCAAATATGCTCAGGGCGCAGGTCGCCGTGCCCATCGATGATGCCACGCTCGCAAACGCGCTTGGCCAGCGCCCGCGGCTGCTCGGAAAGGAATTTGGCCTGAGAACTGGCAATGCGGCGGACGAGCCCCGAAGGCAGCCCGAGGCGCGGGTCGAGCAGCACGCGCCGATTGTCCGACAAGCTTTTGCGCCAGTCGCGCAGATGGACCGCGGGCGACAGAAAAACCGGCTCTGCCCGGCGATAGAACTGTACCAGCGTGGCGATGAGCCTATCGAGCTGCCACGGTGCGAGGCGATCCTCCAGGATGGCATGTTCGAGCGTCTGAGCCTCGTCGAGACGTCGCATGACCACGAGCCAGTCGACGACTTTTGCATCGCCACCGATCGCGAGTCCGTGCGGCGTTGCGGTGAGGGGTACCACGTCGAGATAGACGTCCGACGCCAGCCGACGATTGAGTCTGAGCTCAGCCCGGCAGGCGGCCTCCCGCCGCCGCAAGGTCGAGAAATCGAGATAGGGAAAGCGGACCGGTTTCTTGAGCTTGTAGACCCGGTCGCCGGCGAGAAATACCCAGGACATATGGGTCTCTCGGCTGAGCGCTCCCGTTACCGAAGGGCCATAGGCGCTGGAGCGGCTCAGGAAGTCGACCTTCTGGTCAAGCGTCGGCTCCTCAATGCCGCCTGTGATCACGTCATCGCGCACCGTATCCCCCCGCCGCGGCTATACGCCGCCCAAAGCGCTCAGAGGCTGCCCGCCTTGCCGTACCTTGTGCGTTTGGGGCTGACCAGAGCAATGTCACGTCGCTTGGGCGGTGACCCGGCGAAACCGCAGAAGAGCAAGGCCCAAGAACAGCCCACCGATCATGGCGACCGCGAGAAACTGCGGCCAGACCGTGTCGAACCCCGCGCCCCGGTAGAGGATTGCCTGGGCAAACGAGACGAAGTGCGTGGACGGCGATGCCTGCATGACGGTGCGCAGAAAGGGCGGCATGCTCTCGAGCGGCGTGTTGCTCCCGGACAGCATGTTCATCGGAATCACAACCAGCATGTAAAGCAATCCGAGCTGTGGCATCGAGCGCGCGACGGTGCCGAGAAAGATCCCGATCGCCGTTGCAAAGAACAGATAGATCACGACGCCGGCCAGGAACAGAAGGATGGACCCGGCAATGGGAACGCCGAGCAAGCCGCGCACCACGACGGTCAACGAGAGGCCGACCGCAACCGTGATCACCAACGCATTCGACCAGATCTTGGACATGGCGATTTCAAACGGCGTTAACGGCATCACCAGCAGATGATCCATGGTGCCGTGCTCGCGCTCGCGGACGATAGCCGCGCCAGCAAGAATGACCGCGAGCATGGTCACGTCATTGATGATCGCCATCACGCTGGTGAACCAGGCGGTCGTAACATTTGGATTGAAGGCGATGCGGACGTCGAGATTGACCGGCGGGCGCGGCACGACCTCGGATCGTGACAGAAAGTTGTTGAGTTCGGCAGAGATGATCTGCTGGATATAACCGGCGCCGATGCCTGCCTGCATCATTGCAGTCGCATCAACATAGACCTGTAGCCGGGGCTGGCGGCCGCCCACCAGATCGCGCTGGAAGTTGGGTGGGATGTCGATCACGAACGTGAGCGCCCCGGTATTCATCAGGCCCTCGATGTCGTGCGTGGCAATCGGCCGAGGCGTCTTGAAATAGGGCGGCAGGAACGCCTGAGAAATTCGTCGCGATAGAGCAGATTGATCCTCGTCGGCGATGCCGATAGAGGCGTCGTGCAATTCCTGCAGGCTGCTCCTGGCTATGCTGACGATCGAGAACGAAAACGCCCAGACGACCAAGGCGACAAGCACAAAGTCGTGGCTGAAGGCACGGAGCTCTTTGGTGCCAAGCCAGAATATATTGGCGACCATTCGGCGCATCACACGTATCCGCTAGGCCTCCTGCTTGCGCAGGAAGGCGAGGCTCATCAGGGTCAGGACGGGAATGAAGATCGCCAATTCGATCAGATTGACGCGGAGGTCACCGAACCCCAGTCCCTTGGTGAAAGTGCCGACGCTGATCTCCAGGAAATAGGTCATCGGAAATATGTGCCCAATGATCGCACCGGGGCCGGACAAGGAAGAGACCGGCGTCAGCATGCCGGAGAACTGCATTGCGGGCACAAATGTCAGAATGGCGGTGCCAAACAGCGCGGCAATCTGGGTGCGGGTAAACGAAGATATCAACATGCCGTAGCCGGTCGTCGTCGTGACGTAGAGCAGTGCCCCGAGTGCGAGTGTCGGGAAGCTGCCCTTCAGCGGAACACGGAAAACAAATAGCGCCATCAGCAACATCACAGCGAAATTGACCAGGCCCACGGCGATGTAGGGAAGCTGCTTCCCAATCAGAAATTCGATCCCGTTCACCGGCGTGACGTAGAAGTTGGTGATCGAGCCGAGCTCCTTTTCTCGGACGATCGACAGCGCCATGAGGATGGCAGGAATCAATACCAGCAGCAGCGCGAGCGTCGACGGCACCATGGCGTAGACGCTCTTGAAATCCTGGTTGTAGCCGAATCGGGTCTCGATGATCGCGGTCGGGCCCGCTGCCGGGGCCTTGGTGGTGGTAAGCACTGGGTCGGCGAGATACTGCTGATGAACGCCCAGCAGATAGCCGCGGATCGTTTCGGCACGGAACGGCATCGCTCCGTCGATCCACGCTCCAACCGCAACAGGCGTTCCTTTCTTGAGATCGCGGCCGAAGCCGGGCGGAATCTCGATGGTCGCTTTAACATCTCCACTCCGCAGCCGCCGCTCGAGATCGGCATAGTCGATGATCGGCGCCCGCTCGACGAAATAGCGGGAACCTCTGAACTCGCTGAGATAGGCGCGGCTCTCGGGCGTCTGATCGCGATCAAGGGCGGCGAAAGTGAGATTGTCGACATCCGTCGTGATGCCGAATCCGAAGATCAGCATGAGGAATGCGGTGCCGAGCAGCGCGAACGAGAGCCGGATCGGATCGCGCAAGAGCTCCAGCGTCTCACGCGTGCTGTACGCAAGTATCCGGCGAAGGCCGAGTACGGCGGCGCGGTCGGGCCGTCTTCCAAGCGCGGGGGAGCCTTGTGCGCGGTCGACGCGGACGGCCTCGATGCGCGGCCCGGCGGCCGGCGGTGCGAGGGCGCCGTTCGCCTCTTCGAGATAGCTGATGAAGGCATCTTCGAGGGTTGCGGCTCCGCGTATTTTGGTCAGTGCCGCCGGCGTGTCAGTTGCGAGCACCCGGCCCTCGTTCATCAGGGAAATCCGGTCGCACCGCGCCGCTTCATTCATGAAATGCGTCGAGACGAAAATGGTGACGTCATGATTGCGCGACAGGTCGATCAGCAATTCCCAAAAATGGTCCCGTGCGAGCGGATCGACCCCTGACGTCGGCTCGTCCAGGATGAGGATCTCGGGCTCGTGGACGATGGCGACAGCGAGCGACAGCCGTTGGCGTATGCCGAGCGGCAGCGCCGACGTGTGCTGATCAAGATAGGGCTCGAGGCCAAAATCCTGCACCAGCTCGGCGATGCGCGACCTCGCCCGGTGAGGTGAGAGGTGGAAAAGACGCGCATGCAGGATGAGGTTCTGGCGGACCGTGAGCTCGGTATAGAGCGAGAACGACTGCGACATGTAGCCGACGCGGTTGCGTGCGCTAAGATCGGTGGCATCGATCGGCTCGCCGAGCAGAAATGCCTTGCCCGCCGTCGCGGGCAGCAACCCGGTGAGCATCTTCATCGTCGTGGTTTTTCCGCAGCCGTTTGGGCCCAGAAATCCGAAGATCTCGCCCCGCTCGATGCTGAAGCTCACGCCATCCACAGCGGTGAAGTCGCCGAAACGGAAGGTCAGATCCGTTGCTGTGATCACCGTCTGGCGATCGTCCGGAGTCCGAGGGGGAATGCGAAGAGCGCTTCGTCCCCGCCGGCGCTGTTCCGGCAGCAGAGCGATGAAGGCGGCCTCGATCGTTCTCGTGTTCGTCTCCGACTCGATATCCGCCGGAGAGCCCTGGGCCAGCACCGTTCCGCCGTCCATGGCGATGAGCCAATCGAATCGTTCCGCTTCCTCCATGTATGCCGTGGCAATGATGATGCTCATTTCCGGGCGGCGGGCATGCATCCGTTCGATCAAGTCCCAGAACTGCCGACGCGACAACGGATCGACCCCGGTGGTCGGCTCGTCGAGTATCAGCAGATCCGGATCATGAATCAGGGCGCAGCAAAGCCCTAGCTTCTGGCGCATCCCGCCGGAAAGCTTCTTTGCCGGCCGGTCCGGGAACGGCGCCAGACCGGTGCTGTCGAGCAGTTCTGCGATGCGCCACTCGCGTTCGTGGCGTGACTGTCCGAACAGGCGGCTGAAGAACTCGATGTTCTCGCGGACGCTCAGATCGGGATAGAGATTCTTGCCGAGCCCCTGGGGCATATAGGCGATGCGGGAGCAGGCTTCGTGGCGATGGCGAGCATCCGCCATGTCTCCGTCGAGTACGCGGACTTGGCCGGTCTGGATACGTCGTGAACCGGCAATGATGCCGAGGAGCGACGACTTGCCAACGCCATCCGGCCCGATCAAACCCACCGTGCGGCCGCTGGGGACATCGAGCGTGATCGCATTGAGCGCGCATATGGCGCCATAGTGATGCGAGACGTTGTCGAGCCGTGCGACCGGGGTGGCACGGCCGTTCATGATCCGACGGTCCGTTGTAGCCACGCGGGCCATTTTGCATTGGGATCAAGGCGCACATAGGCGACGCCGGGCAGACCGGTGCGCACCGCCTCGGCATGTGCACGCAGCAGGGCAGGGTCGATGCGGACCCTGATGCGGAACATCAGCCGCTCGCGTTCGGTCTGAGTCTCGACGGTCTTTGGCGTGAATTGCGACTGGGTCGCGACGAATGACACTTTGGCGGGGATCGGACGGTCGGGGTATGCGTCGAGCACGATGCGCGCGTCGGTCCCGATCCTGGCCTGTCCAGCGTTCAAAGTCGGCAGGTAGATATCCATGTAGACCGACGAAATATCGATCATGGTAAGGACCTTGCCCCCTGCCGGCAGCACCTCCCCGACCTGGGCGATGCGGTATTGGATGCGGCCGTCGCGCGGAGCAATCAGGGTGTTGTCTGCGATGTTGACCGTCAGTAGCTCGACCTCGTGTTCGGCCTGTCCGACGCGGGCGGTGGCGGCGTTGAAGGCAGCCGTAGCGCCGTTGAGTTGCTGCCGCCGTTGATCGAGCAGTTCCTGGGTAGAATTGCCCCGCTCGAAAAGATAACTGGTGCGATCCATCTGCTGTTGCGCCAATGCGACCTGCGTCTGCCACTGTTCACGCGTCGCGCGCGCTTCATCGACGGCTCGTTGCGTCTGCAGCAGGAGAGCCTCGGCCCGCTTGAGCGAAGCTTCGAGGTCTCTCGTATCCATGCGGGCGACGGCTTGGCCGGCATGGACCATATCGCCCTCGTTGACGCGCAGTTCCGTCAGGCGGCCGGCGAACTTGGTATCGATGTCGATCTGGTCGGCTTCGATGCGGCCGTTGCTCGAGACGATGCCAGGGGGCAGGCGGTCTTGGGATTGCTTCCACCAATAGTATCCGCCACCGGCCGCAGCCGTACCGAGCAAAACGATGGCAAGCGCGACTTTGATCCATCGCCTGCGCGTGGGCGCTGGAATCGCGGCCGGCAAGGTCGCCGGTCGCGTAGCCGTCACGGCCTGGCTCGCGGGGGCGAGGGATTGGGCGAAGCCCTCGGGCGCGCCAGCGGTCACATCCTTCAGCGCCTCGTGCTTCGTTCCGGTTTCCTCAACCAAAATTCGTCTCCGTGCGACGCACCGAATAACAACTCTATCCCTCCTTTCGATGCCTGATGCCCAAAAACAGCGATGTTATGGTTGACTCACATCAAATCTGAGCTCAATCGCCTCACCCGGCGGCGGCGCTCGGGTTCCTGTTGGACCGGTCGCGCTTAGATTCGGCTGGGATCGCCTGAGGGAAAGGCGCCCTTGGGTCCTGGCGGCGGCGATATGTCCCCAGTTGTCCCGATCATTCATCGGGCGCCCCAAATCCCGGCCACCAACGGTTCCTCGCAACGAGAGCCCGAGATCCGCGCGGTCACTTAGCGCCGGGGTCGCTTAGGCGCCGCCGGAGACATCGCCGCCGTGCGGAGGTTGATGTGGATCAAGACCCCACGGCTCTTATCGTCTATTCGGTTGAGCGTGAATGAGGGGAGGTGGGTATATGTCCTATGCATCCGTCATGGTGTACGTCGCGGCGGACGCGACGCCGGAGCCACTTGTCCGCCTCGGCGCAAGCCTTGCCGACAGATTCAACGCGGTGCTGATCGGACTATCGGCACGCGCAATCCCCCCGCCGGTGGTGGCGGACGGCATGGTCATCGACGAGCCAACGGATGTGGATATCGGGTTGATCGGCGCGAAACTTGCCGACAAGGGCAAGTGGTTTAACGGCATTGCCGGCGGCGACCAACGGCGCGTCGAATGGCGCTTCAGTCTGGACCTTCCGAACGCGGCGCTGACACGCGAAGCGCGCAGCGCCGATCTCGTCCTGCTCGGCCAAAAGATGAAGCCCGGAGATGCTTATAATGCGCTCGACCCGGGCAGCGCGATACTGAAATTGGGTCGGCCGACCCTCGTCGTGCCCGAGGGCGTGAGCATGCTGCGCGCAGAGCACGTCGTGATCGGGTGGAAGGACACGCGCGAAGCGCGTCGGGTCGTGCGGGACGCACTTCCGTTCCTGCACCGGGCGACGCGGGTCACGGTGGTCGAAGCGTGCGGACCGGGCGAAGAGAAGAGCGCGTTGGATCGGCTCGACGACGTCGGTCGCTACCTGATGAACCATCGCATCAAGGCCGGGCCCAAGGTCATGCTGGAGCAGAAGGGATCAGGTGCCGAGCAGTTGCTTCGAATCGCCCGGGAGGAGCGCGCCGATCTGCTAATCACTGGTGCTTACGGACACAGCCGCCTCGGGGAGTGGATCTTCGGAGGTATGACGCGCGAGCTGCTCGCGACCAGTCCGATTTGCTGCCTGATGTCTCACTGACTTCTCAAGGAGCATGTCCATTGGCGGAGGCCATGCAAACGCCGGTGCAATCGATTTCGAGAGAAGGCAAGCAACACCGACGTCGCGCTTCGATCTAGAGACACGGCGCAAACCGGCTCCCGCGCCCGCACGGACGAGCGGTTGCAAACTCGCTGCCGGGCACGATCCCTGACGTGGGCAGTCAATCGGCGGCAGCGAATTCGGCCCGGACGTGCTTAGGCTTTGACTCGGACCGGACGCAGCAGAAAGGCCGGCAAATGCCCGCCGTCGTCGGCATCGGCGGCTTGGGACGCCGGCTTGGGCGCGCGGCGCGGCCGCACGTCGTCCAAACGGGCAACTGGCGCCGGAACGCTATCGCGTCGGGGCGACGATCCGCGTCCATGCCGGCGGCCACCGCTCGCTCGCTGTTCACCGTTGTTTCGCTGCTGGTCGTTTCGGGGGCCGCCGTTGCGGCGCTCGCCGTGCCGGTCTTCACCGTTCCGATGATTGGCGCTGCCGGGCCCATCTTCCGACGGTTCAGGCGCGGAGACCCGCGGTTCACCGCCCATCCAGGGAATGCTTTGACCGATCAGCTTCTCGATCGCGGCGACGCTCTTCGTGTCCGACGGGGAGACCACGGTAATGGCAGTCCCGGTTCTTCCGGCGCGCCCGGTGCGGCCGATGCGATGAACGTAGTCGTCGGGATGATGCGGGACGTCGAAATTGAAGATGTGACTGACCGCCGGAATGTCGAGGCCGCGTGCGGCGACGTCGGAAGCGACCAGCAATGTCACTTCATTCTTGCGGAATTGATCGAGCGCAGCCGTGCGCGCGGACTGGTCCATGTCGCCGTGCAGCGCAATCGCGGAAAAGCCGTGGCGGACCAGCGAGCGATGCAGCGCCGCGACCTCGCGCTTGCGATTACAGAAGATGATCGCATTGGTCAGGCCTTCCGAGCCACGGATGAGACGGCGCAGGGTATCGCGCTTGTCGTGCGGCTCGCGACCGGTCTTGACCAGCATTTGGGTGGTGGTAGCGACCGTGGTTGCCGGGCGCGAGACCTCGACCTTCACCGGATTGTGCAGGAACTGCTCGGTGATGCGCCGGATCTCCGGCGGCATGGTGGCGGTGAAGAACAAAGTCTGACGCGTA
>Ga0111538_10010510_pt1 | contig 12306 bp, 4 predicted proteins | sample SoiMethybrSBSTD1_FD_79669 | JGI IMG/M metagenome (GOLD analysis project Ga0111538, IMG submission 79669) | Bulk soil microbial communities from a Populus tree surrounding site in Tennessee, USA - Soil MetaG P. TD hybrid SBSTD1 (version 2)... | ecosystem: Environmental > Terrestrial > Soil > Tree...
CCGACTTCCCGGAATCGAGGAGCGCGCCGCTCTCTGGATCGACGATGCGCACGCTGACGCCGGGCAAGGGGTGACCGACCGTCCCGCGCTTGCCGCCCACCTGGAAAACTCCCCGCCCGCGATAGTCGGGCACGTTCACGGCCACCATCGGCGAAGCCTCGGTGCAGCCGTAGCCTTCCATCGGCTCGATGCCAAAACGCTGCGTGAAATGATCGGCGATCTGTTGCGTGAGCTTCTCCGCTCCCGCGATGACGTACGTCACGCTGCCGAAATCCGCAGGCTCGCACCGCCTCGCATACGCATTGAGGAAAGTCGGCGTCGCGAAAAGGATTGTGACCCCGTGCTCCTTGGCGAGCGCCCCCACGGTGCGAGCGTCGAGCGGCTGCGGATGGTAGACGGCGCCCATCCCCGTCAGCAGGGGGGCCCAGAGGCCACAGGTGTAGCCCGTCGAGTGAAAGAATGGCAGCACCGCGAGCACGCGCTCACGGGGCCCGAGTTGCATGAGCTGGGCCACGCTCTGGATGTTCGACAGGATGTTGAAGTGCGTTTGCAGGACGCCTTTCGGCTCGCCCGTTGAGCCGCTCGAGAAGATGACGGTGGCGATGTCATCCATTCGCACGCGGACGCCTCCCACCCACCACCGCAGGATCGGCATCGGGAGGATCATGGCTGCCAGCGCGTCGAGCGTCTTGAGGAAACCGCCGTGCATCGAGGCGAAGTCTTCCACGAAGACGAGGCGCGCGGGGACTTCGAGCTTGATCTTCTCGAGGAAGGCCCGCGAGGTGACGACAATGCGGATTTTCGTCTGCTCCAGGGCGGATCGGATCGACTCGGCCGAGGATGTGTAGTTCAGGTTCACCGCGGGTTTCCCGAGAAGCGTCACCGCCGCGTTCACTGCCACGCCCGCGACCGAAGGCGGCAACAGCAGCCCGGCGTTCTCCTCGCCGGCGAGCGTCCTGCGGAGGATGCGCGCGAGGTGCGTCACGGATGCTGCCAGCTTGCCGAACGACGCTCTACGCCCCGTGGAATCGACGACCGCGAACGTCCAGGGATGCCGCCGCGCGAAGCGGAAGAAGTTCCAGGCGAGAGGGCGCTGGCGCTTTTTCCGCAGCTCGAATGCCGCGCTGCCCAGCTCCTGGACGGCCTGCCGGATCTCCTCGATCGGAGTGTCGGGCGGCATCGGCCTCCCGAAGCTCACCGTCACGGGATAAGGCAGGCGCAGCGGCAGCTTCCAGAAGAATTTTCTTCCCGAGAAGCTGAAGATGCTGCCCCACACCTGGTCAAGGTGCACGGGGATCACCGGCGCCCGCACGTCTTTCAAGATGCGCTCCGTGCCGGCGCGAAACGGGAGCATCTGCCCGGTCCTGCTGATCTGGCCCTCGGCGAAAATGCAAACGAGCTCGCCGGCCTCGAGCGCGGCGGCGGCGTCTCGCAACGCACTGATGATGGCCCGTGGCCCCTCCTCGGCGGAGATGGGAATGACGCGCATGATCCTCGATAGCGTCCGAAATATCGGGAGCTGCGCGATCCCTTTGTAGACGATGAAGCGGATGGACCGATGGGTCGACGCGAGAATGAGCAGTCCATCGGCGAATGAGACGTGATTCGCGACGATCAGCGCGGGTCCGTGGAGCGGAAGGTTCTCCGCGCCGACCACGCGGACGCGGTAGATCGTGTTCGTGACCACCCAGAAGACGAGACGAAACATCTGCTGAGGCAGCAGCGTCAGCACGTAGATCGTCCCAGCGATCGTCGCGGCGCCCATGATGCAGAAAACTTGACCCGGGTCGAAGTTGAAAGTGTTCAAGAGGAGCCACAGGGCTCCGAGAGCGAACAGCATCCCCGAGAACGCGAGGAAGTTCGCGAAGGCCAGCACGGTACCTTTTTGCTCCGGCAAAGCCTCCTGCTGTAGGAGCGTCTGCAGCGGCACGATGAAAAACCCCCCGGCGATCCCGAGGAGCAGGAAGCTCGCGAAAGTCCAGTAGAAGGGCCAGTGGCCCTCGCCCCAGCGCGGCGTCCAGAGGAGCAGGATGGAAAAAATCGCCATGCCGAAGGAACCGATCGGCACGAGCCCTAGCTCCACCCTGCGTCGCGACAAGAAGCCAGCGAACACGCTGCCGACGCCGATGCCCAACGCCACCGCGCCGTTGAGCAGGCTCAGTCGAGACTCGTCCAGCTTCAGGATGAGGTCGCCGTAGAAAATCAGGTTGTTCTGGAGTATGCACCCGAGCGACCAGAAGTAGGCGACGCCGACGGTCGTCAAACGAAGCGTCCGATCGGGGAACACAGCTCGAAGCCCAGATGCGAGGCCCGCGAATGGATTCCAGTGGAAAGGGAGGCCGGGCGCGGCTGCCGGCACGCGGCGGATGACGAGCGAAGCGAGCAGACCCACGAGCGAGAGGGCCATGAGCAGCCATCCCGCGCGATGGAGATGCGGATGAAAAAACTGAAAACACTGCCCGGCGGCGACCGTGCCGAGAATGATCGAAAGAAAGTTCGTCAGCTCGAGGATGCCGTTGCCGCGAGCGAGGTGAGCCGGGGCGAGGAGCTCGGGCAGAAGCCCGTATTTCGCGGGGCTGAAGAAGGCGCTCTGCGCGGAGAGGAGAAAGAGGAGCCCGGCAAGCAACGGGTAACTCCCCACGTAGAGGCCGCCAGCAATGGCCGCCATCAGGAACACTTCGGCGCTTTTCAAGAGGACGACCACGCGCCGTTTCGAGAAGGCATCGGCGAGCCAGCCGGCGTGCGCGGAGAAGAGCACGAAGGGGGCAATGAAGAGCAGCGTCGCGACGACCGTCAGCCGAACTTTCAGGTTCGCCTGGCTACCGGCGTCTCCCTCCCTCTCCACGCCGCTCAGCGCGACGAAAATCAGGAACGCCCGGAAGAAGTTGTCATTGAACGTTCCGAGAGCCTGCGCGAACACGAGGCCCGCGTAGCTTTTCGTGTCGGATCGGGCAGATGGCTCTCCCATCCGGATTCTTATCGGAGCAAGTCCTCGTACGCCTGAATGGTCTTTTCTACCATGGCGTCGACGCTGAAGGACTCGAGCACCGTCTTTTTTCCTTCTTCCCCGTAGCGGCGCGCCGCCTTGGGGTCCGCCAACAAGGCCTCGATCGCCCGCGCCAGCGCCGGAGCGTCCCCCGGGCCGACCAGGAGGCCGTTCGAGCCGCTGCGGATCACTTCGGGCACTCCGCCGACTTGCGTAGCAACCGTGGGGCGCTCGAGGAGCATCGCGTCGAGCAGCGAAGTGCCGAGCCCCTCCTCGAGCGTCGGCAGGACGAAGACGTCGAGCGCGCTCAAGATGTCGCCGACGTCGCTCCGGAACCCGACGAGCCGGAACCGGGGCCCGAGGCCCGAGTCGAGCGCGCGACGGCTCAGCTCGTCATAAAGCTCGCCCTCGCCGACCACCACGAACGCGCAATCGCGAGTGCGGAGCACGCTGGCGGCCGCGTCAACGAAGTAACGAATGCCTTTGTTCCGGACGAGGGCCCCGATGCAGCCCACGAGCGGGATGCCGTCGGGCAGCTTCCACTCCCGCAGCAGCTTCGAGCGGCGGTCCGGGCTCGATCCGCGAAACCTCTCCGGGTCCACGCCGCTGTGCACGACGCGAATCCGTGCAGGATCGACGCCGTCCCTCACGAGGACGCCGCGCACGGACTCGGACACCGTCAAGTAGCGGTCGACCCCGTAGCAGTACTTGATCCAGTTGAGCCCGAAAAACGAATGTCGAAAGATCGAAAAGTTCACGCGCCGCGAAACGACCCGTTTCATGCCGTTCCCTGCGAGGACGGCGGCGCAGACGCCGATCGTGTGCGCGTGCGAGGTATGCATGTGCATCAACGCCGGGCGCAGCTCCCTGAGGATCCTCGCGAGGCGGAACATCGCCGGCACGTCCGCCTCCGACCGGATCCGCAAGTGGTGCGTCGTGAAACCCTGGGAACGCGCGCGATCGTGCAGCGGAGTGCCTGCCGTGGAAAAAAGCGCCACAGGGTAACCGCGCCGCCGCAGCCCTTCGAGCAGGTACAGTGTCTGCTGCTCCCCGCCGCGCCAAGTGGGCTCAGTATTCAGGTGAGCGGTCAGGAACTTCAAATCAGGCTCGCAGGGATAGGAGGAGGCTGACGAGCATCCGCGCGGCGCCGTCCCGGGTGAATTTTTCCTCGATCGCACGGCGGGCTGCAGCTCCCATGCGCCCGCGCTCACGCTCATCGGTGAGCAAGCGTGCGATGGCCTTGCCGAGGCCGTCCTCGTCGCCGATCTCCACGACGATCCCCTGCGCGCCGTTCTCGACGACGCTCGGCAGGCCTCCGCACCGCGTGACGACGGCCGGCTTGCCATGCCACATGGCCTCAAGGAGCGTGTTGCTGCAGCCCTCGTCGCGCACCGAGGGGAGCACGATGAGGTCGATGGCGTCGAGGAGATCGCCCACGTCGCGCCGGAAACCCAGGAACTGGACGGAATCGCCGAGCCGAAGCTCGACTGCGAGCGCTTTCAACGCCCGTTCCTCTTCGCCCTCGCCCACGACGAGGAGCCGCGCATCGGGAACGCTGCTCCGTACGAGCGGCCATGCGCGGAGCAGGTGCGCCAGCCCTTTCATCTCGGCGAGACGGCCGATGGCCGCGACGAGGGGCCCGGTCGCGCCGAAGCCGAGTGCCGCGCGCGCGTTTTCTGTGTCCTCTTTTGTGTCCGCTCGAATGCGGCTCGAGACGTCGATCCCGTTGGGAATGAGCGCGAATCGGCTCGGGTCGAGGAAATCCACACTCGAGAGCATCCGGTCGCGAATCGCGTCCGAGTTGACGATGATCTTCTGCACGTTGCGCGTGTACAGCCAGCGGTGGAAGAGGCCCGGTTTGACCGGCCTCACGAGACCCCGCCGCTGGAGGAGGCGAGCCCCCGAGATCCGGCAGGCGATCGCGCCGATCAAGAGATCGTGACCCACGTTGCCGATGACAGCCTCGATTTTCTTCTCACGCAGGAAAAATCCGAGGCGTACCGCCGAAATGATTCCTCGAGCACCGGCGAGGGGCGCGGCCCAGGTCTCGACGCCGGCATCCCTCGACCTCTCCGCGAGCGGAGAGCCCCACTCGCAGACCACGACGGCGTAATGCCCCATCTCGCCGAGCGCGCTGGCGGCCTCCACGCACCACTTTTCGCCGCCTCCCCACTTCGGGATCGAGTCGAGGAGCACGACCCGCAGTGCGTTGCCATTGGAAGGGCCGTTCGCGGTCATGAGCGCTCGGCATCGTAGGAGCGCCTGCGGGGAGGGTCAAGCAAGCCTGGACGGTACCCTTCCGGCTCACTCGAGCCAGTAGGGCGCCCTGCGGGCGCGCTCGCGCTCGCGGAACGCCGTCAGCTCTTCGCGCAGGGCGGAGATGATCGGCTGCCTTCCGAACCGCGCTTCCAGCTCGGCAATCCCCCGGGCCACTTCGCCCTCGAACGCCACGAGGCGGTTGCGCGCGATCCTTCGCGCCGCAGCCAGGACTTCGGGGGTGGCCGCTCCGGGCGCCGCTTGTGCCGCGGCGCATGCCTCTCCCAGGAACTCGAAAGCTTTCTTCTTCGCGAGGCTCGCGTCGAACGCGGCGGCGAGGTTGAGCGCGTGCCGCACCCGATCGACTGGATCCGACGACGCTTTCATTGCCGCCAGCTCCGCGTCGAGCGCCCTGGGATCTTGGAGCCCAAAAGCGTAGAGCGACGCCGCGCGCTCGACGGTCACCTCGGCGGCAACCTCCGCCGATAGCGGTGGATCGAAATAGTCCTTCAGGTCCTCGACGCGGCTCAACTCGAGCGCTGCGAAGCTGAGCCGCGAGAGCGCCGGGCCCTCGTAGCGCCGGAGGAGGCGCCGATCTCCGCTGGTGTAGCTCAGAATCTGGCGGTCGTCGTCGTACGGCGGGGGCGCCTCGAGCCTGCGGACGTCTTCGGGACCCATCAAGAGCAGGGCGAGAACGCCCTCGAAAGAGGCAATGTCGTGCTTCGAATACGGGCTCCAGCGTTGGCCCTCGAGCAGCCGCTCCGTGCGAAACACTTTCACGCGCTCCCGGATGGCGTCGAGCGGGATCTTCGGCTTCGCCAGGTAGCTCACGACCATGAAATCGTCGCCGAACACTTTCACGACGAACGTCTCCGGGAAAACATCGGCCTGGGTCCGTATGATCCCGCAGGCGTCGTGCGGAGTGACGCGGTAGAGGGGAAGCCATTGCATGAAGACGCCGCCTTCCCGCAGGATGCGCCGCGCCTCCCGGTAGAATTCGACCGAGTAGAGGCTGGCGACGCCTTCCGCCGTGGGCGGCGGGGGCTCCATGGAGATCACGTCGTACGATCCATCCGGCGCCCGGTCGACGAAGTGGCGCCCGTCGTCGAGGTGGACTTTGACTCTGGAGTCCTGGCCGAGCCTGTGCTGGTAAGGCGCGAAGCTCCGGAGGGACAGGTCGACGATCTCGCTCGAGATGTCGACCACGTCGAGGCTCTCGATCGGATAGAGAAGCAGCGCCCCGAAAGATTGCCCCGAGCCCAAGCAGATGCCGAGGCACCGCTTCGGCAGCCCGGTTCCCGGGTAGAAAAGCACGGGCACGTGCCCCTGCACGGCCTGGGACGAGAAGCTCTTCTTGTAGGCGACCGCCAGACAGACGTTCCCCGAGCCGATCCTCGCGCTCTCGTCGTTCTCGAAGAGAAACGACGTCGTCAACGGACCTTCCACGACCTGCGTGAGCGGCATGTGCCCTGGACGCGGCGCGGGCTTGGCGTCGGGGTCGTAGCCCATCTCGGGGTCGCGCCCGTAGCCATGAAACTTGATGGTGTAGGGCGTCACGTCCTCGCGCCGCAGGAAGAGCAGCGACGCCAGGAGCCCTGCCGCGAGGAGAGCGAGCAGAGCCGGGTGGGGCCAGCGCCGGCCGCCAGCCGGCGAAGGCATCGGATCCAAGCGCCGCTCCCTCCGTCCGGGCGGCGCATCGAGTCGTGCGCTCTCCGAGCGGTCCCGGAAAGCCGCAGCGGCTCCGAGGCCGAGCGACCCCGCCGCGAGGACAAGCAACGTCCCGTTCAGTCCGAGCCACGGGATGCACCCGTAGCCGACGGCGAAGCCGCCCGCGCTCGATCCCAACGTGTTCCAAAACACGAGCCTGCCGGATGCTGAGCGTAGCGATTCGCTCGACCGTGACGCCGCAGCGATGATCGAGGGCAGCCCCGTCCCCAGAAGCAGCACCGGCAAGAAAATGACGAGCCCGACCTGGAAGAACGGAGCGAAAAAGATGGCGTCGAGGTCCTCGCTCGCGAAGCGGAAGTAGTGGGGATTTCCGGGAGGGAGGCCGATTTCCAGCGTGTCGATGGCCACGGGTGGAGACACTCCCGGCTGGGCCTCGATCGAGTAGCGATACTCCGCGGCACGCCACGCCTCGAGCGTGTTGAGCGCGAGAATTGGCGCAAGGGCCTGCGCGACGCACAGCACCCGGAGCGGCCGGAGCCCCGCTTTGAGGAGCGGGCTCAGGCCGAGGCTGCCCATGCCGAGCGCTAGCAAGTAGACGGCGAGGAGGACCGCGGTCAAGTAGACCGTGCCGGTGTTGAAGAGGGAGAAGTACCTCGCCCAGGCCACCTGGTAGCCGATCGCGATGAAGCCCGAGGCAAAAGCCGCCCCGAGGAAAAACCGCGGGACGATTGCCGGAGTCTCCGTCGCGTGGAGCGGCGCGCGGTTCCTGAACGCGGCGATCGCCACGACGCCGATCGCAAGGTTTCCAACGCCGAAGAGACGGCTCGATCCGTTCATGCCGGCGCCCGGGATCGTGAAATAAGACGTCACGAGCACGCCGGCGACGGCGCCGAGGATATTCAAGCCGTAGAGGAGGCTCGTCCTCGATCCCACGGAAGCGTCTTTCTCGACGAGGCCGTCGAGGAGGAGGGGTAGCGTTCCGCCGAGGAAGAAAGTAGGCGGCAGGAAAAGCAAGAAGAGGAGCGTGAAGCGGAGCGCGAACAGACCGGCGCCTGAGCCCTCGAAGAACGGGTAGAGGGCTCCGTACGCCGCCTCGAGGCCACGGAAGAGCTCGGGGAAAAAAAGCGCGAAGACGCCCACGGCCACTTCGAACAGCCCGTAGACGAAGAGCGGCGAGCGCCGCCGGGAGATGCGGCGGCGCCCCACGAGGTAGCTGCCGAGGCCGAGCCCCAGGAAAAAAGCAGTGAGCACGGTCGACAGCGCGATCTGGCTGGCCCCCACGACGAGCGCCGCCTTGCGGATCCAGACGATCTCGTAGCCCAGACCGAGCGCGCCCGAGAGGAAGAAAAGCACGGTCGCGAGCGCGAACGCCGAGGTGCCGGGGCGGGTCATGGAGTGCTGAAAGTAGCACTCTTCGCCGGCAATGCAACCTGCCGGACGAACGACCGGCCGTTCTATCTCTCGAGCTCTGCCGGAGCGCGGTTAATCCCGCGAGCAGTCGAGCGCGTCGGTCGTGGGGTCGGGGGCGGCCAGCGGGAAGGGCTGCGCCGGCGCGGCGCCACCCTGAAAGAGGTACGCGAGCACGAGGATCGCGTCCGAAATGGAGGTCACGCCGTTGTCGTCCGCATCGATGGCGTCCTCGCAATCCGAAGCGATGCCGCCGAAGAGGACGAACAGCGTCTTGACGGGATCCGCGATATCGACGCCGCCGTCACCGTTGGCGTCGCCGCGGATGAAACCGCCAGGACCCGAGCTCACCACGGAGTTACCGATCAGCTCCAGATCGAAGCTGAGGTCGGACGAGTCGACGGTGGCCTGATGCACTTCGACGGCGATGACGTTCCGGCCCGCGCGCAAGCTGCCGGCGTCGAACTCCTTGGCGAAGTAGTTCGTCTCGGACGTGGAGGAGCTCGTGGCGTGCGTCCCGTACTCGATCGTCCCATCCGGCATGTTGCTCCGGAAGACCTCGTCGCCGTTGATGTACACGACGGCGCCGTCGTCCCGCAGCAACCGGACGATGAGCGTATCGAAGATGGAGGGATCGTCGACGTCGAAATCTCTGCGGAAATACGTGGTCGGAAAGCGACTGTTGGACGGGCCTCCGTTGATGGGGGTGGGCTGATTGTCTCCGAAGCCGAGCACCGCTCGGCCCGACGGCCAGGAGGCGTCGTTGTAATCGAGCTCGCGCCAGGCGGTCTCGAGGTTCGTTCCGGTGTCCCTGTACTTCCACTCCGAAGCCCGCGCGATGAGCGTCACGGCGGTGATCTTCAGGTAAGTCGCGCTCGCGTTCCCGGTGATCTCGGCGTTGACCGGGGCGGACAGGGTCACGACGATGCGCCCGTGCTGCGCGAGGTCCGGGATGGCGGGGAAAATCCGCCGCACCGTCTCTCCGGCGAGGAAAGTCACCGTGCCGGTCTCGAGCTGCCCATTCTCCGAAGTCACGGTGTACGTCGCGGAGACCGTCCGCGGCGCGAACGTGCTCAGCCTCACCGGGACACCTTCCGCGAGCTTCTCCTGGTCGAGATGCGTCTCTCGGAGCGCGATCCCCATGCCGACCACCGTCGCCGGCGTCGGCAGGAAGGGCTCGAGCTCCGCGGCGTCGGTCGCGGGGTTCCACACGGCGTTGTCGGGCAGCGCGGGGTGCGGATTCGTGATCCGGTTCGCGTGCAAGTCGACCTGGGCGAGCCGCTCCGTCCAATCGCTCCAGTTCTTGAGGAACACGTCCCGGTAGTTGTAGAGGATCAAGGAGTCGGTGATGCGGAGAAAGCCGTTGTAATCCCAGTCGTAGTTGTCGCCGAAGCGGGCTCCCGTCGCGTTGCCCGTGCTCAGGATGCGCGTGGCGGTGACCATGGGCTCTCCAAAGCCGCACTCGATCCCTTGGCCGCAGTTGATCGCGACCGTGTCCGACACGGTCGGTGTGCGCGTCTCGGACCACGCCATGCCTTCGTGGAAAGTCGATTCGACCCAGCATCCTTTGACGGTGACCGGGCCAGCGCTTCCCGAGCCTGCGTCCATGCCATCGTCGAGCGACCAGCCGACGAGGCAGTTCGTCAGGAAGTGCGCGCCTCCTGTCATGTAGATCGCGTCATTGTCCTGGTCCGCGAACGGCGCGCCGTCGTAGGGGAACTCGATCACGGCCGAATCGGTGAAGTTCACCGCGCCGCCGTTGTACTGCCCGGCCGTGATGAACCGCTGGATCAGCGTGCGCTCGAGGGTAAAAAACCCGCTTTCGCCGTGCCCCGCCTGGCCCCTGCCGTCGATCAAGGCGCTGTCGGTGAGGTTAGCGCGCGCTCCGTTCGAGACGTAGAAGCAGGGCTGCTCGTCGCGATGGCTGCTGCCCATGCCGGGGTTGTTGCCGAACCAGTCCTGGTCCTGTCCGCTGCCGGTGAAAATCCCCCCGGTCACCTCGGCGCGGGACGCTGCGGCGTTGAGGACAATGCCGCCCCACGGAGAGCTATCGTCGAGCGGGAGGAAAGTCGCCGGCTGCGCGATGGTACCGTTCACACGCAGAGTCCCTGCGACCAGGATGTCGACGCCTCCTGCCAGTGCGACCACGCTTCCCGCCTCGACAGTCAACGTGACGCCGGCAGGAATCGTGAGATTTCCCGTGACGCGCACGCGAGCGTTCGCCCCCCAACTTGCGGTCGCCGCGACCGTGCCGGAAACGTTGGTCCAGCTCGTCGACGAGTCGATCACAATGTCCTTCTCCGCCGACACGGTCTGGATGTGCGGCGCGTACGTCAGCGACGCTCCCTGCGATGCCGCCGGGAGGTGCCCGGAGCCCACTCCGCGTCGGAGGAAAACCTCGGCGGCGAAAGGCGCAGCCGACACGACGGGCCCGTTCACACCAACGCGCTTTCCGGTCGCATCGTCCAGCACCCAGAGGACCACCGGGATCCTCAGGCCCTGCGGGAACGACGCCGGAGCCATGACTTGCAGGTGAGAGCCCGCGAACTCGGCGGCCGCGGAAGGTATGCTCGGATACGGCACCCAGGGCGGAAGGCCCCACTCACTGTCGGCTCGCTCGCTCGAGCGGACGATGAACTGGATGACGACGCTCGCGACGGGGTCGGGGCCCCCATTGAACTGCTCTACGCTGAGCTCGTGGTAGTCGGGGTTGTCGACGTCGTAGAGCTGTCCCGTGGGGATCTCGACGCCGTCGAGTGCCGCCACCGTCGTCACGCCGGCGGTCGGAGGCACCGTGAAGCTCACGTGATCCGCGTAGACGGTCTGGTCCGTCAGGCCGCTGACCGTGATCTGGGCGTCGATGCGGGAGGTCGGCGAGAGCGCCAGCGCCGCGGCCAGGGTGAACAATGCCTTCAACCCGGCGAGCGGGAGGGACGGAGAACGGTGATGAGCTCGTGAATACATCGCGGATCCTTTCTACGGCCTCGTCAAGACCCTCGCAAAGCTGGATTTCACTGGAATCCAGGTCTACGTCCAGATCGTGCAAGTTTTCTGGCTGGAGGCAGCATGTCAAGCGGCATCTGGCACGCTGTGCGCCGAATGTCGCGGGTCGCCGCCGGGCGGGTCGAAGTTTCTACGAGATCTCCGGCCTGGGGGCCAGAGCGCGGCGCAGCTCGTCGAGGCGCTCTTCGCCTTCGGCAACGCAGCGGTCTCGAAAGGCGCCCATACGAACAGATAGCTCGTCCCGCCGCGCGAGCGCCGATCGGATGCCATCTCGAAGCGATTCCGGCTCGTTCGCGGCGAAGACGGCGCCGCCGCTGAAGTACGCCTCGAGCGTCGGCATGCGGGAGAGGAGCAGCGGTTTCGCGAGAGCTATGGCCTCCTGCGCGCCGTAGAGGAGCGTCCCGCCGCGCGTCGTCAGCGCGACGATCAGATCGGCGCTGATGAGGAGCGCGAGGTAATCCTTCTCGCGCAGGAAGCCGGTCAACTGCACGTTCGTCGGCAGGTCCGAGTGGAGCTTTTCCGGTGGCCGCCCCGTGACGAAGAATTCCACGGAGGGCAGGTCTTTCGCCGCTGCGAAGAAAGTGTCAAAGGGCTCGTCCGACTTGAACGAGCAGATGTAGACGACGCGCTGGGCCCCCGGCGCCGCGCCCTTTCGGCCAGAGGGCCGCGGGCCCGCCAGCGCAGGTAGGTCGAGGGGCGGCAAGCTCGGGAAAACGAACGTGCGGGCGTGCCAGCGCTCCGCCTCGCGAGCGTTCTCTCGATTGTGGATCAAGTTAATCGTGGCGTGGCGGGCGAAAAACCCCTGGAGCCGGTCCCAGCGCTGCCAGGAACGCTCGAGAAAGCACCCGGAGTGATGGTCCACGACGTAGCGCGCACGGAAGAGAGATGCATAGAGCCAGACCGGAGCGACGGCAAAGACGGGCGGGCTCGTGACGAAAACGACCGCCGGCCTTTGTATCAAGAGGAGGAAGAACGTGCGCACGGCC
>Ga0111538_10010511_pt1 | contig 12304 bp, 10 predicted proteins | sample SoiMethybrSBSTD1_FD_79669 | JGI IMG/M metagenome (GOLD analysis project Ga0111538, IMG submission 79669) | Bulk soil microbial communities from a Populus tree surrounding site in Tennessee, USA - Soil MetaG P. TD hybrid SBSTD1 (version 2)... | ecosystem: Environmental > Terrestrial > Soil >...
CGCTGCCGCTGGTGCCGGCGTTTGCCGCCGCGCCGCCGGGCGTCTCGGTACCGCCGTCATCGCTGCAAGCCGCCGCACAGAACACGGCCATCACGCACCAAGGAATCAAGCTTCGCATGCGCGCTCCTCGAGCGAAGCCTACGTCATGCGACGCGCCAGAGTATTAGCGGTGCGCGCCAACCTGAGTTGCGATTCGCGCCAGGAACAATTCGCGTCACGTTGCCGCTCGACGTGGCGCGAAAAGCAACTCCGATCGCGTTACGCGCTCAAGCCTTGCGGCACGCGTCCGACCGGCAGCGGCCAGCTTGCCGTGCGAAGCTCGGGGGCGCACGCGTTGAGCGCGCGCCGCGCGTCCTTCACGCTCGGTCGCGCCCGCGGATCGCGCCGGAGGCACGCGGCGAGCACGATCGCGAGCCGGTGTTGCACGGGGTTCGCCGCCAGCTCGCTGAGCTTCTGCGGCCAGCCGTCGTGCGCGACCTGCGCCGTGGCGAGCGTGGCTTCGTCCTCGGCGTCGAACAGGAGCTGGGCGGTCAAAAGCTCGAACGCCATGCATGCGAACGCGTACATATCGGTGGCGAGCGGGGAGGGCGTGTGGCTTTCGGGCACGATCCCCAGTACCTCCGGCGCGCAGTACTCCAGGGTTCCGCAACCCGGTCGCAGGTGGCGGCCGCTGAGCCCGAAGTCGACGAGCACCGGCGTTTCGCCGTCGCGCAAAATCACGTTGCTCGGCTTGATATCGAGATGGCCTACGCCGACCGCGTGCATCGCTTCGAGCCCGCCCAGGATGCCGTCGAGGTAGAGCAGTGCGCGTTCGGTCGTCAGCGCGCGGCTGCGGATCAAGCGATCCAGGCCGGCGCCGGCGATCAGCTCCATCACCAGGATCGGCTTCGGCTTGGCCGCCAGATCGAAGGTGACGAAGCGCGCCAGGTTGGCATGCTGCGGCAGCGACAAGAGGGCGCCGGCTTCCTCGCGGAACAGCTGCAAGAATTCCTGCTCGGAAAGGCTGCGGGCCGTGGTCGGGTCGTACTGCGGCACCTTGAGCGCGAAGGCCTCGCCGTGCGCGTCGTTGCGCTCTTCGATCCGGCGCGCGACGAACACCGAGCTGCCGCCGCCGCTGCCGAGCGCGCGCACCACGTAGAAGGCGCCGATCGTTCGGCGCGGCAAGAGCCAGTCGGGCAGCGCCGTGCGGCGCTTCTCGAGCGGTATCGCCGGGGCGGTCTGAGCGCTCACCGGCAGCGACTGCAGGCGTTCGAGCACGCGCTCGATCGCCGTCGCGAGCGGGGGAGGCAGCTCGGCCACGAGCTCCGTGATCGCCATCGTCAGCTGGCGGGCGTTGGCCGGCACTCCCGAAGTGACGACGCGACCGAGCAGCGTCGAAAGCGAGGCGACCTCCGTGATGACCGCTATTTCGCCCAGCACCGAGTCGTCGGCGAACAGCCGCCGCGCGGCGCCGGTCGCGAGCCGCCGCAGGGCGTCGACCGAGGTTTCGACATCGCCGATCGGATCGGCGGTTCCCGCGGGGTCGATCAGCTCGCTCAGACCTCGCGCGCTCGCCACGTGCTCGAGCGCGCGGCCGAGCCGCAGCAGAACCTGGCGCAGCGCCTCGCTGCGATACGAGCCCGCGCCGATGCCGTGGCTCAAAGCGACCACGCGCCGGGCCAGCGCCTGCGCGCGCTCGTAGCCGTCGTCGAGCCGGCGCGCCACGCTGTCGTCGGTGGTGTCCGCGGACTCGGTGCCGGCGTCCAGAAACTTGAGGTACGCCGTCATCACGCCGGTGACCTCGGGATGCGTCGAGCCCTCGGCGATCGCCTCCAGGCTGTGCCGATCGTCGAGCATGCGCGACACCAGCAGCAGAAAATCGCTCGGCTCCGCCACGCCTTCGCGTACGGCGGCGTCGAAACTCCGCGCCAGGGCTGCGCACAGGATCCGGTGCACCATCCCGTCGGGCCCCGCGGCCAGGCGCCGCAGCAGGACCTGAACCGCGCGCCGCACGCGGGCGCGCACCACTGCGGCGTCGGCCTCGGCGCGGGTGGTTTCGAGATCGACCAGGTGCAAGAGCGCGCGCAAACGCCGCTGATTGGCGAGCGCCCCGTCGCGCGACCACTCCACGTTCGTGACCCGGGTTTCGCTGTCGAGCACCCAGCGCGCCAGCCGGTCGTGCAGCCGCTCGATCTCCGGCACGGTGGCATCGGTGTCACCGGGCCGGCGCCCGAGCAGCAGCAGGTCGGCGAGCCGGGAGCGCTCGAGCGCGCTGGTGTCGAGATCGTCGAGCGCCGCCAGGGTCTCGTTCATGCCTTGCAGCTCGAGCGGGTCGCGCGCTGTCAGCGCGTCCGCGATCCGGTGGGCCGACGCAATCGCTTCGATCGCGGCTTCGTAAGCGGGTCGGGCGCCCTGGGTTTCGAACGCGGCGAGCGCGCGGCGCACCCCGGCGCCCACCGAATCGTCGCCGACGATGCGTTCGAGCCCGCGCAGCAGGCGCCCGGACACGCCCGAAAGCGGCGACTCGTCGCGCGCGCGTTCCGTCAGCACGTCGCGCACCAGCGCGGCTGCGGCGGTGCCGAAGTTCGGCGTCCAGCAATCGGCGAGCAGGGCCGCAGCGCTTTCCGCGACGTCGGGGCGCCGCGTCGCGGTGAGCTTTTCGAGCAGCGCTTCGCCGGCGTCCGGCTCGGCTTCGATCACGCGCGGCAGGCCCCAGATCATCGTGGCGGCCATGCCGGGGTCGCGGTGACCGACGTCACCGGCGAGCAAGCGCTCGCATTGCTTGGAAACCGTGGTCGGGTCGCCGACCATGCACGCCACCAGCGACACCGCCGCGCGGCGCCATTCGGTCGGGGTGAGCGCCGGATCGAGCGCCAGCTCGATCTCCTCGCGCAGCGGAGGATGCACGGTCGCGAGCAACCCGCGCGCGACGGCCACGTGCCGCCACACCAGGGGCTCGCGATCGCCGAGCAGCGCCGCGAAACAGGGGGCAAGCTTGTCCCCGAGCAGGAGCTCGCGCGGGAACGGGTCGCCCTGCTGGGCGCGGGTCACGGCCTCGCGCGCGGCGTGCTCGAGCACCTTTGCCGCCAGCCGGCGCGCCGGCAAGGCTCCGATCGACGGGCGCTGCACCCAGCGCTCGAGCAGCTCGCGGCGAGCGACCAGCGCGAGCGCCAGCGAGTCGGCGTGGACCGCGCTGTTGATCGGCATGTCGAGCACCAGCGCGACGCGCGCGTGCATGGCGGCCGTGTCGAGCTGGCGCGCCGTGCCGAACGCCATGCGCGAAGCGACCGCGGCGAAGGTCGGGGCCGTACCCTGGTAGAGCCGCGCGAAGACGCGGCGACCGAGCTCGCGGCGCTCGGGACCCTGGGGTAGCGCCGCGCTCAGCTCGTACAGGGCAACCGCGGCCGAGCCCGGCGCGATCCAGTCGAGGTCATCGGCCAGCCCGCTTTCGAGCGCGACCTGTGCAGCGCGCACCAGAAGCGCCGGCTCGACGCCGTCGAGTGGCGGTGGCCCGCTGACGCGCACGCTCTGGCCGAGCGCGGTCACGGCCTGCCGCCAACCGGCGCGGCGCTCGCTGGCGTCCGACAGGCGGGGCAGCATCACCAGCGCTTCGACGGGATTCAGGCGAGTGCGCATTGGAATGAACCCCCGTTCACACGAGCCGTCTCTGCCGGTCCACGCATCGGGGGGGCGACCATCAAGAATACACGGAAAAACCGGTCTGGCGCGGACCTTGTATTAGCGCTCCGGGTCCAAAGCCGGTTCAGGCCGTGGAAAGGGAGCGAGGCCAATGAAGTACGCCAATTGGAGCTTGGTCGGTGCCGTGGCAGTCGTCGTGCTGCCGGGTTGCGCGCTTGCCGAGAAAGACGGCGCCGACCGTTTTCGCGAGGCCATCCCCCACCGGGAGTCGGTCGTGGTGCCGGGACCCGAAGGGGCCGAGGCGCGGAGCTCGACCCAGGCGCTCGGTCCAACCAGCGGCGTTCAATCGACCGGCACCCCCTCGGGTGGCCCGTGGGCCAAGTACTACGGGTTCACGCGCGAGGTGCGCGACGGCGTAAACCACGTCACCGGTAACGTCCTCGGCCTGGTCTGGATCATCGTGCACACCGATCCGAGCCAGGTGGACAAGGACCAGGCGATCTGGGGCCCGTACACGGACGCGCTCGAGCCCGCGACCTGGCGCTTTCGGATCCGCGAGGTGGCGCCCGACGAATTCGACTACTTTTTCGAAGGGCGGCCGAAGGCTTCGACCTCCGAGGGCGACTTCGTGCAGGTCATCAGCGGCAAGGGCTGGGCCAAGGGTGACCCGAAGCACGGTGACGGCTTTTTCGAAATCGACCTCGACGCGGGCCGCGCGCTCGACCCGTTCCACTACAAGGACGAGTCGGGGAGCGTGAAGATCACCCACGATCTGCCGCCCAACATCACCGACGACCTGGCCGCGCTGCCCAAGCTGATCCGCGCCGAGATCCGGCCCAGCGCGAGCGACCAGTGGTTCGATATCAGCTCTAACGCCCACGCGGACCACACCGGCATGCTCGACGTGGAGGCGTTCGCGGACACGGACGACAGCCACGCCACGCAGCCCGAGGACGTCCAGATCCAGAGCCGCTGGCGGGCCAGTGGGGCTGGCCGCGCGGACATCACGCTCACCGGCGGCGACGTGCCCGCTGCCCTCGGCGTCATCACTGCCGTCGAGTGCTGGGGCGAGGATTTCAGCCGGTCCTTCTACTCGGATTCGGTGTCCTACCAGCCGCGCGTGGGGGACGCGGCGAGCTGCGCCTACCCGGACCCGTGAGCGCGGACCGCGCCCGTGGCTAAAATGAATGAATGACCCACTCCGCGCCGCCCGCCAACGAGCCGGTCTTTTCCTACGCACCGGGTTCGGCGGAGCGCGCGGAGCTCTTGGGAGAGATCGAGCGGCAGCGCAAGAGCGTCGAGCAGATCCCGCTCGTCGTCGGCGGAGCGCGGATCATGACCGATCAGGCGCGGAGCTTCACCGCGCCGCACGACCACTCGCTCGTGCTCGGCCACCACGCGCTGGCGCAAGCGGCTCAGGTCCGGCACGCGATCGACGCGGCGCTCGCCGCCCGCAGCGGCTGGGCCGCGCGCGATCTGGAAGCGCGCGCCGCGGTGTTTCGCGAAGCCGCGGCGCGGCTCGCCGGTCCCTGGCGCCAGCGGTTGAACGCGGCGACGCTGCTCAATCAGAGCAAGACCGCGTACCAGGCCGAGATCGACGCGGCCTGCGAGCTGATCGACTTCTTTCGTTTCAACGCGTACTTCGCCGAAAAGCTCGCCACCGAGCAGCCGATCAGCCTGCCCAAGGAGACGAACTCGCTCGAGCTCCGGCCGCTCGACGGCTTCGTCTATGCCGTCACGCCCTTCAACTTCACGGCCATCGCCGGCAACCTGCCGACGGCGCCGGCGCTCATGGGCAATACGGTGGTCTGGAAGCCGTCCCCGCACGCGGTGTTGTCGGCCCATCGCATCCTCGAGCTCCTGACCGAGGCCGGTCTGCCCGAAGGCGTGATCAACCTGATTCACGGCGACGCCGAGCTCGTCACCGCCGAGGTGCTGGCGCATCCGGATTTTTCCGGCCTGCACTTCACCGGCTCGACCGCGGTGTTGCGCGGGATCTGGACCCAGATCACCCGCGATCTGTCGCGCTACCGGAGCTATCCGCGCGTCGTCGGTGAAACCGGCGGCAAGGATTTCATCGTCGCTCATGCGAGCGCCGATCTCCACGCGCTCGCGGTGGCGATCGTGCGCGGCGGCTTCGAATATCAGGGCCAGAAGTGCTCGGCGGCGTCGCGCGTCTACGTGCCGCGCTCACTCTGGCCTGCGCTCCGCGAGCGGCTGCGCGCGATCGTCTCGGAGATCCGGGTCGGCGATCCGGCCGACTTTCGCAACTTCATGGGCGCCGTGATCAGCCGTCAGGCCTACGAGCGCATCACCGAGTACCAGCGCTTGGCCGAGGAGGACCCCGCGTGCAGCGTGGTGGCGGGCGGCAGCGCGCGCGACGACAAGGGCTTCTTCGTCGATCCGACGCTGATCGAAGTCGAAGATCCGCACCATCGGCTGATGACCGAGGAAATCTTCGGCCCGATGGTGGCGCTCTTCGTCTACGACGATGCAGACTTCGAGGAAACGCTCGCCCTGATCGACGCGACCAGTCACTACGCGCTGACCGGCGCGGTCTTCGCCGAGGAGCGCCGCGCCGTCGAGCGCGCGCTATCGCGGCTGCGGTTCGCGGCGGGAAACTTCTACATCAACGACAAGCCGACCGGAGCGGTGGTCGGCCGGCAGCCGTTCGGTGGTGGGCGGCTCAGCGGCACCAACGACAAGGCCGGCTCGATGCTGAACCTGGTGCGCTGGACGTCGCCGCGCGCGATCAAGGAGAACCTCGAGCCGCCGCGCGACTGGCGCTACCCGTCGATGGGGTAGCTCAAGCGCAGAACAGCGCGAGCCCGAGCCCGCCGAGGCTCGGTGTCCCGCACTTGCTATCGCTGTTGCAGTAGTTCGTGACGCACTCGTCCGAGTCCGTGCACGCGGCGCCCTGCGGCACGCGCGCCTCGCAAACTCCCTGGTTACAGCGGCCGTTCCCACATTCGACGGAGGTTTGGCAAGCGCTGCCGATCCCCAGGCCGGCCTTGCAGGCGCCGTCGCTGCAGTAGAGCCCCTCTTGGCGCGAACAGATCCCGATCTCGGTCGCCGTGGCGTCGGGCGTGAACACGGTCAGGGTCCCGTCGCGCGTGCCCGCGCATGCCTCGCCCTCCTTGGCCGCGACCTGTACCTGGCAGATCGATTGCCCTGAGCCGAACGTGCAGCTGACCTCGCCGCGTGACGACGGTGCGCAGTCGGAATCGAACTCGCAGCTCGCCCCGGGGGGAGCCGTACCGTTGGGCTGACTGGTGCCCATGCCTTGCGGGAAAGCGCGCTGGCAGGACTCGGGGTTCGCGTCGTTTTCGAGCTTGCAGAAGTCCGGCGACTGGGCGCGCGCTTTCCACTCGTCGAGGCACTGCTGAGCCGCGGCGGGGTCGTTTATCGGCATGAAGCCGAACAGGAAGTTACAGCCCTGCTGTGTCACCGGCAGCCCGGCCTCCTGGCAGCACGGACGGTACAGGGCGCAGTACTCGGCGGCGAACTGCGCCGAGGTCAGTCCTTCGTCGTCGCTCCCGCAAGCGACGACCGTCGTCAGTGATAGCGCAAGCGCCGATCCCAAGCGCAAGTATCCCATGCCCGGATACTACGCCGGGACCCGCCTCAAATTCCCGACCGGCGTCAAATGCCGGAAATCGTCAGGCCGCCGTCGACGACCAATGTGTGCCCGGTGACGTACGACGCGGCGTCGCTCGCCAGGAACAGGGCGGCTCCGGCAAGCTCCTGCGGCTGACCGATCCGGCCGATCGCGGTCGAGGAGGTGATGCGCGCGACCAGCTCCGGGCTAGAGGTGAGCGCGGCGGCGAGCTTGGTTTCGATCAGCCCCGGCGCGATGGAGTTGACGCGAATGCCCGACGGCCCGAGCTCCACGGCCAGGGACATGGTCATCGAGATCATCGCGGCCTTGGTCATGCCGTAGACGCCTTGCATCGGCGCGGCGCGGAGCCCGGCGACACTCGCGATGTTGACGACCGAGCCCTTGCCGTTGCGGCCGATCACGTGCTGCGCGAAGGCGCGCGTGGCCTCGACTGCGCCGCGCAGGTTGACCTCGAAGGTCTTGTCGTAGGCGCCGCCGTCGATGCCGATCATCGGCCCGAAGTAGGGGTTGGTTCCGGCGCAGTTGACCAGCACGTCGACCTTGCCGAAGCGCTCCACGGTTTGCCCGATGAGGCTCTTGCACTCCTCGGGGCGGCCGACGTGAGCAGCCAGAGCGAGCGCCGGGCGCCCGCGCTCGGTGATCTTGGCCGCGACGGACTGGACCCCGTCGAGCTTGCGCGAAGAAACGACTACGCTGGCGCCCGCGTCGGCGAAGGCGAGCGCGATCGCCTCGCCGATTCCACGGCTGGCTCCACTGACGATTGCGACCTTGTCATTCAATTCGATGAGCGGCATGGGGCGCGGAGCGTAGTACAACGGAGCCCATGGCAGAAGCTCGCGGCGAGGGAGTCTTGCTCGTCGCCCACGGCACCGTGGAGCGGCTCGACGAGCTGCCCGAGTTCCTGCGCCGCATTCGCCACGGGCGGCCGGCGAGCCCGGAGCTCGTGGCCGAGCTCACGCGGCGTTACCAGGCGATCGGCGGCTCGCCGTTGCTCGACATCACGGAGCGCCAGGCGCAAGCGCTCGGTCAACAGCTCGGCTTGCCGGCTCTGATCGGGATGCGGCTGTCTTCTCCTAGCGTAGAGCAGGCTTTGCAGCGCGCGGCCGAGCTCGGCATCGCTCGGCTCGCGGTCTTGCCGATCGCTCCGTTCAGTGTGCACGTGTACTGGCAAGCCGCGCAGAAGTCGCGCGAGACCGTGGCGGCCGAGCTCGGCGCAAAGACGCCGGAGCTCGTGCCGGTCGAGGCCTGGGGCGAGGAGCCGGCGCTCGTGGCCGCTCATGCGGCGGCGATCGAGCCGCTACTGGCCGGCCACTCGCCGGACGACACCGCGCTCGTGCTGAGCTTTCACAGTCTGCCGACGCGCGTGATCGAGGGCGGAGATCCCTACCGCACGCTCGCGCATGCCGCCGCCGAGGCCGTCGCTAAAAAGCTGCGAAAACCGCACGAGATCGCGTTCCAGAGCCAGGGCGCGGACGGAGGCTCCTGGCTGGGTCCGGACCTGCCGACGGTCTTCGATCGCGTCGCCGGGCAAGGACGGCGACGGGTCGTGGTCGCGCCGATCGGCTTTCTGGCCGAACACGTGGAAACGCTTTACGACCTCGACATCGAGGCCAAGGCGCTCGCGGCCGCGCGTGGGCTCGAGCTTCTGCGCGTGCCCGCGCTCAATACCGACGCGGGGTTGGTGGAGGCGATGGCGCGGGTAGTCCGCCGGGCGCTCCAAGGCTGATCGGGGGGAACTTGCCGCGCTTTTATCCGAGGAACACCCGGGGGCATGTCAGAGGGGAAGCTTTCGTGCGAGAGAACGAATATTTGGAAGGGATGCCCCATCGAACGTGGATGGCAGCGCGGCCGGGCTGGACATTTTCTTCGGCGCGGTTGCGGGTGTTGGGTCTGTTGCTCCTGGCGTGCGTCGGGGTCGGTTGCCCCTGCGTGCGCGGCGCGGTGAACGCGAGCCCCGGGCTAAGGTGGTGGTTGTTCTCGAACTTCGGCGCGCAGCGCATGTGCCCGGAGATGCTCAAGCGCGGTGCGCCGCTCAAGCTCTCGCCCGACGGCAACACGATCGGCCGCTTCTTTCCGACCCGCTGTCACCACGACGTCAACGACGCGAGCCAGACCGTGACGATCCACTTCGGAGGGTCGGGCTACGCCTGGACGCCGGTCGCCGGGCGAGTCGGCTTCTCGGTCGACGCGTCGGTCGAGTACGCCATGGACTTCTACATGGCGGAGGAGGCGATCTACATCTGGGCGCGCACGCGGCGCATCGTCTACGGGCCGGAATTCAAGATCGGATCGGTCGAGAACAAGGTGGTCGATTGGGCGGCGCGCTCGCCAGCGGGGTACCTCGCCTCGAACTTCGGCGGACAGATCGTGCAGGGTCAGCTCTCCGATGGTTTCACCGTCGTTCACGGCGACGACGGCGACGAGTTCACGCTCGGGATCCTGCAGCCGCCGGCGCGTCCCAAGCGCCCGTTCGCGACCTCGCACGGGGACCGCTACGTGTTCGCCAACGAGGCGACCGACGTGCGCTACGATCAGGTCGATTTCCTGGGTCCGTTCGAGATTGCGAGCGCCGATCAGGCACTGTTTCTCAGGATGCGCGTCAACGGTCCGCCCGTGGACGTGTTCGTGATCGATCGCGGCAACGGCGACCTGTGGCGCGAAGGAATGCAGCAGGGACAGCGACTCGGTCCGCCGCCGCAGCCGCCGATCACCGGCTTCGTGCTCCAGCCTGGCCAGGAGTTGAAGCAGCGGATCAAGCTGCCGCCCGCGCAGTTCTACGTGATCATCGACAACAGCAGCCGCATGGGCGCAGTCAGCCCGCCGTGGAATCCGCTGGCCGCGCTCGGCACCGCGAACATGGCGTCGGTCGCCTATACCGCCGAGCTCGGCGAAGACGACGACGACGATTTCTGAGCCCGGATTGTGAACACGACATTCACAATCGAACAAACAAAGTATCGCTAGACGATACGAAGCGCGCGGCTCACTTTGAGGGCGTCCAAAGGAGGACGCCTTGAAATACGATTCGGGTGAGGGCAGCGCGCGAACGCGGCGGCGCTTCGTGATCGAAACGCTGGGCGGGCTGGTCGGCGTGGTGGCAGGGGGATGCGGCGGCGCAACGAGCTCGCCAGGGGAAAGCAGCGGCGGCAATGGCGGCGCGGGCACGGGTGGCAGCGGCGGCGCGGGCTCCGGCGGCGTCGGAAGCGGCGGCAGCGGAGGCGGTGGAGTCGGTGCCAGCGGCGGATTTGGAGTCGGCGGCAGCGACGGGAGGGGCGGTGCCGGTGGAACAGGCGGGGTCGGTGGAACGAGCGGTGTCGGCGGAACGAGCGGGGGAGTGGCCGGCAGCGGCGGAGCTCCGATCGACGGCGGACCCGACGGCGCGGTGTGCACCGTGTACCCGAGGCAAACCGAGGGGCCGTTCTATCTCGATCTCGACCTCTTGCGCAGCGACGTCACCGAAGGCAAACCGGGCGCCGCGCTCGAGCTCACGCTGCGCGTGGTGGCCGCCCAGGATTGCACGCCGCTCGCCGGCGTGGCCGTCGACATCTGGCAATGCGACGTGGCCGGCGTGTACGCGGGCTTCCCCGGGCAGCTCGGAGGGCTGGATACGACGGGTCAGCGTTTCCTGCGCGGTACTCAGATCACGGGGCAGGACGGCAGCGTGGTTTTCCGAACGATCTATCCCGGCTGGTACCCCGGACGCACGACACACATTCACTTCAAGCTGCACCCCACGGCGACGACCGAGGTGACCTCGCAGCTGTACTTTCCGGAAGAGACCACGGCCGCCGTCTATACGAGCGCGCCGTACGCCGCGCGCGGCCAGAAAGACACTTCGAATCTAGCCGACGCGATCGCGCAAAGCGGCGGGATGCCCCCGGTCGTGAACGTGAATCAGGGTTCGAACGGGTTTGCGGCCACGCTAACGATCGCGGTGGGCTAAGTACCTCATTCTTCCGGCGGCTCGACGCGGACGGAGTGGATCTTCCACTCCGAGTCGATCTTCGAGAATCTGAAGTGAACGCGGCGCTCGCCGTGCTCCGGCGTGCCGTCGCTGCGGACGCCCGAGAGCTGGACCGGTCCCTCGGCGCTGGCGCTGGTTTGACCGGGCTCGACGTCGAGACGCGAGAAATCGACGTCTAGCGTCCGCACCCAGACGTTGGCGCGCGCCGCGAGCTGGAGCAGATCTTTGCGGTTTTCGAGCGGGCCCGAGATCTCCGGGATTTCGGCGTGCACGTCCTTGTCGAAGAGATCCTGGAACTCACCGTTGAGCCGGGTCGCGCGCATGACCGGGTTTTCCGCTTCCTCGCCGACGTGGACCACCTTGGCCAGGCGGGCGAGCTGCTCGCGAATTTGCTCTTCTGGAGTCTTACGCGAGAAGAGCGCGTACCCCACGATCGAAACGCCGCCGACCAGAGCCACCGCGGCGATCCAGCGTTTGTCCATCGCGATCGGCTAACGACTGTCGCGACGATTTTATTCGGCGCGGACCAGCTGAACGCGCCAGTCGACCGGCAGGTCCAAAAAGCCTTCGAGACACAAGAAATCGTAGATCTTGTCGCAGATCACTTCGCACGTTTCGCTGAATACGTGGGGGTCGGTGAAAAAACGCACGGTCTCGTCGCGGAGCGCCTGGGTCTCCCGCGTCAGCTGCGCCATCAGCTCGTCGCCGCAGAAGTTGACCATCTGTTCCATCAGCACGCGCTCCCACTGATGGCGAAAGTCGGAAAACGCGTCGGGCAGGACCTTGTAAGGCACGCTGTTGGGATTTTGCGCGGTGCGTGCGGCGCGGATCACGACTTTGGCGATCTGCTCCACGCGCGGCGGTAGGTGGTGCGCGAAAAAGTCGGTCAGGACGCTCGTGAAGATCGACATCACGCGGTTGAGCTCGGGCGAGCGCCGGGACAAGAACGCCACCTGTAGATCGCGCTCGATCTTGGCGAGCGTGCTCAAGGTGAGCTCCTTGATCTCGGCGTCGGCGTACTCAAAACCTTCGAACCCGGCGCACAGCCGGTTCTTGTAACGCTAGAAGAAGTAGTAAAAGCCCAGCTCGGCGAGGAAGATCCC
>Ga0111538_10010512_pt1 | contig 12303 bp, 10 predicted proteins | sample SoiMethybrSBSTD1_FD_79669 | JGI IMG/M metagenome (GOLD analysis project Ga0111538, IMG submission 79669) | Bulk soil microbial communities from a Populus tree surrounding site in Tennessee, USA - Soil MetaG P. TD hybrid SBSTD1 (version 2)... | ecosystem: Environmental > Terrestrial > Soil >...
CTTGGACAGTTGACAGGTACTTGTTTTCAACGCTGTGTAGGCATGGATGCTTTAAATTCTCTTTATTCTACAACATTTGAAATTGATGAAAAATACCATACTCCCTATCATCAAAGACTGAAGGAATTCATAAAAAAAATTCAGGAGGAAAATCATGTAATAGGAGGGGCTATGACCGATGTTAAGGGAGATAGAAGTCTTTCTCCTTCCCAACAAGAGGATCCCGATTTATTTGTTCACATCACTAAAAGGGATGAAAAGGGGGTATATATTACTGGTGCAAAAGCACATCAAACTGGTTGTATCAATTCTCATTGGATTTTAGTAATGCCTACTATGAGGCTACGTGAAGAAGATAAAAGTTATGCAATTGTAGGCGCTGTTCCAGCCGATGCCGAAGGAATTACCTATATCTACGGCAGGCAATCATGTGATACACGAAGTATGGAGGAAGGAGATCTGGATTCAGGCAATTCTAAATATTCTGGCCAGGAAGCAATGATAATTTTTGATAATACTTTTATCCCAAATGATCTTATATTTATGGATGGCGAGTTTGATTATGCTGCCATGCTTATAGAACGGTTCACTTGTTACCATAGAAGGAGTTACGTTTGTAAAACTGGACTAGGAGATGTCCTAATTGGTGCAGCAGCATCTATTTCTGATTATAACGGAGTAGCTAACGCCTCACACATTAAAGATAAATTGGTTGAAATGACACATCTTAATGAAACAATTTTTGGCACTGGTGTTGCTTCCTCTTTTCAATCATATAAAACAAAGTCCGGTAATTACCAGAATGATGATATGCTTGCTAATGTATGTAAACATAATGTTACTCGCTTTCCCTATGAAATAAGTAGATTAGCGCAAGACATCGCGGGAGGATTAGTCGTAACGATGCCTTCGGAAAAAGATTTTCGAAGTCCTGACACTGGTCCGCTTTTAGAAAAATATTTGAAAGGCAGAAAAGGTGTTTCTATTGAGAACAGAGTTCGAGTCTTAAGGCTTATTGAAAATATGACTCTAGGAAGAAATGCAGTTGGTTATTTAACCGAATCAATGCACGGGGCAGGGTCTCCCCAAGCACAGAGAATCCAAATTGCCCGTCAAATGCAATTGGAATACAAAATGAAACTTGCAAGAAAATTAGCCAACATTCCCGAAACAGAAGCTGAAGAATTAGGAAAAGAACATTCTGACTATTTTGATAGGATATTCGGTTTAAAGAGAGAAACAGAATAACAAATTATCGCGGTTTTTTTCCAGTTATAATCCATAGAATTGAAAGAGAATTTATTAAAGATAGTAAATTTAAATAAATATTTTTCATTACGTAGCGGATTTTTTGAGTTAATTAGTTTCAAAACGGCTAAAAAAATAAAAGTTATAGATCATCTGGATTTAAAACTCAGTAAGGGTGAAATACTGGTTATTGCAGGAGAATCTGGTTCAGGAAAGACAACTCTCGCAAAACTCATTATGCGATCAATTGATTCTGATTCAGGTAAAATTATCTTTGATAATATAGATATTACCAAACTGGAAGGAAAAGAATTACTAAAGATCAGATCTAGAATTCAAATGATTTTTCAGGATCCATATTCTTCATTAGATCCTAGGATGAAAATATTTGATATTATTAAAGAACCATTAATGTTACACAAAAAAAATATATCCAGAACAGAAACACGAGAATGTATTGAATCTACATTAAAAAAGGTCAATTTAGACCCACAGGAGGTATCTTATAAATTTCCGCATATGCTCTCTGGAGGGCAAAGACAAAGAGTTAATTTTGCAAGAGCTCTCGTTCTTCAACCTCTTTTAATTATTGCAGATGAGCCTGTCTCAATGTTGGATGTTTCTATTCGTTTCCAAATACTTGAATTAATGAAAAAATTAAGAGATGAAGAAAATGTTTCCTTTTTATATATTACGCATGATCTTTCTACTTCACAATATGTCGGAGATAATATAATTATTCTATATAAAGGACAAATTATTGAGCAAGGAAATATTCATGAAGTTCTAGCACATCCTCTTCATCCATATACTAAAGCTTTAATAGCTGCAATACCGAAATTTAATAATTTAGAAGAAATACATATAAAAAATGATGTTGAAACTTGTAAAAGTGGATGTAAATTTTTAAACAAATGCCTATACGCAACAGAAGAATGCACCAATATCGAGCCAACGTTGATTCAAGTTAATCCTTCTCATTCAATTAGATGTTATAATTATAAATCTGTCAATTAGAATATATTCTAATTTTTTTAGTTTAAAGATATTTCATCTAATTCCTTTGTATTATATTTATATTTGACAATGTGAGAAACTCCTTCTCTTGGAAAAACTCCATAAATTTGATCTACTTTTGAAATAGTAGAATCTTTTAACGTCACCATAATTATTTGATTATGTTGAGATCGTTCAAATAATATCTTTGATAGTCTTTCAGTATTTTCTGCATCTAAGTGGGCATCTATCTCATCCATTAAATAGAATGGAGAAGGTTTAATAGCTTGCAGTGCAAGGAGAAAAATAGTCGCAGCCATAGTTTTTTCTCCACCTGATAAAGCAGTAGAATCGCGTCTAGGCTTTCCGGGAAATTGAACTGTTAACCTTATCCCTTTTGAAAAAATATCTTCCTCGTTCTCTATTTCTAACCACGCGTTCCCACCAATAATACGAGAAAAAATATAATTTATATCTGAATTAATCTTTAAGAATGCATCCATGAAGAGATTCTTTTTTTCTTTATATATTTCTTCTATAAAAAGAACTATTGAATTTCGTTCTTTTTCTAACTCATTTTTCCGGTTAGACATTCCTCTGTAGCCTTTAACAATTTGAATATAATTTTCATCCGCTCTCAAATTTATTTTACTTTTTAGCATCTCATATTCTTCTGATAAATAAGATACAATATCATCGACATTAAAATAATCTTCCTTTAATTCCTTATAACCGAGCCACAAAAGATCATGATTCAATTTTACTTCATATTGTTTCAAGTTCGAAGTTTCTTTTTCCAAGATAACAATTTCTCGTTCGAGAGAACTATGTTCCCGTGAAAATTTTCTTTCACGATCTAACAAATTTTTAATTTTTTCTTCATATAACTGTAATCTGGTATATGAATCTCCAGAAGAAAATATAATATTCTGTTCTTTATTTCTTAGCAAGTTTAACTCTTTTTCTGCTATTTCTATTTTATTTTTTAGTTCTCTCTTTAATATTCCTTTGTCGGATTGTTCTTTTATCAAAATTCTCTGCTCATCATTTAATGAGTTAAGTCTTTCCAAAAGTAATTCTCTTACATTTTTTTTCTCTGAAAGCTGAATTACTAGATTTTGTAATTTATGATTTTCTGCTTCTAGCCTAGTTTGATATTTGTTTCTTTCTAAGTTTAAGTTAGCTATTTTTGTTTCTTCAATACCAAGATTTATTGTCCTCAAATCTTCTTCAATTTTTTTTTTGGTAGCAGATATCAGGGAAAATCTTTTTTTATTTCTTTTAAGTAAACTGACTGTATTTTTATAATCAATTTCATTTTTATTTTGTAAAAGCTCTAATTTCTTCATCTCTACATTGTGTTCATTTAACACATTTCTTTGAAAAGTAACTTTATCTGCAAGGTATCTTATATTGTTCTCTAATTCTATTTTTTCAAACTGTAATTTTTTTAAATTAGATATTAGATCTGGAAGCTTTGCTGTCTTTTCCAACAGTGAGTTTTTTAGTTTTATTATTAACATCCGTAAACTTTCAATATCATCTTTCAAATTAATTTCAGAAACAAAGTTAATAAGTGCAGAATTATAATCTACTAGAAGGATATTCGATTTTGCTTCGAAAAATTCTCCATCAATGGATACTGATCGATATCCTTTTAAAGATAGATCGTACGCTTCACTTGCAGTCCTAACAACAATTATATTTCCAAATATAAAATCAACCAATTTTTTATAATCCGAGTCAATAAAGTTGGACAAGTTACCTATAATGGACATGTTTTCCACAGATACGTCAACTTTTTCTGAAAGTTGTATTAAGTCTAAAGGAATTATCTTTATTCTAGGTAGTTGCTTCAGTTTAGCAAATTGGGCTATCTTTATCATATCTTCTACATTATTAACAACTATCGCCTTCAACCATTCAGACCCGACTGCCATTATCGGCCTAAGATAATTTTTATTCCATTTAACTAAATCAAGAACGATCCCTACCATATGCAATTCTAATTCTTTTTCCTTATTTATTTCCGAAATAGTCAAATCTTCCGACATAGATTCAATGAAAATCTTATTTTTTTCATAAAATCTTAACGACTCAGCATCAGACTTATTCACTATACCTTTGGATTCCTCTATTTCGGTATTAAATTCGGTTATTTTTTTCTCTAGTCCTAATATTAATTTCGGCAAAGTTCTTAACTTTTGTTTTAATTCAATCATCTTGGTAACATTATCGTGTAATTTTTTGGAAATCACTAATATCTTGTACTTAAAATTCTTAAGCTTAGAAACTGTTTCAATTTTGTTACTTACAATAATTTTCAAATTTTCTTTTATTTTTAAAATTTCAATTTCAAACATATTATTCATGCTAAGGATTTTTTCGTATCTATGATTGATTTTACTTTTATAAAGTTCTATTTTCCGGTTTTTAGTATATAATTGCGAAACATAGTTTTCTAAATTTTTTAATTCAGAAATATATCTATCTTTTAGTTCATTTATAGGTTCACTATTTTTTTCTATAATTGCAATGTCATTTTGTAATTTCTCAACTTTTCCATTTACTTCTATTTGTGCTGTCTTTAAACTTGCTATTTTTTTATCAATTTCTTCTATTCTTGAAATTGTTTCTTGATAAATTGCCTTTGATTTTTCTAAATCATATACTATTAAGGATACTTTATTACTGATTTCAGCTTTTTCTTTATTAATTGAATCTACTTCTTTAATAAACTTCATTTTCTCTAAATCTATGTTTTCTAATTCTTGTTTGGTTGTTTTGAGTTCTAAGTCAACTTGATTATATTGTATTTTTTTTGTTTCTACTTCTTTTTGATTAATTATAATATTTCTTTTGACATTTCTACTTTCATTGGAAAGTTTGATTGCCTTGTATTTTTTGATATCTTTTTCTAGATGCTGAAATCTTAATTGTTCATTTCTTTCAACTTCTAAATCATCAATTCTTTTTCGTATTTCATTCATACGGGCAAATGCAATATCAAGTCTTCTATCCGCCTCTTCTAATTGTTTTAATGATTCCTCTTTTTTTTCATCAAAATAGGACAGACCAACAATATCTTCTATAATCTTTCGCCTCTCTTCAGCATTTAACTCAGATATTCTTGTAATCATTCCTTGTTGTACAATATTTAATTTATTAGGAACTGCCACTACAATTTGTAATAATTCAATAATAGTAGCTTTTGTTACTTTTTTTCCATTTAGATGATATTGACTTTCTCCAACTGAGCCTTCCATTTCCCTAGTTAAAGTTACGTTGTCCGAATCAATTGGAATTCCTCGATTTTGATTGTCGAAAGTTATGCTTACGCGAACCAATTTGTGAGATTTATTTTGGGTATCATGAAAAAGGGATTGGAATTTGTCTACACGTAAAGCTTTTGGACTATTTTCACCAAGTGCAAACATAATTGCGTCTAATACATTACTTTTTCCTGATCCATTAGGACCGGTGACGGCGATAAGCCCATTGTTAAAGTTAATTATGGTATTTTTAAAGGCAAATGATTTAAAACCATAAATTTCCACCTTTTTAATAAAAACCATCCTAACTAAAGTAACAAGCTGATTCTATATTATATTTTTTCTTAAATTAAGTTTAAGCAATGTTCATTCTTATATCTGTACAGATATTAGAAATGACAAAAATTTTGGCTAGTCAATTACTTCTCGAATATATTTTTACACAAGTTTTGCCTGCTTGTTAAAATTTTCTCTAAATGGAGAATGTTTCTTGATAAAATGTAATTTGAAATAGAGATATACTTATTATAATTAATAAGATAGCTATTTTGTCTATATTTGAGTGTAGAATTTTTTTAAAATTTTTTAAGAAGATACAATCCATATAAATAAGTTCTTAAATAGGGTATTTTCTCCTGAAACAATAATGATTAAATATAGCGAAAAATAACACTGATAGGAATTAGTGGTGTTCTAATAGGAATAATTTGGAGATTGTTTAATCTATACAAAGACCTATCAATTTGAATGGAAAATAATTCCTTATCAACATCTTCCTATACCCTTTTATAATGTCATTTATTACTTTTGATTATTTCATAACTATTAGACTTTTATAATTTCTTCCTCTACATGCTGAGTTTATCTTAGATTTAAATATAGTGTTAAATTTAGTTTTTTAATAAAATGTTAAATATATAAGTATAATATTAGTTAAAAAAATTTCATCACTCATTAATAGTTTGAAAATCCCATTTTTTTATGAAGAAGTATTTTTCTTTATTGCTACTATTAATTTTTATATTTTATATAGCAGAATTTGGCAATAGTGTAGTAGTTTCTGCTAAAATTTTTCCTGGTTTTACCACAAAACTAGTTGAACAAGCCAATATCAAAAATCCTCAGACTAATACACCTTTTAATCAAAAAGAATACAGTCTATCTTTAGAAAAAAAATTGGGGAGCCATTTAACCCGATTGGATAAACCAGTTGTCATGGTTAAGACTAATTTATTTAGCTGTATGCTACAAAGTGTAAATTCTGAAAAACTCTGTAATATTTTACATGACTGTAATATAGAACTATGTAAGACTATAGAAGGAAGATCAAATCTAATTGTATATGGTAACGAACCTATATACTCTATTATTACTTCCAATACTGGTAAAAGCTCTAACGAAATCAAGTTAAAGCCGGGTGAATATGAAATTTTATTTAAAAATCATGATTTGAGATCAATAAATTATTGTAATGAAATTGTATTAGATGGTCTTCCATTTAATGAATTTACAGTAGGAATTGATCTTCCTAATGATAAAAACTCGATCGTATGTATCAATATTAGTGATGGGTGCTATGGTACCATAAAGATTAGAGAAACTAAAATATGTCAAATCCAGGAAGTTTTATTAAAAAAATTATATTAGTTTGAAAAACATAACGATCGTATAAAACTGATAGTATAAAAATAAAACAATTTAAGAGCTATTTCGAGAAACAGCTACTTCAATTGTTGAGACGTTGCGAGTATTGCCGTCTTGAGATTTGACAGCTTCTGAACCAATTTTGACTGATGCTACCTTATAACCCAACGTATTCATTCTTTTTACAATGATCTGTGCAACATCTACAGCCCTGGGTATACTTTTTCCTCTTGCTTTTATAACAACAGTGGGTTCATTAGCCAGTTGAACCAATGTTGCAGTGACGTAAGTCATAAGTGGTTTTTTTCCGATAAAGATCTCGTTACTAGATTTTGGTTTACTCTCCGTATTTTCATTATATGTAGACATTAATTTTAATATTCATGGAAAGTAGAATATAATGTTTTTTCAATCAGATATTTTTGTACTATGATCTTTTGCTAAAGAATTTAATATTTCATCAATTTTGTCTGGACTTTCTTTTATTTTATTAATTATTTTAATATCACTAATCTCATAGCAGTGAAGAACATCTTCCTTATCCTTAAAAAAAAGGAATACCCGATCTTCATAAATACAATAATATAATTCCTCCTTTACCATTTTCTCTGGGTTCAATGTTATTCCATTAGTAGTAGTAATCACAGGATTTTCCAATACTAGTAATAATAGTTTGCAATAGAAAAATCTACTGTTTATATAACCAAGATAAATTATGTTAGGCCAAGGTATTTAATAGAAACCAACCTTTACAATGAGATAGCAATATTCTTTCTATTACCTTTGAAATTATTTGGTCAGATGGAAGAATTCAAAATTCAAGTTTCATCTCCAAAAAAGTCTTTGTCTTTTTTGTTTATATAAAAGAGAACTAATAAAAAAACAGGTATTATTTATATTATAAATATATAAAAAAAATTGGAATATTAAATATGGTATGAAAATAATAGTTCAAATTTTAACTTTCACTTTTTTATAGGTAATAATTATCATATTTATTCATCTCATTTTGCAATAAAAATTAATTATATATCAAGAATCGAAAAGATGAATCATTATGTTGCAAGAATAGTGAAAGTTTAAACAAATATTGTTATTAATTATAATAAAATAGTAATTTTAATGGAAGGGTTGAAGGCTCAAAGGAAGAGAATCTATCTATCTTGTTTGATTGATATCTTATAGAATATTTTTTTGATAATATTCAAATATGCTATATATATTGAAATACAATTTTTAAACTTTAAAAACAGTAGAAATCAGTTCTGATTTGATTTAGATAAATGATAGTAAGAAACAATGAGGGTAATAATTGGGCTACAGAATATAAAATATTGATTAAACTTGGTTAGTAAGAAACAATAGAGGATTCTTGTTTTACTATCTCTTAATTATTGCTTCAATAAACCATGATGGAAACATATCATTTGCATTTCTTAATAAATAATTTATGTTACTATCTAAAATATATGTAGATGCATGATCTTCTTGACTTCTTATACTACGTCCATAAGTCTGAGTTAGCCTCACAATTGTATTCCATAAATACCAATTAATATCTTTTTTTCTCAATGCAACAACCTTTTTATCACTTAAATCAGGGTAAGGAATTTTAATTATAATCTGAAACCTTGACAAATCATCTTTTAAGTCTAAACCTTGATAAAAAGAAGGAGAGATGAGAACTGTTGGTTTTGTGTTTCGTGAATGTCTCTGTAATGTTTCTATTCTATCAGTAGTAGGTCCACTTTCTATGAGACGTTGTAAATTTTCCTTATTTAGATTATTTTTAATATATTCTAATTGTAAATAGGATGTAGTATGAATAATTCCTTTTTCATTTTTGTGGATACTCATTATGTTATTTACGGTTTTGGCAATAGTTGGAAGATGGTCTAATATGTTTCTAGTATTTAACCAAGCGATATTCATTAAATAAATTGGTCTATTCTCTTTAGGAAAATCTGAATGTTCTACGCGTATAAACATAATTTTATCTTGGGATAAGCCTGTTATTTTACCTAAATATTCTTTATTCAAAATAGTCGCGCTCATAAATAGTCCATAGTTACTAACATCGAGAATTTCTTTAAAGTAATAAGATATATCCAAAGGAGTAAGTGTGATTTTCCTAATCAAATCTTTGGATTTACGGTCTATATTTGTGACTAGCCAATTATTCTTATTCATTTTCATATCAGTAAGTACAAAATCAAGGTTCTTTTCCCTATTAATACAATCAATTAAATTTTTTTCAGTAAATGGTTCCTTTAGCAAATTATTTTTCATAGCATATTCAAAATCTTCCATAAAATCTAGGAGACTCTCTCTATAATATTCACAAAATTCAATCCAAGTTTCTATTTCTTCTTCATTTCGATTTGGTAATTGAAGCTTTGGAAATAGTCGCGTAATATTATCACTGTTGATTATAAAACTCTTGAAATCAGAAATCTCTGATTCAATATTATGTACCTCATCAAAGACTAATAATTCTCTTTTTGAAATCATATTAGAAAAATAAAGATCTGAGAAAAAGTATTTGTAATTATAAATGGCATGTGACGCTTTGGTAGATATCCATTTTTGATGGAAATATTTGCACGGTTCCCATTCTAAACTTTCAAATCTCATTTGTTGATTATTTTTTTTAATGTACTTTAATTTCTCAAAATGTCCAATATCAATATGTTCAAATTTTGTTCCTAATTTATTTACCTTATAATCTGAGAGTTTTGTTTTATAGATGCAATCAAAATCTTCTTGTTTTTGACACGGCCCATATTCACATGTTTCGTAGAATCCTTCCTTTTCTTTTAATATACAAGGGAAATTTCTCTTCCCTTTTGCTTCTTTAATGAACTCAAAATCTTGAGAATACTGATTTTGAAGATCTTTAGTTGATGTACATATATGGGAGCTGCCTAAAAAGGTCGCCAAAGTTATTGCAATAGGACTTTTCCCAAAGCCTGTAGGGGCCTCAAGAAAAATATATTTTATATTGCTCTTTAGAGCTTCTTCGATTTCATCTAAAATCTTTTCCTGATTATTTCGTATTTTTTTTAAAGGGAAATAGTTTAATAATTTCATAATGGCTTCAAAAATTTTTATTTATTTTATTAATTGTAATTCAATAACTCTTCGTGTATAAATTAGGAATTCTTCATCATTTATGTATTTTTAATTGAAATTATTTTTTCGAGTAAGAATTCTTCTATTTTTTCTCTTATTTACATAATGTCGATTAGGAATATTTCCAGTGATCCAATCTTCACTTAAAGGTTTTCGTGCTCTCCTTGCTGACTTTGGCCCAATTCTTTTTCCTAAAAAAAGACGTCCTTTTTTTGCTATTTTTCCCATTGATCAAGTAATATTGTTTGATAAGATTAATTAGTATTGTGTTTAATATTTGTATGATCTTAAATCATTTATCTAAATAAATTTCCCTATTATTTTTTAGTATTTCTACAGAATTATTAATTTTATCGTGAATTATTATTAAGCTATCATTAAAATTAAATTTTTTTTGCAAAGTCTGTAAATAAAAATTCAACGTATATAAATCCTCAAATAGTTCTTGAGGACATAATACAGTAAGATCCTCGTTAAAGATTATAGACTCATAGATATTTTCTTTAATTTTGAGCAATTTAATGATTTTCATATTTATTGAATTTTTTCTTTATTAAAAAATCTTTTCAATGCAACATTAATCCAAAACAAACATATTTTAAATAAAAAATTAAAATAATAGTGCCAAATTTAACAGTCAATGAATTTACTTTTAGGAGATTTTCTTCATTATTAGGAGATTTAATGGATAAAAGAAAAAGAAACATAGATTCAGATGATTTAATGAATGAACTGATTGATAACTATCAGCAAAATAATTGGGATCATGATGTCTTATCAGGGGGTTAATAAGCAAAGATCGTGTATAGTTAAATAACCTTTAAAATATTATTGATTGCTATATTAGTAAAAATTTAATTTGAACCCAAACTTATAAGGCTTCCAAATATTAATTACTTAATAACATTAATATTGATAGAATCATGCTTCAATTATTTTCATTATATTATTAATTAAAATTCATTTTAAAGAAAAAACTAATTAATCATTTATTTTGACTGAACATATAATCGTATTATGAATGCTAATATAAATATATTTTATTAATAAGAAACTTATAGTCTTAATATATATTACATAATGATTAATTACTAAATATTAATTCCACTCAGAGAAAATATTACTTTTCTAAAATATTTAAAACAACTGGTTTGGCTTTTTAAATTGTTTATTTTAATTATAAACAAGGTAAGTCTATCGAATGTCGACCTAGAATGCAAAAGAAGAGCTTTAAATTCATAACATGCTTCCTCACAATATTAATAGTCATCATTAGATCTTTTTCTCATTATCCAAAAAAATTAATAACATTAGTCAATAAAACTTTTTGATGATTATTTAATCTGTTACTTTGAAATATTATTGATGAAAATTTTTCAAGACAACAGTGTATTTCTAACAATGATTTCTGTTTATTTTTATTATTCCATTCATTATGCAAAAAAGTCTTTATTTTTCTATAGTGATTGATGACATTAATTGATATTACATTATGAAGGTATTTTGGATTATCTTTACCCGCTGCATACATTCATATTTTCCACTCTCAAATGAAATAATACTCGACTTTAAAAATGCTATAAAATCAGGTTTATATTTTATCTATATCGAGAAGAGATATTCTGTAAAATTGTCATAATTATCAAATATTCTTTTACGTTAGTTTGCAAAAGTTATTTTTATCAATAAAATAAAAATTTTAATAATATTCTCTATAGTCTGGCAAATTTAATAAATATTGTTGAGATGTCTCTGCATTAGCAAACATCAAAGCTCGACACAACTCGCATCTTAGCATGAGACAATGAGTCTTGGTAGGTTGTACATGAGCTTGTTTAGCACAAACAAAACAAATTACAAATCTTGTTTCATAAAAATTACTGTTATTGATACTATTGGCATTTTGATTGTTATAATTATAATAATGAAAGTATGACTTGTAGTTACTAATACTAAATTATATTATGCTATATTTATAGGACATCATTGAAAATAAATTTTTTATAAAAGA
>Ga0111538_10010514_pt1 | contig 12302 bp, 10 predicted proteins | sample SoiMethybrSBSTD1_FD_79669 | JGI IMG/M metagenome (GOLD analysis project Ga0111538, IMG submission 79669) | Bulk soil microbial communities from a Populus tree surrounding site in Tennessee, USA - Soil MetaG P. TD hybrid SBSTD1 (version 2)... | ecosystem: Environmental > Terrestrial > Soil >...
GCGCTGACCCAGGAGGCAAAAACCATGGCCGTCATCAAGCCTCGCCGACCGGAATACGCGCATCTGTACGCGCCGCCGCCGGTTCCGCCCGAGGTCATCCGATCCCATCGCGTCATCGTGCTTGTGGCGGGCATCGTGATCCTGAGCCTGGCCGACCTGGTCGTGACGCTGGCCTACCTCAAGGCCAACTGGATGATGGAGGCCAATCCGCTGGCCTCGTACATCATCCGCAGCACGCAGTCGGCCTGGGCCCTGGCCGCCTTCAAGTGTTGTACCGTCACGGTGTGCGCAACGTTGCTGCTGCGGCTGCGCCGGGCCCGTGCTGGCGAAGTGGCGGCATGGTGTGGCATCGGACTGCTCACCGTCATGTCGATCATGTGGCGCTGCTACTCCCACCATTTCGACGATCCGGAAGAACTGTTCCTGGCGCAGACCTCGATGATCTTTGACGAAGATCGCCTGGGTCTGCCGTGACCGTGCATGCTGATTGGAGGCTGCGAGCCTTGCGCATGCGCTGTACAGTGTCGTGATGCTCCGTTTCGCCTTGCCGCTTGTTTGGCCGGCACTCATCGCGCTCGCAGGCTGCGTAGGCACAAAGCATCCCGTGATCGCGGTCACGGGCGCCACGCTCGATCAGACAACCGATCAGGCGGCGACGGTGCGCGTGGCGCTGCGCCTGCAGAATCCCAACGACGAGCCGCTCGAACTGCAGGAGTTCGAGTATCGCTTCGCGGTTCCGGGCCAGCCCGCCTACCGCGGCAAACGCTCGGCCCAGATGACGCTGGCGCGGCAAAGCACGCGCGTCGTCGAGATTCCCGCCGTCATCGCCTTCAGCAGCGCTGACGCGAACCACGCCGCGCTTGCCGATGCGGCGTTCCAGGTGCAGGGAACACTGCGCTACCTGGCGCCGCGGGCCATCGAGCAGACGCTGTTCGATACCGGGGTGCGCAGGCCGCGCGCCTCGTTCGCCGCGACAGGCCACATCGCGGCTCCTGCGGCGGGGTCGACGCCAGTGGGTAACGACCGCTAACGCGGCGATCGCATTCGTACCGCTGGCAAATCGTTCGAACACAGGCGGGCCGAATGGGCCGGCGCGTTTTCGGACGCGCCCGTGTCGGTGGCACGCCTTGCCAATTGCGCTCGCCTTACCAACCTTCGCTTATCCGCTGCTTGCGGCGGACCGATGAAGCCCGGTCAGTGTTGCGCTCCGCAGCGCGAACCCATGGGAATCACCTCACTATGAAACTCGGCGAGATTCTTCGTACCGCTCACGAGCACAAGGCGTCGGACGTCCACCTGATTTCCGGCCACCCGCCCATGATGCGCGTCAACACGGTCATGACGCCCATGGACTACCCGCTGCTCACCCCGGCGACCGTCAAGACCTTCCTTGACGAGATGACCAACTCCAGTCAGCAGGCTCGCTTCGACGAGCATCGCGACCTGGACTTCTCGTTCGCGGTCGCCGAACTCGGCCGTTACCGCGTCAACGCCCACTCGCAGCGCGGCACGATCGGCCTGGCGATGCGCGCCATCAAGAGCAAGGTCCCGCCGCTGGCCGACCTCAACCTGCCCGAGGTCATCAGCCGCCTGACGTACCTGCCGCGCGGTCTGGTGCTGGTCACCGGCGACACCGGCTCGGGTAAGTCGACCACCCTCGCCGCGATGATCGAGGCGATGAACCAGCGCTACCGCAAGCACATCATCACGCTCGAGGACCCGATCGAATACGCCTTCGCCAGCAACAAGTGCCTGATCGAGCAGCGCGAACTGGGGCAGGACATGCCTTCGTTCTCCAGCGGCTTGAGGCACGCGCTGCGTCAGGACCCCGACATCATCCTGGTCGGCGAAATGCGCGACCTTGAAACCACCGCGCTGGCGATCTCCGCCGCCGAAACCGGCCACCTGGTGCTTTCGACGCTGCACACCGTGAACGCTTCGCAGACGGTTGAGCGCGTGATCGACATGTACCCGGCCGGTCAGCAGAACCAGATCCGCGCCATGCTGGGCAACACGCTGCAGGCCGTGCTCTCGCAGACATTGTTCAGCCGCATCGACACCGCAGGCATGGTGCCAGCCGTTGAGGTCATGCTGTGCACCCCGGCCGTGCGCAACATCATCCGCGAGGCCCGCACGTTCGAGATTCCCAACGTCATCGACACCAGCCGTCAGATGGGCATGATCAGCCTGGACAACTCGATCGCCGAGTTGTACTTCAACGGCCTGATCAGCCGCGAGGATGCCATCGCGCAGGCGGCGTATCCCGACAAGCTGGAGCGACAGTTGGCCGCGTAATCAAAAGCGATCAGCGATCAGCAGTCAGCGTTCAGCGGCTGTTGACGGTGATCGTGAAGACAGACGAATGGATTGGCTGAACGCTGAACGCTGAACGCTGAGTACTTCCCATGCCACAGTACCGCTTCCAAGCCCGACACACCTCCGGTCAGATTCAGACCGGCGTTCTGGCGGCGGACAACGCCGCGATGGCCGCCGCCATCCTGCGCAACCAGGGCAACCACGTGCTGCAACTGGTGCCCGTGGCCGGGGCTCGCGCCAAGAGTTCAATGGCCAAGGCCTTGAACTACTCGACCGGCCCGTCCATGAAGGACGTGCTGGACTTCACGACGCAACTGGCGGTGATGATTCGCGCCGGCATCAGCCTGCGCATCGCTCTGGAAGGCATTGCCGACCAGGTGCACAATCCCAAGTTCCGCAAGATCCTGCTGTCGATCAAGACCGACGTCGAGTCCGGCAAGCAGTTCTCGGAAGCCATCAACAAGTATCCGAAACTGTTCGGCCCGCTGTACGTGAACATGGTGCGGGCCTCGGAAATGTCAGGTTCGTTCGCCAAGATGCTGGACCGCATCGGCGGCTACATCGCGCAGCAGATCGAGACCAAGAAGATGGTGATCGGCGCGAGCATCTACCCAGGCGTGATTGCCGCGATGGCGATCGCCGTGACGGTGTTCCTGCTCACCTTCGTGCTGCCGCGCTTCGCCATGGTGTTTGCGGGCAAGGAGTCGGTGCTGCCCTGGCCGACGAAATTCCTGATGGGCACCTCGGCGTGGATGGTGACGTACTGGTGGACGCTGATCCTCGGCGGGCTCTTCGTGGGCGCGGGCTTCTTCCTGTTCCTGCGCACGGAGGTCGGCCGCTACTGGTGGGACAGGACCAAACTGACGGTGCCGCTGTTCAAACGCATGTTCCGCGCCCTGTACGTCAGCCGCTCGCTGCACACGATGGGCGAACTGCTCAACGCCGGCGTGCCCATGCTCGACACCATCGCCATCACCGGCGACATCTCCGGCAACCTGCTGTACAAGAAACTGTGGCGCAACGTGTACGCCGCGGTGAAGCAGGGCAAGAAGGTGCAGAGCCAACTGGTCAAGAGCACGCTGCTGCCCAAGAGCGTGGTGCAGATGGTCGGCGCGGGCGAGGAATCCGGCCGCCTGGGCGAGGTGCTGCAGGAGATCTCGGTGTACTACGCCAAGGTCCTGCGCGACGCGATCAAGACCGTCACGAGCATGATCGAGCCCATCATGATCATCCTGATGGGCTCGGTGGTCGGCTTCATCGCGATGGCGATCATCCTGCCGATCTTCAAGATGAGCCAGATCGTCTCGCAGCACTAAGGCGACCAACGGCCAGCGACGCATGGGAATCCGCGCCAGCAACAGCGGCGGTGTCGTGCGCGCCCGGCGACCGCGGTCGAGTGTGACAGCCGATAACGCGCGGCCGTCCCGCGCAGAGCGCGCCGGTTGCCAGAGGGCTCCCGTTACCCGCTCTCCGCAGGTTCCCGTGCTCGCGAGGTATTGGACACTTGTCGATGAGAGTTTCTGATTACGCCCGACGGAGCATGACTGCCATGACGGTTTTACTGCGCCATTCGCGGAACGCACCTCGCCGCGCCTTCACGCTGATCGAAACGGCCCTGGCCACGGTCATCGTCGGCGTCGGCGTGCTGGCCATGGTCGCGGCGCAGCAAGGCTTCCATAAGCAGAACGGCTGGTCCACGCACGCCTCGATCGCCACGCGCCTGGGCAATGAAATCCGCGAGATGACGCTGAACCTGCCGCGCAACGACCCGGTCACCAGCAGCACGTTCTGGGGGGCCGAGAGCAACGAGACCTTCGTCGGCGCCTTTGACGATCTCGACGACTTCGACGGCGACGGCAACGGCCTGATCTTCTCCGCCGAGCTGGGCAACGGGCCGCTCAACGCCCGCCGCGAGATCATCTCGAACATGAACGGCTGGGCCCAGGAGGTCTACGTCCACAACGTCGATCCGTTCAACATCCACTCCATCGAGGCTGACAACTCCACGAACATGCTCATGGTGGAGGTGGTCGTGACTTATCAGGCGCCCGGGGCAACGGCTCCCATGGAGATGACGCGCGTCTCGTGGATTACGCCGAACTGAGTCAATGACGAAGCGACAAGCAACGAACGTCGAACGGACGTCGACAGCATTGAGAGGCACGAGGATCTAGCCATGAGGAATCGTCAGCCAGCTCCAGCACTCATCATTGGTCATTTGCCACTCGTCCGTCGTCGCGTGTCCCGCCGCGGTGTGTCGTCGGTGCTGGCGATGATGTTCCTGGTGATCTTCTCGTCGCTGGCGGCCGCGATGGCCGTCGTGGCTCAGGCCAATCTGCGCACCGCCGACTCGGCCATGAAGCTCTCACGGGCCATGAGCGCCGCGGAAACGGGCATGACGTTCGCCCAGCGCCGCCTCGCCTCCGAGACCTCTCGCTTCGTCGTAGAGAAGGGCGTCATTGACGCCGGCTACGCCGAGGACATCTGGATGGGCACCTACGACGAGTCCGCCGATGGCGCCGTCGACGTTCTGGACCCGACCGGATACACGACCACCACGCCTCCCTCGGGCCTGGTGTATGCGCTGCTCGACGCCCACGAGGCCGACACGCACACCATCGTCGTCACCTCCAGCGACAACGGCCTGCCCGCTGTCGAATCCACCTATGGCACGCTCCGCTGCAAGCCGATTTCACTCTCGGATGAGCCCGGCTCGCCGTACTTCCGGCTGACGTATGAACTCCTTGCCGGGCAACCGGCTGTGCGCGTGACGAGCATCGGCTACGACGGCGACATCACCCGCACCATCCAGATGGACTTCAAGATCGAGAAGAAGATCGAGTTCGCGCTGCTCAGCCCCAACCGCATCATGATCGGCAAGAACGTGCTGGTGCAGGGCCCGCTCGGCAGCCGCTACGGCCTGGCGCCAGGCGAGTTGGACCCCGCCAACGGCGACCCGCTCGTGATGCGCAGCGACTACTACTACCTCAACGACACGCTGAACGCGCGACTCGACACGCTCTACAACCAGATCCGTGCCTATGACGTCGACGGCGACAATCGCCTTCGTCCCGATCACCCCGATGAGAGCGATGGGCTCGCCGGCAATCCGGATCTGGTCGACTACGACGGCGACGAGTACGTCACCGACTTCGACCTGTTCCTGAAGTTCTACGACTCCAACGGTGACAGGCGCATCACGCTCTCGAGCGAATTCGTCAACGTCGACAATCAAATGGCCCGTTTGATTGACAAGGCCGACCCGGACCGCGACGGCGACGGCGAGATCACCGCTTCCGACAGCGGCCTGGGCTACAACGACGGCATCATCGACGTGTACGACTTCTACGCAAAGGTGCGCGGTCGCGTGACCTTTGCCGTGGATCAGGAGTCATGGGACGCCGCGAACGGCGCTTCGTATCGCACCATCGTACAGGGCCCGGTGCGGGCCGCCATGGACGTGCCGCCGATGACCTTCTCGGCCACCGAGGAAGAGATGCGGGAGATCACCACCTCGATGTTCTCCGACAGCCAGACGTGGTTCGATGCGCATACGTTGTCGAGCGCGTCGTTCGCCGCGCAGACCGCCGCAGGCGTGTCGGCGGGCGGAACGTTCATTCCCTCCGCGGCCGCCAACTACGAAGCCGTCCCCTACGGCTCCAATGGCGCGTACGACTACTACAAGCGGCCCATCTATCGCAACATGACGTTCCACGACGTGCGCATTCCCAAGGGCACAAACGCCCTGTTCGAGAACTGCAAGTTCGTCGGCGTCACGTACATCCAAACCAACCAGGAGTGCGCCGACTTCAACTGGAACTATGCCGGCGCCGTGGAGAAGAAGGAATCGCCTCCGGGCTCGGGCAACTTCACCTACCCGCTGCGCTTCCCCACCCTCAAGGCGACGATTCCGTCGACCGGCCAGGTCATCAGCGACACGCGCGTCGAGTCGAACAACATCCGCTTCCACGGCTGCACATTCCTGGGTTCGATCTCCGGCATCAAGCCTGAGGAATACACGCACTGGCGCAACAAGCTGCAATTCACGGGCAACACGCGCTTCTACCTCGACCCCGATGACACTGACCTGGCGACGCAATCCGACGCCGCCGCGCTGCAGGCTGAACTCTCCGCCATCAGCGATGACGACCGCGACGAGATGGCCAAGTCGTCGATCCTCCTGCCCGGCTGGTCGGTGGACGTCGGCAACTTCACCAACGAGCAGAACGCCGACCCGACCCTGACGCCCAAGGTCAAGCTCAATGGCACGATCGTCGCCGGCATTCTCGACGTGCGCGGCACGGCCGACGTGCATGGCACGCTGCTGATGACCTTCCGCCCGGTTGAAGGCTCCGGCCCGCTGTACTACGGCGGTCTGACCGACGCGTTCAACACCACCGTCGGCTACTTCGGCCCGCTCGACGGCGACGGCGAAGGCCAGTTGCCCGGTTCGCTCACCTTCCAGGGCTTCGGCGAGATCACGCTGCGCTACGACCCCGACGCCAAACTGCCCGACGGCATCCCATGGCCTCTGCGCTGCAAGCCCGACCCGACCACGTACACCGAGTAAGTCATGAAACGTCCAAACGTCCAAACGTCCAAACGTCCTGCGTACGTTCGTCGCGGCTTCAACCTCGTCGAATTGCTGATCGCGCTGGGCATCACCGCGGCGCTGCTGACCGCGACGCTCGTGGCGCTCAACGCGTCGTTCCGAGCCTACCAGGCGACAACTGAGGTCTCCTCCACTCACACCATCGCGCGGCTCACGATGAACCGCATGACGATGATGATCCGCGTGGGTGAAGACTTCGGCCCGTTCCCCACCAACCCGCTCGACACGACGGTCAGCAGCGACTTCGTCGAGTTCGCCACGCCCGATGGCGACATCATGACCCTCGAGTTCGACGAATCGCAGGAGGCCTTGCTGGTCACGGTGATGAATCCGGCCACCGGTGACGAGAACACCTACCCGCTGCTGGAAGGCGTGCTGCGCCAGACCGACTCCGACGGCGACCCCATCGCGCCGTTCACGCTCCAGTACGCCAAGGGCCGCAACCTGTACCGCGCGACCATCGACCTGCTCATCAAGCCCGATGACAACATGAGCCTGTCGATCGAAGGCAACAACGACAGCCAGTTGATTCACCTGGTCTCCAGCGCCATGCCCCGCATGGCGGCCTATGGCGAAGAACCGTGGTGATTGCTCCGCCGCTCGCCACGCGTCAATTCCAACTCACGATTTGCGCATCCGCTCGATGACGTGCCGGCTGCTCAGCCCCGGCCGGTGTGACAGCACGCGCAATTCGATCCCGAGTTTCTTCGCCGTCTCGTATTCGTTGATCTCCGACGGCTTGTAGTCGCCGCCCTTGACGTACAGATCGGGCTGGATGCGGCGGAGCAGGTCATCGACCGTCGGCTCCTCGAAGATCGTCACGAAATCGACGCACTGCATCTCGCTGAGAATGTCGGCCCGATCCGCAGCCGAGTAGATCGGCCGGCCCTGGCCCTTCTGGGCGCGCACCTGCTCGTCGGCATTGATCGCCACCACCAGCACGCCGTCTTCGCCGCCAAGGGTGCGGGCCTCGCGCAGGTAGCCGATGTGCCCGGCGTGAATGACATCGAAGTTGCCGTTGGTGAACACGATCCGGTGCCCGGCCTCGCGATGCACCGCCAGTTCCACCAGCAGGTCGTCGAGGTCGCGCACCTTGTTCGCGAACGTTCGAGTCTGGGCCAGCGCCTCGCGCTGCACGTTGGCGAAGGGAATCGGCTGGGCCCCGAATACCTGCACCTCCAAACCGGCTGCGATGTTGGCGAAGCGCACCGCGTCCAGCCACGCCAGCCCGTTGGCCCGCGCGCCGGCAAGCGCCGCCAGCACGATGTCGCCCGCGCCCGTCACGTCGTACACATCGCGCGCGATCGTTGGCACCACCTGCGGCCTGCCCCCGCGCTCCTCCAGCAGCGCGCCGTGCTTGTCCAGCGTCAGCACCACGGCGTCCAGATCGAGTTCCGAAAGCAGTTTCGTCGCCAGCCCCGCGTTGTGCAGTTCGCTGGCGTCGATGGGCGTATCGAGCCCCGTCGCCAGTTCCGCCTCCGAGCGATTGGGCGTGACCGCCGTTGCGCTGCGGTACTTGGAGTAGTCCTCGATCGCCGCTGGATCGACCAGGAGTTCCTTGTCATGTTTTCGACAGAGATCAACGAGCCGGCGACACACGCGCGGCGTGCACACGCCCTTGTTGTAGTCCTCGAGACAGACGACATCGACGCTGTCGATGCGGGCGGCGATCAGATCGAGCAGCGCCTCCTCGATGTGGGCAGGCAGAGGCTCGCGCGTCTCGATGTCCATGCGGAACATCTTCTGCGGGTGGCGGTGCTGGGCCAGGCCGATGAGGCTGCGCTTGATGGTCGTCGGCCGCGCCGGATCGTCGATGATCCCCCCCACATCGCAGCCCGCTTCCACGAGTTTGGCGCGCAGTGTGCGGCCGGCATCGTCGGCCCCCACCACGCCGAAGCACACAACCTCGCCCTTGAGGCCGCGAATGCACAGCGAGACATTGGATGCGCCGCCGGGGCGATCCTCGGACTTGGTCGCGTGCAGCACGGGCACGGGCGCATCGGGGCTCAGCCGCTCCGCCGCGCCGTACACGTGCTGATCGAGCATGAAATCGCCCACCACCATCGCGGTGAAGGGCTTGTACGAGCCGAGTTGATGCAGCAGGGTTGGCACGCACCAACAGTTTAGCGGGCGACGCCCCTGTCGCGGCGCAGCGCCTTCAACGCCATCGCCCGCAACGCGTCTTCGCCCGCGGTGAACTCGATCGCCGGTTCCGTCACGACCAGCGTCTCCCGCCATTCGCGAACACTCTGCGCGCGCGGCGCTGAGGCATGCACATGCTTTAGGTCGCCGGACCTCGATCGCGCCTGGCGGGGCCGCCAATGCGGTTATCGTGACATTCTGCGCGCAAAGTGTCCAGACGCGCGCATCCGCTTCGCGAGGTTGCGCGCACAGAGTGTCTGTAAATCGGGTGGCTCAGATTGCCTGCGCCAGGTTGGAGGAGATCGCCGCGGCAACCGAAACCCACACCGTTGGGGCTCTCGTTGTCCTTGTTGTCGTTGTTGCCCCGCGCGCTCATTGTCCGTCGCCCGTCAATGGTCAATTGATGATGCCTCCACGTTGCAGCGAATCAAGCCACTTCACGGACGCCGTGCGCGCGCAACTGACAGAGGGTGGCACGCGCCGATACGATGGTCTCGTGAAGCGCTGGTTCGCTGCGCATCTTCGTGTTCCTGGTTCTCGGCGCGATCGTCAGCGTCGCGGTGGCGTGGGTGTGTGCGTACTTCATCGACGTGCATTCAGTGCTAGACAACGATGAGAGGCACCGAGTTGGAGCAACGTCGCTTGCTCCTGGAACTGCGCCGTGGGGCGTCGAGATGTATCAGCATGCTGGTGCAGTACGCGTGTATTCGTTGATTCTCGATACCTACATAGGGCAATACCCAATGGAACGCGTTGAATCATTTCTGCCTTCGTGGGCCGCTTGCCTTCGACCGACAGATGCTCAGGCGTATCCGACGACAGCGATTGATGCTCGCGGTTGGCCCCTGATCGCGATGTACTCGATCAAACCCGGCTCTGAATGGAATTGGGAGCCTGCCGAGTACGGACTTGACCTTTCACCTTTGCGAAGTCAAAGACTTCCATCAGAGTACTGGTATCGCTGCTTGCCACTTCGTCCCATCTGGCCGGGGTTCGCGATCAACACGGTGTTCCATGCGGTGGTCTTGTGGCTGCTATTCGCTGGGCCGTTTGTGTTGCGACGGCGGCGGCGCATTCGCCGCGGCCTGTACCCGAAGTGCGCCTACGACCTGCGCGGCACGGCTGAGGGTGCGGCATGCCCCGAATGTGGCGCGGCTGTCACCGTCGCTCGTTGAAAGCAGCGTTGACATCGACCGTTACCTCCTCGCCGCCCTGCGGGAATGCCCCAAGGCCAAGCGGCTTCCACCCCGCATCCTCAGCCGCTTTCACAAGCGTGTCGACGAGTCCACGCGGTAGTCCTTGGCCAAGGACTGCACGGGTCTGCGACTCGTCAAGAATACAACGCACCTTTGGGTCGCCGTCGGCGACGATCAATTCGCCTGAGCGCGATTCGATTGATCCCAACCGAATCTCCATCAAAGGCGTCGCCCAGAAATCGGGGCGGTAGACGCTCGCCAGAAGTCCCATTGTCTGACTGCCGTCGATTCTCACGCTCGTTGAAATCCCGTCGAAGAGGCGGCTGATGGGCGACAACGAACTCGATGTCTCGATGTGAGGGAGCACTGCTCCGTGTTGCGGAAAGGTCCGAAGCATTCGCCAGAACGGCGCTGAGCGCGCTATGAACACCGCAACACACGAGCCGAGGATGATGATCCACGCGATGGCCAAGGGAACAAACCACCGATGCATGCGTTGGGCGAAGTAGCCAAGTGCGCCATGGCCACGTGTCAGCGCTGATCTGGGAGTACCGCATTCCGGGCACGCTGGTCCTTGGATTGTGTCGATGCGGTAAGCGCACGTGCTGCACACAGTGCCATCCTGCTCATGAATCGTGAAGAACAGGGCTCGACAAAGCGTGGTCGCGATGGATGCGCAGCAACCGGCGACCACTGCAGCGAGTGCAACCGCCGCAAACAACCAGCGGAGGCTGCTGCCGTCGACCGACCAATGCGGATTCGTCAGCACCTCATAGGTCGCGAAGGTCCCGACATATGAGGCAGTGAAACACGCACCGGCCAGAAACGCCGCGAGCCGATGCTGACACACCCCGCAATGCCGGACCACAAACACAATCGGCGGAGTGACAAGCACAAAGGCCGGGATCGCGCACAAGAACGTAAAGATCAGTGGTACCAGGCTGGCCAAGAGTGTGAATTGCAGGAGCAGCGCCGACGCAACCCCAAAGACAACAGCCAGCATCAGCAGCCCACGATGCGAATGTGGAATTCGAACATGCACGCGCTGCGAAGGCATGGGCGACTGTGACGCCAAGTATACGGCAGCGCAATGGCCGCCTGCTCCACCGACCCACTGCGGCGCGCTACCGGTCCAGCGGCCAGGGCTCTGTCGACATCGTCATGGTGATCTGATCTGTGTCCTTGGCCTTGAGTTTGTGGGCCGGGTCCTTCGTCGGAATCTGATGATGGATGACCAGTGTCATGGTCGTGCGAGCCGAAAGTCTCGACATGTCGGACAAATCAAGATCCATCAGGCACTGTGTTCGCCCCAGCGACTCGCCGACGGTCGACGTGTTGGAAAGAGGCGTGCCCTTCTGCTCTGCATCGATCTCGAGCGTCACATTCGCGCGTTCGATGGCCTTGATGCGATACGTCGCGCGGAGGTTCGTTCGTGTTGTGGCGCCTGTGATCTCCCGCTTCACCTCCCATTCGGCGCCTACGCCCACCGGCTCTGCGGGCAGGGGGATGTGCATCGACTGCAGCTGCTGATTCATCCGTTGAATCGCTGGTTGCATGGGTGCGTCGAATTGAGCCGGATCAAAGCCGCCGCGGATGAAGCGCCCGCGCGTGTCGAGGACGATCTCAGCACTCTTGCCCTCGATCTGCGCGAAGCCCGCGCGCATGGCCTCGGCGGCAGCGTCAGGTTTTCCAGGAACCGTCTCCGGGCCTTCGAACTTCAGGAACTCGATGCGCTGAGTGATCTCGCCATCGCCGACACCAATGATTTCCAGGCCAATGGCTATGGAAGAGATCGGGAACGGTTTGCTGTCTGCAGGCTTGCCCTCGATCTCGCGGATGGACGTTGACTCGGTACTCCATTTCAGCACGGCTCTCTGCCCGACCTTCGGCTCAAACCTCAAGGCTCGACGCGGCTCCGCCCCCTGATTCAGCATCTCGTACTCTTGGCCCGCAGCGGGTTGAGTCGCCGCCTGACCAGCAGAAGCCGCCGCCGCTGACACACCCACAACGGACAGTGCAAGGGCACCATGGATGCA
>Ga0111538_10010515_pt1 | contig 12301 bp, 8 predicted proteins | sample SoiMethybrSBSTD1_FD_79669 | JGI IMG/M metagenome (GOLD analysis project Ga0111538, IMG submission 79669) | Bulk soil microbial communities from a Populus tree surrounding site in Tennessee, USA - Soil MetaG P. TD hybrid SBSTD1 (version 2)... | ecosystem: Environmental > Terrestrial > Soil > Tree...
GGGCAGCTCCAGGCCGACGACGTGGGCGAGCGCGGGGAGATCGGGCTGGAGCGCGAGGAGCTTGTCGTGGATCGCGTTGGTGGCGCCGATCACCACCTTGGCGGTGCAGTCCTCGAGGATGAACTTCCACTCCTTGGCGAGCTGCGCCTCGTACATCGGCACGAAGGTGGCTTCGAGGCCGTACGTGGCGTAGCAGGCGACGGCCCACTCGACGCGGTTGTTCGAGACGATGCCGACCTTGTCGCCCGCTTTCACGCCCAGGCTCGAAAGCGCTCCGCGGAAGTCGTCGACCAGCTTTTCGAACTCGCGGTAGGTGATCCAGGTCCAGACCCCGCCGGTCTTGGTGCCGAAGAGCGGCCGGTCCGCGTGGGCCTTGCTGCTCTTTTGCCAGAGGTCGACCAGGTTCGTGATGTCTTCGCCCATCGTAAAGGTGCCTCCCGGCGCGTGCCGTGCCGCGGGTTCTGCCGCCTAAACGGGCAAAACATAAAGGCGGCGCTCCGCCCGGTCAACGCGTGTTCTCGCTTGCGCTAAGCTCGGCCTGCCCCAGCGCACCATGCCCACGTACACCCTCGTCACCTTCGGCTGCCAGATGAACCAGCACGACTCCGAGCGGATCGCGGAGGTGCTCGGGGCTCGCGGGTACCGGCCGATCGAGGCGGTGGAGCACGCCGACGTCGTGCTTTTGAACACCTGCAGCGTGCGTGAAAAAGCCGAGCAAAAGCTGCGCAGCGAGGTGGGGCGCCTCGCGCTGTTGAAGCGCGAGCGTCCGAGCCTGACGCTGGTGGTGGCAGGGTGCATGGCGCAGCAGCACGGCGAACGGCTGCTGCGCTCGATGCCGGACGTCGATCTCGTGCTCGGCCCGGACAACATCCCGGAGCTCGGGGGCCTGCTCGCCGAGCTCGAGACCGGCGCTCCGCCTGTGGCTCGGACAGAGTTCGACCTGGACGCTCCGCACTTTTTGGCCGCACGTCCGGCAGCGGGAACGCCCAAGGTGAGCACTTTCGTCACGGTCATGAAGGGCTGCAACGAACGTTGCTCGTTTTGCATCGTTCCGCACACGCGGGGACCCGAGCGCTATCGGCCCGCAGCGCAGATCCTGGACGAGATCGCCGAGCTCCACGCCGCCGGAGTGCGCGAGATCACGCTGCTCGGGCAGACGGTCAACAGCTATCGCGACCCGGAGCGGAGTTTGGCGCAGGCTCCCGACGCGGGGCTCGGCTGGGTACACACCGCGCGCGCTCGCGCCGCCGAGGACGAAAGCGAGTTCGCGGCGCTGCTCCATGCCATCGCCGAGCGCGTGCCCGGTCTGGTACGGCTTCGCTATACGAGCCCGCACCCGCGGCACCTGACACGCTCGCTGATCCGCGCTCACGCCGAGCTCGCGGTGCTGGCCAAACACGTGCACTTGCCCGTGCAGTCCGGCAGCGACCGCGTCCTGCGACGGATGATCCGGCGCTACTCGGTGGCGGAGTACCGCGAGCGCGTGGACGCGCTGCGCGAGGCCGTGCCGGGGATCACGCTGTCCACCGACGTGATCGTGGGCTTCCCGGGAGAAACCGCCGAGGACTTCGCCGCGACGCTCGAGCTGACGCGCGCGGTGGGCTACACGGGGCTCTTCGGCTTCAAGTTTTCGCCGCGTCCACACACGCCGGCGCTGCGGCTCGCGGACGACGTGTCCGAGAGCGACAAGGCGGCGCGGCTCGCCGAGCTGTTCGCGGTCAGTGACGCGCAGCGGCGCGAGCACCTGGCGACCTGGGTCGGGCGCACCGCCACGGTGTTGGTCGAGGGACCCGGGCGTCCGGGCACCCTCAGCGGCCGCAGCGAGCGCAACGAGATCGTGCATTTTCCGGGGGAGCTCGCGCTGGTCGGCCAGGTCGTGCCGGTCAGGATCGAACGCGCCTTCAAGAACTCCCTGTTCGGCGCGTCGCTCTTGCCGAGCCCCGGTCCGCGGCGGGCGCTTCCGGTCCTCGACGGGGCGCTCGGCTGATGGCGCTCGTCAAGTCGCTCGGCGACAAGGTGCCGCGGATCGCGCCGAGCGCTTTTCTCGCTGAAACCGCGGTCGTGGTCGGCGACGTGGAAATCGGCGAAGGCGCCAGCATCTGGTACGGCGCCGTGCTGCGCGGCGACGTCGGCCGCATCAAGGTCGGCGCTCGAAGCAATGTGCAGGATCTGGCCTGCATCCACATGACCGGCGGGCTCTCGCACACGGAAATCGGCGAAGACGTCACGATCGGTCACGGCGCCATCCTGCACGGCGGGCGGATCGGCCGCGGAGCCTTGATCGGCATGGGCTCGGTCGTGCTCGACAACGCCGAGATCGGCGAAGAGTCGATCGTGGCCGCCGGCTCGGTGGTTCCCCCAGAAATGAAGGTGCCAGCTCGCGTGCTGGTTCGCGGTGTTCCGGCCAAGGTCGTGCGGGAGCTCACCGAAGAAGAGCGCCGGGAAGGCCGCCGCGGCGCGCTCGTGTACCTCGACCTGGCCGAGCTTCACAGACTCTAGCCGCCGCCGACGAAGTGCACGATCTCGAGCACGTCGCCGTCGGCCAGGCCGGTCACGGCGTGCTCGGCGCGCGGCACGACCTCGCGGTTGCGCTCCACCGCGACCGGGCCGTCGGTGAGCCCGAGGTGCTCGATCAAGCCCCGTACCGTGAGGCCGTCGGGCACGTCTTGAGGGTCGCCGTTCACCGTGAGCTGCATCGCGGCCCGAGCGTAGCGCGGAAGAAGGAAGGGCGGTTGGAGCGTAAAGGGAACGTGGTGCATCGACTGGCCGCGGCCGGCAAAAGCCCGGTAAGATGGCTGACCGTGGCGCGTTTCTGGCTCGCCGCTGGAGTGGTCGTCTGCGCCGCAGCGCTCGGCGCGGCAGCGGCCGTCTACCATCAATGGCTGCCTCCCCAGGGGGCGCTGCCCGGGCTCGAAATCGACGGCCGCCAGGTTTCCCGCGGCGCCGGGCTCGGCGATTGGTTGGAGGGACGTCGCAAGGCCCTGCTCGAGCGCGAGGTCTACCTGGCTGCCCCGGACGACTACGTGCAAACCACGCTGGGCCGGCTCGGGGTCGAGCTCGACGTGGCCGAGACCATGCGCCGCGTGCTCGAGTACTCTCAGGAGGGCTCGATCGGCACCCGGGCGTTCCGGGCTGAGAGGGCCCGGCGCGGCGAGGTCGAGATCGAGCCGGCGTGGTCGTTCGATCCCGCCCGCGCAAAAAGCGAGCTCGAGCGCCTGGCCCCGCGCGTCCGCACCGAGCCGGTCGACGCCCGGCTCGATCTGATCGGCCATCTCCGCATCGACGACCAGCCGGGGCGCGTGCTCGACCTCGACGCGTCGTTGAAATCGATCGGCGAGGGTGAACGCCGAGAGCTCGCGGTGTTCGAGATCCGCACCAGGCCGATCCGCGCCCAGGTCACGAGCGAGATGCTGCTCACCATCGACGTGACCAAGGTGCTCTCGAGCTTCGAGACGAAATTCGCGGGCAACGGCCGCGGTCGATCGCGCAACATCGAGCGCGCGGCCGAGCTGCTCAACGGCACCGTGATCGCGCCGGGCCAGACCATCAGCTTCAACCAGATCGTCGGACCACGCCGGATCGAACGCGGGTTCGCTTACGCGCCCGAAATCGTCAACGACGAGATGGAGACCGGCGTCGGCGGCGGCGTTTGCCAGGTGGCGACCACCGTGCACGCGGCCAGCGTGTACGGCGAGCTCGACGTCGTGCAGCGCCGCAGCCACAGCCGTCCCAGCGCCTACGCGCCGATGGGTCTCGATGCCACCGTGATCTACGGCGAGGTCGATCTCAAGCTGAAGAACCCCTACGACACGCCGCTGATGCTCCACGCGTTTTTGCCGCAGAGGAATCTGCTCAGGGTCGAGTTTCTGGGCCGCGACGCCCCGGGTGAGGTCGAGCACTTGTATGCCGTCGTCAAGAGCGAGGATTTCTTCCGGCGCGTGGTCTCGAAGCCGGAGCTCGAGCAGGGCAAACACGTACGCAAGCAAAAGGGCATTCGCGGCTACGACGTTGTGAGCGTCGTGCAGCTCAAGCTGCCCGACGGCAGCGTGCGCAAGCACCAGTACTACAGCAAGTACTACCCGGTGCCGGAGGTGTTCTGGGTCGGGCCCGGCGTCGACCCCGGCGAGCTCGGAGCCTTGCCCGCAGGCGCCAACTACACCGAGGTCGACGGCGCGCTCGACGTCTCGAGCGTCAGAAACCCGTACTCGACGGGCGGCTAGCGCCTTGATCCGGCGCTGAAATTGGTCGAAAACCCGGGACCGCAGTGTTCAACCGGTTCTGGCTTTTCGCCGCCCTCGTCGTCTGCGCGGGGTGCAAGCGTAAACAGACCGCCGAGCCACCTGCGCCGCCCTCCGCGTCGGCGGCGGGCTCGGCGCTCGCCGCGGCGCCGATTTCGTCGCTGGTGGTGAGCCACGGCGAGCTCGACACGCGGGCGCCTTCCAACGCGCCGCGCCTGGCGGCGACGGTGATCGCGAGCACCGTGTACAAGCTGCCCAACGTCGAAGCGCGCAAGCTCGGCTACCTGCGGCTGGGCGCGATCGTGCAGCGCGACGCCGACCCGGTCGAGGGCAGCGGCTGCAAGGGTAAGTGGTACCGGATCTATCCGATGGGCTACGTCTGCAGCGACGAGGCCACTACCGATCTCGAGCTGCCGCTGGTGCGGGCCACGCAGAAGCGGCCGGACCTCAAGAAGCCGCTACCCTACCGCTACGGCTTCGTGCGCGCGACCTCGCCGCAGTACCTGAGAGTTCCGAGCCGCGACGAGCAGACCAAGAGCGAGTTCAAGCTCGACGAACACCTCGCCTGGTACGAACAGAATCGGGCCGAGGTGCAAAAGGTCGAGCTCGGGGCGAACGACATACCCCTCGACGCACGCGGAATGCCGCGCCGAGGCCTCGCGGCCGCGCCGGGCGTGAAGCCGTCGACCGAGCTCAGCATCGTCGAGTTGTTCGGCGGAAACACTCCGCACGATGCGCCGCCGTTCTGGCTCGAGGGCGGGCGCAAGATTCCGAACGTCTCCGCTTTCGCCGTCCCCGAATACGCGATCTTCGCCGACCGCGTCCGGCGCAAGACCGGGCTCAGCTTCGTCGGCGCGTTCGAAGCCGAGGACGCCGGGCTGCGCCGCGGCTTCGGGATCACGGTCGACATGCGCCTGATTCCGACCACCAAGGTCAAACCCGACACCGGATCGCCCTTTCACGGCGTCGAGATCACGGACGCCGTGCCGCTGCCGTTCGCCTTCGTGATCAAGCGCGACGTCACGAGCTACAAGCTGATCAAGGACAAGGACGAGGCGCGCGCCGCGGAACCAGTGCCGCGCCGAGCGATCGTGCCGCTGAGCGGCAACGCGCGGATCAAGGACAAGCGGCGCTTTTACCAGACGCTGAAGGACAAGACGCGCTGGCTCGCCGCCGGCGACATCGCCGTCGTCGCCAAGCCCCAGACGTATCGGGACTTCGCCGAGAAGGGCGAAAAGTGGATCGACGTCTCGCTGCTCCAGCAGACGCTCGTGCTGTACGAGGGCAAACGTCCCATCTACGCCACCCTCGTCAGCACCGGCCGCGACCGGCTCGGCGACCCGAAAGAGTCGCTCGCCACACCACAGGGTGAGTTCCGCTTGCGCAGCAAGCACATCGCCGCGGCGATGGACTCGTACGAGAACTCGAGCGTCGCCGGCGGCACGCGCGCCAACACCTCGAAGACGTTATCGGCTTCCGCTGTCGAAACCGTCGAGCGGCTCAAGGCCGCGCAAGCCGAGGGGCACCGGCTCGGCGAGGAAGATCAGCGGCGGCTGCTCAACGTCGAGAAGGGGCGCGATCCCGAGTACGGGGTGACGCAGCGGCGTGGCTCCGAAAACTTCGAGCTCCGAGACGTGCCGTGGATTCAGTACTTTGCCTCGGGTTACGCGCTCCACGGCGCGTACTGGCACGACGTGTTCGGAATTCCACGCAGTCACGGCTGCATCAACCTGGCGCCGATCGACGCCCGCGTGGTTTTCGCCTGGACCGATCCCCCCGTCCCCGAGGGCTGGCACGGCATCAACATCGGCGCGGACATGGGTGAGGGGACAGTAGTCTTCGTGCATGAATGAGCTAGACCGGAGGCGTGCACCGGCTCGCGCTTCCGATTCTGGTCCTGGCGGTCGCGGGTTGCCCGAAGCGCGAAGCGCCCGCTGAACGGGCTAGTGCGCCGGATTCGCGCCCGGCAGCTGCAGTCGCCGACGCGGAAGTCGTTCCGGAGGACCGCAAAGCAGAGCGCGAGTCGATGGTGCGCGAGCAGATGCAGGAGCGCGCGATCGACGACCCCCGCGTGCTGGCCGCGATGCGCAAGGTCCCGCGGCACCGCTTCGTGCCGATCGCCTCCTATGCGGAAGCCTACGCCGATCGTCCCCTGCCGATCGGCAATGGTCAGACCATCAGCCAGCCCTACATCGTCGCGTTCATGACCCAAGCGGGCCAAGTAAAGCCTGCGGACCGCTGCCTCGAGATCGGTACGGGGAGTGGCTACCAGGCGGCGGTGCTCGCTGAGCTCTGTGCCCGAACCCACTCGATCGAGTACCTGCCCGACGTCGCCCGCTACGGCGCCGCGAACCTTCGCGCGACCGGGTACGCTCCGCCGCGGGTCGAGCTGCGCGTGGGGGATGGCTACGAGGGCTGGCCGGAAGCTGCGCCTTTCGACGTGATTCTGGTGACCGCCGCGCCGGACCACGTTCCCAAAGCGCTGCTCGAGCAGCTTGCGCCCGGCGGCCGGCTGGTGATTCCGATCGGACCGAGCGGAGACCAGGATCTCGAACGCTGGACACGCGTCCGTCCGGGCACGGACGCGGACGCGTTCCGGCGCGAGCGTTTGCTGGGAGTGCGCTTCGTTCCGTTCCTGGGCGAAGGCGTCAAACGGAAGCACTGAAAGCTCGGGTCCGGAAGTTGCTTGAGGGGGACGCATGCCCTTGTCTTTCCGTCGGGACTCGTGCCCGCCGGTGTCCCGGAACTTGCTCCCGCACGCTGAGGCAAGCGACGATCATCGTGTAGGGAAAAGTAAGATGTTCCAGCGTGCTTTCGGCGCCGTTCTCGCGGCGCTCGTCTTGCCGATCGCGGCCGGTGCGGCCTTCGAACAGCCGGCGGTGCAGCCGCGAACTTCTGCGTTCAGTGCGAACGACTTCACGCAGCGAAACGCACTCGCCGCCGCGCCGAGCGACCCCGATCGTAACAGTGTGACGGTCGCCGCTCCGCTGGCGGCGGTCGCCCCTCCGGCAGCCGAGGAAGTGTCGGCCGGCTCTTGCCCGAGCGGCATGGTGTTGGTGCACGGCGAGTACTGCACGGAAGTACGGCACAACTGCAAACGCTGGCTCGACGACGAGTCGCTGCCCTTTGCGCGGTGCGCCGAGTACGAGCAGCCGGCCCGCTGCGTGGGGCGGCGCGTCGCCATGAGCTTCTGCATCGACCGCGAGGAATACACGCCGCCGGGTGCAGACGTGCCGATGAACTACGCGAGCTTCGTCACCGCCAGCAAGGTCTGCAAAGACCTCGGCAAGCGGGTCTGCACCGAGAGCGAGTGGAACTTCGCTTGCGAAGGGGAAGAGATGCGGCCGTATCCCTACGGCTTCACCCGCGAGCCGAAGTGCAACCAGGACCGCGACGACCTTTACGTGCAGACGCCGACCAAGCGGCTGCTGAAGGACCATCGCGAACCGGGGGGCGGACGGCCCGAATGCACGAGCCCGTTCGGAGTGCTCAACATGGTGGGGAATCTCGACGAGCCGGTGCTGCGAGAAATCGCCCGCTACAACCAGCCTTTCCGGAACGGTCTCAAGGGCGGGTGGTGGATGGCGGGCCGGAACCGCTGCCGCCCGGCCACGACTGCGCACGACGACTACTACCAGGACATCCAGATCGGGGTGCGTTGCTGCGGTGACACGCCGGGGGGCGCGAGCGAGCCGAGCGGTTAACACTGTTGGGGCCGGGGCCCCAACAAACAACGCACTTGAAGAACCGCTTCTAGACACTCGTATTCGCGTCATAATTCGGCGCGCTCAGGCGACCGGCCGAGAGCCTTTCCACTTGACACAAGAGCTGGGCCACGGGAGCGTGGCCAAAGTGCGTCGCATCGCCACAGCTCTGATGCTTGGGGGGTTTACCTTGGCCAGCTGTGGACGTGATGCCAGCCGCGCGGGCCACCCGGAGCCTGAGGGCGCGGAGCACCGCACCCTCAGCTCGCCGCCCTTGGCCGCGGTCGCACCCGCGACCGTCGCCGTGGAGCCCGAGGCGCAATCCTCGTGCCCCGACACCATGGTGCTGGTGCAGGGCATGTACTGCCCTGACGTGCGCCATGTCTGCAAAAAGTACATGGACCCCCCAGGGCGCTACGAGTTTTTCCGCTGCGCGGAGTACGAGCAGCCCGCTCAGTGCCAGGCGCCGCAGCGTAAATTCATGCGCTTCTGCATGGACCGGGACGAGTACAATAATCCTGGTGAGTCCCTGCCCGCGAACTTCCAGAGCTGGACGATGGCCGAGCGCGCCTGCAAGAGCAGCGGCAAGCGCGTCTGCATGGAGAGTGAGTGGAACTTCGCTTGCGAAGGCGAAGAAATGCGGCCCTACCCCTACGGCTTCAAGCGCGACCCGACGGCGTGCAACGCGGACCGGACGGACATCTTCATGACCGACGGGACCTTGAAGGATCTGCGCGCTCCCGGCGCAGCCTATCCGCGCTGCACGAGCCCGTTCGGCGTCCGAAACCTGACGGGCAATCTCGAGGAGTTCGTGACCATCGACGGCAGCTCGCCGGCCCGCCCGGCGATGAAGGGCGCTTACTGGCAGCCGAGCCGCAACTTCTGCCGCGCCGCGCAGACGGCACACGACCGTTACTACAACGGCACCGAGACCGGCTTCCGCTGCTGCGCCGATCCGCGCGACGGCTAGTCGCGATCCGCGCGACCGACGGTCAGTCGCGTCCCGCGCGCCGGCGGCGTGCCGCGTAAACGCCGGCCGCGAGCAGCAGCGCCGCCCCGAGAGAACCGGTCGAGTCGCTCGACCCCGGCAAGCGGCAACCGCAGCCGTCGTCGTCCTCCGGCGCCGGAGCAGGTGGCGCCGTGCCGCTGTCGCTCACGAAGGTTACGCCGGCTACGCCCGCATTGCTGACGCCGCCAGGGCCCGTGCTGCCGCCGGAACCCGCTGCTCCCCCGCTGCCCGCGCCGCCGTCGGGGCGAGCTGCGACGCAACGTGAAGCGGTGAGGTCGCAGACCGGACCCGAGCTCGGAGCGGGCTTTGCGTCGGACGGCGCGTCGGATGCCCCGTCGGTCGCCGCGTCCGAACCCGCGTCGGTCGTATTGGTGCCGCCACACTGCGCGTTGCTGGTGCAGCAGCCGCTCGGCGCCTCGTGCTTGCAAGTGTGATCGGTCGCGCAGGTGTCGGCGCTGCACGCGTCACCGTCGTTGCAATCGCCGTCGAGCCGGCAGCAGCCCGCGACCTTGTTGTACGTGCAAGTGCCCGAGGAGCAGGTCTCCGTCGTGCACGGATTGCCATCGTCGCACTGCTGGTTGGTGGTGCACCCGCAGGCGACGGACGTGAACTTGCAGGTTTTGGTCGCGGTGTCGCACTCGTTCGTGGTGCAAGCCGTGGAGTCGACGCAGTCGCCCGCGGCGCTGCAGCAGTCCGAGGTCGGCAGCGTGCGGCACGCGTGGGTGGTCAAGTTGCAGGTGTTGGCCGTACACGGATTGCCGTCGTCGCAATCGGCGTCGGTCAGACAGCAGTTCTCGACGTTGGAGCGCCCGCACTTTTTGGTGGCGCTGTCGCAAGTGTCGAGCGTGCAGGGATTGTTGTCCGCGCAGTCCCCGGCCGTGTTGCAGCAATTCTCGAGCTTGGTGTAGCTGCACACGCCGTTGCGCCCGCAGGCTTCGGTGGTGCACGCGTTGTCGTCGTTGCAATCCTGCTGGCCGGCGTCCGGATTGGCGGTGCTGCAGCAGAACGGGTCGACGCGGTGTTCGCAGCGTCCGGCCGCGACGTTGCAGCGATCGAAGGTGCAGTCCGTGCCGTCCTTGCAGTCCTCGTCGGTGGCGCAACAATCCGTGATCTTGGGATTTGTGCACTGATGCGTCGTCGGGTCGCACAGGTCGGCGGTGCAGGGCTTGTCGTCGACGCACTGGCTATCCGAGGCGCAGCAGCCCGCCTTGGCTACGTGCTGGCACACGTTCGATGTGCAGCTGTCGGTGGTGCAGGCGTCACCGTCGTCGCACTGGGCTTCGGTCGTGCAGCAGCCGCTTACCGGCGCAAAACCGCAAGCGTTGTTGGCGCAAGCCGGACGCGTGCACGGATTGGTGTCGTCCGGGCACTCCGTGTCCGAGAGGCAGCAGCTCGCTTTCGCGGCGTAGCTGCAGGTGCCGTTGGCCAGGCACAGCTCGTCCGTGCACGGATTGCCGTCGTTGCAGTCGTCGGTCGCGGGGCAACAGTTCGGCACCGCGGTGCGTTGACAGACCCCCGAAGCCTTGTTGCACGTGTTGGTCGTGCACAGCGACTGATCCTGGCAATCGTCGTCGCTGTCGCAGCAGTTCGGGCGCGGCGAGTTCTGGCACTGGTTCGCGACGCAGGTATCGGTGGTGCAGGGGTTGTTGTCGTTGCAAGCCCCGGGGTCGGCCGCATGGGTGCACTGATGCGACTGCGTGTTGCAGGTGTCGGTCGTGCACTGATTCGAGTCGTTGCAATCGGCGTTGGTCGCGCAGCAACCGGTTTCCGCCGTGTGCACGCAGGCACAGGTGCTGGTGTTGCAGGTGTCGGTAGTGCAGGAAACGTCGTCGTTACAATCGGCTGCCGTCGCACATCCGCCCGGCGCCGGGGCATGACGGCATGTTCCGGCATCCACGTTACAGCTGTCGATCGTGCACAGGTTGCCGTCGTCGCAGAGGTCTCCCGGCGACGAGCACGTTTGCTGCTGTTGAGCCTTTTGCGTCTGCTCGACCCGCTCCGGAGCGGTCGGCTCGGGAGCGCTGCAGGACAGCGCGAAGATTCCCGCACCACCGAGCGCAGCAGCGGCGCGGAGCAGCTGCCGAATTCGGCGACCGGCACTCACTGGATGGGGTTGCACCCGTACACCACGTCCACGCGGTTCGCGCCGTTGTCTTGAATCCATTTGCAAGTCTTCCCCTGGAAGATCAGCTTGTTGGGATTGGTGGACTGGTCGATCGACCAAGCGTCACCCTCTGTCTGCTTTTGCGGAACGATGTCGCAGTCGACGGCGACGTTGACCTTGTTGATGTCAGGCGGGTTCTTGCCGAGCTCGATCTCGCAGGAGCGGACGAGCTGCGTGGTGATCTCGCGGAAAACTTTGACCAACCCTTCCACGCCGCCCTGCGCCGAAACCGCGTAGAACTTGCGCGGTGATCCGGCCGGCGCGGGGCGGCCCCCCGCTTCCGCGATCGGATCGAGGAAGCCGGCGTACGCCTCGGTGCCAGGGATGCCGACGACGAAGGTCGGCACGCCGGCGTCCTTGAGCTTCGTGACTTGTTCGAGCACCGCCGCGTCGTCGAGGCAAAGCGCCGGCAGGTTGTTGTCCCGGCAGCAGCTCGTCCCCGTGGGCAAGCTGCACGTCCCGTCGAGATTCGTGGTGCAGCGATCGGCGTCGCAGAGGGGCACGGTGGCGTTGCAGTTGGGCCCGCCGTCGGTCGCGAGCATCACGAACTTCTCGCCCTGGAGCGCGGCTCCCGGTCCGGTCGTGTAGTAGTCGTACGCGCGAGCGAGCGCCGCGGCCGTCGGCGTGCCGCCGCCCGGCGCGGTCCTGTCCAGCGCGTCGTTGATCTGCGGCACCGACGTCGTGCCGACCGCGACCGGAACGCGCACTGCGCTCGAAGCGTCGGGAACGCTGCAGCACTCCTCGAGCTGGCAGTCTGCAGGGATCGTTCTGGAAGTGGAGAACGGATACAGCAAGAGTCCAAAGTTCACGCCGTCAGCCACTTCCCCGAGTGCGGTGCCGAGCGCGCTCTTGAGCGCCAGCCACTTGCTGCTCGGGAAACCCGTCGGGGTGGCGTCCATGCTCCCCGACTTGTCGATCACCAGCAGAATGTTCGGCGTCTTGATCTGCGCCTGAACGTTCTGCGTACCGCAACCCGCGAGCTGGTTGAGCGAGGAGCAGGGCGCAAGGTTTCCACTGTCTGACCCCGCGTTGCCGTCGGGATTACCGCTGTCCAGGATGATGCCGCCCACACCGCCCTGACCGCCGGCGCCACCGCGGCCACCCGCTGCGGGTGGCTCTTCGTCGGACGAGCAGTTCACGAAGACGCTACTGACCAGGGCGCTGAGCGCAATTGCGCCCGCACACC
>Ga0111538_10010516_pt1 | contig 12300 bp, 6 predicted proteins | sample SoiMethybrSBSTD1_FD_79669 | JGI IMG/M metagenome (GOLD analysis project Ga0111538, IMG submission 79669) | Bulk soil microbial communities from a Populus tree surrounding site in Tennessee, USA - Soil MetaG P. TD hybrid SBSTD1 (version 2)... | ecosystem: Environmental > Terrestrial > Soil > Tree...
AGCGCCTTCACGATCTCCGCGTACAGCCTGTCGACGATCGGCCTGGGCGTGCGCGCCGGGACCAGCACGCCCTGCCAGGTCGACGTCTCGTAGCCCGGCAGGGTATCGGCTATGGGAGGCGCCTCGGGCCAGGATGAGAGCGCCTTCTTCGCCGACACGGCGAGCAGGCGGAGCTTGCCGGTTTTCGCGTGCGGGAGCGCCGTTACCGGCTGCGTGAAAGTCATCTGGACCTGACCTGCGATGGTTTCCGTGACTGCCGGCGCGGCGCCCTTGTACGGTATGTGCACCATGTCGATTTTGGCCAGGATGCGGAAATACTCCATCGCCAGGTGCACGCCGCCGCCCGTCCCCGACGAGGCAAAGTTGAGCCGGCCGGGACGCGCTTTGGCGAGCGCGATGAATTCGGCGGTGGATTTCGCGGGCACCGATGGATGCACGGCCAGGAAGTACCAGCTTTGGGCGGTCAGCGTGATGGGCGCGTAGTCGCGCACCGGATCGTACGGCAGGTCCGGCTTGGTCGCGACGTTCGCCGCGAGTGTGCTGATGGTGCCGAAAAACAGCGTATGACCGTCCGGCGGCGCGTCCCGCGCCATCACCGCCGCGATGACGCCGCCTCCGCCTGCCCGGTTGTCGACTATGACCTGCTGGCCGAGGCTCTCTGTCAGCTTCTGGCCGAGCTGGCGGGCCATGATGTCGGTCCCGCCGCCGGGCGCGAACCCCACGATGGCGCGTATGGGACGGTTCGGGAAACCCTGCTGCGCCCACGCTGGAAGTGCCATTGCGCACGCGATGATCGACCAGAGTGTCGGAGATGGTTTCATTCGAGGGAGCTTACTCTTGCTTCGGTTATCTTGGCGGCCTAGGCGTCTTGGCGGCTCAGTCCTTTTTTACAGCCTCGCGTATCTGCTCCAGCGCCGCTGGATCCTCTATCGTCGTAAGATCGCCCGGGCTGCGCCCCTCGGCGAGCGCCTGTATCGAGCGGCGCAGGAGCTTCCCCGAGCGCGTCTTGGGGAGCAACGAGACGAAGTGCACCTTCGCCGGCCGTGCGATCGAGCCGAGCATCCGGTCCACGGTATCCATGACGTCCTTCTCCTCCGTGGCGCGCCCGTCTTCCGACGCTACCTTCGTCGCATCCTTGACGACCGCGAACGCGAGAGGAACCTGGCCCTTCGTCTGGTCGGCCACGCCCACGACCGCCACTTCGGCGATGTTGGGATGCGCCTGCACGGCCTCCTCGATCTCGCGCGTGCCCAGGCGGTGCCCCGCTACGTTGATGACATCGTCCGTCCGCCCCAGGATGTAGTGATAGCCGTCCGCGTCCCGTATGCCCCAGTCGAAGGTCGAGTACACCAGCTTGTCGCGGAACGTCCCGAAGTAGGTCTGGACGAAGCGTTCGTCGTCGCCCCACACCGTGGACATACAGCCCGGCGGCAGCGGCGGCACGATAGCCACTACCGCTTTTTCGTTCGGTCCGGCCTCTCCCCCGTCGGATTCGCGCAGTAGACGCAGGTCGTAGCCGTACACCGGGAAGCTCGGACTGCCGAGCTTGATCGGCGTCGCTTCCACGCCCGGCGCACTGGAGAGAATGGGCCAGCCGGACTCGGTCTGCCAGTAGTGGTCTATCACCGGTTTCCCCAGCGCTTCGGTGAACCAGCGGTGCGTGGGCTCGTCGAGCGGCTCTCCGGCGAGGAACAGGTGCCTGAGCGAACTGACGTCGTGCTTCCGGAGGAAGGCCGGGTCCTGCTTCTTCAGCACCCGCGCGGCGGTGGGCGAGGAGAACATCACCGATACCTTGTGGTCGGCCACGATCTTCCACCAGATGCCCGCGTCGGGTCGTATCGGCAGCCCTTCGTACAATATGGTGGTCATGCCGTGCAGGAGCGGCCCGTAGACGATGTAGGAATGCCCGACGACCCACCCGATGTCGGAGGTGGTGAACATCGTCTCGCCCGGGTTGCCCGCGTAGATATGCCTCATCGACGCCGCCAGCGCCACGGCGTAACCGCCCGTGTCGCGCTGCGCACCCTTGGGCTGCCCGGTGGTGCCGGAAGTGTAGAGGATGTAGGACGGCTCGCTCGACTCCATCCAGGCGACCGGCACTTCCTCGTTCAAATGCTGCTCGCGCAACGTCGCATAGTCGAGGTCGCGGCCCGCGACGAGCCCGAGACCCGAATCGAGACCGCGGTTGAACACCAGCACCTTCGCCGGCGGCGATTTTGCGGCCTGGATCGCCCCTTCGTACATCGGCCGGTAGAGGATGGCGCGACCGCCGCGCATTCCTCCGTCGGCAGTGATCATGAGCTTCGGCCGCGCGTCGTCGATCCGCGCCGCCAGGCTGTGCGCAGCGAAACCCCCGAACACCACCGAGTGGATCGCGCCCAACCGCGCGCACGCCAGCATCGCGAACACCGCCTCGGGAATCATCGGCATGTAGATCAGCACGCGGTCGCCTTTCGCGACGCCGAGGGACCGTATCATCGCGGCGCAGCGGTTCACCTCGTCGTGCAGTTCCCGGAACGAGTACGCGCGCTCCTGGCCCGTCTCGGTAGAGATGTAGATCAACGCCTTCTGGCCGCCGCGCGCGGCGAGATGGCGATCCACGGCGTTGTGGCACAGGTTGGTGAGGCCGCCCGCGAACCAGCGCGCGAAGGGCGGCCGGCTGTAGTCGAGCACGCGCTCGAACGGCTTATGCCAATGGATAAGCCGAGCCTGCTCCGCCCAGAATTCCTCTCGTTGTTCTATCGAACGCTTGTGGAACTCTTTATAGGCTCCCATGCTCTCCTCCAAACTGCGTGATTAGTGATTGGTGAGGAATGATGCGTGATTGGTCCCTGTGTTCTTGAGCAGCAGCGCCAATCACCAATCACGAATCACCAATCACGCACTTTAGAGCTTCACCACGGCCCTGCCCCTCGCCTGCCCTTTCAGCAATTTCTCGAAATAGCCGGGAAGGTCTTCCAGCGCGATCGTGTGTGCAATGTCGGCCAGGTGACGCGGTTTCAGGTCGCTGGCGAGGCGTTCCCACACCTTGCGCCGCAACGGCATGGGCGTGTACGCCGAATCCACGCCGATCAGCCGCACACCGCGCAGGATGAAGGGCAGGACGGTCGTCTTCAACTCGATGCCGCCGGCGTTGCCGAAGCTCGCGATGAGCCCGTACTCGCGCATGGTGCGCGTCAGCCACGCGAGCTGATCGCCGCCCACTGAATCGAACGCCGCCGCCCACAGGGACTTTTCCAGCGGCCGCTTCCCCAGGTCGAGGGTATTGCGCGACAGTACCTCGGCCGCACCTATCTTCTTCAGGAACTCGTGCTCCGCGTCTTTCCCGGTTACCGCCGTTACCGTGTATCCCAGTCGGGCCAGCATGTCGATCGCGAGAGTCGCGACACCGCCCGTCGCGCCGTTCACGAGCACCTTGCCGTTACCCGGCGCCATGCCGTTCAGCTCCAGCAGCTCCATCGCGAGCCCGGCCGTGTAGCCGGCGGTGCCGAGTGCCATTGCTTCGAACAGCGTGAGCCCTTTCGGCAGCGGCACGACCCAGTCCGCCGGCACGCGGCAGGTCTGCGCGTAACCGCCGTCGTGCGCGACACCCAGGTCGTAGCTGGTGCAGATCACCTCGTCACCTGCCTTGAACCGGGCATCGCTGGACGACACCACCACGCCGGCGGCGTCTATGCCTCCGACCAGGGGATACTTGCGGATGATCCGGCCGCCGGCGCCGGTTCCCGCCAGCGCATCCTTGTAGTTCACGCTCGAATACGCCGTCCCGACCACCACTTCGGCTGCGGCAAGCTCCTCCAGGGTCGCGTCGACCACTCGCCCGGAGATCCGTTCGTTCTCGCTGAATACGCGAAATGCCTTGAATGTGCTCATGGTGAGAACCTAATTCATCCCCGCTCGCGGCTGCACGAGGTATTCGCGCGTCTGCATCTCCGCCAGCCGGCTCGCCGTACGGTCGAACTGGAAAATCATGGCCTTCAACTGCGGATCCTCCGGGCCCTGGCCGCGCACCAGCAGATCGCCGGCCTGCGCGTCCGCGGAGACGACCAGCTTGACGCGCTGATCGTACAACACATCGACGAGCAGCGTGAACCGGCGCGCCTCGTCGGCGCGATCGGGGCCCATGCGGGGCACCCCGGAAACGATGATGGTGTGGAAGCGCTTGGCGAGGTCGATATAGTCGTTCTGGGAGCGGCCCCAGCCGCAGATCACGTCGAAGCCGAACCACACTATTCCGCCTGCCCGGTGCCGGTACGGAATCACGCGCCCTTCAACGTCGAGCTCGTGAAACTCCTCCTCCACTTCGGCGATCTGGCGGAAGGCGTCCATCAACGCCCGGTCGGACTCGGGTGTCAGGGGCGCGTGGTAGGTCGTCACCCGTTCCAGCGCGAGCTTGCGGTAGTCGGTGCCGCCGTCCACGCGCAGCACGTCCAGGCGCCGCTTGATGACCTCTATCGTGGGGAGGAAATCCTCGCGCTTCAACCCGCCTTTGTAGAGCTCGTCGGGCGCGTAGTTCGAGGTCATGCAATAGACCACCCCGCGGTCCATCGTACGGTTGAAGAGACGCCCGAGGAGCATCGAATCGGCGACGTCGGAGACGGCGACCTCGTCGAAGCAGATCAGGCGGTAGCGTTTCGCGATCCGGTCGGCGAGCGCGTCCAGGGGATTGGCGGTTCCCTTCAGGTCGTCCAGCTCGCGGTGGACGTCCCGCATGAAGTGATGGAAGTGGACCCGGCGCTTGCGCTCCAGAGGCAGGCAGCGATAGAAGCTGTCCATGAGGAAGGTCTTGCCGCGGCCGACGCCGCCCCACAGGTAGACCCCGCGCGGCAGCGGCGGGCGCACGATCATGCGCAGGAGCGCATTGCGCCGGCGATACTTGTACTCGGACCATTCCTGGTAGAGCCGTTCCAGGCGCTGCACGGCCCGGTACTGCGTGTCGTCGCGCGTGAACCCTCTCCTGCGCAGCGCTTCCTCGTAGAGCTCCAGGACCGAGATCGGCGTGCGGTCGGACGGCTCCACGCGACCCGCCGGAAATGCGGTGTCGCTCACGCTACGAGTTCAGGGTGCGCTTGTGCACCGCGAGCGCAGCCTCTTTCATGGCCTCCGACAGCGACGGATGGGCGTGGCAGATGAGGGCGATGTCCTCGGACGCGGCGCGGAATTCCATGGCGACCACGGCTTCCGCGATCATCTCGGAGGCCATGGGCCCTATGATGTGGACCCCCAGTATGCGGTCGGTCGCCGCATCGGCGAGAAATTTCACGAATCCGCGGGTGTCGCCCAGCGCGCGGGCCCGGCCGTTGGCCATGAAGGGGAATTGTCCGGCGCGGTACTCGACGCCTTCACTCTTCAGCTGCTGCTCACTCTTGCCCACCCACGCGATCTCGGGCGCCGTATAGATCACGCTGGGTATGGTGTTGAAATCCACGTGCCCGTGGCGCCCGGCGATGCGCTCCGCCACCGCGACGCCTTCCTCTTCGGCCTTGTGCGCGAGCATGGGCCCGCGGACCACGTCGCCGATCGCCCATACGCCGGGCAGATTGGTGCGGCAATCGCCGTCGACTTCGACGAAGCCCCGCGCATCCAGCTTGAGGGCGACCTTCTCAGCCCCGAGGCCCTCGGTATTCGGCACGCGGCCGATCGAGACGATCAGCCGGTCGAACTCGACCTTCTGTTCGCCCCCGCCTTTCACGGTGTATTCGACCGCAACACCTTTGGTGCCTGCCGTCACCCGGGCGATGCTCGTCCCGAGCACGATATTGAGTCCCTGGTCGCGGGTGAAGATTTTCCACGCCTCCTTCGCGACCGCTTCATCCGCGGCCGGCAGGAACGCATCGAGCATTTCGAGTATCGTCACCTGCGACCCGAGCCTGCGCCAGACGCTGCCCATCTCCAGTCCGATGATCCCCGCCCCGACGACGCCCAGCCGTTTCGGAACATCGGGGATTGCCAGCGCACCGGCGTTGTCGAGCACGAGCTGGTTGTCGAAGGCGATGCCGGCGCCGTTGATCGAGAGGGGCCGCGGATTGGAGCCCGTGGCGACGATGACGTGCTTCGCCGCCAGCGTCTCGCCTGCGTCTCCCTGCTTGCCCTGCACCCGGATTTCCCATCCTTGGCCCCCGCCACCGGCGAAGGCGCCGCGGCCGTGGAAGAACGTCACCTTGTTCTTCCTGAAGAGGTAGGCGATACCGTCGTTGTTCTGGCGCACGATCTTGTCCTTGCGCTTCAGCATCTGCGCCAGGTCGAGGGCGAGACCCTTCACCTGTATGCCGTGGTCGGCGAACGCGTGTCCCGCGTGCTCGTAGTTCTCGGAGGATTGCAGGAGCGCCTTGGAAGGTATGCAGCCGACGTTGGTGCACGTGCCGCCCGGGGCGGGCTTGCCTTCGGCGGTGGACCAGTCGTCGATGCAGGCTGCCTGAAGGCCGAGCTGAGCGGCGCGGATCGCGGCGATGTAGCCGCCGGGACCGCCACCGATTACTACTACGTCGAACGCCTTGCTCATGAGGGGTGACCAGTGACCGGTGACCAGTGACCGGTAAGGGCGGACTGTCGATAAAGCCCCTGCGGAACCGAGTGACCACCAAACGGTGGCCGGTGACCGGCAAATGCTGCTAGGGGTGACTGGTCACGGGTCACGGGTCACTTAGATGTCGAGCAGTATGCGCGCCGGATCCTCCAGCGCTTCCTTGATCGCCACCAGGGAAAGTACGGCCTCGCGTCCGTCGATGATGCGGTGGTCGTAGGACAGCGCCAGGTAGTTGACCGGGCGTATCACGACCTGCCCGTTCTCGGCCACCGGGCGATCGCGCGTGGCGTGCACGCCCAGGATCGCGCTTTGCGGCGGGTTGATGATGGGGGTCGACAGCATGGAGCCGAACACCCCGCCGTTGGAGATGGAGAACGTGCCGCCGGTCAGCTCCTCGATCGTCAACTTGCCTTCCTGGGCGCGCTTGCCGAAATCCGCGATCTTCTTCTCGATGCCGGCGAGGGAAAGCTGGTCCGCGTCCCGGAGGATGGGCACGACCAGTCCGCGCGGGCTGCCGACGGCGATGCCCACGTCGTAGTAGCCGTGATAGACCACGTCGGCCCCGTCTATCGACGCGTTCACGACGGGAAATTTCCTCAGGGCGTGGACCGCCGCCTTCACGAAGAACGACATGAAGCCCAGCTTGACCCCGTGCTCCTTCTCGAAGCGGTCCTTGTGCCGGTTGCGGAGGTCGATCACCGGCTGCATGTTGACTTCGTTGAACGTCGTGAGGATGGCCGCAGTATGCTGCGATTGCACCAGCCGCTCGGCGATGCGCGCCCGCAGGCGGGACATCGGCACGCGCTGCTCGGGGCGTTCTCCCAGGGCTCCGAGGTCCACCGGTGGAGCGGGCGCGCGCGGCGCTGCCGCAGCCGCGACCGGAGCGGCCACGGAAGATGCCGCCGGCGCGGCAGCAGGCCTTGCGAGTGCCTGCGCGCCGCCCTCGATCACGTGCAGCACGTCCTCCTTCGTGACCCGGCCGCCGCGGCCCGTCCCGGCGATCGTGCTCGTGTCGACCTGTTTTTCCGACGCAAGTCTCTGCGCCGCCGGCATCGCCGCCGCTCCTGCCGCCGGTGTTACCGCGGCCGCGGGCCTCGCCGGCGCTTCGTCTTTTCCTTTGGCTGCTGCTGCCGGTACCGCGGCAGCTGCTTCGGTGTCGATCTGCGCGATCACCTCGTTGCTCACCACCGTGCCGCCGTCGCCCTTGACGATCTTCACGATCACGCCGGCAGCGGGCGCCGGCGTCTCCAGCACCACCTTGTCGGTCTCGATATCGACCAGGTTTTCGTCGCGCTTCACGAAATCGCCGGGCTTCTTGTGCCAGGCAAGGAGCGTCGCCTCGGCGACCGACTCTGAGAGTTGGGGTACCTTAACTTCAATCAGCATGGGAGCCGCACTCGAACCAAAGAAATAAACACAGGGAAACCGGAAATTCGGTATTAATGTGCGATCGGAGCACGCGTCTATTTTAGGTCAGCGAGCGTTCCTCAATGCACTGCCATCAAATTCAGGTCTCGGAATTTCAATTAGCGGGATTTCGCGGCGATCCGTAAGATCACGCAACCCCATCGGCCCGCGAGGCAGCCCCGACGGAGAGCGCCAGCTCCACCAGCTCCTTCTGCTGCCGGTCGTGCAGCGACTTGTACCCGGCCGCGGGCGACGCCGAGGAGTCCCGCCCGGCGTAGATCAGCTTCTGGTGCGGCAGCATGTGGCGCTCCAGGTAGTGCTGGATACGGTGCCACGCGCCCTGGTTGCGCGGCTCCTCCTGACACCAGACGATCTCGGTAGCATTCCGGTAACGCTCGATCTGCGCCTGGAAATCCTCGTGCGGGAACGGATAGAGCTGCGCGATGCGGTTGAGCGGCAGGTCCTTCAGCCCTTTGGCCTTCCGCTCCGCCCGCAGGTCGTAATAGACCTTGCCGCTGCAGAATATGGTGCGCTTCACGTTCTCCGGGTTGATGTCCTTGGATTCCCAGTCCTCGTTGACCGGCTTGAACCGGTCGCCGGCGAATTCCTCTAGCGGAGAAACCGATTCCTTGTGCCGCAGGAGGCTCTTCGGCGTGAACAGGATGAGCGGCCTGCGGTGTGGCCTGATCATTTGGCGCCGCAGCAGATAGTAGAGCTGCACCGGCGTGGCCGGCATGCATACCTGGATGTTGTGATCGGCCGAGAGCTGCATGTAGCGCTCGATGCGCGCGGAGGAGTGCTCGGGACCCTGTCCTTCGTAGCCGTGCGGCAGCATCAGCACCAGGCCGCAGAGCCGTCCCCATTTCGCCTCGCCGGACGCGATGAACTGGTCGATCACGACCTGCGCGCCGTTCGCGAAGTCCCCGAACTGCGCTTCCCAGATCACCAGCTCGTTGGGCGCCGAGGTCGCGTAGCCGTATTCGAAGCCCATCACGGCTTCTTCCGACAGCAGCGAGTCGATCACCACGAAGTCGCCCTGTTTCTCGCTTACGTGCTGGAGCGGCACGTAGGTGCCCTGGTCCCATTTCTCCCGGTTCTGATCGTGCAGCACGGCGTGGCGATGGAAGAAGGTGCCGCGACCACTGTCCTGCCCTGACAGGCGGATCGCGTAGCCCTCGTTGAGCAGCGTCGCGAACGCCAGGTGCTCGGCCATGCCCCAGTCGAGCGGCAGCTTGCCCTGGGCCATCTGCCGGCGGCTATCGACGATGCGCTGCACCGCGGGATGCAGCTTGAAATTGTCCGGAATCGTGGTGATGCGCTCCCCGAGCGATCTCAGCGTCTCGATCGGCAGGCGCGTATCGTCGTGCTCGTTCCACTTGCGGCTGTTGTACTTGCTCCAGTCGATCTCGAACGGCGGCTTGTAGTTGGAGAGTATCGTCTTGTTGGTGTGATAGCCGCCGTCGAGCGCCTTACGGCACGTGGCGACCATGTCGTCGCCGCCGCTTTCGGGGATCACGCCCGCCTGCGCCAGCCGGTCGGCGTAGAGCTGGCGCGTGGTGGGCAGCTTCGCGATGGTCTTGTACATGAGGGGCTGCGTGACCATCGGCTCGTCCTGCTCGTTGTGGCCGAGACGCCGGTAGCACACGAGGTCCACCACGACGTCCTTGTGGAACTTCATGCGGTACTCGAGGGCGATTTCGGTCGCGAGGCACACCGCGTCCGGATCGTCTCCGTTCACGTGGAAGATGGGGATTTCCAGCATCTTGGCGAGGTCGGTGCAGTAGAGCGTCGAGCGCGCATCGCGCAGATCGGAGCAGGTGAAGCCGACTTGGTTGTTGGTGATGATGTGCACCGTGCCGCCGGTGCCGTAGCCGCGCGTCTGCGCCATCTCGAACGTTTCCATGTTGACGCCCTGCCCCGAGAACGCGGCGTCCCCGTGGATCAGCACCGGCAGGACCTGGTCTCCCGTGAAGTCGCGACGCCGGTGCTGGCGCGCGCGCACCGAGCCCTCCACCACCGGGTTCACGATCTCCAGGTGCGAGGGATTGAACGCGAGCGTGACGTGCATGGGGCCGCCCGGAGTCATGATGTTCGACGAAAACCCCTGGTGGTACTTGACGTCTCCCGCGAGGAGGTCGTCGTGGTGGTGGCCCTCGAACTCGGCGAAGAGATCCTTGGGCATCTTGCCCATGGTGTTCACCAGCACGTTGATGCGGCCGCGGTGGGCCATCCCGATCACGAGCTCCTGCACGCCCGCCTTGCCGGCGGCCTGCAGCAGATGGTCGAGCTGGGCTATGAGCGTTTCGCCGCCTTCCAGGGAAAAGCGCTTCTGGCCCACGTACCGCGTGTGAAGGTAGCGCTCCAGCGTCTCGGCGGCCGTGAGCCGCTCGAGGAGGTGCTTTCTGTACTCGGGGTCGTAGGCGGGCATAGCGCGCACGCTTTCCAGGCGCTCCTGCACCCAGCGCTTCTGCACCATGTCCGTGATGTACATGTACTCGACGCCGATGGTGCGGCAGTAGGTGTCCTTGAGGAACTGCAGGATGTCGGCGAGCTTCATCTCGCGCGGCCCGACCAGCGTTCCGGTGTTGAACACCGTGCCCATGTCCACCGCCGTGAGGCCGTAGAACGCCGGATCGAGCTCGGGGATATGCGGCTTCTCCTGGCGCTTCAGGGGATCGGTGTCGGCCAGGCGTACGCCGAGGATGCGGTACGCCGCGATCAACTGCAGGACTCCCAGCTGCTTTTCACCGAGCTGCGGGCGGTTGATGACCACCGTCGGGGCGGAGGGCCGGCTCTCCCGCGCGAGCTGCGCGAAGTGATCCTGCACGTCGAAGTGCGATACGTCGGCCTTCCCGGCGTCGATTCTCTGCAGCTCGTCGAAATAGTCGCGCCAGCGCGGCTCGACCGCGTCCGGGTTCCTCAGCCAGGCTTCGTAAAGCGCCTCGATGAACGGCGCGTTGGAACCGAAGAGATAGGAGTTGCCGAGCATTTCTTTCATCATCGCGCTACTCCGGGCTCAGTTTTAAGTTTTGAATTTTGAGTTTTGAATTGAGAGCCTGCAACTAAGCACTCGACACTAAGCACTCAACACTGCTTTACTTGCGCTTGGCCATGGGCACGAAATCCCTGCGCTTGGCGCCCTGGAAGAGCTGCCGCGGGCGGCCGATTTTCTGCTCGGGATCGGCGATCAGCTCGTTCCACTGGGCGATCCAGCCCACCGTGCGCGCCAGGGCGAAAATCGCGGTGAACATCGCGACCGGGATCCCGAGCGCCTTGTAGACGATGCCCGAATAGAAATCCACGTTGGGGTAGAGCTTGCGCTTGATGAAGTACTCGTCCTCGAGGGCGACTTTCTCCAGCGCGAGCGCGAGCTTGAAGAGCTTGTCGTCCTTGAGATCGAGCTCTTCCAGCACCTCGTGGCACGTTTGCTGGATGATCTTGGCGCGCGGGTCGTAGTTCTTGTAGACGCGGTGGCCGAAGCCGAACAGCACGGAGTGGTCTTCCTTCTCCTTGACGCGCTTGATGAAGGCCGGGATGTTCTTTGCGTCGTCGATCCCGTCGAGCATCTTCAGCACCGCCTCGTTGGCGCCGCCGTGGGCCGGCCCCCACAGGCTCGCTATGCCGGCGGATATGCAGGCGAAGGGATTGGCGCCGGTCGAGCCCGCGAGCCGCACCGTCGAGGTCGAGGCGTTCTGCTCGTGGTCGGCGTGCAGGATGAGGATGCGGTCCATGGCGCGCGACAGCACCTTGCTCGGCTTGTACTCCTCGCACGGGTTGCCGAACATCATGTAGAGGAAGTTGTCCACGTAAGAGAGCGAATTCTTCGGGTACATGAACGGCTGGCCGATGTTGTACTTGTAGGTCATCGCCGTGATCGTCGGCAGCTTGGCGATCAGGCGGAACGCCGAGATCTCCCGGCTGCGCGGGTCGTAGATATCGATCGAGTCGTGGTAGAACGCGGAGAGCGCGCCGACCACGCCGCACATGACCGCCATCGGGTGCGCGTCGCGGCGGAAGCCGGAATAGAAGCGGCCCAGCTGCTCGTGGACCATCGTGTGATGGGTCACGATGCCCACGAATTCGTCGAGCTGCTGCTTGTTCGGCAGCTCGCCGTTCAGGATGAGGTAGGCGACCTCGAGGAAGGTGCAGGTTTCCGCGAGCTGCTCGATCGGGTAGCCGCGGTACTCGAGTATGCCCACGTCGCCGTCGATATAGGTGATGCCGGAGCGGCAGCTCGCGGTCGACATGAAACCCGGGTCGTAGGTGAACTTGCCGGTCTTGCCGTATAGAGCGCGCACGTCGATCACGTCGGGCCCCACCGATCCCTCCATCATGGGCAGGTCGATAGGGGGCGTGCCGTCGCTGAA